>Ga0157369_10010945_pt1 | contig 10326 bp, 10 predicted proteins | sample C25metaG_FD_113461 | JGI IMG/M metagenome (GOLD analysis project Ga0157369, IMG submission 113461) | Corn rhizosphere microbial communities from Kellogg Biological Station, Michigan, USA - C2-5 metaG | ecosystem: Host-associated > Plants > Roots > Rhizosphere > Soil | place: USA: Michigan...
GAAAACACATTCAATTCAGAATCTTCAATCTATCAAGCATAAATCTTCAATAACAAGAACCATCAAATCCAAAATCTATGAAAGCCATCATTGCAGAAAAACCGAGTGTTGCCAGAGAAATTGCCCAAATACTCAATGCCAACAACAGAAAAGACGGCTACTTTGAAGGAAACGGCTACTGCGTGACCTGGGCATTAGGTCATTTAGTATCATTGGGAATGCCGGAAGATTATGGCATAAGAGGCTTTGACAAAGCCTCTCTGCCTATCTTTCCCCATCCTTTCATTCTCACTCCAAGAAAGACAAAAACAGCCAACTCAAAAAACTATCAGCCAGACCCTTCTGCTTTAAAGCAACTTAAGATCATTAAAAATGTGTTCAGTCAATGCACAAGCATTATCGCTGCGACCGATGCAGGAAGAGAAGGCGAGCTGATCTTCCGCTACATTTATGATTACTTACATTGTAATAAACCTTTTGAAAGACTATGGATCAGTTCACTCACAGAAAAAGCCATACAGGAAGGCTTTAAAAACCTTAAACCCGGTTCAGATTTTGATGGACTTTTTGAAGCTGCAAAAGCCCGAAGCGAAGCCGACTGGCTGGTTGGCATCAATGCTACCCAGGCATTAAGCATCGCAGCGAACAACGATGTCTATAGCCTCGGAAGAGTTCAGACACCAACCTTAGCATTGATCTGCAAAAGATTTCAGGAGAACAGGGATTTCAAACAGAAGACGTACTGGCAGATCCAGTTACAACACAGAAAGGACTATTTAAATTTCACCAGTCTTTCCAATCAGCAGTGGGAAGACAAAAAACAGGCAGAGCAGGTTTTAAAAGCCATAGAGCGGGAGGGGAGAACCACTGTAGAAGATGTGTCCATCAACACTGTAAAAGAACAGTCACCCTTACTGTTTGATTTGACAGAACTTCAAAAAGAAGCCAACCGAAAGTTGGGATTATCAGCAGATGAAGTGTTACAAACTGCACAAAGTCTCTATGAAAAAAAGTTCATCACCTATCCAAGAACCGGAAGTAAATATATTCCCCAAGACCTCTGGTCAGAAATCCCTGAACTCCTAAGAATACTCAATCAAACTGACACATTCAAGCCAGCCATATCAACTCTAAAATTCGGCAACTTCAATAAACGTATCGTGAATGATCTCAAGGTCACAGACCATCACGGATTATTGCCCACCACCAAAATCCCGTCCGCTTTAACCGCCAGTGAAAAAGCTATCTATGATATGATTGCCTTCCGACTATTAGAATCTTTATCAGAGCATTGCTCCAAAGAAGTCAGCCACATCACTATCAAAGTACACCATTACGAATTCATCATCAGAGGTTCTAAAATACTTCACAAAGGCTGGCGCGCAATCAAAGGCCTATTGTCTGATGAAGCCAGTACAAACCAAGATAGCAACAGCAATGACAAAAGCAGTCATAACAAAAGCTACAATAACAATTCAGAAGAACCCAATCTCATTGAACTGCCAGAATTCAAAAAAGGTGATGAACTTAAAATCTCATCAGCCGAACTCCAAGAAAAACTGACCAGCCCTCCCAAACTTTACACTGAAGCTGACCTTTTATCAGCCATGGAGAATGCAGGCAGGCAGATCGAAGACAAGGATCAGAAGAAAGCTTTGGCAAACATCGGTATCGGTACACCAGCTACCAGAGCATCCATTATTGAAACCTTAATCACAAGAAATTATATCACCAGAAAAAGCAAAACATTGATCCCAACTGAGAAAGGTGAAAAGGTCTACAACCTACTCAAAGACCAAAAGATTGCCAATGTCCAGATGACCGCAGAGTGGGAGATGGCACTCAATCAAATTGAAACAAAAGAAATCAATTCAAAACAATTCATCACAGACATCAAAAACTACACTAATGAAATCACTCAAGAACTGCTATCAATCCATATTCCGCAAGAAAACATTCTAGAGATCAAATGTCCAAAGTGTAATAAGCATAATCTCATTATCAAAGACAAAATAGTCAAATGCCCGAATGAGCAATGCCAATGGATTTTATTCCGAATAATATGCGGAGTGCAGCTCAGCATTGATCATATCACTTCCCTCATAAAAACAGGAAAAACACCACTCATCAAAAACATGAAGGCCAAAAGTGGGAAGAAGTTTGATGCCTTTTTGGTTCTCTTAGATCAGTGCGAAACAATCTTTGAATTTCCTAAAAATAGATAAAATTAAATACTATAAAAACCCAGTATAAGCTCTATCATTAAAAAAGTCCGAAGAATAAATGATTTCTTCGGACTTTTTTTAATCAGTTTTTAACAAGCCTTCGGTTGGTGAACTTCCAAATTTTTTCTTAAAAGAATAAGAAAAGTGAGACAGGCTTTCAAATCCAAGGTCGAGGTAGAAAGAAGAAGGTTTTCTATTTTTACTTTCTATAAGATGCTTTGCCTCAATCAGCCTTTTATCTTGCAGCCATTTTCGTGGCGGCATTCCGAATGTCTTCTGAAAATCCCTTTTAAATCCTGATAGGCTTCTTCCGGTCAATTGAGCAAGCTTCTCCACCGGTACATTAAAATGAAAGTTACTTAACATAAATTTCTCAAGATCTATCTTATGATGTTCTGAAAAGTCGAATAGAAAATTTCGCAGCTCAGGAACGGCAAGTAACATTAACTTGATGCCTTCCTTTACTTTCAACAGTCCCAATTCATCGGTCATTTCAGCACCGGAGCTTCTGGCATACGGAACAATCGACTGAAAATAACCTTGAAGAAAATCATTGTTCGGAAGGCAAAGATTCGGCATTCCGGTATATTTGCCATTAGCTTCCAGTTTTTCTTCCAATGCGATCTGGCGCATTAGATCCTCTTGCAGGGAGATGACGATGGTTTCATAATGACCATTTGATCCCGGTGTTTTAGTTAATGTTCCCAGCTGGTTCTTATGAATCAATAATACATTGCCCGCAGAGATACTAATATTCTGCTCCGAAGTCTCCAGAATCATCTGACCTGAGACCTGCAATACCAGCGTATGATGATTCCAGACACAGGCCTTTTCCTTCCGTTCCGAAGAAAGGTAGGAATAAAATATAACACCCGGAAGAATTTCTGCTGGACTTTCCATTTATCTTTGTAGGTAAGTACCGCCTTTCAAGGCACCTATTGCAAATGTACTGTTTAATAAGTTCATTTCTTCAGGCGAAAATACAATTTCCATCGCAGCAATGTTTTCAGGCAGTCTTGATCTACGGCTCATACTTACCAACGGCATAATATGGTCGCCTTGCTCGTTGACCCAGGCAATGGCAAGCTGTGTCGGGGTAACATTTTTAATTCGAGCCATTTCTTTTAGTATCTCAACTTTTTCAAGATTGTGGACGAGATTTTCCCCTTGAAAGCGGGAAAAATGATTTCGGTGGTCATCAACAGCAATAGGTGTTTTTAGATCACCCGTCAAAAGACCTTCCGCCGTATTGGCAAATGCTACGACACCAATCCCCAATTCTTTGGCAGTGGGCAACAGATCAGCTTCGATCTGACGGTCTGCAAGAGAGTAACCGATCTCCAGTGCGCTGATTGGATAAACGCTATTGGCTTTCCGAAGCTGATCAGCATTAATTTCCGATACACCAATATGACGCACTTTTCCTTCCTCGACCAAACCTGCGATCGTTCCGATAATGTCTTCTATCGGCACACTGTCGTCCATTCTACAGGGCTGGTAAAGATCAATGGTCTCAATTCCCAGGCGGGTCAGCGAGTAATTGACAAAGTTTTTGATTGCTACAGGACGGAGATCCAGTCCGATCCATTGACCATTGTAGAAGATTGCTCCGAACTTCACACTGATAAAGGCATCATCCCGTCTTCCTTGGATCGCTTTTCCAATTAGCATTTCGTTATGACCTGCACCATAAAAATCGCCTGTATTAAGGAAGTTGATTCCATTATCCAAAGCCTGATGAATGGTTGCAATGCTTTCTGTTTCATCCGGTGTCGGTCCGCCCCAGATCGAAGACATCCGCATACATCCAAGACCGAGCTTAGACACGATAGGTCCATTTTGACCCAATTGAATTTTTGTAATTTCTGACATGTGATTGATTTAATGTAATAGGACAAAGGTCTTCATTTATCATCTAATCAACTTTCCTGTACGGTTCAATTTATTTACCTGTACGGTTCAGAGTAAAAATAGCAAAAAGAGTTTATATGATAATTATTCTTAAACCATCATTCAGTCTGCGGCTTTAGTTTCTTTTCACGATTATATTGTCGTGGGCTATCTTAATTTTAAATAAAGATAATTTATCTTATAGGACAAACTACTTGGGTAAATGTGCAACCAATTCCACTTCCAATTTAGAATCCGGCATGTATAATCTCTGCACCTGTACCCAGGTTGCCGCAGGAAAATCATTGCTGTAAAATTTCTTACGGACATTATCATACTTCTTAATCGTCTAAATATCAGCAGTGTATAAGTTTTCTTTGACCACGTTGTCAAACGTGGCTCCATAATTTGCCAACACCGCTTTTAAATTATTGTTTACAGAGGTAATACCCTCTGATGTAACATTACTGGTTACCACACCAGATATATAGATCACATTGTCAACCTTCACGGCCTGCGCGTATCCCGCAATGCTATCCTGTGTTTTATTATTCCAATGCCATTTCTCTTTCTGGACTTTTGCTTTTTGTGAAAATGTATTGTTGAATACTAAAATACAAGTGATTAAAAGGAAGTATTTCATTAATAAATCTTTATAGCAATATAAAACTTCTTAAAAGTCACATTAAAATTATTTTTTTTGATAATCAGAAAATAAAATAAGTGTTATTTCATTTTCTTACGATTTCCACATCACTAATTACTATGAGCTCCCAGTTTATGGGAAAATTCATATTTTTCCAATCCTCTTTAATTTCCTTTTTCGTTTTATTCACAGCTGTTGATAAACAAAATACAGCAATACAAAATTTATTATTGTGGTTACCAGTATAACGTTTAGCATCGATTAAAAGCTCATCAAGTTTTATAGCAATTTCCTTATTTTCTCTTATTAATTTATATTCAATCGCAGTATTTAATTCTTTAATGATTATATCAGGCTTATAACCCTTGAACTGATGAACGAAATAACCTTCTGAATACGAAATAATACCATTAAAATAGAATTTTGCAGTTTCTCTTATGATATTATTTATGCTGTCTTCTTTATAGACTTTTGTTTTAGTGATTTTCAAAATTTCATTAGTACTCTCTAAAAATTCTGTGAGCTTTCTTTTTTCTTTATCATCTTTATCTGTCCAGAAGAAGTTGAAAGGAGCTAATAATCTTTTCCACTCATTTAGAATAAAAAGATCATCTTGTGAATCGCCATATTTTAGAGGAATAGTGATCATTTTAGTTGATTCATTTTCATCTTCAACTATCGATTTATATTTTGTTTTAAAGTCGAAAAGATAATCTTTCAAATCTAAAGATTCAAAATATACACAAAGTATATTGTACATTCTCTGCACATATTGATGTGTCCAAAACTTTGCGAACATAAGTGTTTCCTTATCTATCTCATTTGAAAATCCATAAAACTGTTCGTAAATAGGTGAAGAAACATCACGTATGTTATCGTAATAATATTTAAATTGCTTCTCAATAAATTGCTGTCTATTATCCATATATTTCAGATAAGCTTGTCTATTAAGGTTATATTAAATGTAAGATATTAAATTAAACAATTATTTGTTCAAGATCGTACAGCTTTGCAGTCTGAATGTCATAAAAGATATGTGTTCTTGGTCTAACCATTTTAAGTGCGATAGGAGGATTCGAGTGCCTAACCCATTCGTTAAACAAGAGTGTTGCTGTACTATTCGATGGACTAAGATAGCTTAAGTGTCTCCTTAATCCTAATAGTTCCCTTAGTTGCCCCTTATTGTATTGACCAAATTTGCACTCGTAAGCGCTATCGATATGTTGTGGTGCTGGAAATCCTCGAAAGTTACGCAATATATCCTGAATATGTTCTTCACTAAGAACTACTACATCTGCCTCAAACAATATTCCTAAGGGCTTATCTTCACGCAGTGCTCCCAATCCAAATACTTCAATATCAGCCGCAAAGTAAAAAACAAGTCCAGATGAGAATTCAATTTTAAAAGATCGTTCAACTCTAAATCGTCCTGGACTTTGATTTAAGAATTTGTTGCTGGATGGAGTTGTAACATGTAAAATCTTACCATATACTTTTTTATATTCATTCATCACCTCGGCTAGTGTGAGAGCTTCATAACCTGCTTCAACTGTTGAGGCAAAATTTAATGTACCGCTAGCATTAAGATTTGACAGTAATGTGTCAAATTGCGTTTTAAGATTTTGTAGAGACATTATATTTCTAGAATGATTTTAAAAACGTTTTATCATCCATATCAAGCCCAATTCTTATCTTTTCCAAAAAGTTGATGACTAGCTGAATTTTCTTACTTCTTAACTTTTCGTCAATGTTGATGGTTTCTTCATTTATACCTTGCATGTTAATTTTATATTTTATTCTTTGTTGAGAGGTCAAATTATTCATTCTAAAAGCATAGCGTTCTGGGATTTTGGACGCTAAATTAAAGTACTCCAAACCTGCTTCTACAAGTCGGCTCAATGCATAAAATGTGTAATTTGGATTGGAGGACAGTTTTTCCAAGTTAAGGATTGCTCTTTCTGTATTTACGTATTCGTAATTACTGTGAAATTCTTCAAATTCTTGATCTTTTGCAGTTCTATCAATTACGAAGGTTCCAATATCAGTGAATCCATTCATACGAATAGATGAGAGCAAAATATCAAATACCTTTTTAGCTGTTTCTTGCGTCATTATTTTTATCTTATTAATGGATCAGTGTGTAATTCTGATAATTTGTTTGTCTTGAAAGGGGTGAAAATTAAGATACATCCCTCTTAGAATTAGTAATAAATTTTTTACCGGAAATAAGACCAAAGTAATACTGTTCATTTAAGAAGCTTAAAATATTTTTACAGACTTTTTTATCATTAGGTAATTTTAGTTTGCCGTTTTCCATTTCAATATCAAGATTAAATTTTTTGGCTGAGGCCTTAATTTTTCTAGGAGATGCAGAGGCTATAACCTGACTTTTTTGAATCAATGTAATTTGCTTTCTGATCATGGTATCACTATTCTCTTTAAGCCAATCTAAATCTAACTCAAAAATCGCATTGTCTGCGAACTCTTCAATTGTTTCGTTTGAAGCTTCTTCAAAGAAATCGCTCAAGGAAATAATTTTGTTAGCGTTGGCGTACGATTTAAAATAAAATTTACCGTCCTTGTAAATGGCATTAACCATATTTTCTACAATGAGCGCATCTTCCTTTAATTTGTGATAAGTTGTTCCACTATAAAAAATAACATTTTTGTTCTGAAGTAATTTTCTTTTATCAAAATTTTGAAAGTAATAAATGTCATCTTCAATCCAAAAAAGAGTTTTAATATCATCTGTGGTAATATCCAAAACTTGCAAACCAATTGCATTAGTATTAGCTTCAAGTACATTTTCGGGCAAATCCATTTCTACATATAATACTTCATCCCCATCTATCTTGAAGTTTCCGTCAAAAAGAATCTCCTCAGTATCAGAGGTCATTATTGAAGTCGCATTGTTAAGAAAAACATTTTTAATATTTTCGGTAATAGATTGCAACAAATCAATCTTTCTGACGGAATCATCTTTAAGAATTGCAAAAAAATTGCAGGGTGTAGAGTTTCTAGCCATAATTTTAGTTTTTAATAATCACGTAATCCGTCAATTGAGAATAAGTACTAACTTGATTGGCATTGATCAATTTATTTTTAGATATCATGGTATAGGTTACATCCTTCCTGGTCGAAATCTCATAATATCGGTATCCAAAAATTTTCAGACAAGGATTGTAGAAATAAGTTTTTAAATTAATTAAAATAATTATTGTCAATATGATGCACCATACTGTTAAATATGTTGAGTCCTTCTTGACCAGCTCAATACAGGGTAAAAAATAACTTAATATAAAAGTGGGCAAATTAAAATCGGCGCTTTTGATTGCCTTAATATCAATCTTATTTTTAGTCAGATTATTTTCTGCCCATTTTATAATTAAAACACTGAATGGCAATAAAATCAAAAAGCAGAAAATAAAGTTGATACGATTGAAAACTTCTTTCCAGGAATCTACGAACGTAATTGAATATCCTTCTTTATTAAGGTTAAGTATTTCAACCACTCCAACAATTAGAAGGACTGGCGAATAAGCAGAAATTACAAATAAGATTTTAACAAAATTTGAAAACATTAAGTTGTTGGTTATCAGTTTTAATTACAAATATAAAATTTAATTTTATAAAATTTCGTTAATGAGATTTCCAAATTAATTATACTTAGTATTTACGAAGGAGTAAATTTATTTTAAATAGAACTTCATTAATTACGGATATCCGTAAAACTTTTTTTAATATTTTTTTTTTTTCGAAATAAAACTATAGAAACCTGACTTTAATGATTCTCTTTCTGATATCAGTATTTTTGCATACATATTAAAGAAATATGGTTCTGCGTTAAAATAGTAAATATATTATCTTTGGTAGGTAAAAACAATTAAATATCAGAGAAATGATAGTAATATTTAACCGTAAATAAAAAACTTATATGACCTTTCTAGAACTTGCTCAATCCATATTAAAAGAAGAAAAGAAACCATTGACAGCCACTGAGATTTGGAACCTTGCTGTCGAAAAAGGATATAATAAAAAATTAAATTCACAGGGAAAGACACCATGGTCAACATTAGGGGCTCAAATCTATGTGAATAGCAAAGACAATCCGAAATCAGTTTTTGCTAAAACAGATTCAAGACCTAAAAGATTTTATCTGAAATCAATGGAAGGCGTATTGGAAGATTATGAAAATACAATTCCTGAAGATCTTCCGCCATTGAAAAAAAGGAAGTTTGATTTTTTAGAAAAAGATCTTCATAAGTACCTAAGCTACTTTGTTTATTATCATTTGAATTGTTATACCAAAACAATAAGGCATCATATTTCTAGTAAGAAGGAGTTTGGAGAATGGGTGCATCCTGATATGGTAGGGTGTTACTACCGTATGGAAGACTGGAAACAAGAGATCAATGAATTTAGCAGGGCTGTTGGTGTAAATTCAGTTGTTTTATATTCATTTGAAATTAAGAGAGAGTTGAGTTTTGCTAACTTAAGAGAAAGTTTCTTTCAATGTGTTTCTAACTCTTCTTGGGCAAATGAGTCTTATTTGGTGGCTGCCAGAATATCAGAAGATGAAGATTTTATGAATGAATTGTCTAGGTTAGCAGCTTCTTTTGGTATAGGTGTGATAGAGCTTGATCTTGAAGATCCACATTCTTCAGACGTGATTCTTCCAGCAAAATATAAGAAAGATTTGGACTTTGAAACAATGAATAAACTTGCTATGAATAATGATTTTAAAGACTTTATTGAAACTGTTAAGATCGATTTAACAAGTAAGAAGATTCATAAGAAGGAATATGATGTTGTTGAGAAGATTGAGAATTTAAAATGAACTATACCAACGCTTAAAAGTAGAAAACAAGGCTAGATTAAATAATATCAGCCTTGTTTTTTACTATCTTAAAGTTGCCCACCAATACCCTTAAATTTTTCAACAAAATCAATAATCTTTTTAAAAACGCTTTGTTTCTTTGTTAAATACTGTGGATTCAGAGGGCTCATTTTAGGCAAAATTGCATTTAGTTCTGTTCCATTTTCAGTGGCGAATTCCTTTTTTAATGATGTTGCCAAATATCTTTTGGCAGCTTCTTCATTCAGATTTTCATCTGTAATTAATTCTGAAGCTTCTTCTTTTTGTTTGTTTTGTGCATATGCGAAGAACCTATCAATTATATTCGCTTTATCTAGTATACTGTTTAAATCAGTTTCATTGATGAAATCAACAACCAAACCTTCTTTTGCCCTATTTCCAATGCTGGCTCTAATAATACGACGCGCTTCTTCAACTAAAGCTCCTTTATCTTTGGTTTTCTTGTTGTGTACAAAAATCAATTCTAGAATATAATCAAGATTTATTTCCTGTGATTTTAATAAGTCGATTTCAAAAACAACATCATCCCAATCTATCTTAGATTCCTCAGCTTCTTTGCCTTGCTTTTCTCTTCTGAACCAATCACGGATATCATTATATGTTGAGCGGTAGTCCTGAACGGTTCTGTCTGGCAATAATGTAATATCCTGCATCACAGCAATATCTTCATCTGTCACGAAGTGGGTTTC
>Ga0157369_10010949_pt1 | contig 10324 bp, 11 predicted proteins | sample C25metaG_FD_113461 | JGI IMG/M metagenome (GOLD analysis project Ga0157369, IMG submission 113461) | Corn rhizosphere microbial communities from Kellogg Biological Station, Michigan, USA - C2-5 metaG | ecosystem: Host-associated > Plants > Roots > Rhizosphere > Soil | place: USA: Michigan...
CCCGAAGCTCGAGATCGCGCTGGAGCTGGAGAAGATCGCGCTCGAGGACGACTACTTCGTTTCGCGCAAGCTCTACCCGAACGTCGACTTCTACTCGGGTCTGATCTACCAGGCGATGGGCTACCCGACCGACTACTTCACCGTGCTCTTCGCGATGGGTCGGCTGCCCGGCTGGATCGCCCAGTGGGAGGAGATGCTCAACGATCCCGAGCAGAAGATCTCGCGGCCGCGCCAGACCTACATCGGATACGACGAGCGCCAGTACGTGCCGATGGCCAAGCGCTAACGGCCGGCCGTCGTGCCGGAGCTGCCCGAGGTCGAGACCGTCCGACGCCGGCTCGCGCCGCTCGTCGAGGGGCGGCGCTTCGACGAGGTCGAGATCACCGATACGAGGCTGACCCGCCCGCACGACCCGGTCGACGTAGCGCGCGAGCTCGCGGGGGAGCGGGTGGCGCTGGCGGATCGCCGTGGCAAGTACCTGATCCTTCGCTTCGAGTCCGGCCGAGCGCTCGTCATCCACCTACGGATGACGGGCTCCGTGCTGCACCAGGCGCGCGCCGAGCTCGCCCCCGACCCGCATCGTCACGCCGTCGTGCGGCTCGACGACGGCACGGATCTGCTCTATCGGGACGTCAGACGCTTCGGCACCTGGCTGCTTCTCGAGCCGGCGGAGGTCGATGCGTACATCGATGCCCGTGTCGGCCGCGAGCCGCTTGCGCGGGCGTACCAGGCGAAGCACCTGGCGGCGGAGCTGGCGGGACGGAGAGCGCCGATCAAGGCGGCGATCCTCGATCAGCGCACGGTCGCGGGCGTGGGGAACATCTATGCGGACGAGGCGCTCTGGCGCTCCCGTATTCATCCGCTCACGCCGGCGGCCGCGCTCGATGCAGACGAGGTGAAGGCGCTGCACCGGGGCATCCGGCAGGCGCTCCAGCTCGGGCTACGCCGGCAGGGATCGACGTTGCGCGACTACCGGCTGCCCGACGGCGGCAGCGGCAGCGCCCAGCACGAGTTCAAGGTCTACGGCCGCGGCGGCGAGCCGTGCGAGCGTTGCGGGACGCCAATCGACAAGATCCGCGTCGCCGGTCGAGGAACGTGGTACTGCCCGCAGTGTCAGGTGCTCCGAGTGGGTGTCTGACACACCCGGGTTTACACCTGAGCGAGCAGTTCGTCGAGCTGGCCTGCGCGGTCGAGCTGCCAGAGCTCCGTGTACCCGCCGATCGGTTTGCCGCCGATCAGGATCTGCGGCACCGTCCAACCGCCGGTCGCCTCGTGCACACGCGCGCGAAAGCCGGGATCGTCGTCGACGTTGATCTCCTCGTAGACAAGCCCGCGCCCGTCGAGGAGCGCCTTCGCGCGCACGCAGTACCCGCACCATGCGGTGGTATAGATCACGATCGCCGCCATCTGCTTCCTTCAACGGAAATCGTGCCTGAAGGATTCCCCGCAGCCGCCTCTAGACTGATTTGCATGGCTGGACGGACGTACAAAACAGAAGCGGTCGTGCTCCGTTCGATCCGGTTTTCTGAGGCAGACCGGATCCTCCACCTCTACACGGGGTCGCGCGGCCGGATCGGTGCAATCGCCAAGGGTGTCAGGAAGACGAAGTCCCGCTTCGGCGCGCGGCTCGAACCGCTGTCGCATGTCGAGCTGATGCTGCACGAAGGCTCCGGCGAGTTGCAGACAGTCACCGGGGTCGAACTGCTCCGCTCCCACCACGAGGTTCGCGAGGACAACTACCGCCTGAACGTCGGGATGATCGGCGCCGAGGCGATGCTGCGCCTGTTCGGCGAACCCGAGGCGAACGAGCGCGCGTTCACCGCCCTGACGCGCTTCCTCGACCTGCTCGACGAGGCGCCGTCGCCCGCGACGCGGCCCGCGCTCGACCCGCTCGTGCTCTCGTTCCAGCTCAAGCTGCTCTGGGTCGCCGGCTACCTGCCGCACCTCACCAGCTGCGTGGAGTGCGGTTCGAACGCGGAGCTGGTCGGGTTCTCGGCGCGGTCGGGCGGCGCCGTCTGCGCACCGCACGCGCGCGAGGCGATCCGGCTCTCACCGGAGGGCCTGAATGCGATCGAGCGGCTGCTCTCGACGCCGCTCGCCGACGCGGTGGCCGCACCGCTGGGCGACCGGGCTCGCCGCGACGGCCTGGCGGTGATCACCGCGTCGTACGAGGAACACGGCGGCTTCCGCCTGCGGACCGTGTCGGCGTGAGCGTGATCGACGAGGTACTACGAGCGCTGAACGCGCATGATCTCGATGCGTTTCTTGCCTGCTATGCGCCGGACGCCACGATCGAGGACGGGCACGACAACGTGCTTGCACGCGGACACGACGAATTGCGTGCGCGCTACGGGCAGATGTTCGCCCAGCGTCCCGATGCATGGATTGAGGGCTTCGAGCCGATTGAGGTCGGCGAGTTCGTCGTTCAAGAGGAAGTTGTCAGCGATCAAGGTGGGCTCGAGGATCTGAGGCGCCATGTCGCCGTCTACTTGGTGCGCGACGGCGTGATTGTGCGCGAGAGGTTGATCGCATGAGGAAGCTCGACGGCGGGCTCGAAGTCGACGACGGGCGGGAGCGCATCGATCCGGCCGAGGTGCACCGGTATCTCTCGGAGGAGTCGTACTGGGGGCGAGGGCGTTCACGCGAGACGCAGGACCGGCTGATTCGCGAGGCGGAGCGGGTCGTCGGGGTCTACGACGGCGAGCGGCAGGTCGGGTTCTGCCGCGCCGTCACCGATGGGGTGACGGTGGTGTACCTCGCCGACGTGTACGTCCTGCCGGCCTACCAGGGACGTGGCGTCGGCACCGAGCTCGTGCGCGAGATGATCGAGAACGGCCCTTACGCGCACCGGTCGTGGCTCCTGCACACGAGCGACGCGCACCCGCTCTATCGCAAGCTCGGCTTCGACCAGCCGGGCTACAAGGTGCTCGAAAGGCGCTCCACGAGCCAGGCAAGCGACAGCGGATAGCGCCACGACACGCCCTGGTGCGTGCCGGGGAAGAGCTCGAAGTGGATTCGCTCCGGCGGCACCCCGGCAGCCTCGACTTCGCGGACGAACGCCGTCGCGCCGAGGTCGAGCAGGTACTCGTCGCTCGAGCCGCAATCGACCCAGATCCCCTGCAGGCCGCGCAGCGTCGCGGCGTGCCGGGGCTCGCGGGCGAGCAGCGCCGGGTCGAAGCGCAGCCAGCGCTGCCAGACCTCGGGGATCAGCTCGCCGGTGTCGAGCTCGAAAGGCAGCTCGACCGTGCCGTCGTCGCGAGCCGAGTACGCGGCGGCCATCGCGTAGGTGTTCAGGAGCAGCGCGTCCGACCGCTTCGAGAGCGCCGGCCGGCCCGAGCGGAAGTCTTCCCAGAAACGGTCGTACGAGCCGTCGTACTCGACCCGTAGCGCGCGGGCCGCCGGCGCGAAGTCGCGCTGGTAGCAGACCTCGAAAAGCGCGTCTCCCGCATGGGTTGCGAGCGCGCCGAAGAGATCGGGACGGAGGAGCGGCGTGAGCATGGCGCCAAAACCACCCGACGACTTTCCCTGGACGCCGCGCAGCGCGCCGTCGGCGATCGTCGGATAGTGCGCGTCGACGAACGGGACGAGCTCGTCGCAGAGGTACGTGTGGTAGCGCCCGATCGCCGGAGAGTCGACGAACTGCGAGCCGCCGAGCGACGTGAACGCATCGACGAGGACGACGACGGCGCCGGGCGACAGCCGTTCGACCGCCTCCGGATACGACTCCGTCCACGGTTCGGCGTTGAACCACTTCGCGACCGCGCCGAGCATCCCCTGGAGCACGTAGACGGTGGGATAGCGGCGGGACGCATCGTCGGGCGACCACACCCAGAGCGGCCGCTCGTGCGGGTCGCCGAGCCGATTGTCGAGCAGCGCGTTCGAGACGAAGGTGTGCTCGTGCCAGCTCATCGCCCGCTCCGGAGTCGGCCCAGCCGACTCCTCCGCTCCCGCTGAGGTTCCGTCGAGCCTACGCCTCCGCGAGCCGGTCGACCAGCAGCCGTTTCGCGCCTTCGAGCGGGATGCGCTCCTGCTGCAGGGTGTCGCGGTCGCGCAGGGTGACCGTGCCGTCGGCGAGTGTCTGCTCGTCGACGGTCAGCGCCCACGGCGTCCCGATCTCGTCCTGGCGCCGGTAGCGCTTGCCGATCGCGGCGGCGTCGTCGTACTCGGACGACATCGACTTGCGCAGGTCGCTGTGCAGTGCGCGAGCCTGCTCGACCATCGCCGAGTCCTTGCCGATCAGCGGCAGCACGGCGGCCTTCACGGGCGCGAGGCGAGGGTGCAGGCGCAACACCGTCCGTGGCCGGTCGGCGACGATCTCTTCGTCGTAGGCATCGCACAGGAAGGCCAGGAAGGCGCGCCCGACGCCGAGCGCCGGCTCGATCACGTACGGCACGTAGCGCTCCTCGTGGCCGATCCACTCGAGCTTCGTCCCGGACGCTTCGCTGTGCTGGCGCAGGTCGTAGTCGCCGCGATTCGCGACCCCTTCGAGCTCCTGCCAGCCGATCGGGAAGAGGTATTCGAGGTCGCTCGTGGCGCTCGAGTAGTGCGACAGCTCGTCGGCATCGTGGGCGCGCACACGGAGGTGCGACTCGCGCAGGCCCAGGTCGAGGTGCCAGCGGCGGCGCTGGTCGATCCAGTAGGCGTGCCACTTCTCGGCGTCGGCCGGCGGTACGAAGAACTCCATCTCCATCTGCTCGAACTCACGCACGCGGAAGAGGAAGTTTCCGGGCGTGATCTCGTTACGGAAGCTCTTGCCGATCTGCGCGATCCCGAAGGGCGGCTTCACGCGCAACGACGAGGTGACGTTCTTGAAGTTGACGAAGATTCCCTGGGCGGTCTCGGGGCGCAGGTAGGCCCGGCTCGCGTCGTCACGGACGGCACCCACGTACGTCTCGAACATGAGGTTGAAGTGGCGCGGCTCCGTGAGGTCGCACTCCGAGTACTCGCCGGGGTGCTTCGACGGCTTCCGCCCGCACTGGCTCTGCCCGATGTGGTCGGCGCGGAAGCGCAGCTTGCAGGTACGGCAGTCGACCATCGGGTCGGAGAAGCCGCTGACGTGGCCCGAGGCGACCCACACCTGCGGATTGAGGATCACGGCCGAGTCGAGCGCGACCATGTCGTCGCGCTCCTGGATCATCGAGCGCTGCCACTCGCTCTTGATGTTCTGGGTCAGCAGGACGCCGTAGTGCCCGAAGTCGAACGACGAGCCGAGCCCACCGTAGATGTCCGAGGTGGGGAAGACGAACCCGCGCCGCCGGCAGAGCGAGGCGATCTTCTCGATCGTCGCTGCGCCTTCGAACCGCTCCAGCTGCTCCTCGGCCATGGCCTCGGAACCTAGCGAACTTATGAGCTACGGCTTCGAGATGTCGACCGTGAACGCGCCCGCGCCCGACTGCCGCTCGACCTTCAGCGTCAGCGCCCGCTGGCCGCAGATCGCATACCGAACCGTCGCCCCGTGGGCGAGCAGGGTCGAGCCGCTGTACAGCGCAAGGCTCATCCGCGACTTCGCCGGGGCATGCAGGCGGGCGACGAACGATCCGTCGAGGGAGGTGATGACGCCGATCATTCGACTTGTGCCGTACCCGAACGATCCGTGGACCTCCCGGGTCGTGGGCCCTGTCCAGGGAGCGGTGACGTCGGCCGACAGGAGCGAGAGCGCGGTCGCGTCCGGATAGAAGCTCGGATCGACGATCTCCCAGTCGATGGTGGTTGCGCCCGCGCGAGTCAGGTTGAGCACCCGGTAGGCCTCCGCAAAGGCCTCGCCCGGATTCAGGCGGTACGACGTCCCTTCGTCGCCCGGTGCGAGCGTCCCGTTCTTGGTGCGCTCGCAGATCTGCATGTACGACGCCCAGCGCTTCGTGCCGTAGGACTCGGCCGACCACGGAGCGTTGCTGCGGTTGTTCGCGATGTGGTGCCCGTACTCGTGCGTGACGATCTCCTGGGCCGGCGGCGAGTCGAGCTGGTCTTCCGGGGTCGCCTCGATCGTCTGCGACGACGGGTCGTAGCAGGCAAGCGCCCCGGCGCCGCAGATCGCCGTGACCTCACCGATCGGAGCGAGATCGAGGGTCAGGCGTGCAAGCTCAGGCCCGTGGACGAGCGTTCCGAGGTACGTCGCCCACGTCTGCGGCAGCGCCTGGTCGACGGGATAGCTGTCGGAGACCTGGATGGCGATCGTCGAGCCGTACTGGTCGCCGGTCGGGTACATGCCTCCCCAGGCGAGCGCGGCCGCCGGCAACGCCAGGCAGGCCAGCACGGCGGCGACGGCCAGGCCAAGAGTTCGACGCGTCACGCGCACCACAGTGCCCGTGTTCCCCAAGAAGCGCATAAGTGATCCATTCAGGCAACCCTCTAAACTCTGGCGGTGAGCGTCGTCGAGTTGCACATGATCTCCGATTCGACCGGCGAGACCGCTCAGCGGCTCGTCCAGGCGCTCGAAGCTCAGTTTCCCGACCAGGAGTTCACCGAGATCCGCCACCCGCGGGTCGAGACGGTCACCGACCTGCAGCTCGCGGTCGACCGGATGAAGGGCCGCCCCGCCGTCGTGGTCTACACGCTCGTCGAGCCCGACCTGCGCGACCGGATGCGCACGCTCTGCCGCAGCGCGAAGCTCCACTACTGCGACCTGCTCGGCCATCCGATCGACGCCGTCGCGAAGGTCTCGGGCCAGGCGGCGAAGATGCAGCCGGGGGCGCGACCGCCGCTGAACGAGGCCTACTTCCGCCGCATCTCGGCGATCGAGTTCGCCGTCAAGTACGACGACGGTGTGGGCTCGGGGCTCGGCGATGCCGACATCGTGCTGGTCGGCGTCTCGCGTACCTCGAAGACGCCGCTCTCGATCTATCTCGGCTACCTGGGCTACAAGACCGCGAACGTGCCGCTCGTGAAGGGGATCGAGCCGCCCGCGGAGCTCTTCACGATCGACCAGTCGAAGATCGTCGGCCTGACGATCGACGCCAAGCGGCTGTCGGAGATCCGCGGCGAGCGCATCCGCTGGATGCGAGGCGACCGCTCATACGCCAACCTGGTGGAGATCTACGACGAGCTCGAGTATGCGACCCAGGTGCAGCGGCGCCTCGGCTGCCCGGTGCTCGAGGTGAGCGAGCTCTCGATCGAGGAGATCTCGCACCGGATCATCCGGCTGGTCGAGCAGCGTGGCGCCGGCCAGGCCGCTGCGGTCCCTGCGACGTGAAGCCGAAGCCGCCCGTTCCGCTCTGGCGCTGGGGCGTCTGGTACACGGCGCTGGGAGCGGCGCTCGTCCTGTTCTACGGGCTCTTCACCCCGTTCTGGTTCGGGCTGCGGGTGCTCGCCTGGGTGGCCGAGTTGCGTTCCCGCCGCGCCCGCCGATAGCCCGTCCGTAAGATCCGCTTCGACATGGCAACGCGCTACGTCTACGACTTCGATGAGCCCACGACCGGGGGCCGTGAGCTCCTGGGGGGCAAGGGAATCGGCCTGGCGGAGATGACCGCCATGGGCGTTCCGGTGCCCGCGGGGTTCACCATCACCACCGACGCGTGCCGTGCGGCGCTGGTCAAGCGCGATCTGCCCGACGGGCTCGAGGACGAGATCGACGAGCACGTGTCGCGGCTCGAGCAGCGGGCCGGCAAGCGGTTCGGCTCGGATGACGATCCGCTGCTCGTCTCGGTGCGCTCGGGCGCGGCGGTCTCGATGCCCGGGATGATGGACACGATCCTCAACCTCGGCCTGAACGACGAGGCGGCGGCGGGTCTCGGCGTGCGCACGGGCAATGCGCGGTTCGCGTTCGACTCGTACCGGCGGCTGATCCAGATGTTCGGCGAGGTGGTCGAGGGCATCGACGGACATCGCTTCGAGAGCGCGCTCGCGTCGCTCAAGGACCAGCGCGGCGTCCAGCAGGACACGGAGCTGACGCCCGAGGATCTGCAGGAGCTCGTCGGAACGTTCAAGGCGATCTACCTGGAAGAGACAGGAGGAGCGTTCCCGACCGGCGCGCGCGAGCAACTGCTGCGCGCAGTGCGCGCCGTCTTCGAGTCGTGGGACAACCCCCGGGCCCAGGTCTATCGCCGCGCGCACGGGATCTCGGACGAGCTCGGCACCGCGGTGAACGTGGTGCAGATGGTCTTCGGCAACAAGGGTGCGCGCTCCGGGACGGGGGTCGCGTTCACGCGGAACCCGTCGACCGGCGAGTCCGGCCTGTACGGCGAGTTCCTCGCCGACGCGCAGGGGGAGGACGTCGTCGCGGGCATCCGCACACCCCAACCGATCGAGACGATGCGCGAGTCGCTGCCGAAGGCCTTCGACCAGCTGCTCGACACGATGCGCCGCCTCGAGGAGCACTACCGCGACATGCAGGACATCGAGTTCACCGTCGAGGACGAGCGGCTCTACCTGCTGCAGACGCGGTCGGCGAAGCGCACCGCGGCTGCGGCGCTCAAGGCCGCCGTCAGCATGGTCGACGAAGGCCTGATTAGCCGTGAGGACGCCGTTGCGCGCATCGACCCGGCACAGCTCGACCAGCTGCTGCACCCGATGATCGACCCGTCGGCTGCGCTCGACGTAGCCGCAAAGGGGCTCAACGCGTCGCCGGGAGCAGCCAGCGGCGGCATCGTCTTCACCGCGGAGAGCGCGGTCGACCGTGCGAAGTCGGGGCCCGTCATCCTGGTCAGCTGGGAGACCAGCCCGGACGACATTCAGGGAATGATCGCGGCCCAGGGGATCCTGACGGTCCACGGCGGCATGACCTCGCATGCGGCGGTCGTGGCGCGGGGGATGGGCAAGCCCTGCGTCGCCGGCTGCGACGACCTGACGCTCGGAGACGGCAAGGCGACGATCGGGGGCCATTCGCTCCGCGAAGGCGACGTGATCACGATCGACGGTGGGACCGGCCGGGTGTTCATCGGTGAGGTTCCGCTGGTGCCGCCGCAGATCAACGAGGACTTCGAGACGATCCTGACCTGGGCCGACCAGCAGCGGCGGCTGGCGGTGCGCGCGAACGCCGACAACCCCGAGGACGCCGTGCGCGCTCGCGAGTTCGGCGCGCAGGGCATCGGCCTCTGCCGGACCGAGCACATGTTCTTCGGCGACCGCCTGCCGGTCGTGCAGGAGATGATCCTGGCCGACTCGGAGTCGGGGCGGCGTGCGGCGCTCGATCGCCTGCTGCCGTTCCAGCAGTCGGATTTCGAGGGCATCTTCGAGGCGATGGCCGGCCTGCCGGTGACGATCCGGCTGCTCGATCCGCCGTTGCACGAGTTTCTGCCCGACGAGTCCGAGGCGACCGACGAGAAGCTGCGCGCCCGGATCCGGGCCTTGCGCGAGTCGAATCCGATGCTCGGGACGCGTGGCTGCCGGCTGGGCCTGATGTTCCCCGAGATCTACGAGATGCAGGTGCGTGCGATCGCACGTGCGGCCCGCGCGGTGCGCGAGCGGACCGGCGGAGCGCCGCTGGTCGAGGTGATGCATCCGCTCGTCGGGTTCCGTGAGGAGCTGGCGCGGCTTCGCGACCTCACCGAGTCGGTGTGGGCCGAGGAGGCGCCGGAGATCGCGCATCTGGTCGGCACGATGATCGAGGTGCCGCGAGCGGCCCTCCGCGCCGACGAGATCGCAGAGGTGGCGGATTTCTTCTCGTTCGGGACGAACGACCTGACCCAGACGACGCTGGCGTTCTCGCGTGACGATGCCGAAGGGAAGTTCCTGACGCGCTACCTCGAAGACGGCGTGCTCGAGCGCAACCCGTTCGAGTCGATCGACATCGACGGGGTCGGCGACCTGATGCGGATCGGTGTCGAGCGGGGGAGGGCCACCAAGGCCGACATCAAGCTCGGCATCTGCGGCGAGCACGGGGGCGACCCGCGGTCGATCGCGTTCTGCCATTCGCTCGGCCTCGACTACGTCAGCTGCTCACCGTTTCGGGTGCCGCTGGCCCGGCTCGCCGCGGCGCAGGCCGCGCTGGCCGAGTCCGGTGCGGGTGCGTACGCCGCCGCCGGCGGCTAGCGCTAGGTGCTGGAGCTGCGCCTCGAGTCTCTTCGGCGCGGTCATGCGGTAGCTCTCTTCGATGAGGTCGCGTAACTCGCCCCAGTCCTGCGACACGTCCAAGTAGGCACCGATCCAGCCCTTGCCGCCGACGTACGGCGGCACGAAGAAGCGGAGCGGATCGGAAGCCACGATCGCCGCCTGCGCGCCCGGCAACGCCTTGCACCACATCGACCAGCGGTCGACCTTGTGCAACGAGTGGCGCATCGCAAAGATCTTCCCTCGCACCTTGAAGGTGGGCGTGCCGACGCCGCCCGCCTCCACGGCCTCCGGGAAGCCCAGGCAGATCTCGCGCAGGCGCTCGAGCGCAGTTTCAGCG
>Ga0157369_10010951_pt1 | contig 10323 bp, 7 predicted proteins | sample C25metaG_FD_113461 | JGI IMG/M metagenome (GOLD analysis project Ga0157369, IMG submission 113461) | Corn rhizosphere microbial communities from Kellogg Biological Station, Michigan, USA - C2-5 metaG | ecosystem: Host-associated > Plants > Roots > Rhizosphere > Soil | place: USA: Michigan...
ACCGGCCAGGCCCGGATGTCCTACCGGCGCGCGGCGGAGATCTTCACCGCGCTTACCCTCCCGCTCGACCCGGCGGGCCGCGGCTGGACGCTGCACCAGCTCAGCGCGGCGGGCCGGGCACGCTGAGCGGGCGCCTAACTTGACGCCACCGAAGCCGCCCCCGGTCTTCGTGCCCTGGCAGTCCAGCGAGACCCCCTTCTTGGTCAGGCCGAACGCGGCTGCGATCATCCCCCGGTGGGGCTCGCCGCCGAAGTGACCGATCCCGATCACCAGTTCCGTTCCGGCCGGGTGCGAGGAACGAGTAGCGCTACGGACGACCAAGCCAGGGTCACAGGGAGACAGCTCTCCGCAGAAGCGCCGGACTGGGTCAAGGGAGCAGCAGTTCAACCTGGACGGAGGGGTAGCGGGCGGGCACCTTGCGGTCGAGGGTTGTCAGCGTGGCGGCGCTGGCCTGGGCAAAAGCTGCCAGGTAGTCATCGGTCCACAGCTTGTGGCTCTTCTCATCTCGCGCGGAGATCGCACGCCAGACCGCGTCGAGCTCGGCCGGCTCGTCCGCCCACAGGACGCGCTCGTCAGCCCAGAGCTGATCGTAGGTTCGCCACGCCTGGCTCCGGTCGATGGCGTCGTCTCCCATGATCGCGGGGTTAGACAGCAACCGGAGGAGTCCCATCTGCGTGACCCGGCAGAAGAGGATGTCATCCGTCTCCTTGCCGAACCAGTCCGCCGCAACCGGATGGTGCACGTGCCGCCCCCAGACGGCGGCCAGCCAGACGCCAACGTCCACGAGCTTCACTGGGCGGTGTACCTCTCAACGTCCTCGGCATCGAACGCGTCCTCAATGTCCTCATTGGTGACGGGGACCGTCGGCGTGGCGTCCCGCGCGATCAGCGGCAGCGTCACACGCCCTGTCTTCCCTCTGGACGTGGCGGGAAGGCCCACTTCATGCGCCACCGCCCGGTTGACGAGATCCTTAAGGCTCTCACCGTGCTCGGCGGCTCGCGCTTTCGCCGCTCGCATCAGGGTGGGAGGCATGTCAATCGTGGTGCGCATAAAAGCATATTAGCATCATACCCACGGCCGAGTGGCCGTGCCGCTGAGCGCACGACACGCCGCCGGGACATAACGCCGTTGCATCGGATGCAACCGACAGTAGCCCAGGTACCGCCCGGACCCCCGCAGGTCCGGGCGTGCGGCGTTTCAGCAGATCAGATACTCAGCCGCGCTCGCGAGGGCTTGTTGCATCTGATGCAAATACCGCTCAGTTTCAGCTGCAGCCGCTGGTGGAGCCGCAGCCTTCGCAGACGTAGCAGCTGCCGGCCGGGCGCATCTTCGTGCCGCAGGTGAGGCACAACGGGGCATCCGCCGTGCGGCCCTGCTGGAACTCGATCAGCTCGGCGGTGCTGTGCGGGCCGCCGCTCTTCGCCGGGGGGTCCTGCGTTGTAGTGCTGGATCCCGCCGGCGCGGCCGGCGCCTGGACGCGGGCCGTCGGCTGCGCCGTGGGCCGATCCGCTTGCGGAGCGTCGACGCCTGCGGACTGGGCTAGCTCCACCGGGTCGATTTCCTCGCCCAGCGTCGCCGGGTCCTGGCCCGCCAGTTGCGCGGCCCGCTCAGCGGCCGACAGGATGCCGAGCTCGGCGCGCTGGTCGTAGGGCAGGTGGTCCAGCGCCAGGCGGCGGAAGATGTAGTCCATCATCGAGGTCGCGATGCGGATGTCCGGGTCGTCGGTCATGCCGGCCGGCTCAAACCGCATGTTGGTGAACTTGGCGACGTAGGAGTCCAGCGGGATGCCGTACTGCAGGCCCACCGAGATCGCGATCGAGAACGCGTCCATCACGCCCGCCAGGGTGGAACCCTGCTTGCCGAGCTTGAGGAACACCTCCCCGACCCCGTCGTCCGGGTACGTGGAGGCGGTCATGTAGCCGCTAGCCCCCGCCACGTCGAACTTGGTCACGGTCGCCGAGCGCTTCTTCGGCATGCGCTTGCGGACCGGCCGGTGCCCGTGCGGGTCGGCCGGCGCCACGGCCTGCGCGGGGGCCGGGGCGGCCTCCGCAACGACCTTGTCCTTCTTCTTCGCGATCGACAGCGGCTGGCCGACCTTGCAGTTGTCCCGGTAGATCGCCAGCGCCTTCAGCCCAAGCTTCCAGCCCTCGAAGTAGATCTGCTCGACGTCCTCGACAGTCGCCGACTCCGGCATGTTGACCGTCTTGGAGATCGACCCGGACAGGAAGGGCTGCACCGACGCCATCATCCGGACGTGGCCCATCGGGCTGATCGAGCGCTCGCCCATCGCGCAGTCGAAGACGTCGTAGTGCTCCTGCCGCAGCCCGGGGGCGTTGACGACGTGACCGTGCTCGGCGATGAACTCGGTGATCGCCTCGACCTGCTCGCCCTGGTAGCCGAGGTTCTTCAGCGCACGCGGGACAGTTTGGTTGACGATCTGCATGGACCCGCCGCCGACGAGCTTCTTGAACTTGACCAGCGCGAGGTCAGGCTCGATACCCGTGGTGTCACAGTCCATCATGAAACCTATGGTGCCAGTAGGTGCCAATAGGCTAGATTGAGCGTTTCTGTACCCATTTGTCGCACCCAGCTCCGCGCACTCCTGCCAGGTCTTGTTGGCCAGGTCGAGGATGTCGCGCTCGATCGTGCCAACCGGGCGAACCTTGGCGCTGGCGGCGGCGTGCTTGCCGATGACGCGCTTGTGCGCCGCCGCGTTCTTCTCATAGCCGACGTACGGCCCGACGACGGCCGCGAGCTCGGCCGACTGCTTATAGGCGGAGGCCGTCATGAGGGAGGTGATCGCGGCGGCGATGGCGCGGCCGCCGTCGGAGTCGTAGGCGTGCCCGGTGGCCATGAGCAGCGCGCCGAGGTTGGCGTAGCCGATGCCGAGCTGGCGGTAGTCCCGGGTGGTCTGGCCAATCTTGTCGGTCGGGAAGTCCGCGAACGTGATGGAGATGTCCATCGCGGTGATGATCAGCTCGCTGATCCGCGCGAACTTCTCGGTGTCGAAGGTGTCGTCGGCGCGCAGGAACTTCAGCAGGTTGATGCTGGCCAGGTTGCACGACGAGTTATCGAGCGAAAGGTATTCACTGCACGGGTTACTTGCGGTGATTCGTCCCGATTCCGGGTTGGTATGCCAGTCGTTGATCGTGTCGTCGTATTGGATGCCGGGGTCCGCGCACTCCCACGCCGCCTGGGCCATCTTGCGGAACAGGCCCTTGGCCTCGACGGTCTCGATGGTCTCGCCGCTGAGGCGGGCGCGCAGGTCGAACTGGCCGTCGTTTTCGACGGCGTGCATGAACTCGTCCGACACCCGGACGGAGTTGTTCGCGTTCTGGTACTGGACGCTGACGATGTCCTGGCCGCCGAGGTCCATGTCGAAGCCGGCGTCGCGCAGGACGCGGATCTTGTCTTCCTCGCGCGCCTTCGTCTCGATGAACTCGGCCACGTCGGGGTGGTCCACGTCGAGCACGACCATCTTGGCCGCGCGGCGGGTCGCGCCACCGGACTTGATCGTCCCGGCGCTCGCGTCGGCCCCTCGCATGAAGCTGACCGGGCCGCTGGCGGTGCCGCCGCTGGTCAGCAGCTCCTTGCTGGACCGCATCCGTGACAGGTTCACGCCCGCGCCGGAGCCGCCCTTGAAGATCAGCCCCTCCTCGCGGTACCACTCCAGGATCGAGTCCATCGTGTCATCGACGGCGAGGATGAAGCAGTTGTGGACGCGCAGGTTGCCCGAGAGGTACTCGCCGCTCTCGGTCTGGATGTCGTAGACCTCCATCTCGCCAAGCTGCTCGATCCGGTCGATCTCAAGGCGCTTCGTCTCGTGAGCCCCGCGGCCCGGCTTGTCGAAGCTCCTCTCCAGTTTCTCGGCCTTGACCGGGTCGATGAACCCGAGAGCGTCAGCGAACAATCGCCGGTCTCCCGCCGACTGGATGCGCAGCGTCCAGCAGCCACGCCGGTCCGCGCGGGCGTCGCGCCTGAAGCCGACCCGGGAGAAGATCCCGAACCGCAGCAGGAGTTGCTGCATGCCCTTGATGAGCTTCTCGGAGATCATGTCGACTTCCACGACCGTGGCGGACTCACGGGGCGCGACAAATCCCTCGGCCTGGAAGATGCTCCGCAGGTAAGCCGCGACGATCGGCAGCGGGGCGGTGAAGAGGCCGCGGGGGACCTCCATCTCGATGCCTCGGGTAAGCAGGCCCCAGCGCTCGATGAAGCCACGAAGGTGCTCGCCGCACAAGCGAGTGCGCCGGCAGTCCAGCCGCTGGTCCTGGGTCTCGACGCCGCGCTCATTACGGCGCGCGCCTGGAAAGACTCGGTCAAGCGCGTCGGTCACCCAGCACAGCTCAGCGTCGGTGACGGTCATTGCCTCGATGGTCAAGGCTCGATTCGTACCGTGGTCGTACTGGCCTACGAACCCGTCCGACTGAAGCCAGCCAGCCAGCGCCGCCTCGGCGATCTCATAGCTGCTGATCTCCTTTTCGCCGAAGCTGTCGCGGCGATTCCAGAGCAGCTTGTCGCCCGGCTTCAGCGTCCCGGCCGGGACGAACCTGCCTGAAACCTGGTCTGTCGATCGCCACACCAGGTGATCCGCCGTCACGTCGAGCGTGTACCCGGCCTTGGTGTGGAGCCTCAGCACGGGCTTCAGACCGTTCGCCTTCGTGGCAACGATCTTGGTGACGCCGTGGGCGTCGTAGACCTTGGTGCCGACCGCGTCGTCCGCCACGAGCTTGCCGATCGGGATGAGGCCCGCCGGGGTGCTGACCAGGGCGTCGTATGGCTGGCAGGCGCTCACTTGCTGGGGAGACGCGGTGCCGACGTTGAACCAGACGGGTGAGTTAAAGGAGAAGATCTGGTGGATCAGGGCCCACTTGAGCTCGTGGTCGAAGATCTCGGCGTCCTCGTCGGTGGCGAAGTAGCCGTGCTCGCGGCCGGTCCGCGTGTAGACGTCCGTCACGCGGTCCACGAGCTGCTTCAGCGACCATTCGCGCTGCGGGGTGCCCACGGCGCCGCGGAAGTACTTGGTGGTCACGATGTTCCCGGCGTTCACCGACCAGGAAGCGGGGAACTCCACCCCGTACTGCTCGAAGTTGACCGAGCCGTCCCGCCAGTTCGTCATCACGACATCCCGCCGCTCCCAGGTGACCTGGTCGTACGGGTGCACTCCGGGCGCGGTGTTAATGCGCTGGACGGTCAGGCCCTTGCGCGGCCGCTTGGCCTTACGTGCGGCCGGGCCACTTGTCGTCTCCGTCATGACCTTCCTTCCCCGTGTCCTTATTGCCACTTCTCGTCCACTCTCGCGGGTCATGCCCGGCGCGGCGCGAGTCCCGCGCGGCATGGCTCCGCTGGCCGGCGCGGCACATGCCGCCCGGCTAAGCTCTCAGCGCTGTTCTGCTTCCTGGTCCCTGTGATCCCTGACCACAAGACGCTAGCCGGGCGGCTTGCCCGGCTGCCCGCTGGCCGCAGGCGGGACGTCGTTGTCCTGCTGGTCGACCCGCCGATCCCGCAGCGCGGTGATTTCCTTCTCGAAGTCGTCGAGCGACTCAAAGCCCCGGTATACCGAGGCGAAGCGGAGGTAGGCGACCTCGTCCAGGTCACGAAGCGGCCCCAGGATGGCCAGGCCCACCTCGTGGGATGGCACTTCCGCCAGGCCGCGCGCCCGGATCGTCTCCTCCACCCGCTGGGCGAGCATGGCGAGCTGGTCCTCATCGACCGGCCGGCCCTGGCAGGCCCGCTGCACGCCGCGGATGATCTTGTCCCGGGTGAACGGCTCGGTCACGCCACTGCGCTTGGCCACCATCAAGATGACCGATTCCTGCGTGGTGAACCGACGGCCGCACTCCGGGCATGACCTCCGCCGGCGGATCGCGGTGCCGTCCTCCGCGACTCGGCTGTCGATGACCCTGCTATCGGGATGCCGACAGAACGGGCAGTACACGCGATCACCTCCCGGCGTTGCCCAGTCTTACCCTTATCTACTGCGGTTATCCACAAGTTGTGGATGAACCACACCGGTGTAAGTACTAGATGTTGTGGTTAACCGTAGAACACACCCGCGCCGGTTGCAAGTTGAAGACGAGCATCGATGCAGAACGTGTCCTAGTCAGGCTCGTTCGCCGAAGATCGCGGCGTGTCGCCGGTGACGCCAGCGAGCCGAGGCCGCTTACCCCCGGACCGCGCCGGCCGCCTGGACCGCCGCCTGGACGGGGACCACGGGGTGCGCTGGGGCTCCGGGATGCGCCGCGGCGCGGGCCGTTCCCGCGATAGCCATCGACGCGGCCATCGATCCTGCCGCTATGAGGACCACGACGCTGCTGGTGATCGCCAGGCGCCCGCGCCTGGTGAGGCGCAACCGCACCTTCCCCCGCGCGGCCGCCTTCGCCTTTACCGCCCGGTCGCCCGGTCGCCGGACGGCCCCGTGCCGTCCAGCCCCTGGACGGGCCGCGGATTCCCGACGGGCCACGGATTCCCGACGGGCCACGGACTCCGGACGGGCCACGGACTCCTGACCGGCCACTGCCGCCGGACGGGCCACCGGCCCTGGACGAGACCCGGCCTCCGGACGGCTATCCGCGGGTGAGCGCCGCACGAGAGACACGTGAGTCACGCCCGCCCGTCCGCGCGCTACCCAAATGGGCTCCCGCGGAACGAACGCGGGGTCCACAAGCTGCCCATGATCTGCGACTAGCTGAAGGTAATGGGGCCGCCGCTCTGCTACCGTCGCGTTCACGTCCGCCTCCCTGACCAAACGCTCATTCGATGGTACGCTAGTTCGATAGTAACGTAGTTCGATCGAACAATATAGTCGTAAGCGCCACAGTGAGCATGGAAGTAGCCAGCACCGCAGCACCGAAGGCAGCACGGACGGCGGGTCGCCAGGTTCGCATCCACACGTCCGACATTCCGGGCGACAGGTCTAACAGATGTTTGGCCAAAGCGCACGCGACGGTTAGTGTCGTATCCGTAAGCGACACTTCCGGAGCGGCGCCTTGCTACAACACCGGCCCGGCTAATGCATCCATAGCCAACGGAGCACCCACAGCAACACCCGCAGCAACACCCACCGAGCAACACCCACCTATAGCAACACAGTGATCTGGAGGTTCATCCGATGGAAGACACCTCAGGCCGCTCCGGCTTGCCGGAGGTACCGGTCAAGCCCAAGGGGCGGCCTGGTCGCAAGCCCAAGGGCAGCGTCCCTGTCGTGGCGGTCGAGACGCCGGACAGGCCCGACCCCGACCATGTCCTGACCTGGCGGCAGCGCAAGGTACTGCAGGTCATCCGCGACTCGGTTCAAAAGCGCGGGTACCCGCCGTCCATGCGGGAGATCGGCGAGGCGGTCGGCCTGACCAGCACGTCGAGCGTGTCCTACCAGCTATCCACGCTGCAGAAGAAGGGCTACCTGCACCGGGACGTGGGACGGCCGCGGACGGTTGAGGTCCGGCTGCCCGGCCACTCCCCCATCCGTCCCGAGGGCAAGCCCGAGGGAGAGGGCGAGGCCGAGCTCGGGGCGACCAGTTTCGACATCCCCTCGCAGGAGGCCATCTACGTCCCGCTGGTCGGGCGGATCGCGGCTGGCGGTCCCATCCTCGCTGAGCAGTCGGTGGAGGACGTCTTCCCGCTGCCCCGGCAGCTGGTCGGCGAGGGAACCCTGTTCCTGCTCAAGGTCGCGGGTGACTCGATGATCAACGCCGCCATCGCCGACGGCGACTGGGTCGTCGTGCGGCAGCAGCCCGACGCGCTGAACGGCGACATCGTGGCGGCCATGATCGACGGCGAGGCCACCGTGAAGACGTTCAAGAAGAGCGACGGCCACGTGTGGCTGATGCCGCACAACCCGTCCTACGCGCCGATCCTCGGTGACGAGTCCAGCATCCTCGGCAAGGTGGTGGCGGTTCTACGGCGGGTCTAGTGCGGCGCGCGCGACCGGGCTACCGTGCTCGGTGGCCTTCAGCCACCTTCGCCAGGGTCGCGCGCCGCCCCTTCTCCCGGGGGGTACATACCAACCCCCCGGACCCCGGGTCCCCGGTCAGCTAGCGACGATGTTCACTAGCTTCGGGGGGCGCACGATGACGCGCTGGATGCTCAGGCCGCCCAGCGCACGCGTTGCCCCCGGAGCAGCCAGGGCCAGTTCGCGCAACTCGTCCTCGGTCACCGCCGGGGAAACTTCCAGGCGGTCACGGACCTTCCCGTTCACCTGGACGACGCACGTGATCGTCTCCTGAACCAGCAGAGCCGGGTCGGCGGCCGGCCAGGAGGCCCGTCCCACCGACGCGGCCGGGCCGCTGGCGGCAGCCCGGCCCAGTTCCGTCCAGCACTCCTCGGCCGTGTACGGGGCGAACAGCGACATCATGACCGCTAGCGCCTCGGCCGCCTCGCGCACCGCCGGATCACCGGCGCCGGGACCGGAGTCGATCGCCCGCCGGGTCGCGCTGACAAGCTCCATCAGCCGGGCTACGGCGACATTCAGGTGGTGCGCCTCGACCTGCCGGGTCACCTCATCAACGGTGCGGGCGATGACCCGCCGCAGCGCGACATCACCGTCGCCGGCCGCCACGCCGGAGGGACCGCCCGCCGCCGCCACGTCGCTGACGATGCGACGCACCCGGCCCAGGAACTTGACCATGGCGTCGGGGTTCACGTCCGCCCAGTCGATGTCATCCTCGGGCGGCGAGGCGAAGATCATCGTCAGCCGTATGGCGTCGACGCCGAACCGGTCGATCTGCTCGCCCAGGTCGACCCCGTTGCCCAGCGTCTTCGACATGGCCTTGCCGCCGTTGATCACCTGGCCCTGGTTGACCAGCCGGGTAAACGGCTCAGCGAACTCCAGCATCCCCATGTCCTGCAGGACCTTGGTGAAGAACCGCGCGTACAGCAGGTGCAAGATGGCGTGCTCGACGCCGCCGACGTACAGGTCGACGGGTGCCCACCGCGCCATGTCCGAGCTCCGGAACGGCCCGTCCTCGTAGCCCGGCGAGCAGTACCGGAACTGGTACCAGGAGGAGTCGACGAAGGTGTCCATCGTGTCGGTGTCCCGCTTGGCGGCCCCGCCGCACTTGGGGCAGGCGACGTTCACCCAGTCGGTCGCGGCTGCCAGCGGTGAGACTCCCTTGGGCGACAGGTCAGCGCCGCGAAGGTCGGGCAGCACGACCGGCAGCTGGTCCTCGGGGACCGGCACCTCGCCGCAGGAGGGGCAGTGGATGATCGGGATCGGCGTTCCCCAGAACCGCTGCCGGGACAGCAGCCAGTCCCGCAGCCGGTACGACACCGCCGCCTCGCCCAGGCCGTCGGCGGCCAGGATCTCGATGATCCGCGCGATCGCCTCCGCCTTGGACAGCCCGTCCAGCGGTCCGGAGTTGACCAGCACGCCGTCGCCGGGCGTCGCCACGCCGGTCTGCACCGGGTCGGCAGGTCCGTCGCCACCACGATCCGCACCGGCAGCCCGAACTTGCGCGCGAAGTCCAGGTCGCGCTGGTCGTGCGCGGGCACGGCCATGATCGCGCCGGTACCATAGTCCGGCAGCACGTAGTCGGCCGCCCACACCGGGATCCGCTCGCCGTTGACCGGGTTGACGGCGTGCACGCCGAGGAACACCCCGGTCTTCTCGCGGTCGGTGGACTGCCGCTCGATGTCGGTCAGCTTGCGGACCTGGGCCAGGTACGCGTCGAACTCCGACCGCCGCTCGTCGGCGCACAGCTTCGAGGCCAGCGCCGAGTCCGCCGCGACGACGAAGAACGTCGCGCCGTACAGCGTGTCGGGCCGGGTCGTGTACACGGTGACCGGCTCCTCGCGCCCCTCCACGGCGAAGTGGACCTGCGCGCCGGTCGAGCGCCCGATCCAGTTTCGCTGCATCGTCAGCACCCGGTCGGGCCACTTGCCCTCCAGTGCCCGGGCGTCCTCCAGCAGCCGGTCCGCGTACTCGGTGATCTTGAAGTACCACTGGGTCAGCACCCGCCGGATGACCTCGGTCCCGCACCGCTCGCAATGGCCGTTGATGACCTGCTCGTTGGCCAGCACCGTCTGGTCCTTCGGGCACCAGTTGACGTAACCGCCCTTGCGGTAGGCCAGCCCGCGCTCGTAGAACCGCAGGAACAGCCACTGGTTCCACCGGTAGTACTCCGGCTCGCAGGTGGCCAGCCGCCGGGTCCAGTCGAAGGAGACGGCGTACCGGCGGAAGGAGGCCGCCTGCGTCGCGATGTTCGCGTACGTCCAGTCGGCGGGGTGGCTGTTGCGCTTGATCGCCGCGTTCTCGGCCGGCAACCCGAACGCGTCCCACCCGATCGGGTGCAGCACGTTCTTGCCGCGCAGGAACCAGTACCGGGC
>Ga0157369_10010956_pt1 | contig 10321 bp, 12 predicted proteins | sample C25metaG_FD_113461 | JGI IMG/M metagenome (GOLD analysis project Ga0157369, IMG submission 113461) | Corn rhizosphere microbial communities from Kellogg Biological Station, Michigan, USA - C2-5 metaG | ecosystem: Host-associated > Plants > Roots > Rhizosphere > Soil | place: USA: Michigan...
AAGTTTACGGACGCGTTCATCGATTTCGGGGAGCAAGCCGCCGGCAAGCCCGACATGCACATCGTCTATGGGCCCAACGAGGCCGGAAAATCCACGGCGATGTCGGCATGCACGGATATGATCTACGGCATCCCGCCGCAGAGCAGGTTCAACTTTCTTCACCCTTACGCGACGATGCGCATCGAAGCCGAGATCGAAATCTCGGGAAGGGTCCGCGGCTTCTCCCGGATCAAGCGTCCAAACAACAGCCTGCTGGACGAAGCCGGCAATGCCGTTCCCGACACCCTGCTAGTGGGCGAGCTCGGAGGCCTCGATCGCAACGCGTATCAGACGATGTTTTGTCTCGACGACGAGACTCTCGAGGTCGGCGGAGAGAGTATCCTGGCCAGCAAGGGCGATCTCGGCCATCTGCTGTTCTCGGCCACCGCCGGGCTCGCCGATCTGAGCGGCCGACTCGGCTCCGCGCAGGAGGAGGCGGAGGCCTTCTTCCGGCCGGGCAGACGATCGGGAATCCTTGCCGAGCTCAAGAAAACCCTGGCAGCTCTCAAGGAAGAACGGGAGCGGATAGACACGCTCGCAACCGAATACGCTCGCCTCGTCATCGAGCGCGACGAGGCAACCGCGGCCTATGAGGAGGCTCTCTCTCAACGGAGCCGGACGCAGGCGCGAATCGACGAAGCACAATGCCTCATCAACGCCCTGCCGCGCCTCCAGACTTTTCGCGCCCTCCGCGCGGAGCTTCTTCCTCTCGCGGCGCTGCCCGAAGCGCCCCCATCGTGGAGGCAGGATCTCCCCGCTTTGACGATCCGGCAGACGAGACTGGCGGCGCAGACACAATCGGTCGCGGAGACCATTGCAGATCTGCGGGGCTCACTTTACATCGCCAAAGCCCATGGCGGCGAATTGACCGTCAGCTCAACGGCCGAACAGACGCCCTTTCCTTTACCTTCACGATGCCCCGCACGCCCTCGCAGCAATGTGTCGACGACGCCTGGCAGGGGCGACCGGTTTTCGACAAAGTATCTACTTTGCATCTATGGCCTATGGCCCTCGGCCTGAACCTCAGCGTCATTCGGTCTCGAATCGATATCAACCATCAACCCGTTAGCCATATCCTGCAGTCGTAGACGATCTTGGTCTGGGAAGTTGCGGGGTTGCGTATCGACTAGAGAGAGGCAGCCTACGACCTGACCGGATGAGGTCCGGAGTGGGGCTCCCGCATAGAAGCGGATGCCCTTCTCCAGTACGTGCGGATCATCCGCGAAACGCGCGTCCTCAGTCACGTCCTCCGAAACCAGCACATCGTTGGCCGCGATGACGTGAGCCTCTAGCGAGTTGTCGTGCCCCTCCTGAGCTTCCTGCGAGGGACTATCAAACGATACGAGTGCGATCGGAACATCGAACGCCTGAGCGATCTTCTTGGAGGCCAGGTCGAGCTCCTGCCGACGCGAAGCGGCCAAACCGATCCTGGGCAGTGACGGAGTCTGCGTAGGCTCCGTCTCGCTGACGACTTGCGGCCTCTCGCCTCGGACCGCTGCTCGGCGGATCCATACGCCAACCTGGTCGACGCAGGCCTTGAGGGAAGCCAACACTGCATCTGCCGCCATCTGCTGCTTGAGCGCTTCAGGCTGCTCGCTGCCGGTCATCAGGTTCCAGCAGCAGACGACGAGCTTGAGATGAGGGGCGCGGCGGCGCACTCGACGAAAGACATACCGCGCTAACACCTGCGGCTGCGGGTGAAAATAGGACAAGCAAACTGCGTCGATACCGCGAAGTTCGAGCTGGCCCAACGCGCCCTGGGTGACTGCGATCGGCGGCAAGACTTTGGCGCCAACGCCGCGCTCCTGAAGCACCTGCGCGATCATCTCTGCCGCCGCGTGATCGAGCTCCGTTCGTCCTGCAAGACAAAGGACCGATGGACGCTCGGCGTCGGGATTGTCCTCGTCTGCTGAGGCGGCTTTTTCGCGGATATGGTCCTCAACCTCCCGCACGACGAAGATAGCGGTATCCGCGACGAGGCGACGATAATTTGTGTCGGCGGTACTGCGCTGCCTGTCGTTCTCCGCGAGGCGAAGAGCAGGAATCGCGACGTTGTCGTAAAACTCGCATGAGGAAGATTCGTCCACGTAATCCTCTGCGATCTCCACCGCCTCCTCCACATTGCCGGCCAGTAGCCGCTGGTAAAACTGCTCCTCCGGAGCGAGAACCGGATCGCTACCGAGAAGAACGCCCAAGAACTCCAGTTGCGGGACGTAGCGTCCGATAACGACGACGCAGACGGTCAGAGGAGTCGAAAGAAATAGCCCGACTGGGCCCCACAGCATAGTCCAGAAGATCGCGGCGATAATGATAGCCAGCGATGACAGGCCTGTGCTGGAGCCATACAGCCAAGGCTCGACGACATTGTTGCTGATCAGTTCAGCCACAAGGAAAAGGCCGACAACCCAGAACAGCATGGTCCAGCCAGGATCGACGGCGATCGAAAGGGCAATTGGGAACAGCGCCGCAATGAAGGGGCCCAGGTACGGGATGAACCGCAGCACTGCGGCGAGCAGCCCCCATAGAATCGCGTTTGGCACGCCCACGAAGTAGAGCGCGATGCCGATCGGAATTCCGTAGCTCAGATTCACGAGCAACTGCATCACGAGGTACCGACTGACCCGGGCGGCGGCGTCATTGATGGCCTGCGTGCTCTTTTGGAGGTCGCCGGCTCCGGCAAGTTTGATAAATCGGTCGCGCAGGTCTTCCCGCTCGAGCAGCACGAAGATCACAAAGATCACGACCAGCCCAGCGGTCGCGAGAGGTGCCAGCAAAGGACCGATCACGGAACGAATGAGCTCGAGAGGCTTGGGCTGAGGCGGCGCCAGCCTGACGGTCATGGGTTCTTGTGTCCGAGCACCTGCTGCCAACCCGGGCTGCTCGGCGTCGCTACTTTTCTGCTCTCCCGATATTTCCTTGCCGAGATCTTCGACGGTCGTGGTGACCTTGTCGAGGACACCACCGCCCGCCGTCGATTTCTGCAAGGAGTGGATCTTCTCGGTTATTGTGCTCTGGTACTTCGGGAGATTGTCAGCAAGTTGGACGACCTGGCGGCCGACGACCAAGGCGACGCCTGCGACTACGACGAAAGCAAGCGTTACGGCCATCAGCACCGCTGCGATGCGGGGCACTCTCCAGCGCCTGAGCCAATTCACCATGGGCGTCAGTATGAAGCTCAGGAGAATGGCGAGCGCGAACGGAACGAAGATTTCGCTGCCGAAATAAAGGCCTCCGATCGCGAGGACGATGCCGCCCGCCGTCAGAATGGGAGAAGCTGTGGTTTGAACCGCCGGCAGTCGCTGCGGCGATGTCGGATCCAACTCGGCCATGCGCCCGGCCTTTAGATTGAGCACTAGTCAACCCCGAATTGGTCAGCCCGATCCAAGGACTCCTGCGAATCCGGATGGCATGGCGGCCTTCATCTCGTCCATCCGGATGCAGATGGCCGGGTTTCGATGCGATAGACTCAGCGGCCGGTGGTCGCCAGTGATGGCGGGTAGCGTTCGCCTTTGACCGTGATCGCGGCAGCCGCTTCGTCTATCGCCGCCATCAAATCCGAAGTCGCTGACTGCTGGATCATATGGCCCGCGCCGGCGATGCGGCGGAACTTGCTCTGCTTGACGTCGTCATGCAGCCTCGCGGATTGCTCGTCGGTGACGATCAAACGATCGTCCTCGCCGGCAAGTATGATGGTAGGCATCTTGAGTTCGCCGTATGTCTTCGAGGCTGCAGAAGCGGCCGGAACCATCAGCGCCGCTTCCGCAGCGGTGGCACGGATCTGCGAGGGCCGCACAGCCATTTCCACGGGAAAGCCGGCGAATTTGTCCGGGACCGGTCGCGGGCCGAAGATCTTGCGCAGGATCGCAGGCCATATCAGACGAGTGATGATCGGCGAGACCGTGTAGCTGACGATATCGCCGAATCCCGGTATCGCGGGCACCGACGAGATCGCCGCGTCGGCGCGCGCGGTGGGAAAATAGTATCCCGACGCGAGCACCAGCGCCTCGACGAACGAGGGATGCTTTACGGCTAACGACACGGCGACCGACGCCCCCCACGAATGCCCGAGCACGATGGCTCGCTGAACGCCTAGCCGTTCGAGTGCCTTCCTGAACAGGTCCGCCTGCGCGTCGGGGCTCCAAACGACATTGCGGGGCCGCAAGCTGTGTCCGAATCCCGGGCGGTCGAACACGATCACCCGGTAATTCTCGGCCGCCAGGTCGATCAGGCCGCCCGACTGGAAATCCTGGATCATGCTGCCATTGCCGTGAAGCAGAACGAGCGACCGGCCGCTGCCTCGTTCCACGTAGTGCAGGCGAACCCCCTCGACGTCGATGAACCTGCCCTGAGGCGGATTATCGCGTTGTGCCTTCCGCGCGAAATGCTGGTTCACGATCGCCATCACCGCCAGAAGGGCAGCGGCCCCTACGCCAGCCGCGATCGCGGGGCGTCGCTCGGAGGCGGACAGAAATTCGGACAACAGCGAGCGTGAGCGGGTCTGCGAAAAGGCCATGTGCGGTACCCTGGGATGGTCTGCAGATGACGCAGGAGTGAGAAATGTTGCAGCCGTGTGAGAACCAGGGCCCGGAGGCTTCGTTCCAAATTCCGAGGATTGCGATGAGCCGTGGGGTTTATCTTTGCGTCCGGATCAGGTCGATGAAGCGCGGCCACGCGATCTTCGGAACGAGCCGGCTCTTGTCGGCCGGAATGCTCTCGTCCATCATCCTGTTCGCGAGCTTCCGCACCTCGGGCGACCCTTGCTCATGTGCCGGATCCGAACGGCGAATGGGGGGTGGTATTCGATGACAAGTTGGATCGCCTCGGCCTGTTCGCGGCCCACGATCTCGCCCGCCAGCCAGAGCGCCAGGTCGATATCCGCCGACATCCCGGCCTCTGTGACCATCTTGCCCGATCGCACGACGCGCTCGTCGGGTCTGGGCTTCGCGCCCATGATCCGGAGCACGCCCATCTTGTACCGATGCGTGGTCTCGGCTGGCCCTTGAGGATTCCGACCGCGCGCAGGATCAGTGCTCCGGTGCAGACCGACGCGGTCCACATGGCCGCCCCGCGCACCTTCCCCGGCCAGTCGAGCACATTGTCGTCCACCATCTGGCCCGAGCGTTCGTCGAGCCGCCAGGGACGACCACCAGGTCAAGCGATGACGTCTCGGTGATCGCGTGCGTGACCCCGAGCAGCAGAGCGCTGCCTTCGACGACCACCGGGCCGCTTCCTTGCCGACGAACCGCACCTCGGCGCCGGGTATGCGGGACAGCACTTCCCATGGTCCCACCGCGTCCAGACCGGTCACGCCGGGGTAGAGAAGTATCGCGACCTGCAGGGCGTTACCGGCGTTCACTTCTGACCGGCAGGCGCCTGGGCGTTCGCGTTATTCGGGTCCTTCTTGTTGGCGTCGGCCTTGTTCGCCTCGTGGTGGCCGACGACGCAGCCGGCCGCAGCGCCCAGCTTGCCATGTCCCGCCATGTGGCCGGCGACGCCGCCGACGATGGCTCCCTTGATGCAGCCCTTGGCGTCCGCGGCGGGGGCGAAAGCCAGCGAAATCGCGGCTGCGCAAGCCGCTGCCATCATCCATTTCATTTGCGTTCTCCGGCCGTGACAGCCCGGAGATCAACGCGATCCGGACGACCTCCGTTCCGGCGGAGCTCCGTGATGCCAGAGGGCGCCTTAAGTGAGCCCATTATCGATCTGATCGATCATCTTCACGATATTGGCGCGATGCTCCCGCATGGATTCGAGAGCATTCGAAGTCGCGCACTGCTTGACGGCCCCGCCCATTTCATGGCCGTCCTCTTCGAGCTTGGCGACCAGGGCCATGTGCTTGGAAACAGCCTTTTCCGCCTTGGCGATGTGCCTGTCGGCCTCGGTCCATCCAAATCTAGCGACTCAAGCGCTTCTCGACGCGCTTGCGGCTGTTGCATCCGAACATGTGAAACACCCGACCCTTCTCGGCGTCCAAAATGCTTGTGATGAATTTGGGTTGCTGGCCACACTTTGAGCAGAGTGGCGGCGTGGTTTCTGCCGATCAGGTCCGGGTCAGTGCACTTCCGGACATCATCGCTTCTGTTTTGCGAGAAGCGCCGCCACCTCGCGCGCCTGCTCAATGAAGAGTTGGGCGGCGGGGCTGAGGATACGGTTCTTCACGGTAACGATGACGTTTTGCACGCGGGCCATTGGCAGGTCGACGGGCAGCACCTTGATCTCTGAGTGCATTTTCAAAAATCCCAAAACGGAAGCCGGGAAGATCGTGAGAAAGCGCCCGGTCGTCAGAAGGCTGGCGCGTACCTGAGGAGAATCGGTCACCACGGTCGTGCGAGGATAATCGAGCCCGCTGGCGCGAAAGGCTTCCATTGCAAGCGACCCAATCACGCTCTCTCGCGGCGGCAGCGTCCACAGTTCGCTCGCGAGTTCGCTAAGTTCGATCCTTCGTCGCCGAGCCCATTGATTTTTGGCCCCTGCGGCGACGACATACGAGTCGTCAAAAAGCGACTCGAAGTCCATTCGCTCGTCCGCAGAGGGGGCAAATCTGCGTACGATCAAGAGATCGACATTGCGCTCGCTCAGTTCGCGGCGGAGCGGCTCCAGATATGCTGCCTCGAAATGAAATACGATGCGCGGATAGCGACGGGAGAGCCGGTCGACGACGACAGGAACAAAGGTCGCGGCCAGAATGGGCGTGCACCCGATCCGGATTTCGCCGGCCATGGGGTCGGCGAGAAACTCGATTTTCTTCACCGCTTGGCGCAGGTCGTCGAATGCCGCCACGCCGCCATCGAGTAAGGCGCGACCATATTCGGTCGGCGCGACGCCCTGGGAGTTGCGGACGAGCAGTCCGGCTCGGCACGTTCCTACGATCGGATCAGTGCGTCCTGCTAACGTGCGGCTATTCATTCGCCGATGAACACATCAATGCCTACATCGCTCAAGGCTTGAAAGGTAATCCAAACGCATCCTGCTTGGCGATGTTTTTCAATGATCGGAGCAGTGCGCCGAAGGCGGTCTCTTTGGCAAAGAAGCATGCCAATCTAACGGTGCTGGCCGCAGACGGCGGTATTGTCGGAACGGTGGATCGCAGTTGGGACAGCGCACATCCGGACGGCAACCCGGCCTATGCAATCGCAGTGAGCAAAGACGTTATGTCGGGGCGAACGGCCGCCCCTGTGGATCAATGCAAGTGGCTGCTTGGAGACTTTAAGGCTTTCGGCCAGCTACTTGCTAATCAGCTCGCTAGCAGGGACATTGAGCAGGAAGTTAGCGATGCGCTCTGAAGTGGCGGTCCACGAAGCTGTCGACGCGCCGCCGTCGCTCCTTAAAGTAGAGCTCGGCCGCTTTGTCGACGATCCGCCGGGCCTCTGGGGGCGTCATTGCTTCGTGTTGACTCATGAGAGTGACCACGGCTGAGTGCACATAACATTGATCTCGACGATCCGGTGCTGAAACCCGCGATCCCAGTTTTTGGACGTGATCGCGTCGCAGCCGAGGCTGGAATGCATGTGCGGCAAGTCATACATCGTTCCGGGAGCGTTATTTGCCGTCGCTGAGTGAACACCGGCGGCGGCTTTTCCGGAGCGAGGATGAACTACCAGGCGTTCACAAACGAAAGTCTGACCATGATGTACGAGAGCATCCGGGGCGCGCTCGCGGCCGATAACGCGCTCAAGGCTCAAGGTGGAGAGACTAGGTTTCGCGTTCGCGAGACCCCCGAATGGAAAAAGCATGCCTCAGAACTTGAAAAGGAGATGCTCCGGCGCGGAATGTTGTTCGAGGTGATCGACTGGACAAACGGCCAGGCAGAATTGCCGCTTGAGTATTGATTGAACCGCTTGACAGGGTGCCCTGAGGATCGCCGGCGGCGGCGATGGATCGCCAGCCGCCGCCGTGGTTGCGGTAACGAGAAATCAACCGCCTGCTGATATCGAAAATCTGCCGCGGATGAACGTATATCGCGTACCAAGGCACCGGTCATGCAAGAGACCCGCCGGACTTGTCAGCCGGCGGGTTTTTCTTTTGTGACTGAGATCACGGCACCGACTGGGTTCTTACACAACGATGAAGCTGCATCCGGAAAGGCCAGAAGACCATACATGCACACAGATCATTCCGAACGAAACCAGCCCATCGGGGTCGATCTCGAGTTGACTGATGTAGAGCTCCAGAACGTAGTTGGCGGCGCTACCGCGAAGCCGAATGCCAATCGCTACGATCCCTGCAAATCGTTTAAGTTCCGGGTGACTTCGTAATTGATACCCAGCGAGCGCCGGCTCGGTCCCGGGCATAGAAGCGCCGGCTTTCTCAAGCGGCAGGTTTGGATCAGACCTGAAACTCGTCGAACGCGTGAGCCAGAAAAACGGCTGCGCTACAGCAAACTAGAAACGCAACGACCAGCGTCACGACTCCTTCTCCTTCGGCAAAGCGTCGACGTATTTGTTACGGGACAGATCCCAGATCAGTTCGAGAATGAATTGCATGGTCGCCATCCTCTTGTTCTTCGCAACGAGGATAGACGGTGTTTTGTTTCAGGAGTGCTTCATTGCGCTGGGAAATGCTTTCCAGCTCGCGGCGATTTTGGGGCGCAACGGCTTGACCCCGCGCATTCGCGAGAGTCTGATCGCCTGCAAGCCCCCGCGAAGAAAGCCACTGTGAGACGCGGATGCGGTCCCAGGGATTGCACCTTCCGCGCGATTTTTCTCAGGAGGCCTTTTCGGGCGACGAGAGCAGAAATTCAGTTGATAATTCAAAGGCTTGTTTTTACAAGCCCATCGGCGGTTCGAATGCCCGCTGGTCCGCCACGTAGTCTGCCTCGTCGAGGTGAGAATTGACTTCCAGACGAAATTGGCCGGAAACGCCGCGTATTTTCCGCCTTGGGGGCATGGCAAGGGAACGAGAGAGTCCGAAAAGAAGAGTCCGCGGAACGCCTCCCCGATTCTCTAATGGGCTAATTCGCAGTGGCTTTGCTGTCGCTATACTAGGAGTTCGAATCCTTGTCGCTCCGCCACTCCACCATAATCATGTCGTACTTCGCCCCGGAGACAGGCCAGAAACACGGCTGTTTCCCTGCCTTTCTGCACACGGAGAGGTCGTTTCACCCGCCCAAATAGGTGCTGGATATCGCCGGAGAACCGAATTTTCTCCGAATCTTAGAACCCACAAAATTGGTCTGGTACGGAAGTTTGCGGGAAATTCATTGGCTCGCTCCGGGCGCGGTTTGGAGTGTTGAGCCGGCACTTGGGCTCATTGCTCGAAGGTCACAGGTTGTCAGCGTGCCGTTGCACTATCGCGCGGTGCTGTTTTCGGGCGATATTCCTACTATAGAGTGCAACGCGTACAGCGTGCAACGCAGGAGGCTGCGGTAAGCTCTATCACCGGCAAACAGGCGGCCTGAAAGAAGCTGAAGCAGGGGGCATATGATTAGTCGTGGTTCGGAGTGGCACCGATGGGAGCCGCATATCCATGCGCCCGGCACGATCCTAAATAATCAGTTCGGCGCTGGCGACCAATGGAGCGTCTACCTTACGACGCTCGAAGGGTTGGCGCCTAAGATCGAGGCGATCGCCGTCACCGACTACTACATTACCGATACATATGAGACGTTTCTTCAACACAAGGGCGCCGGCCGGTTGCCTGGCGTGCAGCTCCTGTTCCCGAACATTGAGCTGCGTCTCGATGTCGCCGCGAAATCGGGCTTCGTAAACATCCACCTGCTGGTCAGCCCAGAAGACGCCGAGCACCTATCTGAAGTAAAGCGGATCCTCAAACGCCTGCAGTTTCACGCTTTCAACGACCGTTTCGATTGCTCGCGAGAAGAACTGATCAAACTCGGAAAACGTGCCGACCCGGCTATCACAGATGATGGCGCCGCGCTCCGGCACGGAGCAACGCAGTTCAAGGTCAACTTCAACCAACTGCGTAAGGTCATCGATGAGAGCGAATGGGCGAAGAAGAACATCCTGATCGCCGTCGCCGGCGGTGCGGGAGATGGCACATCGGGCGTGCGTCAGGCTGCCGACGCCACAGTTCGCCAAGAGATCGAAAAGCTCGCACACATCATCTTCTCGAGCAGCCAGGCGCAGCGTGAATTCTGGCTGGGACAGAAGGGCGTGACCGTCGAAGACCTTCGGTCGCGATACGACGGCTGCAAGCCATGCCTGCACGGGAGCGACTCCCATGATCAGAAGTCCGTCGGGCAGCCCGCAGACAATCGCTTTTCATGGATCAAAGGCGCGTTGGAGTTCGACGCTTTAAGGCAGGCCTGCATTGACCCGGAAGG
>Ga0157369_10010958_pt1 | contig 10320 bp, 10 predicted proteins | sample C25metaG_FD_113461 | JGI IMG/M metagenome (GOLD analysis project Ga0157369, IMG submission 113461) | Corn rhizosphere microbial communities from Kellogg Biological Station, Michigan, USA - C2-5 metaG | ecosystem: Host-associated > Plants > Roots > Rhizosphere > Soil | place: USA: Michigan...
CCCTTGCCGTCATAGCCGAAGCGGCGGGTCTTGATCACGGCGGGCAGCCCGATCCGCGCGATCGCCTCGCGCAGGCCGGCAGCCGTCGAGACGTCGGCGTAGCCGGCGGTGCCGATGCCGAGCCGTGTGACAAAATCCTTTTCCGCAAGGCGATCCTGCGTGGTCTCGAGGATTTTCCGGTTCGGCAGCACGGGACGTCGCGCCGACAGCACCAGCGCCGCGGAGGCCGGCACGTTCTCGAACTCATAGGTGATGACGTCGACGTCGTTGGCGAAGACTTCCAGCGCCTCGACATCGGCATATTCGGCGCAAGTCGCATTCAGCACGACGTCGAAGGCGGGCGAGTCCGGATCCGGCGAGAATATCTGGCAACGCAGGCCCAGCCGCGCGGCCGCCATCGCCAGCATACGGCCCAACTGTCCGCCGCCCAGGATTCCGATGGTGTCGCCGGGCTTCAGCTTCACCCGATTGGACCCGCTCACGCCGATCCCTCCGGACGCTCGGCGACGGCGTCCGTATGTTTCTTGCGCCAGGCGGCGAGCCGTGCAGCGAGTGCCGGGTCGCCAAGCGCCAGCACGCTGGCGGCGAGCAGCGCCGCGTTGACGGCCCCGGCGCGGCCGATCGCCAGCGTGCCGACGGGAACGCCGGCCGGCATCTGGACGATGGAATAGAGCGAATCGACCCCCGACAGCGTCTTGGACTCGACGGGGACGCCGAACACCGGCAGTTCCGTGAGCGAAGCCGCCATGCCCGGCAGATGCGCAGCTCCGCCGGCGCCGGCAATGATGACCTTGAAGCCGGCCGCCTTGGCGCCCCTGGCGAAGGCATACAGGCGATCGGGGGTGCGATGGGCGGAGACGATGCGGGCGTCGCAATCGACGCCCAGCTCTTTCAATGTCTCGGCCGCATGCCGCATGGTTTCCCAGTCGGACTGGCTTCCCATGATGATGGCAACCGTAGCGGGCATAATTCTTCTCAGGAATCCAGAAACATGGGCCGGATTATAGGTTCAGGCCGATGTCGGCAAGGCGTGGCAAGGGAGCAGGAATGCACTATCCTGTCTTGGTGAATCCCGGCAAGCCTTCATAAGCAGGCCTTAACGCTGATGCCCACCAAAAAGCGAGCCCGGCCGCCCGCAAAGGCGGCCCCAAAACGCGGTAAGCGCCGCGGGGCCGCCCGTCAGGTGGGCAGATCGGGAGCGGGTGGCACGGGAGACGGCGACAAGGCGACCATCCGCAGGCTCCGGCGTGAACTGGCGGCGGCGCTGCAGCGGATCGAGGAGCTGCAGGCCTCCGCCGATACCGACTTCCTGCTCGGCATTCCCAACCGGCGCGGATTCGAGCACGAGCTTGGCCGCGCCATCGCCTATATCCAGCGCTACCGCGCGAGCGGGGCGCTGATCGTGCTCGATGTCGACCGGCTGAAGCCGGTCAACGACGCTTTTGGCCATGCTGCCGGCGACGAGGTGCTCAAGGCGATTGTCGACGTGCTGACGCGCCAGGTGCGCGCCTCCGACGTGGTCGGGCGTCTCGGCGGCGACGAGTTCGGCCTCTTGCTGTGGAATCTCAGCGAGACCGATGCGCGGGCGAAAGCGGCCATGCTGGAAGCGGATATCGACCGGCTGAGCTTTGCCTTTGACGGGAAAAACGTGACGGCCGGCGCCTCCGCGGGCGTCGCGATCCTGGGGCCGCATTCCCATGCAGCCCGGGCGCTGGAAGAGGCCGACAGCGCCATGTATGTGCGCAAGGCCCAGCGCCGGCACGAACCGAAATCAGCGGCAGGCTAGAGGCCGCTCAGATCGTCGGGCACGTTGCCGAATTTCCTCAACAGCTTCGCATCGCTGAACTCGCCGGCCATCGGATCGCCGCTGCGGCTGAATGCCACTGCGCCGGTATTGCCGGCGACCCTCGACAGCATCTCGGCGCGCCGCAGCGCCGTGCCCGGGCTCTGGCATTCCTCCGCAGCACCAGGGACGAGCGTTCCCGTGTCGTCCTGCAGGAAGGGCAATGCGACATAGTAGGTGGTGATGTCGGCCATGATCATGCTCCGTCAGGCGGCGTTGCTTTCCGTGCATGACGACGGCAGCGGGGCGCAGCCCGAGGAGATCGCCGCCTGCAATTCCGTCAGCTCGGCTTCCAGGAACTCGTTGGCCATGATCAGCGCCTTGATCGTGCTGCGCAGATTGCCGTCGCACATCGCGATCGCCTGGTCGCAGGCCTTCTCGTAATGGCTGTTGTCGGACGCAATTAAGGATGCGGACATGGCTGACGCTCCGGGATGAGGGACGGTCAGAATGTTCCTATTTTGTTCTTATGGAGTCAAGCGGTCCTTCCCGGGCGGGGCAGGAATTTTTCACCCCGGCCCCCGGGCGCGGCCGCTCAGGCAATGATGTCGGGCGTGATCTGGTCTTCGATGAAAGCGATGCGGTCGCGCAGCTGCAGCTTGCGCTTTTTCAACCGCTGCAGCCGCAACAGGTCTGGCGCAGGCGACTGATGCAGCGCATCGATCGCAGCGTCGAGATCGCGGTGCTCTTGCTGCAGCCGGGCCAGTTCGGCATGCAGTTCGCGCTCATCTTCGTCAGTCATGATGCAACTTAGCCGAAAACCGCAATAAGATTGCGAAAGGCTGTGGAAAGCCTGTGGGAAATATCGCCCCTGCCGGTGCTGTCCGCAACTGCCAAAACAGCGTGCAAGGGCCTGTCGGGTCTGGTGAACACCGGATTCGCCGAGCGCTTAAGTTCACCGGTTCCCTGCTCACGTTTCGTTACATATGGACGTCAAAAAATGACGGCGCCGATTCGCTTAACCATCGACAGATTCGGGCGGAGGTGTACACTTCTTCATCCGGATCGAATCTGCGGTTTGAACCAACCAAGGAGGTTTCGAATGGCCCTTCAGGCACATCTCGTTGAACTGGAACGGAAACACAAGAGCCTCGAAAACGAATTGCACGAAGCCCTCATCCACCTTTCAACAGACGACCTGCAAATAGTCGAATTGAAGCGCCGGAAACTGATGGTAAAGGACCAGATCGAGCGGTTGAAGCAGTCCGCCGACACGTTGCATTAGCCAAGATCCGGCATTAGCCAAGATCTGGCACTAGCCAAAATCTCGCACTAGCCAAGATTTCAGCATCGCCGTCATCCCTGCATGGGCGCGTTCGCGCTCATCGTGGGACCGATGAAGCTCTACCTCCCCGTAGCAACGCGCGAAATGCGCCGCGATCGTCTATAGGGCGGCGATCTCGCCGACATGCTCCGCAATCGCCAGCGACGAGGTGAGACCCGGCGACTCGATCCCGAACAGATTGATCAGCCCGTCAACGCCGTGCTCGCGCGGCCCCTGGATCACGAAATCCTGCGAGGCGATGGCAGGCGGCACGATCTTGGGCCGCATCCCCGAATAGCTCGGCATCAGCGCGCCGTCCGGCAGCGTCGGCCAGTATTTGCGGATCGCCGGATAGAAGCGGTCGGCGCGCGCGGGATCCACCGCATAGTCGATGTGGTCGACCCATTCCACATCGGGCCCGAACCTCGCCTGTCCCGCCATGTCGAGGGTGAGATGCACGCCGAGCCCGCCCGGCTCGGGCACCGGATAGATGAGCCTCGAGAACGGCGCCCGCGCGCTGCAGCTGAAATAATTGCCCTTGGCAAGATAGGCCTGCGGAATCATCCCGGCCGGCATGCCTTCGACCAGGCGGGCGGTCGCCGGGGCATCGAGGCCCGCGGCATTGATCAAAAGCTCGCATTCCAGTGTCATCGGCGCCTCGCCGCCGGCGTCGAGCTCGATTTTTTCTCCCGCCGCCCTGGCGCGCACCAGCGGCGTGTGAAAGGCAAACGCAGCACCAGCCGCTTCCGCGTCGCCGCGCAGCGACAGCATGTAGGCATGGCTGTCGATGATTCCGGTAGAGGGCGAGAGCAGCGCCGCATCGCAATTGAGTGCCGGCTCCAGCGCCCGCGCGGCGTCGGCGGAAAGCAGCTGCATGTCGAGCACGCCATTGGCCTCGGCATGTGTCCGGATCGATTGCAGCTTCCCGGTTTCCGTGCGTGTCGTGGCGACGATCAGCTTGCCGCAATTTCGGTGCGGGATGCCGTGGCTCGCGCAATATTCGTAAAGGGCCCGTTTACCATTGACGCACATCCGCGCCATCAGGCTGCCGGCCTTGTAATAAATGCCGGCGTGGATCACCTCGCTGTTGCGCGAGGAAGTCACGGTGCCGATGCCTTCGGCGGCTTCCAGGACGATGACCTCCCGGCCTGCCTGGGCGAGGCGCCGCGCGATGGCCAGCCCGATCACACCCGCCCCGATAACGACGCACTCGACCTTGTCCATTGTTGTAAGTTTCAGTCCAGAAATTGGCGCGATGAAGAGGCATGCCGCGCTCTCCGATCAGCTTGTTGTTAACGAAAGCAGACAGTCAAGCCGTTGCTTTGTCTTGGGTCTTTCTCAGGCGATGCACGTTAGCGAAGCATTAATCATGTCAGGGCATTTGCCGTAATTTGAGTCACATTTTGGAGCCTTGCGGGTACGCGTTTACCCGATCCAAACCCGCCAAGCCAGACACTCCGCCGCTGAAATCCGCGTGGGTGACTGATGACTGGCAAGAATTGGCAGGCAGGCAGCAAGGATATGATCCCTGCTCGGGCCCTCCTGTGCGCGGCCGTCATCGTCGCGTCGGGTGGTCCGTGCCGGGCCATGTCCGACAACTTTGCGCCTTCCAGCTATGTCGGTTCGCTCGATCCCAATGTGCTCTGGGAAGTGCTGATCGGCGGCATCGTCCTCTGCGCCTTCCTGACGTCCGTTGCGCTCTGGATCCACACGATGTTGCGCCGGCTCAAGCGTTCGCAGGCCCGCCGCAGCGCCTATATCAGCTCGGCGCTGAACAGCCTCAGCCATGGCGTCGTCATGACCGACGGCAATAACCGGGTCGTCTATTGCAACGACCGCTATCTCCACATCTACGGGCTGCAGCGTTCAGATATTCCCCCCGGCATGACCGGCGCAGAGCTGCTCGATCTGCGCTTCCGGCGCGGCGTGCTCGATTGTACGCCTGCGGATTTTTACCGTCGCGCGAGAAGCCCCGAGGGACTTGTCACCGAGCTGCCCAACGGCCGCTCGATCATGGTCAAGCATTTCACCCTGCCCAATGGCGGTTCGATCGCCACCCATGAGGACTCCACCGATCAGCGCAAGCTGTCGCGCGAGCTTGCCTCGACCAAGCAGTTCCTGGAATCGGTGCTCGACAACGTACCGGTCTGCGTCGCCGCCAAGAACATCGAGGACGGCCGCTACATCTTCGCCAACCGCGCCTTCGAGCGTTTCTCGCGGTTTTCGCGCGATCATATCGTTGGCAAGCGCGCCGACGAGATCTTCCGCCCCGACACCGCGGCCAGCATCGAGGCGGCCGATCGCGCGGCGGTGCAATCCGAGAGCGGCCAGTATCGCAGCGAATTCGTGGTCGAGCGCGGTTCGCAGAAGCGCATGCTGTCCTCCAATCGCGTCATCGCGCGCAACGAGAAGAACGAGCCGGTATTCCTGATCGCGCTGTTCGACGACGTCACCGAGCGCCGCTCGCTGTCGCAGGAGCTGGAGAGCACCAAGAAATTCCTCGAGCTCGTGGTCGACAACATCCCCGTCTCGCTGGTTGTCGAGCGCGTCAGCGACGGTCGCTATCTGCTCGCCAACCGCAGCGCCGAGGCGATCCTCGGCCGCCGCCGCGAGGAGGTCACCGGGCTTACGGCTGCGGACATTTTCCATCCGCGCGAGGCCAAGCTGATCATCGCGCGCGACGAGGCCGCGATCAAGAAACGCGACCTGCTCACGGAAGAACATCCGATCTCGACCAAGGACGGCCTGCGCTTGTTCCTGACGCGACGCATGACCGTGCTCGACGAGGCCGGCGATCCGAAATACCTGATCAAGACGCACGAGGACGTCACCGACCGAAGGCAGACCGAATCGCGCATGGCGCATATGGCCTATCACGACGGCCTCACCGACCTGCCGAACCGCGCGGCCTTCCTGCAGGCGCTGACGCAGATGATCGAGGCCTGCGCCGGCACCGGCGAGGAATTCGCCGTGCTGTCGGTCGATCTCGACGGCCTGAAGGAAGTCAACGACGTGTTCGGCCATGCGACCGGCGACAAGCTCCTGGTCGAGGTTGCGCGCCGGATCCAGGCTGCGGCGCGCGGCGGCGTCGTGGCGCGGCTGTCCGGCGACGAGTTCGGGTTGATCATCGACGGCACACAGCCGTCCGCCGGCAAGGAGCTTGCCGAGCAGCTCGCCCAGGCGATGTCCAGCGAATTCCAGATCGACGACAAGTCGGTCCGCACCGGCATCACCACCGGTATCTCGATTTTCCCGCACAACGGCGCGGACGCGGCCTCGCTGCTGGCCAATGCCGGCGCGGCGCTGTTCCGCGCCAAGCAGAAATCGCGCGGCACGATCAGCCTCTACGAGCCGGAGATGGACCAGCAGATCCGCGATCGCCGCGTGCTGCACCAGGATCTGTCGGTGGCGATCAGGCACGGCGAGCTTTCGCTCTATTTCCAGCCGCAGGCGAAGTCGGGCAAGACCGTCGAGGAAAGCGAGTTCATCGGCTTCGAGGCGCTGGCGCGCTGGCTGCATCCGGTGCGCGGCTTCGTCCCGCCGGGCGAGTTCATTCCGCTGGCGGAAGAAAGCGGCCTGATCGTCGAGATGGGCGAATGGATCCTGCGCGAGGCCTGCCGCGAGGCCGCCTCCTGGCCGAGGCCGCTGCAGATCGCGGTCAACCTGTCGCCGGCGCAGTTCGTGCACGGCGACCTCGTCGGCCTCGTCCATTCCATCCTGCTCGAGACCGGGCTGGCGCCCGGCCGCTTGGAGCTCGAAATCACCGAAGGCGTGCTGATCGAGGATTTCGACCGCGGTCTCGCGCTGCTGCGCCGCCTGAAGGCGCTCGGTGTGCGCATCTCGATGGACGATTTCGGCTCGGGCTATTCCTCGCTGAGTTACCTGCAGGCGTTCCCGTTCGACAAGATCAAGGTCGACCGCGCTTTCGTCATCAATCTCGGCCGCAATCCGCAATCGGCGGCGATCATCTCGGCCGTTATCGACCTCGGCCACGGCATGGGCATGTCGCTGGTGGCCGAAGGCGTCGAAACGCTGGAACAGCTCACCTTCCTCGCCGACGAAGGCTGCGACGCCGTGCAGGGCTATCTGCTCGGCAAGCCGCTGCCGATCGACCAATATGCTGATGTGGTTGGCCGCAGCGGCAATGTCATGGAGCCGGCGCGCAAGACAGGCTAGGTGTTGCGAACGACGTTCGTTACACTATAGCGGCGCATGGCGGACTACGATCTGGCAATCATCGGTGGCGGAATAAACGGTGTCAGCGTGGCGCGCGACGCCGCCGGACGCGGCCTGCGCGTGATCCTGCTGGAGCAGGGCGATCTCGGCTCTGCCGCATCCTCGGCGACTTCGCGGCTGATCCATGGCGATCTCTCCATACTGGAACGACGGGCCTTTCGCAGGGTGCGGACCCGGCTCGGCGAGCGCGACATCTGGCTCGACATCGCGCCGCATGTCGTGCGTCCGATGCGGTTTGCGATCCCCGCGCATGCCGACGAGCGCCCGCCCTGGCTGTTACGCTCGGCGCTGTGGTTCTACGATCGCCTGGCCTCCCGCAGCCGCCTGCCGCGCTCGGCCACGATCGACGTCACCCATCATCCGGTGGGGGACGCGCTGAAGCGTCCGTTCGGCACCGCCGTCGAATATTCCGACTGCGTGGTGGACGATTCCCGCCTGGTGGTGCTCACGGCGTTGGATGCTGCGGAGCGCGGTGCGGTGATCCGCACCGGCGCGCGCTGCGTCCGCGCCGACCGCGAAAGGGTCTGGCGGCTCGCGGTCATCGACCGCGGCCAGCGCAGGGTGATCACGTCGCGCGCGCTCGCCAACACGTCCGGCGGCTGGACCGGCATCGTCGCGGAAACCATCCTGCGGCTGCCCTTTCCGAAACTGGCCGCGGTCCAGGTCGGCCAGATCGTGGTGCGCCGCCTGTTCGACAGCGACAATGTCTACGTCTTCCAGAACGTAGACCGCCGGCTGATCTTCGCGAGCCCCTATGAGCGCGATTTCACCCTGATCGGCACCGTCACGCATGCATTCACGGGCGATCCGGCGATCGTCGCGGTCGGCGCCGCCGACGTCGCCTATCTCTGCGACGCGGCCAACCGCTATTTCCGCGAGCGGGTCGATCCCGTCGACGTGATCCGCGTCGTTTCCGGGGTCAACCTGGTGCCGGTTCGCGGCCGCCGTCCTGCCGCGCGGGACGAGTCGATGATGTTCGACCGTCGCCGCGGCAAGGCGCCGCTGCTCACCCTGTTCGGCGGCGATGTCACGACCTCGCGGCTGCGCGCGGAGCGGGCGGTGTCGCAACTCACCCCGTTCTATGTGATGTTGCCGCGCTGGACCGCGAAGGCGCCGCTGCCGGGCGGCGATTTCGCCTGGGAGCGCTTTGATTGGGAGGTCGAGGCGGTGCGCGACCGCTGGCGGTTCCTGACCGAGGTACAGGCACAGCGGCTGGTCGGCGCCTATGGCAGGCGCGTCGAAGATATCCTGGGCGAGGCCAAAAGCCGCAATGATCTTGGCCGAAGTTTCGGCCCCGAACTGACCGAAGCCGAAGTGCGCTATCTCATGACCCGGGAATGGGCGCGCTTCCCTGACGATATATTATGGCGGCGCTCCAAGCTCGGCCTCACCATGCTGGCGGAAGATCGCGACACGCTGGCGGCGTTCATGGCGAAGGGGACAGCGGCGTAACGCTCCGGTCACTTCTGACTTTCCCACAGAAGCAGCGGTTGAGCCCACGCCTGTCCGCCGCTAGCTTTGGCGTCGGGCGTCGGGGCAGGGGAAGATGGCTGAGGAAGCACCAGGGATCGAAGCGGCTTCGGAACCGGCGAAGCCGGAGCCGCAGCCGCAAGCCGACATGCCGCTGCTTCGCATCGAAGGCGTGGCGAAGAAGTTCGGCGGCTTTCGCGCGGTGGATGGCGTGTCGCTCGACATTGCCGCCGGCGAGTTCTTTGCGCTGCTGGGGCCGAGCGGCTGCGGCAAGACCACGCTGCTTCGCATGCTCGCGGGCTTCGAGACGCCGGACGAGGGCCGCATTTTGCTCAACGGCCGCGACATCGCGCAGGTCCTGCCGCACGAGCGGCCGGTCAACATGATGTTCCAGAATTATGCGCTGTTTCCGCATCTCTCGGTGCGCGACAACATCGCCTTCGGCCTGAAGCGGGCCGGCATGGCGCGCCAGGACATTGAACCCCGCGTCGCGGAGATGGTGGCGCTCGTCAAGCTCGACGGTCTGGAGCAGCGCAAGCCCGATCAGTTGTCCGGCGGCCAGCGGCAGCGCGTTGCGCTCGCGCGCTCTCTGGCGCGGCGGCCGCAGGTGCTGCTGCTCGACGAGCCGCTTGCGGCGCTGGACAAGAAGCTGCGCGAAAGCACGCAGCTCGAATTGATGGAGCTGCAGCGCCGCCTCGGCATGACCTTCATCATCGTCACCCACGACCAGGAGGAGGCGATGACGGTCGCGGGCCGGATCGGAGTCATGGATGCCGGCCGGCTCGAACAGGTCGCCACCCCGCGCGAGCTCTACGAGGCGCCGCTGTCGCGCTGGATCGCCGAGTTCATCGGCGAGGTCAACCTGTTCGACGGCCAGGTCGAATCCCGCGAGCTCAATCGCCTCGTGGTCGCGACCCGCGAAGGCGGCACGATCGTGGCCGCCGCGCCGCGCCATCCCGTCACCAGGAACACCGTCTCGGTCGCGGTCCGGCCCGAAAAGGTCAAGCTGTCGCGCCGCGGGCCGGTGTCGGACGGGACCAATACGCATGCGATCAACCGGCTCGAAGGCGTCGTCACCGATGTCAGCTATCTCGGCGGATCGACCGTCTACAAGGTCAGGCTCGATTCCGGCGCGCTCGTGCGCTCCTCGATGGCCAATACCGCGCGGATCGATATCGATGCCTACAGCCTGAGCCAGCGCGTGGTCGCATGGTTCACCCCCGACGATTGCATGGTGCTGCAACAATGAGCGCGCGGCAGATTTTTGCGCGTCCCGCGCGATACGCCGCGATCGCGCCCTATGTCTGGATGGTGCTGTTCTTCCTGGTGCCGTTCGGCTTCGTGCTGAAGATCAGCCTCTCGGAAACCGCGATCGCGCAGCCGCCCTATACGCCGGTGTTCGATGTAGCGGCGGGCGCGGCCGCGCTCAGGGAAGCCTTTGCCGCGCTGTCGATCGACAATTTCCGCCTGCTCGTCTCCGACAATCTATATGTGCTGTCGTACCTTC
>Ga0157369_10010959_pt1 | contig 10320 bp, 7 predicted proteins | sample C25metaG_FD_113461 | JGI IMG/M metagenome (GOLD analysis project Ga0157369, IMG submission 113461) | Corn rhizosphere microbial communities from Kellogg Biological Station, Michigan, USA - C2-5 metaG | ecosystem: Host-associated > Plants > Roots > Rhizosphere > Soil | place: USA: Michigan...
TGCGATCGCTTTTGACATCACAACGGCCGAACATCGATGGCGATCCATATATTGGGAATTGTCCGAACGGCATGAAGGTCGGCAGTGTGCAGTGCTGGTTCAATCCTAAGGCCTTTTCAATTCCAGCTCGATATCAGTTCGGAAATGCGGGCCGCAACAGCCTGCGTGGACCTGGTTTCGAGGAGGTCGATATTGGAATTCGAAAGAACTGGATCCTACCGAGACGTGCCGAGATAATGCTAGGCGGCGAAATATACAACGCGTTTAATCATCCCAATTTGGCTGTGCCCAATAATACTCAGAGTCCGCTATCACTCGGCGGGAACGGCGATTCTGTGTTTCGGAACTCGGCAGGTGATATGGCAATAAACGCGGGCCGAATTTTCTCGACGGTCGGTGATGCTCGGCAGATTCAATTACAGGCTCGGGTCAGGTTTTGAGGTAGTGAATCGAGTTCGACATATGTCCATAGAACGACAACTCCGCGAGATCATAGACAGCATCCCCACCCTTGCGTGGTCCGCCAAAGCTGACGGAGCTGCCGAATTCTTCAACCGGCGTTGGTTGGAGTATACAGGGCTCACGCTCGCCGAGGCTTCCGGATGGGGCTGGAGCAGCGCCCTACATCCAGATGATGTCAGCATGCTCCTTGTCCATTGGAAGGGCCTGCTTGATTCTGGTGAGACCGGGGAAATTGAAGCACGTCTCCGCCGTTCAGACGGTGAGTACCGATGGTTTCTCTTCCGGGCTAGTCCCGTCCGCGATGAGCGGGGCAAGATCTCGCAGTGGTATGGGATAAACACAGATATCGAGGATCGAAAACGGGCCGAGGAAGCTCAACGTCTTCGGGACCAGGAATTCCACCTCATAGTAGACAACATGTCGGGCATGTTGTGCAGCGTGAGCCACTCTGGAGAAGTCGAGTTCGCGAACAAGCTAGCTCTTGACTACTTCGGAAAGAGTGCGGAAGAGCTGAGGCGATTCGATCAGCTTTCTGCAGTTCATGGAGACGACATCGCTAGGGCGCGCGATGACGTTAAGTGGGCGCTGGAGACTGGACATAGACACGAAGGCGAATACCGAATCCTTGGGGCAGATGGTACCTATCGTTGGTTCAATGTATGCGGGATGCCATTTCGAGATGCAAGTGGCCAGCTGATCCGCTGGTTCATTTTGCTTACGAATGTGGACGCTCGAAAGAAAGTTGAAGAAGCTCTGCGAAGCAGTGAGGCTCGTTTTCGGCTACTCGTCGACAATATTGCCGGTCAGATTGCAGTGATGACCCCTGACGGCGAGGTGGAATTTGTAAACCGGCAAACTATCGAGTACTTCGGCAAATCGCTCGAGGAGCTCAAAGGCTGGATGGCCGGTAATGCGGTCCATCCGGAGGATCTCCCGAGTGTCGTCGCGCGCTGGACACATTCGGTTGTGACAGGTGACACGTATGATGTCGATCATAGGCTTCTCCGGTCAGATGGGATCTATCGTTGGTTCCATGCTCGCGGCTACCCAGTTCGCGACTTGCAAGGGCAGATAATCTCTTGGTACGTCTTGCTGACGGATATCGAAGAACGTAAGCAGCTCGAACAGAAACTCATTCGAAGCGAAGGAGAACTTCTGGAAGCGCAGCGGCTCAGCCGCACGGGCAGCTTCAGGCTGGACGTCCCAACCGGCAAGGTATCGGTATCTCCGGAAATCCATCGACTTTATCAAGCCGAGCCCGGAGACGACACGACTTCGCCGGACTATTGGTTCGACAAAATTCATCATGAGGACCGTCAGCGCGTCAGGGAGTACTTCGAAAGCTGCCTCTCGCAAAAGAAGAACTACGAGGCTGATTACCGTATTGTTTTATCCGATGGAAGAGTTCGATACCAGCATGCAGTTGGGCACCCAGTCGTGAGCGCGACAGGTGACCTCATCGAGTTTCTGGGCACCTCTACAGATGTAACAGAGCTCCGCTGGCTCGAGCGGCAACTTGAGCATGAGCGAGATCGACTTCGATTGATCCTTGATTTGAACAACCGGGTCGCGTCGGAGTTGGACCTCAAGCAGCTATTTGAAGCCATGTCGACTGAGCTCCGAAGGGTCTTCAAGTGCGATTACGTCGGAATTGCCTGCCCCGATGAATCAGGCGAATACTTACGCCAGCTGGTCGTGGACTATCCCGAGAGCAAGGGAGTTTTCAGGGAAGGTGGCCAGTACCCAGTCGACGCATCTTGCTCGGGAGTTGCTGTTCGGACAGGCAAGCCATTCATGATTAAGGACCTCTCCGAAGGGCAGCCCTTTTGGCGGCGCGACGAAACCTTCAGCAAAGCTGTTGCTACTGAACCTTTCAAATCAGGTTGTTTCCTTCCAATGATTATCTCTGGGCAGACACTTGGCGTACTTCAGGTCACGAGTCTAAAGGAGCGAGCATTCACGCAAGATGATCTGGAGTTTCTTGATCAAGTTGCCGCTCAGATCGCCATCACACTAAAGAATGCGCTCCGCTTTGAGAAGACTAGCGAGCTGAAGGACCGGCTCCATGACGAGAATGTAGCACTGCGGGAGGAGATTGACCATACGTTCATGTTCGAGGAGATTGTAGGCTCTTCAGGAGCTTTGCGCGCCGTCCTCTCGAATTTGGTAAAGGTTGCTCCGACGGATTCGACCGTGCTCATCACCGGTGAAACCGGTACAGGAAAAGAGCTGATAGCTCGAGCGATACACAGGAGATCGAGACGCGCCGAGCGTGCCTTCGTTAGTGTTAACTGCGCGTCGATTCCTTCTTCTCTAATTGCTTCCGAGTTGTTTGGGCATGAGAAGGGAGCGTTCACCGGCGCCCTTCAGCAGCGCCAAGGCCGCTTCGAGCTTGCGCGAGGAGGCACAATCTTCCTCGATGAGGTGGGAGAGCTTCCAGCCGAAACACAGATTGCGCTTCTACGTGTCCTGCAGGAACGGCAGTTTGAGAGAGTGGGCGGCTCCCGGGTTATTTCTGCTGACGTTCGCGTGATCGCGGCAACTAATCGCAATCTTTTAACGGCAATAGAAGCACAGCAGTTTCGAGCTGATCTTTTCTACAGGTTGAACGTGTTTCCGATCCAAATGCCGCCGCTAAGGGCTCGCAAAGAAGACCTTCCGATGCTGCTGGAGTACTTTGTGAAACGGTTCAGCAGTGCAATGGGTAAGACAATTCGCACAATAGATAAACACACATTTGAATTGTGCCAGCATTATGACTGGCCCGGGAACATTCGTGAACTACAAAACATTGTCGAACGCTCAGTCATACTTTGCGAAGGAGAAATATTCTCTATTGATGATTCTTGGCTTGCGCCAGATCGTCGATTGAAGCCGGACATTGTAGGTCCACTCCGAGAGACGCTCTACGAACGGGAAAAGAAGATAATTGAAGACGCGTTGATTGCTAGTAAAGGAAAGATCGCAGGCCCGAATGGCGCCGCCGCAAAATTAGGAATACCTGCCTCTACTTTGGATTCCAAGATAAAGCAGTTCAGGATACACCGAGCAGAGCTCATAGGAAAAGACCAAGACAATACCTGAAGGGGTACTCGCATCAGGCAGTCACATCGCCGTATGCAAGCCGAGCAGGATTACTCAATCGAATCGACTCAACAGCCCAGGATCGTCTCTGTGATCTCGTTCAGAAGCGGCAACGTCGCCCAGACCAGAGTCGCGCGTCGGAATCTGCCTTTAGTTAGAATTCCTGTTTGGCTGCTTTCCTCGAGCCAGTACTCGGATGCGTCGCCCACTCCCGGATCATCGTGACTCCCGAAAGTTCGTGATTGCGTCGCAGTGAATTGTGCTTTGAATCTGTGACTTACGAGAGGAAACTCAATTGCAGTCGCCGAGCTTGTACTATACCCACTCAAATGGTCCTAAGAATCGAACGATTCAAGCGTCAGAAGCTGAGTGTCTTCACCTTGAGCGGCGTTCTGGATGAACAATATATTCCTGAACTCCAGCGGCTATTCGGATCGTCAGCTGACCCACTTTCAGTAATTGTGGATCTCGGCGGCGTCACACTCATCGATCGACCCTCTGTCTTGTTCTTAGCGGACTGTGAGAAGAATGGCCTTACACTTGAGCGATGCCCGGAATACATTCGCCAGTGGATCAATTCGGAACGCACTCCTGCGTCGTAGCCACTATCGACTTAGTCCCGGCCTGACGGTCGGCCTTTCGTATTGAATGCTCTGATCCTATCGAAGGCGTCCGTACGCATGTTCGAGATACACGCCCCGTCTTGTTGGTTGAAGGAACTGTCGACATCTTGAGCGTGGAACTGATGTCGATTACATTAGCCGAAAACCGTGATGAGGCAAGATTCCATGATGATCTGAACTCCTAGGCTTGACAAGGTGAGAGCAGCATCAAGCATCGGCAATAATCGAACTCGGACCGAAGAGGGCTGGTTTTTCAGATCATATGACATTTCGGGCACGCGCGACTCCGCCTATCCAGAGCAGGCTAGGAAATGTTGTGCCGCCGCAGAATGCCGTGGACGTGTCGAAAGCATGGGATTACGGCGTCAAGACGGTCTGCAAGGTCTATTGCGACAGCGCAGGCATTTCCAAAATAAAAACTGTCCCAGCAGTCAGCGACTTCTCCAAAGCCAAGCGGCCACCGTGGAGGCACGCAGCTCTGTACGCGATGACAAGTCCGAGCCCGAACTGACCGAGCGAGCATAGCGGGCCAGACAAGTTCAGCAATGCTTGCTGGATTTGGGGAGGAAGGCCGGGTCCATTGTCAGTTATCCGCAGTACAGTACTTGCGCGGTTCTGCGAAAGTGAGATGACGACTCGGCCCGGATGCTCCGAAATGGCTGTTGCCTGGCATGCATTCAGGACCAAATTGTAGACGGCGCTCAATAGGATTGTGCGATTTACATTGTGAGTAACTCTTTGAGAGTTCTCAATCACAATCGTGACAGACGTACTGTGCGGGTGACAGCGCACCATTTGCACCGCGCGCGCTACGATCTCATCGACTGCCTCGAGAGACATGGGGTATCTTCGTCCATCCGTTGCATACAGAAGAGAGAGATCTAGCAGTTCGCAGATTTCCGCGGATAGTTCGCGAAGGTCCTTTGAAAGTGAAGGCTCCTGTTGAACGTGAGTATCAACGAGCTCAGATATTGCATGGAGCGATGCCATGTGATGACGGATGTCATGAGCTATTCCGTATATCATTCTTCCCACTCCAGCGAGCAAGTGCAATTCCTGATCCGTCTCGCCGAAAGGCAATATATGATCGACGAGCGGTTCAGCACGACGTCCGTGATGTTGCGAAGCATTGTCCATAGCGTTCACCGTTGACTCAACTGTAGGGCCCAGCCAATCACACCGAAGTCAGGGCAGGATGGATCTCTCCGGCCCATTGATGAAACACCGCGTAGGCTCTTGAGCGGCATCCTGGACACGTGTGTGCTGATTACATCCTCACGACACCCACCTCGCAGGCAACGGGCGGGGGATTCGAGACGAGAGATGCTCCAAAAGTGTTGCGCAAAAACGGTGGTATCGATTGTCATGAAAGGGCCTGATCCAACAACCCACCGCATGAACCAGACATTGTGAAGTCCGAGGAGCAGCCGCTTGCGCCCGGGGAACGTTTAGTGTGGTTCGGCCTGTCATTCGTTAGCGATCGCGACCGCGGATGTCTTCGTAATGGAATTTCCTGCCTGCGAGCGGAGAACATCTGAGAAGCCACTCCACTCCAATCTGTACCGCATCTTCCCCTGCATCTGAACTGAGACGCGCTAAGGCATAAGGAACCGCCACAATCAGGGCAGATGAGGTTCAATAGGGCCGACCTTACCTGATCTGAATCGGTCATGTGGTAAGAGGTATCGAGCGACATGGGATAAACCTCCACTCGGATGCAGCCCAATCTGCTGTGCATGACGAAGCATGGTTGAGGGTTTGAATCCGATGTTCTTGCAAGAACGTGATCTTTCAGCGGCGCGATTCGGAGCCTATGAGTTCCGTAGGCTAGAGCTGTATGCGCCGACGCAGCATGTCTTTGCTGCGGAAGAGCCTCGCTTTGGTCGCCGGTATGGTGAGACCGGCTGAAGCCGCTATCTGGCGGAGAGACCGCCCAGAGACCTGCATCTGTACTATGGACCGATACTTTGGCTTCATAGCTCCTATAGCCTCCTTCACCCGGGCATGCCTTTCCTTTCGCAGAAGCTGTTCTTCCGGACTCATTGTGCGATCTCTAAGCTCGACGCGAAGCGATACGGTTTCTTCATTGCAATCGTAGTCAACTGGCGTTTCGGGTCGCGCGCGGCGCTTGCGTAGGAACATAAGTGCTGAATTTATGCCAATCCGCGTGAACCAGCTCGAAAAGGTTGATTGGCCCTGGAAGGTTCCGATGTTCAGGTATGCACGCAGGATCGCATCCTGGAGGCAGTCTTCCGCATCCGCGTGGTTTCGTGTAATTCGCTGAATTGCCCTAAACACCATCGTGGAGTGCTTGCCAAGGAGCTTGGCGAAGGCAGCGTGATCCCCGGTCTGGGCGGACAATACAAGTGACTCATCCGATAAATCAGCTGCAGGGGAGAAAGTGGTTGACCTGTGAACAGGCGGTTCCGAGCAGGTCCAAACAGGCTTTATAACTCGCTGACAGTCTGCTCGGCTTGCATCGTCAGGTGAAACAAAGAGCTCAACGCTATTGTTTGCTTCGCGGCCACACATTTCGGTAATCGATGTCATCTCGTGCTCCTCAACCTCTGCCGGCATATCGTGCACGCGATGTGCCAATAGGAAACCGTGCAGAAACAACAGGTCAGCGGTCTACGAGATCGCGAGCTCTCGATAAATCACGATTCATCGGGATGTGTGAAGCTCGGCCAGCCTGTGCTGTGGGCTCACTACAATGGCGTCTTCCAGCGAAGAAGGCGCGGTCGCAGTCCTTGCATCCCGAAGTTCGTCTGACGCTCCGTCGTGTTGCTGGGATAAGGAGCATGGGGTCTCTTGCGCGGTAACGTCATCGATCGAAGTCTGCATTCTCGAATGCTTTTAGCGCGCACCGATCAGTGGTGTTACTGGCGGGGACGAAACTCTCAGAGTCAGAGTGCAATCGGCTCGCGCTCAATCAGCTCTCTCAGTCAGAGGTCTGGTCCCATGCGTGTCGAATGCTGCGTGCATGGGTGGGTAAGCGAAATGAGCGACAGCACGAAATGCTCGCAGCTTGGTTGCTGTCTCAGACGGTCGGGAAGTCTCCGTTCTTCGTTAGTGGGCATCTCTGTATCTTCTCTGCTTGCAATCCTTGGAGATGGCAGGGTGCTTGCATGACCAGCGTCGGATGCAAAGCGTCTCAGGATGCTATCCGCGCATGGAAGTCGAGCACTGGAGTACGTTGAGTCCAATTCGAAATGCAGACTGACGGGCAGGTAGCCCGCACTCGGAGGGTGGTAAATGAGTTCATTCAGAACGAAGGATGGAACAGAGATCTTTTACAAGGACTGGGGCACTGGCCATGCTGTTACTTTCTCTCACGGGTGGCCTTTATCTGCCGATGCATGGGACGCACAGATGCTCTGCCTCGCCAAAAATGGCTATCGCGTTATCGCGCACGACCGAAGGGGGCATGGCCGCTCCGGCCAGAGCTGGTGTGGAAACGATATGGATCAATATGCCGATGATCTTGCCGAACTTGTCGAACATCTCCATCTCACGGATGTGACAATGATCGGTCACTCGACAGGTGGAGGCGAGGTCGTCCGGTACATCGCTCGGCACGGGCAACGGCGAGTTACGAGGTTAGCGCTGATCGCCGCTGTTCCGCCGCTAATGGTGAAGACTGACAAGAATCCAGGTGGACAACCAATCTCCGTCTTCGACGAGATTAGAGCGAACGTCGAGAGCAACCGCTCCCAGTTTTTCAAGGACCTTGCAATACCGTTCTATGGCTACAACAAACCTGGCGCCAAGGTTTCCCAAGGTGTACAGGATTCCTTCTGGCTCCAAGGAATGCAGGCTTCAATCGTCGCGGCATACGACTGCGTAAAAGCTTTCTCCGAGACTGACCAAACCGAGGATCTAAAAAGGATCGATGCTCCCGCATTGGTCATTCACGGAGATGCGGACCAGATCGTTCCGATCGACAATGCTGGCAGGCTCAGCGTGAAGCTCCTGCAAAACGGAAAGCTCAAGGTAATATCAGGCGCACCGCACGGCCTTTGCACAACTCATGCAGAAAGCATTAACGAGGCGTTACTGAAGTTCCTTCGAAGCTGAGTGCGTAAGAGTGGAGGGCAACCTGCACTTGCTACTAAAGATCGCAATCAAGTTGAGATCTGGGAAACCCATCTGCATGTAGAGCCGCGCGCGCCCATGTCGGGGAGGCTCGAACCGAAAGCCGACCGAGGCCACTGGCCCAATGTCAGTTCGAACTGGGATATGGAGAGGAATTGTGAAGAGCGTTGCGAAATATCATGTCCCGAGATTCAGGCGAGTAGAAGGAAACGAAGCGCAGCCAAGAGGCTCTATTCGGATATTCTTCGCCCTAGGATGTCTCTTGTGTCTCGGCAGGTGCTCGGCAGCGCAGAGCGAAGCCAAGCAACTGATTGACCTACAGGAGCACGGCGGAAGCCTGGTATCCGTCAATCAGTTGCGAACTCCGCGCAAGGCGCTGAAGGCGGTGCAAAAGGCTCAGGAGAAACTCCTTGCGGGCAGGGTCAGTTCGGCAGAAAAGAAAATAGCCAGCGCTCTTGCGCTGGCACCCGATTGCGGGCTGGCGCACGATGTATTAGGTGTAGTGTTGCTCGAGCGAGGGCAATATCAAGAGGCTGTTGAAGCGTTTCAAACAGCGATCGATCAGGATCCAACTTTGGCATCTGCCTTTATAGGTTCAGGGATTAGTCTCCTGCTACAAGGGCGATTCCGTGACGCCCTTCGCCCACTGGACCAGGGAGAGAAGCGTCTCCCCGATTCCTGGCTTGCACACTTCGAATCATCGATCGCTTATTTAGGTGCCGGAGAGCTAGATGTGGCACTTCACCAGATTGTTCTTGCCGAAAACCTCTCGGGCTCGGATCATGAAAAGAGATCAGGGGTCTCGTTTTTACGCGCCTTAGTCCATTTGAACAGAGGGGATAGGATGGCCGCTCGGCATTATCTCACTGACGCAATTTCGCGAGATCCAGACGGACCATATGCGCGCTTATCGAAGCAGTCGTTGCGGCGCGTTGAGCGAATTTCGCCAGTGGACCAACGGCCCCCATCTCCGAACTAGGAGTTGGCATTCGATATGTGCCGCCACGGGGAAGACTGCTGCCTCGAGCTCTTGGTGCTCTCAGCTGCGTCGGCCCACACTCGGAGCCTTGAACAATAGACGAACCCCGTGGCTTGGGCAAGAACCAAGCCTGATTCTGCTCCCCGGACCCAGCATCCGGATTTCGACTTTGTGGCTAGAGTGTGCCGGTATGGGCTACGTGATCCGAAGGACCACTTTGCCCGTGCTTCGAAATACCACGCTGCTATATGCGCGGTCGGCCTCTTCCATCGGCAACTCACCCTTTACGAAGGGCTTCAGCTTTCCAGTATCGAATAGCTCCGCGAGTGCTGCGAGTTGTCCTCCATCCTGCTCGACAATGAAGAATGAATCCTTCACTCGTGTGTCTGAGCTAGGCTCCGCGTCCGCGGCGATAGTGACCAATCTCCCACTGCTTGCGAGGAGATCCCAAGACCTCGCCAACGTCTCTCCACCGACCGTATCGAAGACAACATCTACTTTACCCGCCTCCTCAAAGGGGCGCTGGCGGTAATCGATTACCTCATCGGCTCCTAACTCCTTTACCACGCCAACATTGGTTCCTGAAGCGGTAGCAATGACATGAGCTCCCTGCATTCGAGCAACTTGCACAGCGAAGAGCCCGACTGCTCCTGCCGCCCCGTGTATGAGAACACGCTCGCCTTTCTGCAGACGCGCTCTTACATGCAATCCCTGCCAAGCCGTTAGCAGGCCGATGGGGACTGAGGCCGCCTGGACAAAGGAAAGAGAGGATGGCTTTAGGGAGAGATTAGCCGGTTTCGTTGTACAGAACTCGGCAACTGCACCTTCTGCAAACCAATCATTAAACCCAAAAACAGCATCACCCACCTTGAATCCTGTTGCGCCTGGGCCTAATGCCTCAACGGTTCCCGATAGCTCGTGAGCGGGTATGGCATGGGAGCGTGGAGTACCATCTGGCTGGTGAGTGGTGGGAAACCAGACCTTCTCACTCGGAGTCACACCAGCAGCAGAGACTCTCACCAAGAGCTCCCCTTCCTTGGGCGTAGGAATCGTACGCACTGCAGCGCGGAGCTTCAA
>Ga0157369_10010962_pt1 | contig 10318 bp, 10 predicted proteins | sample C25metaG_FD_113461 | JGI IMG/M metagenome (GOLD analysis project Ga0157369, IMG submission 113461) | Corn rhizosphere microbial communities from Kellogg Biological Station, Michigan, USA - C2-5 metaG | ecosystem: Host-associated > Plants > Roots > Rhizosphere > Soil | place: USA: Michigan...
AGCACCACGTGCTGCGGCCGCGTGCCGTGGGCATCGACCGGGCCCAGCTTCACGTGGGCAGGTGCGGTCCGCATCGCGGCGTCGCAGGTCCAGAGCGCCAGCGGTACCCCTTCCAGATATATCCAGGCCTCGTCCGACAGCACCCGGTGCCAGCGTGACTGCTGGTTGGCTTCCAGCAGGAAGTAGATGCTGGTCAGCGCATTGCGGGCTGCACGGCCGTCGGCTGGCGAGACCGTCGCCGCCGAGCGGAACACTTCCTTGTACCAGCCGCCTTCGGGGTGCGGCTGAAGCTTCAGGGTCTCGATCAGTTCTTGCGCGCGGGACGGAGGAGCGGTGAGGGCCATGGGCTCATGATGCCGCCGCGGCCTTCAGCGCCGCAAGCAGTTTGTCGTGCACGCCGCCGAAACCGCCGTTGCTCATGCAGACGATGTGATCGCCCGGCCGCGCCTCGGCCACGATCTGCTTCACCAGCGGTTCGACGGCGCCTGCCAGCCGGGCGCGCTCGTCCATCGGCGCCAGCGCGGCGGCGACGTTCCAGTCGAGCCCGGCCGTATGGCAGAACGACAGGTCGGCCGACTCCAGGCTCCAGGGCAACTGCGCCGCCATGACGCCCAGCTTCATCGTGTTGCTGCGCGGTTCGAAGGCCGCGAGGATGCGCTCGCTCTTCTTGCCGGCGGCATCGAGCTTGTTGCGCAGGCCGTCGAGCGTCGTGCGGATGGCCGTCGGGTGATGGGCAAAGTCGTCGTAGACGGCGATGGCGCCGCCCTCGCGTTCGACGGTGCCCCGCAGTTCCATGCGCCGGCGCACGTTGCGGAAGCTGCCGAGCGCGCGCGCCGCTTCGGCGGGCGGCACGCCCACATGGTCGGCCGCGGCGATGGCAGCGAGCGCGTTCATCTGGTTGTGCAGTCCGGAGAGCTCCCACTCGACCCGGCCGACCACTTCGCCCTGTCGCAGCACGTCGAAGGCGTCGTGCGAGCCCCGTGCCTGCCACTCACCGCCGGCGCCGAAGCGCGCGAGCTCGCTCCAGCAGCCCTGGCTCAGCACATGCCGCAGGCTCTCTTCAGTGGCGTTCACCACCAGCCGGCCGGTGCCGGGCACCGTGCGCACAAGGTGATGGAATTGCCGTTCGATGGCGGCAAGATCATCGAAGATGTCCGCATGATCGAACTCCAGGTTGTTCAGCACCGCAGTGCGCGGCCTGTAGTGCACGAACTTGCTGCGCTTGTCGAAGAAGGCGGTGTCGTATTCATCGGCCTCGATCACGAAGGCCGTGCTGTCGCCCAGCCGGGCCGATACACCAAAGTCCAGCGGCACGCCGCCCACCAGGAAGCCTGGCGCCTTGCCGCCTTTTTCGAGCACCCAGGCCAGCATCGAAGTGGTCGTCGTCTTGCCATGAGTGCCGGCGACGGCCAGCACGTGGCGGCCCTGCAGCACGTGCTCGGCCAGCCATTGGGGGCCGCTGGTGTAGGGTCTGCCGGCGTCGAGGATCGCTTCCATCAGCGGGAACTTGGGGCTCCCGTCGGGCAGCCGGGCGCGGGACACCACGTTGCCGACCACGAACATGTCGGGCGAAAGTTCAAGCTGGTCGGCGCCGAAGCCTTCGATCAGGTCGATGCCGAGCGAGCGCAACTGGTCGCTCATGGGCGGGTACACGCCGGCGTCGCAGCCCGTGACCCGGTGGCCTGCCTCGCGCGCCAGGGCGGCGAGTCCGCCCATGAACGTGCCGCAGATACCCAGGATATGAATGTGCATCGGTCGATTCTAGGGAAGGGAGGTGCGGTGCCTGGCCGGCCGCGGTGCCTTTGGCCTGCGCTTCGTACTGATGTTCATCCAAGGGCAGCCCACTGGGGGCAAAATGCCCGAATGGACACGTCCAAGCGTGAAATCGCCGCTTCCGCAGCCCGTCTCGTCGTCGAGGAAGGGCTGGAGTACGGCCCCGCCAAGCGCCGCGCACTGCGCGACCTCGGCCTGTCGGCGCGTACACCGCTGCCGAACAACGACGAAGTCGAGGCCGAGGTGCGCGAGTACATCGAGCTGTTCTGCGCCGACACCCAGCCGCGAGAGCTGCACGCGCTGCGCCTGCTGGCGCTCGAATGGATGGAGCGCATGGCCGCTTTCCGCCCGCATGTCGGTGGCGCCGTGTGGCACGGAACGGCCACCCGGCTGTCAGACATTTATATTCAATTGTTCTGCGATGATTCCAAGTCGGCCGAAATCGCCCTGATCGATCACCACGTGGATTACGAACCCCGCATGGTGACCGGCTTTCATGGCGAGCAGGTCGAGGCGCTGAGCGTGCATGCCCCGAGCCGGGCGCTCGGCGAGGAAATCGGCGTGCATCTGCTGGTCTACGACCTCGACGACCTGCGCGGGGCCTTGAAGCCCGACGCCCAGGGGCGCACGCCGCGCGGGGACCTGCCGGCATTGCGACGGCTGATTGAACGAGAAAAGGACAAGTGAATGACTTCTTCGCCCACCCGACGCGGCATGCTCTATGCCGGCGTGGCGGCTGCCGCGGCAGCCGCCGGGCTCGGCGGTGCCTGGTGGAAGGAGCGGGGCAGCGGTTCGGCCGGCGGCGAGCAGCTGGATGCCGCGTTCTGGGGGCAAAGCTTCGAGCGGCCGGAGGGCGGTGACCTCGTCCTGTCGAGCCTGCGCGGCAAGCCGCTGCTGCTGAACTTCTGGGCGACCTGGTGTCCTCCCTGTGTGGAGGAAATGCCCATGATCGACGCCTTTTTCCGCGAACATGGCGCTAACGGCTTGCAAGTGGTGGGATTGGCCATCGATCAGCCAAGCGCCGTGCGCAAGTTCCTGCAGCGCACGCCTGTCACCTACCCCACAGGCCTGGCCGGCCTTCAGGGGACGGAACTGGTCAAGAACCTGGGCAATACGGGCGGCGGGCTGCCCTTCACGCTGGTCCTGAATTCGAACGGTTCGGTGGCGGCTCGTAAAATGGGCAAGCTGGAAACCACCGATCTGGACACTTGGCGGCGCGAACTGGTTCGTGGTTAGAATCCCGTCCCTCCGCTGGCGTTAGCCGCCAAACGCCGAAAATCGCCGATTTTCGGACAAGTTATATCCCAAAGACCGGCAAAGCCGGCACTGGAGTCTCATGGATCTGCGCAAACTCAAGACACTGATCGATCTGGTGTCCGAATCGAATATTTCCGAACTGGAAATCACCGAGACCGAAGGCAAGGTTCGCATCGTCAAGGGCGGCGGCGCCGCCCCGGTACAGTACGTGCAAACGCTGGCGGCGCCTGCCGCGGCAGCAGCCGCGCCGGCCGCGGGTGCAGCCCCGGCTCCCGCCGCGGCCGCAGCGCCGGCCGCCGAAGCGGCCCGTGCCGGCCACGCGGTGAAGTCTCCGATGGTCGGCACCTTCTACCGTTCGTCCAGCCCCGGCGCACCGGCTTTCGTCGAAGTCGGCAGCAAGGTGAACGAGGGTGATACGGTCTGCATCATCGAAGCGATGAAGATCCTCAACGAAATCGAGGCCGACAAGTCCGGCACGATCACCCAGATCCTCGGCGAAAACGGGCAGGCGGTCGAATACGGCCAGCCGCTGTTCATCATCGAGTGACCATGTTCAAGAAGATCCTGGTTGCAAACCGGGGGGAGATTGCCCTCCGGATCCAGCGCGCCTGCAGCGAACTCGGCATCAAGGCCGTGATGGTTTATTCCGAGGCCGACCGCGACGCCAAGTACATCAAGCTGGCCGAAGAAGCGGTGTGCATCGGCCCGGCCCCGTCGGCGCAGAGCTATCTCAACATGCCGGCGATCATTTCGGCCGCCGAAGTGACCGACGCCGAGGCCATCCACCCCGGCTACGGCTTCCTCAGCGAGAACGCCAACTTCGCCGAACGCGTGGAGCAGAGCGGTTTCCAGTTCATCGGCCCGACGCCCGACAACATCCGCACGATGGGTGACAAGGTCTCGGCCAAGCAGGCCATGATCAAGGCCGGCGTGCCTTGCGTGCCCGGCTCCGAAGGCGAGCTGTCGGACGACGCGGCCACCAACAAGCGCATCGCGCGTGCCATCGGCTACCCGGTCATCATCAAGGCGGCGGGCGGCGGCGGTGGCCGCGGCATGCGCGTGGTGCACACCGAGGCGGCACTGGTCAACGCGATCCAGATGACCAAGGCGGAAGCCGGCGCGGCCTTCAACAATCCGGCCGTGTACATGGAGAAGTTTCTCCAGAACCCGCGCCACATCGAGATCCAGATCCTCGCGGACAAGCACAAGAACGCCGTCTACCTGGGCGAGCGCGACTGCTCCATGCAGCGCCGCCACCAGAAGGTGATCGAGGAATCGCCCGCGCCGGGCATTCCGCGCAAGCTGATCGAGAAGATCGGCGAACGCTGCGCGGCCGCCTGCAAGAAGATCAACTACCGCGGTGCCGGCACCTTCGAGTTCCTGTACGAGAACGGCGAGTTCTATTTCATCGAAATGAACACGCGCGTGCAGGTGGAGCACCCGGTGACGGAGTTCACCACGGGCATCGACATCGTCAAGACGCAGATCATGGTCGCCGCCGGCGAGAAGCTGCCGTTCACGCAGCGCCAGATCCAGATGCACGGCCACGCCATCGAGTGCCGCATCAACGCCGAGGACGCCTGGAAGTTCACGCCGTCGCCGGGCCGCATCACCATGTGGCACCCGCCGGGCGGCCCTGGCGTGCGCGTCGATTCGCATGCGTACACCAACTACTTCGTGCCGCCGAACTACGACTCCATGATCGGCAAGATCATCGTGTACGGCGACACGCGCGAGCAGGCCATGGCCCGCATGCGCACGGCGCTCAACGAAACCGTGATCGAGGGCATCCAGACCAACATCCCGCTGCACCGCGAGCTGATGGTCGATTCCAAGTTCATGACCGGTGGCACCAACATCCACTATCTTGAAGAGTGGCTGGCTGCACACAAGCGCTGACCTGGAAAGACCGCGATGTTTGAACTCCGCCTGATGGCGCCGGAAGACCGGGTCGAAACGCTCAGCGATGCGCTCGATGCACTCGATGCACTGAGCGTGTCGGTGGAAGACGCCGACGCGCAGACCGACGCCGAGCAGGCGCTGTTCGGCGAACCCGGCATGCCGCCGCCCAAGGATGGCTGGCAGCGTTCGCGCGTGATCGCGCTGTTCCCCGACGAGGCGGCCGCGAAGGATGCGGCTTCCGTGCTGGCGCTGCAGGACTTCTTCGAAGGCTGCGAGGTGCTCGGCATCGGCGTCGTGCCCGAGCAGGACTGGGTGCGGCTCACGCAGTCGCAGTTCGCGCCGGTCGAGATCACGCCCGAGTTCTGGATCGTGCCCACCTGGCACGAGCCCCCCGAACAGGCCAGGGAAGTGATCCGGCTGGACCCGGGGCTCGCTTTCGGCACCGGCACGCATCCCACCACCCGCATGTGCCTGCGCTGGATCGCCACGCGGCAGGGCGGCCTGGGCGGCCAGCGCGTGCTCGACTACGGCTGCGGCTCCGGCATCCTGGCGATCGGCGCGGCGAAGTTCGGCGCGAGCGACATCGACGCCGTAGACATCGACGAAGCCGCGGTTTCGTCGACCCGGCTCAATGCCGAGGCCAACGGCGTCCAGCTGAAGGCCGGACTGCCCGATGCAGCCAAGGGCTCCTACGACACCGTGCTCGCGAACATCCTGGCCACGCCGCTCAAGGTGCTCGCGCCGCTGCTACGCAGCCACGTGAAGGCCGGCGGATCGCTGGTGCTGGCCGGCATCCTCGAGCGCCAGGCGGACGAATTGAAAGAGGCCTACGCACCGTACGCCGCGCTCGAAGTCAGCGACACCGAGGATGGCTGGATCCTCATGACCACGCGCTGCTGAACCGCCGCTTCGCGCCCCTCACGCGGCGAGGGCCCGACCCTACAATCGCCCCGTCATGAGCCTCGTCACGCGCTGCCCCGCCTGTACCACCACCTTCAAGGTGGTGCGCGACCAGCTTCGCATCTCCGACGGCTGGGTGCGCTGCGGACGCTGCAGCCATGTGTTCGACGCCACGCTCGACCTGCACGAAGCGCCCGATGGCGCGCCGGCGGGTGCGTCGCCTGCGATGCAGGGTGGCTACATGCCTGGCTTGGTCGAATCGTCGAGCGAGCCGAAGACTGCGCCGTCACCGGTGCCGGTGCCTCCGCCGCCGGCCGCTGCGCCCGTCCAGCCGGCGGAAGACGCCGATTTCTTCGACGACGAGCCCGAGCACCAGTCGCGGCATGAGCGTTCCCCGCCGCCGGCCGTCATGCCTCCGCTGCCGTCGCCGCTCGACTTTTCCCTGGAGCTTCCCGAACACGGCATCGCCGCGGACGAGCCCTGGTCCGACCTCGACACCACCGAGCCCGCGTGGAAGCCGCCGCAGAGCACGCTGCCTCCGTTCCCCAGCATCGACCTCAACCTCGCGTCTGCGCCGCCGCCTCCACCTCCGCCGGCGCCGCCGCTGCCCGTGAAGCCGCAGGCCAGGATGCGCACGCTGGTCGAGCGCGCCAGCGACGACGGGGAGGGCGAGCGCGAGCAGGAAGAAAAAGACCACGACCAGGTGCAGATGCAGAAGGCGCTGCGCCGTGCCCGCATCAAGTCGGCCAAGATCGCGAGCGCCAAGGCCCGCGAGGAGCGCGCGGCCGCAAAGGCTGCGAGCTCGGCTGCCGTGGTGCAGGCCGTGGAGACCGAGACCGAGAGCGAGCCCGACTTTTCTTTGTCTTCCACCTTCGAGCCGCCGCCGGGGCATCCGCTGTCCGAAGAAGACGATCCGGCGGACAACGCATCGCCGGGCTTCTGGCAGCGCAGGGGCGTGCGTGCAGTGCTTGTGCTGCTGGCGGTGCTCGCCGTGCTGCTGCTCGTGGTGCAGGTCATCCGCCATGAGCGTGACGGCATCGCCGCGCGCCAACCCAATCTGCGTCCCGCGCTGGCGGCGTTGTGCCAATACACCGGCTGCGAGCTCGCGGCGCTGCGCCAGATCGGCGACATCGTGATCGAGGGCGCCGCCTTCGCGCGCGAGAAGAGCGGCAGCAACGACTACCGCCTGAGCTTTACCTTGCGCAACGGCGCGACGGTGCCGCTCGCGATGCCTGCCGTGGAGCTGTCGCTGCTCGATACCCAGGAACGTGCCGTGGTGCGCCGCGTGCTCATGCCGGCCGACTACGGTGCTCCTTCCGTGCTGGCTGCGCGGTCCGACAGGGCGGCTTCGCTGCCGCTGACGCTGTCGGCCTCGGAAGCGGCGGCCCTGCCGCCTATCGCGGGCTACCGCGTCGAGGCTTTCTATCCTTGAGCAGGGCGCTCGCACGCGTCCTCTGCTTTTTCCATTCCTTCAACCAACGGCTCACCCATGGCAGCAGTAATTTGCGGTTCCCTCGCGTTCGACACGATCATGACTTTCGAGGGGCGGTTCGCCGACCAGATTCTTCCCGACCAGCTGCACATCCTGAATGTGTCGTTCCTGGTGCCGACCCTGCGGCGCGACTTCGGCGGCTGCGCCGGCAACATTGCCTACAGCCTCAATGCGCTCGGCGGCACGGCCCTGCCGATGGCCACGTTGGGCAGCGACGGTGCTACGTACCTCGAGCGCATGCGCTCGCTGGGCATCAGCACGGAGTTCGTGCGCCAGCTCGACGACACCTTCACCGCGCAGGCGATGATCATGAGCGACATCGACAACAACCAGATCACCGCTTTCCACCCCGGCGCGATGCAGCAGGCGCACGTCACCAAGGTGGCGGCGCGCGAGGACATCAAGCTCGGCATCATCGCGCCGGACGGCCGTGACGCCATGCTGCAGCACGCGGAGCAGTTTGCCGCCGCCGGCATTCCGTTCGTCTTCGATCCGGGCCAGGGCCTGCCGATGTTCGACGGCGAGGCGCTGCGCCACTTCGTCGAGCTTGCGAGCTGGGTGGTGGTGAACGACTACGAAGGCAAGATGCTGTCGCAACGCACCGGCTGGAGCCTGGCCGAGATCTCGCAGCGCGTGCGCGGCCTCGTGGTCACGCTGGCGGCCGACGGCTGCGAAGTGTGGACCGACGGCGTGCGCGAACACGTGCCCGGCGTGGTGCCGACGGAGGTGGTCGAGCCCACCGGCTGCGGCGATGCATGGCGCGGTGCGCTGCTGTTCGGCCTGGAAAAGGAATGGCCGCTGGCGCAATGCGCGGCCCTGGGCAATCGCATCGGCGCGCTCAAGATCGCGCAGCGCGGCCCGCAGAACTACCAGGTCGATCGCAAGGCCCTGGGCCTCTGATTCGCCCAATAAAAAAGCCCGACACCGTGAGGTGTCGGGCTTTTGCGCCTTCAGGGCCGCTGAAAAGACTCAGGGCTTGCTGGCCGTGGGAAACGGCCATGCAGCTTGAGGATTCAGCGTCGTCTGTGCAGCAGGAGCAGCAGCAGGTGCTACGGCAGCCTTGGCGGGCGCTGCTGCCTTGGCAGCCTTCTTCGCAGCAGGCTTCTTGGCAGCAGCGGCAGGCTTGGCAGCGGGCTTTTTCGCGGCTTTCTTGGCCGCGGCCTTTTTCGCAGGCGCCTTCTTGGCAGCAGCCTTCTTCGCAGGCGCCTTCTTGGCGGCGGCCTTCTTGGCAGGCGCCTTCTTCGCAGCAGCCTTCTTGGCCGGGGCCTTCTTCGCTACGGCCTTCTTGGCAGGCGCCTTCTTGGCGGCGGCCTTCTTGGCCGGTGCTGCCTTCTTGGCCGCTACCTTCTTCGCCGGCGCCTTCTTGGCGGCTACCTTCTTGGCAGCGACCTTCTTGGCCGGTGCCTTCTTGGCGGCTACCTTCTTTGCCGGAGCCTTCTTTGCAGCCACGACCTTCTTTGCCGGAGCCTTCTTTGCAGCGGCTTTCTTAGCCGGCGCTTTCTTTGCAGTTGCCATTTCTATTTCTCCTTGATCAAGTTGAAAAAATCAACCTATTGAAGCACTCCACGCACGTTGGGTAGCGTGAAGCGATTCATGGCGTTGGAATCTGAGCCCCAGCACCATGAACACCTGAGCCCTCGTCCATGCCGCGCTCTATGGCGCGATCGGTGGCAAGGGCAATTCTTGAATTCATTAATTCTTGTCGAAAGATTCAATCCCAGGAGAGCGCACCACCCGACTGGTACTCGATCACGCGGGTTTCGAAAAAGTTGCGCTCTTTCTTCAGGTCAATCATTTCGCTCATCCAGGGGAACGGGTTTTCCTCGTTCGGGAAGAGCGTTTCGAGGCCGATCTGCTGTGCACGCCGATTGGCGATGTAGCGCAGGTAGCCCTTGAACATGGAGGCATTCATGCCGAGCACGCCGCGAGGCATGGTGTCTTCGGCGTATTTGTATTCGAGCTCGACGGCCTTCATGAAGAGGGCCTTGATCTCCGCCTTGAACTCGGGGGTCCAGAGGCCGGGGTTCTCGAGCTTGAGCTGGTTGATCAGGTCGATGCCGAAGTTGCAGTGCATCGACTCGTCGCGCAGGATGTACTGGTACTGCTCGGCGGCGCCAGTCATCTTGTTCTGGCGGCCCAGCGCGAGGATCTGCGTGAAGCCGACGTAGAAGAACAGCCCTTCCATCAGGCAGGCGAACACGATGAGCGACTTGAGCAGCGTCTGGTCGGTCTCGTGGGTGCCGGTCTTGAAGTTGGGGTCGCTGATGGCGTCGATGAACGGGATCAGGAACTGGTCTTTCTCACGGATCGACGGCACTTCGTTGTAGGCGTTGAAGATCTCGCTCTCGTCCAGGCCGAGCGACTCGACGATGTACTGGTACGCGTGCGTGTGGATCGCTTCCTCGAAGGCCTGGCGCAGCAGGAACTGGCGGCATTCGGGGGCCGTGATGTGGCGATAGGTGCCCAGCACGATGTTGTTGGCGGCCAGCGAGTCGGCGGTCACGAAGAAGCCGAGGTTGCGCTTGACGATGCGGCGCTCGTCTTCGGTCAGGCCGTTCGGGTCTTTCCAGAGCGCGATGTCGCGCGTCATGTTCACTTCCTGCGGCATCCAGTGGTTGGCGCAGGTGGCGAGGTACTTTTCCCACGCCCACTTGTACTTGAAGGGCACCAGCTGGTTGACGTCGGTCTGACCGTTGATGATGCGCTTGTCGGAGGCCTTGACGCGCTGGGTGGCCGCGGGCGTTGCTGCTGCGGGCTGTGCAATCGACGAAGTCGGAGCATCCACCGAACGGCCCGCGGAAAAACCGCCGGTCGATGCGTGGTGCTGCTGCAATCCTTGTTGCATATCCTTTGGTAAGGAGGGCTTGACTTCTTCGTCCCAGGTCAACATAGAAAAATCCAATGCTCAAATTATCGGAGTAACGATGTGAGTTGCAAAGTGCTCGTTCACATCGCACGCCATTTATGTGGTTGTTATGTTGCTCGCATGCATCG
>Ga0157369_10010965_pt1 | contig 10317 bp, 11 predicted proteins | sample C25metaG_FD_113461 | JGI IMG/M metagenome (GOLD analysis project Ga0157369, IMG submission 113461) | Corn rhizosphere microbial communities from Kellogg Biological Station, Michigan, USA - C2-5 metaG | ecosystem: Host-associated > Plants > Roots > Rhizosphere > Soil | place: USA: Michigan...
GACTGCTGATTTGGGATCGGGCGCGGCGATGAACGCGGTCGCGTATTCGGCCGGTTTCGGAAACAGCTTGAGTGCCGCAGCGGTGACGATGCCGAGCGTGCCTTCCGCGCCGATGAAAAGGTTCTTGAGATCGTAGCCGGTGTTGTCCTTGCGCAAGTTGCGCAGCATCTCGAGCACACGTCCATCGGCAAGCACGACTTCGAGACCGAGCACAAGGTCGCGCGCCATCCCGTAGCGCAGCACATGCACGCCGCCGGCGTTGGTGGAGAGATTGCCGCCGATGGTGGCGGAGCCCTCCGAGGCGATGCTCAAGGGGAAGTACAGTCCGGCGCCATCGGCTGCGGTTTGCGCGGCGGAGAGCGTCACGCCGGCTTCGACGACCATGTTCGCGCCGGCGGAATCCACATGGCGCACGCGATTCATGCGCGAGAGGCTCAGAAGGATTTCACCGCCCAGCGGAATCTGACCGCCGACGAGGCCGGTGTTGCCGCCTTGCGGCACGACCGGCGTCCCCGTCTCGTCGCAGATCGCGAGGATGCGCGCGACTTCATCTGTCGAGCCCGGTTTGAGCAGAAGCGGCGTGTGGCCTTCATAGGTGCCGCGCCATTCGGCGAGATGCGGCGCGATTTCGTTCGGATCTTCGCTGAAGCCCTTGGGACCGGCGGCCTCTTTCAGTCGTGCCAGCACATCGCTCATGGACGTGGCGCCGCCGCGCGCGCAAGCCGGTCGTTGATCGCCTCGCCAAGACCGTCGTTCGGGATCGGCATGATCGCGATGGCATTGGATGTTTTGTCGAGAGCACGCAGCATGGCGAACAGATTGGCCGCGGCTTCGTTGAGATCGCCCGAGGGACTGAGGTTCAATGCCGCGCTGGAACCCTGCGGACCGAATGCAAGCAGCGCTTCACCTGGCCGCGCATCGCGCGCGTTCAGCCGCAAATTTGCGCGTGGCGCATAATGGCTTTCGAGTTGGCCTGGAGACTGGATCTTGGTGTCCGAAGGGGTTGCGAGCGGGCCTGCGATGCGCTCGATCGCCTCGCGCGCAACGCCGCCGGGACGGAGGAGGACGGGCGTGTTGCCTTCGAAGCCGATCACGGTGGATTCGATGCCGATGGTGGTCGGTCCGCCATCGAGGATGAAATCGACCTTGCCGCCGAACTCTTCCGCGACATGCGCCGCGGTGGTCGGGCTGACATGGCCGGAGACGTTGGCGCTGGGTGCGGCGACGGGTTTTCCGGCTGCCGCGATTAACGCTTTCGCTGTGGGATGAGACGGCACGCGCAGCGCCACGGTGTCGAGACCGGCGCTCACCAGCAGCGACAGCGGGCAATCTGTCTTCCGCGGCAGAACCAGCGTCAGCGCACCCGGCCAGAATGCCTCCGCCAGTTCGTGCGCGCGTGGCGTGAAGTCCACCAGAGTCTCGGCTTCGGCACAGTCCTTCACATGGACGATCAGCGGATTGAACTGCGGCCGCTGCTTGGCGGCAAAGATCGCGGCGACGGCCTTGCCGTTGGTCGCGTCAGCGCCGAGGCCATAGACCGTCTCGGTCGGAAACGCGACAAGCCCGCCATCGCGCAGGATCGCAGCCGCGCGTTCGATCGCGCGTGTGTCGGCAGGGTGGATGTCTCGAACGGCGTACATGCGCTCCGTTGAACATCCGATGGTGTGAGAAATCAACTTTTCAAAGCCCATTAACTTGTCATTCCCGGCGAGGAGCGCGCGTCAGCGCGATCCGAGGGAAGGGAAGCCAACTTCGACGGCCGTGGTTCACGGCCAAAGTTAGGTTCCCTTCCCTCTCATCGCCTGACGGCGATGCTCGCCGGGAATGACACGTTAGTGAGTCTTGATCGCGTTGAGTTCGACGAAGATGCCGACTTTGTGGGCGACGGGGGTGTCTCCCGACCATTCGGCTCCGTCGCCGAGGCCCCAGTCCAGGCGCATCACGTCGGCGGTGCCGCTGACGTGCGCTTTGTCGCCGTTGATCTGGAGCTGGAAATTCAAGGTCACTGGCTTCTTCACATTCTTGATCGTGAGGAAGCCTTTGGCGGCATAGCGATCGCCGCTGCCATGCGTGAAGCTGGTGGCCTCGAACTTCGCAGTCGGAAACTGCGAGACCTGAAAGCCGGTCGCACCTTTGACACCATCGTCGTTGTCGGGCGAGTCCGATTCCTCGCTCCCAAGGTCGATGTTCGCCGTCACATGGGCATGGGCAAGATCGTTCGGATCGAAGTCGATCGCGGCCGTCCACTTCTTGAACTTTGCACCGAACGGCGAGCCGCTCCACTGCACAGCGAAGCCGAGCTTGCTGGTTGCGTAGTCGACATTCCAATGCGCTGCGAGCGCGGGCGAGGCGAGGCAGCCCGCGGCCAAAGCCGCAACAATGATCCGTTTCATGTCCGTCCTTCGATGGTCGTTCCGGGCAGCATACGCCGCAGCACCGTGTCGCCGCGCCAGAAGTGATGATAGAGCGCCGCACCGACATGGAGCGGGATCAGGATGATCGCCGACCAGGCGAGAATGACGTGTGCCGTCTCGAAGGTCTCGTGCATCGGATGCAACTCAGCCCGCGTCATGCCGGTGAAGAGCGGCAAATTGGGCCAGTCGAACAGCCCGAAATAGAGCGTTCCGTTTCCGAGCGGCGACGCCGACACCATGATCCACCCCGTCAGCGGGATGAACACGATCAGGAAATAGAGCACGAAATGGGATATGTGCGCCGTATAACGCAGCGGGGCGCTAAGGCCGGCAGGCAATGCCGGCACGGGACTGATCAGCCGCCAGATCACACGCAGGACGCTGAGCACCAGGACGGTCAGCCCGATCGACTTGTGGGTCTGGAAGATCATGAATTTGTTCGGATCGCTGCGCGGCAGATCAGCCATATAGAGGCCAAGACAGATATTCGTGACGACGAACAGCGCGATCAGCCAGTGCAGCGTGACCGCAACAGTGCCATAGCGGTCGGTGGTATTCTTGGCCTGCATGATTACTTGCCTTTCGGACGCTGGAACATGGCTTCGATGGTGATCTGCACGTCGTTGCCGACGATATGATCCCACGGCATGCCGGTAATGCCGAAGTCCTTGCGGTTCACGGTCGTCGTGGCGTGAAAGCCGATATCGTCCGCGCCCGAGAACGGATCGGCGGTCAAACCGCCGAACGTCGCGGTCAAGGTGACCGGTTTGGTGACGCCGTGCAGGGTGAGATCGCCGGTGATGGTGCCGGTGGTGGGGCCCGTGCGTGTAATGGCGGTGGACTTGAACGTTGCGGCCGGGAAGGTGGCGGTGTTGAAGACGGTGGCCCCCATCAACTCGCCCATCAGCTCATGGCTCGGCGTGTCGATGCTCGTCATGTCGACGGTGGCGGTGACGGTGCTTTTCTCCGGCGCGGCGGGGTCGAAGCTCAGAGAACCGGAAAGCCGGTCGAAGCGGCCGTAATAGTTGGTGATGCCGAGATGCGGGATCGCGAACAGCAACTGGCTGTGGCGCGTCTCCATCGCATAGTCGCCCGCCGGTGCGGTCTTTGGGTGCTCGGCCGCGACCGCGGCGCCCGTCAGCACGGCAAGCACAAACGGAATGGCAAATCTCAGGCGCATGATTCCTTCCCCCGCGATCCTAGCGTGCAGCCTAAGATTTGGCTGCCCTTCGCGACCGAATTGTGACGGAACTTGACGCTGTACACGGCTGCTACCCATAGTCGGCCCAACCGCCATTGAAAGAAAGCATGAGCGTGAACGCAAGCGAGGTCCGGGAACGGCCGGGCCGCAATCTGGACTATCCGTTCGAACGGCGCCCCGAACTCGGCGAAACGATCGAAGTCGTGCCCGGCGTGCACTGGATCCGCATGCGGCTTCCGATGCAGCTCAACCACATCAATCTGTGGCTGCTGGAAGATGGCGACGGCTGGACGGTGGTGGACAGCGGCATCCGAAACGAGGAGACCGCGAACGCCTGGAAGCAGCTGTTCGCGGGCCCGATGGGCGGCAAACCTGTCAAACGTGTCATCGTCACCCACATGCACCCCGATCACATCGGGCTTGCCGGATGGCTGGTGCGAAAATTCGATGTCGAGCTATGGATCACGCGCACGGAATTCTTGATGTGCCGCAATCTCGTCGCCGATACGGGGCAGGAGGCGCCGCAGGAGGGCGTGCGCTTCTATCGCGCCGCGGGCTGGGGCGAGGAGCTGATCGAGCACTACAAGGCGCGCTTCGGCGGCTTCGGGCACGGCGTCTACAAGCTTCCGAATTCCTATCGCCGCATCGGGGAGGGGACCGAGATCGTCATCGGCGGGCGCACCTGGCGTATCGTCACCGGCAACGGCCATTCGCCGGAGCACGCGTGCCTGTGGTGCCCCGAAGCGAACATGGTGATCTCCGGCGACCAGCTCTTGCCGCGCATCTCGTCCAACGTGTCGGTGCATCCGACCGAGCCGGAGGCCAGTCCGCTGCAGGACTGGCTGGACTCCTGCAACAAGCTCAAGAGCGTTCTGCCATCCGACGTGCTGGTGCTGCCCGCGCACAACGTACCGTTCCGCGGCGCGCATCTGAGGCTCCAGGAACTGATCGACGATCACGAAAACAACATGGAAAAGCTCGTGACGCTTTGTGCCGAACCCAAGCGCGCCATCGACGTGTTTCCCGCGCTGTTCCGCGCGAAGATCACGCAGGGCGTCTACGGCATGGCGACCGGCGAAAGCATCGCGCACCTGAACTGCCTGCGCACACGCGCGCGCATGGGGCGCGATGTCGATGCGGCCGGCGTGCAGTGGTATCGGTCGCTTTAGCCGTAGACTGCGCGGACCACGAGCTGAAATAGCTCCTGCGGATCGTTCGTGCTGCCTTGCGCCCCGTGCTGGATCGCTTCGGCCTTATGCTCGGCTGCGGCGGAACCCGCGTAGATGAAGAACGGCGTCTTGATGCCCCGGGCACGCACGGCATCCAGCAACACATAGCCCTCGCGCGGGCCCTCGACGCGGCCCATGTCCGAGATGATTGCCGAGAACGCCGTGCGGCTCAGAAGGCTCAGCGCTTCGTTGGTCGAGAGGGCCAGAATGCAGGATATGCCCACGCCTTCGAACGCCTTGCGCTCATAGGCGTTGTTTTGCGGGCGGTCATCGACCCATAAGAGAGACGCGGAACGGGCCGCTAGAGGCTGCACGAACGCAGCTCTGGCGCCCTGCGCGACGTTGTGCGCCTGTTCGGCGACACGGCGGATGCTGTCGAGGTCAACCGGAGGAACGTCCTCGCCGTCATTTGACCGCCGCGCCGATGCCGCCGCGAGCGAAGCGACGACGTTCACGAAGTTCTTCTCGTCCTTGTAGTCGCTCGGACCATAGAGCTTGTTGGCATGCTCGCTGACGAGCCAGGCGAATACGCCGAGCACGAGGACCGGAAACACGACCAGAAAATATATAAGGGGCGTCTTGTCAGCCGCGGTGAGGTTTCCAGGGACTGCTGTCACCAGCGCGGCGAACCCATATACCAGCACGATGAAGAGCGCGATAATGCCGAGCGGATTGCGCGACAGTCCGGTAGCCGTTTTTCCAAATGCGTCGACGGGATTGTCCATGGCGCCGCCACAACCAGCGCACCATGTTACACAATCACAGATTGACGCGCAAAGGGGCGCAAAACCCGCGACGGTGGCCGGTGGCAGCCCCCGACAGGATGGCCTACGCTCCAACGGGATGTGACAGGAGAGAGGACGATGTCGCTCCAGGGAAAAACGCTCTTCATCACCGGCGCGTCGCGCGGGATTGGGCTGGCGATTGCGCTTCGGGCCGCGAAGGACGGCGCCAATGTTGCGGTTGTGGCCAAGACGGCGGAGCCGCATCCCAAACTCCCCGGCACGATTTACAGCGCGGCGGAGGAGATCGAGAAGGCCGGCGGCAAGGCGCTGCCGCTGCTCTGCGACATCCGCTTCGAGGAGCAGGTGCAGGATGCAGTGGACCAGACCGTCGCGAAGTTCGGCGGCATCGACATCTGCATCAACAATGCGAGCGCGATCCAGCTCACCGGCACGCTCCAGACCGACATGAAGCGCTACGATTTGATGAACGGGGTCAATGCGCGTGGCACCTATCTCACCTCGCGCCTCTGCATTCCGCATCTGAAGCGCGCCGCCAATCCGCACGTGCTGATGCTGTCGCCGCCGCTCGACATGAGCGCGAAATGGTTCCGCGGCCACACCGCCTACACGATGGCGAAGTTCGGCATGAGCATGTGCGTTCTGGGCATGTCGGCCGAGTTCGCCGATGACGGCATCGCCTTCAACGCGCTGTGGCCGCGCACTGGCATCGCGACCGCAGCCATCCGCAACGCGCTCGCGGGCGACGAGGGCATGCGGCACTGCCGCACGCCGGATATCCTCTCCGATGCGGCTTATCTCATCTTCAACAAGAAGGCGCGCGACTTCACCGGCCACTTCCTGATCGACGACACGTTCCTGGCCAGCGAAGGCGTCACCGATTTCGACCAGTACCGCGTCGATCCGACAAAGAACCTGATGCCGGATTTCTTCGTGCCCGACAACGTTCCGCCGCCGGACGGCGTGAGCCTGGATGCGTCGACTTCTTAGGGGGCATTGTCGTGACGCTTTTCCGAATTCTCTGCGCATGCCTGTTAATATGTCTGGCGTGGGGACCGGCTCCGTCCTGTGCGGCTCAGGTAGGGGCCACTCGATCCCGCATACTAGATCAAATCGCGGAAATTAAGCGTACGGCTGACCGGGAGCTGCGATTAACAAGATCAGAAGGGTTGGCCAACTCCATTCGTATCACGATGCAGGCAAGCAATGCTGCTGTGATCGATCAAACAGTGCTCCGCGGACTCGGAGAACTCTTGGACGAACCGGAAGATAGATTTTGGATAGCGGCGGCCATCGGACAAATAGGCCCGAAGGCCTCAGTCTTGACCCCGGAGCTAATGTCAGCCCTTGCTGATGAGGAACGGCAAGAGCAGGCGCGTCTTGCGAGGGAGGGCGTGCTTATCTCTCAACCCGTTGATTCGATCGATACCATCTGCGTGGCTTTACAGAAGATCGGGAGCGATCTGCCGGCGATTTGCGTAAAGAGATTTGCGCGCTAGCTTTTTCTCCAACGGCCCCGCAAGGGCACGACCGCGGCCGCCGACGCTATGGCAGCAGCTGTTTCCGATAGGCTAAATTGCCGGAGGAGCAGATCTCGAAGCAGCAGCGATGGCAATCGTCATTCGTGTTCTTAAGCGTGGAGACGAGGGCGTTCTCGAGACCGTCGCCCAGGACGTTTCGACAATCCGATTCAGCCGGCGCTGGCGCGCGCGTTTCTGGATGACGACAGACATCACATCGCCGTTGCCGTCGACGATGGTTGTGTCGTCGGCTTTGCGAGCGGCGTCGATTACATCCACCCCGATAAACCGCGCGAACTCTGGATCAACGAAGTGGGCGTTGCGCCCACCTATCGCGGCAAAGGGTTGGGCAAGGCCGTGCTTCAGGCGCTCCTGAATGTCGGCAAGGCGAAGGGATGCTGCACCGCATGGGTGCTCACCGATCGCGGCAATCAAGGCGCGATGGCGCTCTATACATCGGCCGGTGGAACCGAAGGCGTCGACGACTCCCGGCCGGACAGCCACATGACCGGCTATTCCTTCGTTCTCACCGGGAATTAGGACGCACACGGAATTCGAACGACCCTGCCTCGCCAGCGGCGCGGAGGAGCGCCTTAACCCCTCCCCGAAATCTTCTCCTCGCGTCCGTTCGCTGTCGCTCCGGACCTCGTAGAAGATTTCGACCCTCCCTCAAGGGGAGGGTGAGTGGGGGTAGCTGATTCTTCGCGCGCGGTATTCCCCGGCATCGCCGGTTCGGTGCGGATGATGGGGGCCTGGCGGGCCACGGCGATGAGGACGTTGTTCTTGTCGAGGGCGGTCTTTACGTCTTTCTGGATCGACGGCAGCGCTTTCCAGTAGTCGTCGCTCTTGATGTAGCAGCGCACGAACATCTGCACGGCGTATTCCTGGAGTTCGCTGACGCCCACCCACGGCTCCGGCGTCTTGAGCACATGGGCGTTGGCCTTGAGCGCGTCGAGGATCGTCTTCTCGACTTGATCGAGGTCGTTCACGAAATCGACGGGCAGGGTGAAGTTGATACGCCGGAGCGGCTCGCGCGTGTAGTTGGTGATCACGCCGCTCCACACCGCGGAATTGGGAACGGAGATGTAGATCAGGTCGCGCGTGATCAGCAGCGTGGTGAAGAGGCCGATCTCGCGCACCGTGCCGCTGACGCCGCCTGCCTGCACAAACTGGCCGACGCGGAACGGCCGGAGCACCAGCAGCATCACGCCTGCCGCGACGTTCGATAGCGTGCCCTGCAGTGCGAGGCCGATGGCGAGACCCGCGGCGCCGATCACCGCGATCAGGCTTGTGGTCTGGACGCCAAACTGGCCGAGCACCAGAACCACTGTGATGATAAGGATCACATAGCGCGCCAGCGAGGCGAGCAGGGGCTTCAAGGTCAGGTCGAGCGGAACATGTTCGAGCGCGACCGCCATCCAACGCTTTGCCCAGGTCGCAAGTATCCAGCCCACGACGAGAATGGCGAAGCCCGCGACGACGCTGAGCCCCTCGTTCACGATCAGCACGTTCACTGTCGAAAGGGCGTTGCTGGCCAGCATGGCTGCGTTGGAAAACTGCATGCGTGGTTAATTCCCGGACCTCGGTTCCCACATGAAAACGCATGAAACATAGGATGGGCTCCATGCATGGAACTCCGGGCAACCGGATGCACGGTCACAGGTTTTGTGCACAATGCCGCTTCCAAAGGGCGTGGGGTTTTGCGTATGGCAAGGGTCTGGCACTGGCTGATGGCGTTCGCGTTGCCGGCCGGAGGGGCAAGTGCGGCCGCGCTTCCCGAATGTGCCGGACAGGTGGAGCTTCCGCGCGCGCCGATCATGCGCGTGGAGCGCACCAATGACGTGCTGGTGCTGCGCGACGGACGCGCGGTGCATCTCGAAGGTATCCGTCTGCCGCATGGACAACAGGACCACGCACCGCCCGCCATCGCCGAGCAGGCGTTCCAGATCCTGAACGGCATGGCGCGCAACCAGAAGCTTGTGGTCACCGCGATACCGCCCAAGCAGGATCGCTACGATCGCGTGCGCGGGCAGGTGTTCAATGTCGACAGCGCCGATCCCTGGCTGCAGCGTGCGCTCCTGAAAACCGGAATGGCGCGCGCCGACATCGCACCGGACCGCACCGAATGCGCCGCCGAACTCTATGCCGCCGAAGGCGAAGCGCGTGCGTCGCGTCTGGGGCTGTGGGCGCTGCCAGCCTATGCGGTGCGCAATCCCGACGGGCTCAGTTTCGACACCGGCACGTTCCAGATCGTGCAGGGAACGGTGCTCACCGCCGATGTGAAGAACGGCCGCGCCTATATCGATTTCGGTCCCGACTGGCACACCGATTTCACCGTGACCATCGCGCCCGCCGACATGGCGAATTTCCGCCGCGAGCAGGTCGATCCGCGTCTCTACGCCGGCAAGACGATCCGCGTGCGCGGCGTCGTCCAGCAATTCAACGGCCCCGAGATTGAAATCGCGAACCCGGAGCAGATCGAAGTTCTGCCATGAACTGCCCGACCTGCAACGCCGAGCTCGTGCAGCGCAGCCGCGTCGCGCTGTTTCTCGCCGGTGTGGCGTTCGCCGCCGTCGCGATCGTCCTTGTCTGGCTGTCGCACTGGCTCTGGCTTCCCGCGGCGTTCCTGGTTGTGATCGCGCTCTATCTGGCCATCTGGTCCGGCTGGGCCAAGGGCCTGTGGTGCCGAGACTGCAAACGGTTCCCGGCGCGGATCGGATGACGCGGGGTTAGACCTGCGGCGCCTCGCGCGTTTCATCATCCTGACGAAGCACCACGCGGATGACGAGCAGACTTGTGCGCGAATGAAGGCGAAGCCGGCCGCAAGGGCGACCGGCTTCGCTGTTGTTGCGGCTACTGGGGCGTCAGGAGGCCGATCAGGCCGTGTGTTTCGCCGCCGGGACCGGCGGAAAACGTGATCGAGCCGTTGCCGGTGTCATCGAGTGCCCACAGGCCATCGATGACAATCTCCTTGTGCTTCGTGGCGTGAAGCGTTCCGAGCAGCGTGCCGGTGGACGCGTCGAAGGCGTTGATACGACCGTCGCCGAAATTGCCCACCAGAAGATCTCCGGCGAACGAACCGAAATTCGACGGCGCGATCACCATGCCCCAAGGCGCGTTCAGCGGGCCATTGGCGATCAGCGTCTTCACGAATTTTCCCTTGGTGGTGAAGATGTCCACGAAGCCAAGGCCGTCCCCGTCGACTTCATC
>Ga0157369_10010966_pt1 | contig 10317 bp, 3 predicted proteins | sample C25metaG_FD_113461 | JGI IMG/M metagenome (GOLD analysis project Ga0157369, IMG submission 113461) | Corn rhizosphere microbial communities from Kellogg Biological Station, Michigan, USA - C2-5 metaG | ecosystem: Host-associated > Plants > Roots > Rhizosphere > Soil | place: USA: Michigan...
AACGGCTACACAAGTTATACATGGAAAAGGGTTAGTGATAATACTGTGGTTGGAACCGACAGAATTCTTAAAGTAACTCAACCAGGCGATTATAAGGTTTCAGTAACTGAACAATATGGTTGTTCAAGTGTTTTTTCACCTATTTTTCACGTAACCGATGCAAACGGTGCAAATGCACCAGATGCGGCAAAAAGCTTAACTGCAATAGCACTTTCTAATACTCAGATAGAATTAGATTGGGCAAATAATCCTAAACCAACCTATAATGAAACTGCCTTTGAAATTTATCGTTCTCTGTCATCGGGTAATTCTTATATTTTTGCAGGAATAGTGCCTGCTGACTCTTTAACCTTTACTGATAATGGGTTAACACCAAACGTAAAATATTATTATATCGTAAGGGCGGTAAATAATAATGGTGCAGCAGCGCTTTCAAACGAAGCCAATGCTACCACAGAATCAGATGATATACCTCCAACTGCACCAAGCAATCTCAGTGTTACATCAACAACCAGCTCGTCCGTAAGTTTACAATGGGGGCCTTCGAGAGATAAGGTAGGCATAGCTGGCTATGAAATATATGTAAATGGAATAAAGACTTATTCAACAACGCAAACCACTTTTAATATAAGTGGTTTACAGGCTAAACAACAGTTTACATTTTATGTAAAAGCTACAGATATTAGTGGCAATTATTCGCCTCAAAGCAACATGGTAAATGCTGCTACGATTTTAAATGGATTAAAGTATAAATATTATGAAGGTAATTGGAGCTCACTACCAGACTTTAATAAACTTTCCTTTATAAAAGCAGGAGTGTCTCCTAATACTAATATATCTGTTGGAAACAGGCGCACTCAGTTTGGTTTCTTATGGGAAGGATATATAACCATACCTGTTACAGGAACATACATATTTTCAACTTATTCTCGTGATGGAAGTAAGTTGTGGCTAAGCACTTATAATGCTTCTTCAACGCCGCTTGTAAATAATGATGGTGTACATCGTGCCAAATACGCATCTTCTGATGCTATAAAACTTGAGGCGGGTGTTTATCCTATTTCGATAACTTATTTTGACCAAGCAGGTAGTGGTATTATGCAGTTGTATTGGAAGTGCCAGTCATTGTATGGAGATATAGACAGGCATTTGATCGATGATCAATATTTTAAAGAATCCTATACACCTGGAGGAACAAAGCCAATTGAACCATCAAACTTAGCTGCAACTACCGTTTCATACAATCAAATTAAATTAACATGGCAAGATCATAGTAATAATGAAACGGGTTTTGAAATCTACAGATCAACAAGTTTAACAGGCACGTTTAATATAGTAAATACTACAAGTGCTAATAAAACAACATATACTGATTCAGCTCTATCGCCGTCAACAGCATATTATTATAAAATACTGGCAGTTAATCAATATGGTTCATCAGCGTTTACCAGTGTAGTATCTGCAACCACATCTGCTTTACCGGCGCCACCTGCAGCACCAACCAATTTCAAAGCCACTGTAAAATCATCATCACAAATTAATTTAACGTGGACGGATAATTCTGGTAATGAAACAGGATATGTAGTTTACAGATCAATTAATGATAATAAAAACTTTAAACAATTAGCTTCTCTACCGGCAAATAGTAATAGTTATATTGATTCATCATTATTTGCCAACATTACTTATTATTACAAAATAAATGTAATAGGTGTAGGCGGATCAAAAAATTCATCTCTGGTTATTCATGCAACAACAGGCGATAATTTCCCTGTGATAACAGATTTAAGCAATAGAAGCGCACGATATGGTATAACTACAATTATTCCGATTACTGCAACAGATATTGATGGTGATTTATTAAGTTATACAATTCTACAAAAACCTTCATTTGCAACATTTACAAGTAACAGCGATAATACTGCAACACTTACATTAAATCCTACTTCAAGCAATCAGGGTAATTATAATAACATTCAAATTATTGTAAACGATAATCATGGAGGCAAGGATACTACAACTTTCAACTTAACAATAAACACTAATTACGACCCCACGATTGACGCCATTTCAGATTATACATTGGATGAAAATGCCCATGTAAATATTAATTTAACTGCACACGATCAAAACTCAGGGGATGTTTTAACATGGTCTGTAAATAATGCACCAAGTGCTTATACATTAACACCGGGTGCCAATGGTTCTGCTACATTAAGCCTCCATCCCAATTTTGCATCTGCGGGTACATACAATGTACAAGTATCTGTGAGCGATGGTAATGGCGGAAATGCTACACAACAATTTATGGTAACTGTTAATGATGTAAACCCAAGCAGTACTGTATATGTAAGATTTATGGATCAGGATGCAATCGGAACTCCGTGGAATAACGTAACCGGCGTAACTACTAATAATTTAAAAGACGCAAATAATAATACAACCGGTATTGGTTTGGCTTTGCAAACTTCATGGTTTTCTGTATCTAATGGAGGTCCGCAAACAGGCGACAATTCAGGTGTTTATCCTGACGCTGTTTTAAAAGACTATTATTATTTCGGAGTTTTTGGAGGACCGGAAACTGTTACAGCTAAACTCACGGGTCTTAATACATCTTTAAAATATAATCTAACATTTTATGCCGGTAGTGTTTGGTCCGGCGCACCTGATAATGGTACTACTACTTACACGATCGGTTCTCAAACTGTTTCATTGTACGTTCAGAATAATACAAAGAATACGGTTTCATTGAATAATATTGTACCTGCACAGGATGGTACTATAACATTTACAATGGCTAAAGATGTTAATACGCCCGTTGGGTATATTAATGCACTTGTTATAAATTCAGTTTATGACGACGGCTCTGCACCATTAGCGCCGAATTCTTTAATTGCTCAAAACAATGCTGGTAATGGTGTACTACTAACATGGCAGGATTTGGCATATAATGAAACGGGCTATCAAATATACCGTTCTACAAGCAGTGGGGGAACATTTTCGCTAATTACAACAACAGGGCCAAACGCAACAAGCTACATAGATGCAAGTGCAAAAGGTAACACGGAGTATTATTACAAAATCAGGGCAATCAATACTCATGGTCAATCAGTATATACTGATGTTGTTAGTATATTAACTTCAGATAGAGTACCGCAAATAACAGCCATCAGTAACATACTAATGAAAAATGATCAAACATTAAATGTTAGTGTTACTGCTAATGATGATGCTGCGGATCATGTTACTTTAACCGCAACAGGATTACCGCCATTTGTAACTTTCACTGATAATGGAAATGGCACAGGTTCTTTAAATATTGCGCCAACTGCCGGGTCATCTGGATATTATCCTGATTTAACTATTACCGCAAAAGATAACAGCGATTCTAGCAGTTCTACATCATTCAATCTTACGGTAACAGATAATAATGTAGCTTCAGTTTATCTTAATTTTTCTGATGGTTCCCAAGCTGGTAAGCCGTGGAATAATCTTACTGCATACCCTAATACGAATACTGTTTATTCGAATATTGTGGACGACAATAACACTCCTACCGGAATTACAGTTAAACTCTTAGACGGATTCCAGGGTGTGGTTGCTTCAGGTATGCGCCCTGGTAATGGAAAAGGAATATATCCAGAAGTTGTAATGCGTACCGGGGATTATGAAAGCTCAACAAATACAAGAAGAATTCAAATTACAGGTTTAAACACCACCAAAAAATACAATTTTGTATTCTTTAATAGTCATGATGATGGTTTGAATTGTCTTACTAACTTTACAATCAATGGTCAAACTGTTTCTTTAAATGCTACTTATAATATTGATAAAACAGTTCAGTTAAATGGTGTTTCGCCAGATGCAAGCGGCAATGTAACCATAAGTGTTGCCAAAGCAGCAGGTATGGACTATGCATTTATAAGTTCATTAATAATTCAGAGTTATACACCAGGTACGTTCCTTGGCCCTACAGATTTAAGAATTATTAATCCTACACGTACATCACTTTCACTGCAATGGGCAGACAGGGCAGACAGTGAAACAAATTATGAAATATGGCGTGCAAATGATGGCGGTTCTTTTTCTCTGTTAACAACTGTTGGCGCAAACGTAACATCATATACAGATGCAAATCTTACCTTAAATAAAACATATTATTACCAGGTAAGGGCTAAAAAAACAGGTGGTGTTTTTTCACCATACAGTAATGTAGCAGGTGGTACCACTTATGCGTCCGCTATATATGTAAACTTTACAGTATCGAGTGATGCTGGTACTCCATGGAATAATACTGATGCACCTCCTCAATCAGGTTTTATATGGAATAATTTTTATGATGAAACATCGGCACCAACCAGTGTAGGAATGGTGGAAACAGGAACATTTGCAGGATTATACAGTGCAGGTATTACTACCGGTAATAATTCAGGAATATTCCCGGATAAAGTTATGATTGATAGTTATGGATTATTCCCCGGTCAAAGTGCAACGATGAAAGTTACAGGTCTTAATCTTACTCAAAATTACGATTTCACTTTCTTTGCAAGTTCTAATGCTTACGGCGATGTAAATGTTGCGTATACAGTAAATGGTAAAACATGCCTGTTAAATACTTCATTAAATAAAACCGGAACAGTAACACTTTATAATATTATACCGGATAATAATGGTGAAGTGACAATTACAATTGCACCCGGAACATCCGCTTCACAGTTTGGGTTAATTGGTGCATTAATTATTCAGGGCTATAATTTATCTGAACTTGCAGCACCGGCACCACTTTCACTTAAAAATAACGCTATTGCTTCAGGATCTGTTGAAAGCATCCAAAAGCAAACTTTACAACAAATTGTTGGAGATGTACAAATAAAAGCATATCCAAATCCGTTTATTAGTAATTTTAATTTGTCTGTAACTACAAAACAAAATGAAGATGTGAGCGTAGAAGTATATAATATGGCAGGCAAACTTGTTTATGCAAATAAATTCAATAACCTGTTTAAAGGAGAAAATACGCTTAAAATCCAACCTGGTGTTACAGCCGCAGGAGAGTATATTGTTAAGATAATTTTCAGTAATGAAAAATTGATTAAGGCAGTAAAAATCCTTAAACACTAAATATCTTATTTAAACCTTAATTATGGACTTTGTTTATTTGTTGAGGGTATTATTAAAAAGAAAATGGATAATTATAGGCTCAGCAATAATAGCAGCAGGTATTGCATGGTTCTTTACAAGAAATGAAGAAAAGCAATACCTGTCTATATCACAGGTTTCTACAGGTTTTACAAGTAATGATATAGTTAAATTAAACGACAATAACGACTTTTATGAAACCGATACAAAGTTTAATAACGTTATAGTTACTTTCACTTCGCCCACAGTTATAAGTCTTTTGTCTTATAAAGTAATGCTTCACGATTTACAAAATCCGGCTCAACCATTCCGCACACTTACAGCAGAACAAAAGCAAACTCCGGTTTATATGCAAATAAATGTTGAGCATGCTAAAATATTGTTGCAGCATAAACTTGATTCAATGAGCATTCTTACATCGTATAAACCTGATGAAAAAAAGATGCTTGAATTTTTAAAGTTGTATAAGTATGATTATAATTCAATCTCGAAAAATTTAAACGTTTACCGCGTAGAACGTACAGATTATATTCAGATTAATTATGCTTCCGAAAACCCTGAACTTTCTGCATTTATGGTAAATACGGTTTTCCAGGAATTCGTGAGATATTATAGATTTATTCGTACAGAAAGAAGTGCAGTTGCAATAGATACATTGCAAAGCTTATTAGAAAGATATAGAAGTGAGCGTGACCAAAAAAATGAAGCCGTAAAATCTACAGGAGGTATAAATCCTGAAAATGGCACTGGCGGTGCTTCTTACGATGAGCAGTTGGCAGGTTTGCAAACGCAGTTGGCAAATGAAAAAGCAAAACAGACAAATGCTTCATTACAACTGCAAAAAATTAAAAATAAACTGGCAGGTTTGGGTACCGTAACTACCCAGGCAACAAGTAATGATGAACTGGTAGCCATAAAAAAGCAAAGAGACGATGCTTATGCTGCTTATTTACAAAGCGGCTCAGCAGATCAGAATTTATTAAATCAATATAACAGGTTAAAAACACAATATCTAAATAAATTATCTCAATTAAACGCAAATAAAAATCAAAATTCTACAAACGATGAAAATTCATTGTTAGATAAGAAAAGCGATTTGGAAGTTGATATAGATGCGAGCACTACCCAAATTAATTATTTACAGGGCCAAATAAATGCTTTGCAGGGAAATATTCAAACGCAGGCAAACAAAAACGCGACCGCACAAATTTTATCTAAAGATGCAGATATTGCTGATAAAGAATATGCCGCAATACAGGAGAAATATAACGATGCATTAGATATGAATAATGCAGCCGTAAATAATTTTCATCAGATACTTGTTGGTCAACCCGCTATTGAACCTGAGCCCTCCAAGAGATATTTAATTGTAGGAATGGCAGGTGGTGCTGTATTTGTATTAGTTATTCTTGTAATTATATTTCTTACATATCTGGATTCATCTATAAAAACACCATTTATATTTTCACGTATTGTAAACCTTAAGCTTTTAAGCATGGTGAATTTTATGAATCTTAAAAACAAAATGCTGGCTGATGTAGTTGCTAATACAAACGTACCTGAAGATTCAGAAGAAAAAAATAGGAATAATGTTTTTAGAGAATCTATAAGAAAACTCAGGTACGAAATTGAGCACAGCGGTAAAAAAGTTTTTCTTTTTACAAGCACAAAAAAAGGGCAGGGAAAAACTACATTAATACAGGCTTTATCATACAGTTTAAGTTTAAGTAAAAAGAAAGTATTAATAGTTGATACAAATTTTTGCAACAACGATCTTACTGTACAGTTAAGTGGTACAGCAGTTCTCGAACAAATTGTAGTGCCGGAAATAAATGATCAAATTATTCAGAATGTAAAAGATGCCGCTGTTGAAGTTCGTGGTGGCGCTGTTTATATTATTGGTTGCGGTGGCGGAGATTATACTCCGGCAGAAATACTGCCTTCAAAACATTTATTAATGCATTTGCAAAAACTTACAGAAGTTTATGATTATGTTTTTCTTGAAGGGCCTCCGCTGAATGACTTTTCTGACAGTAAAGAATTAACCGAATATGTTGATGGAGTTGTAGCCATTTTTTCTGCACGGCATATTATTAAACAGATTGATAAAGAATCTATCAGTTTCTTCAAAAGCCTTAATGGTAAGTTTTGCGGTTCAGTATTAAACATGGTGGAGTTAGAAAACTTAAATGATGTATAAGTTATGGGTGGAAGAAAGATAACACTGCATGAGAAATTTGTAACTCTTGCCGCCGCCGCCGCACTAATTTATATTTTTCTAAAGATTTTATTTTTTTAAAATGCCCCGAAACCAAGTTATATCCGGCATAGAAAAATTCTGGAACACTAGTTTCATTGACCAGAAATTAAATAACTGGGTCGGCTATATTTTATTTTTTATAAGTGCTGTTGTATTTGGTTACCTGTTTGCAAATCAAACAGAAGCAGGCATTGGTTTAATCGCTGCTATAATATCAGCAGCAGTTTTAATTGTTTGTCTCGTAAACACAGAAGCGGGATTATACATTACTATTATCTATTCGTTTTTTGCATTTGCATTTGCACGTTTTTTTTATCCTGATTTTCCTACCGGTGTTGTATCTGATATATTAATTATAGCTACCCTTTTCAGTCTGTTTATAAAAAGAGTAAATTTAAAGGCAACCTTTAACCAGTTTATGCATAGCCCGGTTGTAATAGCAATCACTGTGCTTTTTTTTTATTTGATGATTGAACTTTTTAATCCTTATGCACATTCATTTGACGGGTGGTATCAAACATTCAGAAAATTAATTGACGCTGTATTTCTTCTTTTTATTGCTTATAAAGTTTTAGATAGTTATAAAAGCATAAAAAGATTTCTTACTGTATTATTTATTGTTTGTACTATTTGCGGCATGTATGGATGCCTTCAGCAATGGCATGGCTTATTTGATAGTGAAAGAGCGTGGGTAATGGCTGATGAAACACGCTTTGCACTAATCTTTATTGATGGCGATTTCAGAAAATTTTCTACCATGTCAGATCCTACTGCTTATGGAATTATAATGGCTTCATGCGGCATTCTATTTTCAATAATTGCATTGAATGAAAAAAATTTTCGTACGAAACTTATTATTATAACCGGTTTAATTTTTATGTTTTTAGGAATGGCATATTCCGGTACCAGAACTGCAGATGCAATGGCGGCTGCCGGGTTTGGAATGTTTATACTTTTAACGCTTAACAAAAGAAGCACACAAATTTTTGCAGCAATATTAGGCTGTGCATTTATTGTAATAATGTATGGTCCAATTTACGGTAATCAAACAGTAAACCGGTTTAGAAGTACTTTTAACGCCACAGAAGATCAATCTTATAAAGTAAGAGAAACAAACAGAGCATTTATTCAGCCTTATATATATTCTCACCCAATTGGTGGCGGCTTGTGTACTACGGGCGCAGCAGGGCTGCATTATAATCCTTCTCATTACCTGGCAGGTTTTCCACCAGACAGCGGATACTTAAAAAAAGCTTTGGAAACCGGTTGGATAGGATTGATAATAATATGTGTTTTATATTTTGTTATTTTGAAAAATTCAATTTCCGGTTATTTTGAATCGAACAATAAGAATATAAAAATAATTTTTGCAGCATGTTGCGGTTGTCTTTTTTCGTTTTACATAGCCGATTTTGCGCAAGATGCAATAGGGCAAATAACAGATACTGTTGTATATTACCCTATAATTGCTCTTACAATAAGACTCAGAACGCTTAATGCAGCGGTAAAGGATAAATCCGCATAAAAATTATTTAAATTGTAATTAAAATTGTTTATCCTATTAAACTAAAATATGAAAAAACTAAAACCTGCTTACGCTAAAATTTTATTCGCTTTATTTGTTTTATGCTCTTTTAAATTGCATGCACAAAACACCAAAACCAATACTTCGCCGTATAAAGATACTTTGCCGTTAAAACAAAATAACAATCAGCAATATCTTCCTCAGTATTCTACAAAAAATGAGCTTGCAGAAGACTCTATTATTGAAGCAAAGCTGGTAGAGCTTGCATTAAAGCAGCCAAAGTTTGATGAAGCTGAAGCCCAAAGGAAAACGATAGATCTTCAATTGGAAAAGCAAAGAAAAGCCTGGCTTAATTTATTAAGCCTTTCTATGAATTATAATGATCAGACTTTTGCGGGTAAAACCAATACGCAAACTTCTTACGTGTATCCGAAATATTTTTTTGGAGTAACTGTGCCTTTAGGTTTAATTTTTTCTGGCGGAACTGATTATAAAATGACAAAGCAAGCCGGCATAATTGCACATGATCAGGAGTTAGAATTACAGCAAACAATTAAAGCAAGCGTTATTGGTGATTATAAGCAATATCGCACGTATGCAAAATTGCTTGCAATACAAAACCAGGTTAATGACGATGCACAGGCAACTTTTCTGCAGGTGCAACAAAAATTTAGTGATGGAACAGCAACGCTCGAAGCATATAATGATGCATCAACAAAATATAATGATGGAGTTGTAAAAACCATTAACCTGCAGCTTCAGCAGGATCTTATAAAGCTTGAAATAGAAAAACTCATTGGCAGAAAGCTGGAAGATATTTTTAAATGAATTGTGTGCGATGCAGAAAAATTCCGGGCTGATTAAAAACAGCTATGTTGTAATTATACTTTCAGTTTGCGCTCTATTTATTCCAATCGTTTTAACTGAATATAGTGTATTAAAATTTACTGGCGGTATTTTTAGTTACCCGCTCGATGATACTTATATTCACATGTCAATTGCAAAAAATCTTTGTCAAAATAGTACATGGGGAATTAACGCGCAACAGTTTGCCGCTGCATCATCGTCCATATTATATTCTCTTTTATTGTCGGCATTAATTAAAATTTTTTCAGCAAACCTTTTAATACCTTTTATATTAAATGCGGTTACTGTAATTATATTAATTATTGTAATTCAAAAACGGCTTCAAAAAGAGAATGTTGATTTTACTGCTCAGTTCATTATTTTATTTGCAGTAATTTTTTTCACGCCTCTTCCTGCACTGGTAATTAGCGGAATGGAGCACACGTTACAATGTTTGTTCTCCTTTTTATTTCTGTTCAGCTTTAATGATTGGTGGAATGCATCAAAAAATAATCCTTTACAAAAACTTCCGTTGAGCATGTATATA
>Ga0157369_10010967_pt1 | contig 10316 bp, 11 predicted proteins | sample C25metaG_FD_113461 | JGI IMG/M metagenome (GOLD analysis project Ga0157369, IMG submission 113461) | Corn rhizosphere microbial communities from Kellogg Biological Station, Michigan, USA - C2-5 metaG | ecosystem: Host-associated > Plants > Roots > Rhizosphere > Soil | place: USA: Michigan...
GACGCGCTGATCGCGCCGAGCGTCACCCGCCGGCTCATCGAGACCTTCGCCCGTACGCCCCGTCCGGCGCCGGTACCGGCGCGGGGATGCGAGGTCATCACCGAACGGGAGAGCGAGGTGCTGACGCTGGTCGGCCGCGGGCTGACCAACACCGAGATCGCCGCGCGGCTGCACATCAGCGTGGCGACCGCCAAGGTGCACGTGTCCCGGCTGCTGACGAAGCTGGACGCCCGCGACCGCGTGCAGTTGGTGATCCTCGCGTACGAGCTTGGGCTCACCTCCGCCCGGCGCGCCGACGGGTGAACCGGCGCCACCACGGGCCGTCCGGCTCCGGCGCGGGCGCGGGTGCCGGCTCGGCGCCCGCGAGGACCGCCTCACGGTCGGTCCGCCAGCGTGCCACGACGGTATCGGCGTTCACCAGCCGTACCGGTGGCTGCGGGCCGGTACTGGTGCGCCACGAGTCCCTGACCCGGTCGTTGATCGCGTCGACCGCCGCGCGCACCTCGCGTTCGGAACCCAGGCCGCGCACCGTCTCGGGCAGCCGGTCGATCTCCTTGCGCAGCAACATCTCCGGCGGCAGCATCGCGTCGACGTCCGGCGCCTCGCGCCGCAGGTAGCTGTTGAGCCACCAGTTCTCGTCGTCCTCGCGGCCCGCGCCCGGCAGCGGCTTGCCCGCCAGCGGCAGGTTGTCGAAGTCACCGCGGTGCATCGCATCGGTGATCTGCCGGTCGACCCAGCTGTCGACATCGACGCCCGGCGGCTTGCGCTCGGTCATGGCCTATCGTATCCGGGCGGTTCGCAGCCGGACGGCGTAGGCGATCGCGCTGAGTGTGAACATCGCGGCGGTCAACAGCAGGAAGCGACCGAGGAACGGCTGTTGGGTCTGCCCGGTGGCCGCGTGGTATGTCGACGCGCCCTGCCGGATGATGCCGGGCAGGAACACCAGGAACAGCAGGCCGGTACCGAGTACCGGTACCCGGATGTAGTTCAGCGGCGACACGCGTGCCACGGCGCCCCGGCGTGGCCACAGCGCACGCAGCCGCGCGCGCAGCGAGCGGTCGGCCAGCGCGTACAGCGGGAACAGGATGAGGTCGTGGACGACGAGGGCGGCCAGGAACCAGACGACGATGCGCACCAGCGCCGGCTCGTGTACGAGGCGCGACACGGCGTACCCGGCGATCGCGAAGCTGGCCAGCAGCGCCAGCAGGTGCAGGGGATTGGCGCCGTACGCGCGGGCGATGCGGCGCACCGGGTCACGCACGGCGGAACTCGATGCCGCGTACCCACTTGGTGCAGTGCACGCCGGGCAGCGCCGGGACGATGACCCGTGCCGGGTACCCGTGGTCCACCGGCAGGTCGATCCCGTTGACCCGCAGGGCGAGCAGCGCGTCCGGGTGCAGGATCTGGTTGCGTTGCAGGGTCGCCTGGTTGAACTGGCCCGCCCTCTCCAGCGACCGCACGTGTGCCGAGCCCGGGTCGGGGACCCCGGCGAGCGCCGCGAGGTCGCGCAGCGGTACCCCGGTCCAGGTCTGGGTGGTGGCCCAGCCCTCGACGCAGGCGATCGGCAGGCGGACCGTGTGCTGTGCCATGGCGGCCAGCCGGGCACGGTCCACAGTGGACGAACCGGCCGGGCCGGTCAGGGTCAGCCGCCAGCCGGCTCCGGTGGCGTCCGCCGTTATCCCGGCCGCGGCTGAGCTGCGGTTGACCTGGAAGTCGCCGGGGCCGTCGCCGTAGGAGCGCCCGCGCGGCAGCAGCAGCACGGCACGACGGCTGGCGCCGCCGAGGCTCTGCCCCACCGAGAGCACCGCCAGCAGCAGGCTCGCGCCGCCCACGAGCGCCAGCGCGCCGCGCCGGCTGATGGTGACCGGGCCGGGTTCGGCGGGTACCAGGCCGTCCGGGTCCGCCGCCGTTTCCCGCCGGGACCGCAGCGCGCGCACCATGCGCGGCAGCTTGATGCCGACGTGTACGACGAACGCGGCGGTGAACACCCAGGCGCCGTAGTAGTGCGCGGTGTAGAAGTCGAACCGGAAGACGTAGTCGTACTGGATGTTCAGCACCCCGGTGACGATCTCGAACAGCACGCCGCCGACGAGCAGCACCAGCGACAGCCGCTCGACGAGCTGGGCGGCGGAGCGGAACGGCGGCCAGACGAACAGCTTCGGCACCACCGACCAGAGCTTCGCCAGTACCACCGGGATGAGCACCAGCCCGAGAATGACGTGCATGCCCTGGGTGAGCTGGAACAGCCACGCGGGTCGGGTGGGCCAGTCGAACAGCGGCGGGTGCAGCCAGCCGACACCGGCCGGGTACGCCTGACCGAACCTCGGCCCGTACGCGACGTAGTCGAGCAGGCCGGTGAGTACCACCAGCGGCAGGGCGGCCAGCAGCACCACGCCGAACACCGAGGTGAGCCAGGGGCCGCGCAGCGGGCTGCGGAACGCCGGCGGCCGCGGCGGCCTCGGACGGGGCGCCCTCAGGCGAGGCGCGCGAAGCATCGCCGCGCCTCCGTCCAGGTGTCCACCGTGGACAGTGCGCTGTCCCGGGCCAGCGTCGCCAGGTCGTCGGCGGCGACGGCGGCCCACGGGAACGGGTGGCCGGTGCGGTCCTCGTCGCGCAGCGCGGCGAGCCCGCGCCAGCTACCCGATCCGGGCGGGTCGACCTCGACGAGGATGTCGCCGCCGGGCGCGAGGAGCTGGCGGCACCGGCGAAGCAGTCGGTGCGGATCGCCGCCGATGCCGATGTTGCCGTCGGCCAGCAACACGTGCCGCCAGCGGCCCTCGCCGGCAACCGGCCCGAAGACGCAGGCGCGCTGGGCCGGCGCGCCGCGCAGCCGGGCCTGCCGTACCGCCTCGGCACAGATGTCGACGCCCAGCGCCGGTACCCCGCTGGTGGTCAGCGCGGCGACCAGCCGGCCCGGCCCGCAGCCCACGTCCAGCGTCGGGCCGGTGCAGCGGGCGAGGAGGCTCGCGTCGCCGGGCGTGCGGTCGGCGCACCACCGCTGCGGTGCGAGCCGGCGGGCCGGCCGGGTGGCGGCGGGGTCGACCAGGTCGAGGCGCGTGGGGCGGCCGGCGGCCGCCTGGCGCAGCACCGCGCCGTACTGGGCGAGCGCGTTCACGGGAGCGTCACCGGCTGCGGGACGTGGCGGCGTACAGCGCCGGCGAAGGTACCGCCGGCACACTGCCCGGCCACCTCCCACGCGTCGACCGCGGTGTCCACGTCGCGCAGCGGTCCGGCCAGCCGCACGCGCAGCCCGCGGCCGCGCAGCGCGGCCACCGTCGCCGCCCCGGTGTCCACCGTGTACAGCGGTACCGCCCGGAGCGCTTCCGCGTGCGACGGGTCGCGCAGCGCCAGTGCCCACCAGCCGCCGTCACACGCCGGGCCGAGGACCGCGTCGGCGTCGTCCAGCCCGGCGGCCACCGAGGCGAGCAGCGGCGCGGTCACCTGCGGCGTGTCCATGCCGATGAGTACCGAGCCGGTGCCGGCCAGGGCGGTGTCGGCGAAACCGTTGGCCAGCCGGTCGGCGAGCCCGTCCCCGCGCTGCGTCACCGGGTACCAGCCGGGCGGCGGCGTCCACTGTCCAGAAAGGAGGATCGTGTGCCGGGTCGCGGGCGTCGCGTACCCGGCGGTCAGCGTGTCGGCGAGCGCCGCGGCCGCGACCCGCGCCGCCTGGTACGGCGTGCACGGCGGGCAGAGCCGGGTCTTCACCCGGCCGGGTACGGGTGCCTTCGCGATGACGAGCAACTGGGTCCTCATCCGGCCAGCACCCGGCCCATGTCCAGCACGGTGCGCACGGTGCCGCGCAGCGTACCGGTCACCTTGGACCGCCCGCCCATCGTGCGTGGCGCGTAGTCCACGTCGACCTCGCGGATCCGCCAACCGGCCCGGGACGCCTTCACCACCATCTCCAGCGGGTACCCGAAGCGGCGGTCGGTCAGGCCCAGTCCCAGCAGGGCGGTGCGCCGCGCGGCGCGCATCGGACCCAGGTCGTGCAGCGGTACGCCGGCGGCCCGGCGCAGCCGCGCGGCCAGCACCGCGTTGCCGACCCGCGCGTGTGCCGGCCAGGCCCGCCGGGTGGTGGGTCGGCGGCGACCCAACACCAGGTCCGCGCGGCCCTGCCCGACCGGGTCGACCACGAGCGGCAGCTGTTCCGGGTCGAACGAGCCGTCGGCGTCGAGGAAACACACCACGGGCGCGGTGGCCGCCTCCAGTCCGGCGTGCGCGGCGGCGCCGAAGCCGCGCCGCGGCACGTGCAGCACGCGCGCGCCCAGTCGCGCGGCGATGTCCGGCGAACCGTCGGTGGATCCGTTGTCCGCCACGATCGCGCGGTACCCGACGGGGATCCGGGACAGTACCCACGGCAGCGCAGCCGCTTCGTCCAGACACGGCAGCACGACGTCAACGGATTCGGTCATACTTCGGAACATAAGTCGTCACCGGCGCCCGTGCCGTGCTGTCGCCGGTTACAGGATGCTTACCGGACACCGGTTCTTACAAAGCAGTGACGGGGGTCGAAGCCGTCTCGCGCGCCGGAAGGGACTGGGTAGAATCGGCGGCCGACTATGAAACAGACGCGGCTGGTGTTGGCTTTCGAGGTGGCTCTGGTCGCCGCCGCGGTGGCGGTCGGCGCGTGGCTCAACCACCGCCGGGTACCGATCCACGCCGACGCGCCTCCGCTTTACGCCAGTTGGCTGCCGCACGTCGGGCCCGGTACCCCGGTGGCGCTCGCGGTCGCGGTGCTCGTCGTGCACCGGGGTCCGGTCTGGGCATCCCGCCTGCCCTGGCGTCGCGCGCTGCCCGTCCTGTACCTGACGGCGCTGGCCTGGACATTGGGTCTCGCGCTGGTGGACGGCTGGTCGCGGGGCGTGGCCACCCGGCTGACGCCGCAGGCGGAGTACCTGCACGACGTGCCGAAGGTGGCCGGGATCGGCGCGATGCTGGCCGGCTTCTCCGGACACATCCTCGACTTCCGGCCGGGCTCCTGGGCGACGCACGTGGCCGGGCACCCGCCGGGCGCCTTCCTGATTTTCGTCGTCCTGGACCACATCGGCCTGCGGGGCGGCGCCTGGGCCGGGATGTTGTGCGTGGTGGTCGGCGCGACCGCGCCGGTGTCGGTCGCCGTGGCGCTGCGCCGGCTGGACGGCGAGGCGACCGCGCGCCGCGTGCTGCCGTTCCTCGCGCTGTTCCCGGGCGCGGTGTGGGTGGGTGCCTCGGCGGACGGCATCTTCGCCGCCGTCCTCGCGGCCGGCCTCGCCCTGCTCGCCTCGGGAGGCTGGCGCGGCGCCCTGACGGGCGGAGTGCTCCTCGGCTTCGCGCTCTACCTGTCGTACGGGCTGGTGCTCGCCGGCGGACTCGCGCTGGCGGTCATCGTGCTGCTCCGCCGCGGAGCTTGTCGGAGCGGCGCCAGGTCAGCGCTTGACAGCGGCCGCCGGTTAGCGGTGACGCTCGCGGCACTGGCCGGGGCGGGTGCCGTGGTGGTCGCGTTCACGGTTGCCGGGTTCTGGTGGCTCACCGGGTACCGGCTGGTGGTCGAGCGCTACTACCAGGGCTGGGCCGCCGACCGCCCGTACTCGTACTGGGTCTGGGCGAACCTGGCGAGCCTCGTGCTGTGCGCCGGTCCGGTGGTGGGACCCGCGCTCTACCGCGCCGCGGTTGCCGAACGGCTGTCCAATGTGGACGCGGCGTCGCCGCGCCGGGGACTGGCGCTGCTGCCGTTCGCCGCGCTGGCCGCGATCTGCGTCGCGGACGTTACCGGACTCAGCAAGGCCGAGGTGGAGCGGATCTGGCTGCCGTACGCCATCTGGTTGCTGGTCGCGACGGCGTGGCTGCCGGCCGCGCACCGCAGGTGGTGGCTGGCCGCGCAGGCGTTTACCGCGCTCGCGATCAACCACGCCCTGCTGACCGGCTGGTAGCCGGTTCACGCAACGGATCGGTGGCGAAGGCGGCGACGCCGTCCGCGAAGCCGCGCCGCGCGCGGAAGCCCAGCAGCGCCTCGGCGCGGTCCGGCGCGGCGACGATGTGCCGTACGTCGCCGGGCCGGGCGCCGCCCACCACGACCGGAGCCGGTCCGCCCATCGCGTCCGACAGCGCCCCGGCCAACTCGCCGACGGTGCGCGGCTCGCCGGAGCAGACATTGACGGCGGTAAACGCCCCGGCACCCGGGTCGGCGGACGGCGGCGTGGTCAGCGCGAGGACATTGGCCCGGGCCACATCCGTCACGTGGACGAAGTCCCGGCGCTGCCGCCCGTCCTCCATCACCCGGGGCGGCTCGCTCCGCTCCAGCGCCGAACGGAACAGCGCGGCCACTCCGGAGTACGGCGTGTCGCGCGGCATCCGCGGGCCGTAGACGTTGTGGTACCGCAGGGCCCAGACCGTACCGCCGGTCTGCCGGGCCCACGCCGACGCGAGGTGCTCCTGGGCCGCCTTGGTGGCCGCGTAGGTGCTGCGCGGATCCAGCGGGGCGTCCTCGGGTACCAGACCTGGGATCAGCGGCGCGCCGCACGCGGGGCAGCCCGGCTCGAACCGGCCCGCCTCGATGTCGGCCGGGCGGCGCGGGGCCGGCCGGACGGTGCCGTGGGACTGGCAGGCGTAGCGGCCCTCGCCGTACACGACCATCGAGCTGGCCAGCACGAGCCGCGTTACCCCCGTGGCGTGCATCGCGGCGAGCAGCACGGCCGTCGCATGGTCGTTACGGGCGGTGTACAGCGGCGCGTCGGCCGGGCTGAGCCCGTGGCCCACCATCGCCGCCTGGTGGCACACCGCGTCCACGCCGCGCAGCAACCCGGTGACCAGCCCGGCGTCGGCGACGTCGCCGACCACCGACTCGTGCCGCCGGTACCAGCGCGGTGCCTCCCCGCCGTGTGCCTGCGGTACCAGCGCGTCCAGCGCCAGCACGTCGTGCCCCTGCTCGGCAAGGGCATCCGCGACGTGGGAGCCGATGAACCCGGCGCCACCGGTGACCAGAACCCGCACCCTGACGAGCCTACGGCCGCGAGCCGGAGGCCGGCGCGGTCGCCGGCCTCCGGTAAGCGACTCGTAACCGTCCTACTTGGACTGGTCCTCGCGCATCGCCTCGCCGAAGGCGGCCATCCCGGCGCCGGTGGGCGCGACCGTACGCTCGATGTCGTTGAGGGTGAACAGGTCCGGGACCGCGACACCATCGCCGGCGGGTTGCCGGTCGCAGACGATCGTCGGGGAAGGGCATTCAGAGCCCGGCCATACTCGGGGCACGGCGGGTCTCCGCCCACCGTCAGGCTCCGGACGCCACCGCGGAATCATGGCCCCGCGGGTTTCTGTCCGCGCGTCCAATGCCGTCAGGGCGAGCCGGTCGGTGCGGACGGGGCGTTCGTAGTCGTGGACGCGCCGCCGGACGGCCCACCGGTACCCGTACCCGTACCCGCGGACGAGCCGCCCGACGGAGCCGGCGTGCTCGACGGGCCGGTACCGTCCGATGTGGACGGTGCGGGCGCCTGCGACGGCGGCGTACCCGACGGAGCCGGGCGGGACCGCGCCGGGCCCGGGTGCACGAGGCTGGGCGGGCTCACCTGATGGCTGGGCGCGAGCATCAGGCCCAGCACCGCGGCCATCGCGATGAGTACCGCCGCGGTCCCGCCCGCCGCGGCGCTGCCCATCAGTGTCCGGCTCTCCCGCGACCACTCCGTGCGGCGGCGCGCCCGCAGTTCCGCCGGCAGCGACGCCCGCTGCGCGGCGAGGCTGTTGACCGGGGCGGCCGCGAAGCCCATGGTGGGGAACACGAGCAGGCCGGCCAGCAGCGGGCCGCTGAGCGTGGCCGGCCGGGTCAGCGCCCCGACGATGGCCAGGAGCCCGGCCAGGGTCAGCAGGCTCTCCGCCCAGTTGGCCCGGAACGCCTCCCACCACCGCGCCTGCTCGCTCGTCTTGGGTGTGCGCAGGAACGCCGCCTTCTTCGAGAACAGCCCGAGAACAGAGGCCCGCGCCACGACCAGCGAGGTCGACTGCCAGACGAAGAACGCGCCGATCGCGTCCCGCCAGGTCGCGCCGGTACCGCGGCGCAGCAACGCGATCGCGCGCACCAGCCCGAGCGCGACGAGCACCGGCACCGTGGCCACCAGGAACGCGGTCAGCTTGCGGAACAGCTGTTCGCCGCCGGTACTGATGTTGACCGCGCCGGCCAGCAGGAACAGGAAGAACAGCAGGCCCAGCAGGTCGCCGTACCACTGCACCCCGCCGCTGAGGTAGGCCCACCGCTGGGCGAGGCTCATCCGGTTGCCCGATGAACCACCGGGAATGAGCCAGCGGAAGTGCATGCGCAGGATCTGGATGCCGCCGAAGCACCAGCGGTACCGCTGGCTCTTGAGCGCCTCGAAGGTCAGCGGCATGACGCCGTGCCCCCACGACTGGTCGACGTGCAGCCCGGACCAGCCGGCGTGCAGCAGGCGCAGGGAAAGCTCGGCGTCCTCGGTGATGCACCACTCGTCCCAGCCACCCAGGTCGACCAGCGCCTCGCGACGGATCAGCCCCATGGTGCCCGCGAAGATGGCGCCGTCGTGTTCGTTGCGCGAGGGCTGTGACACCGCGAAGAAGTATTTATAGCTGTAGTACAGGCGGCGGTAGTAAGGTGTCTGGGCCCAGTCGCGGTAGTCCTGCGGCGCCTGGATGAAGCCCACCCCGGGATCGGCGAACAGCGGCGCGCAGCGGCGCAGGAAGCCGGGGTCGAGCTGGTAGTCCGAGTCGACCACGCCGATCAGCTCGGCGGCCGGGTCGGTCAGCTCGCCCAGCGCGTAGTTCAGCGCACCCGACTTGTACACGGGCCAGTCGGTCAGGTGCGCGAACGTCACGCCGTGCTCCGCGCACCACCGCTCGACCGGCCGCCACAGCTGTTCGTCCTCGGTGTTGTCATCGATCGCCACGATCTGGTACCGGGGATAGTCCAGGCTCAGCAGCGAGGTCAACGTGGCGATCACCATCTCCGGCGGCTCGTTGTGCGCCGGTACGTGCAGGCTCACGAAGGGCAGCGGATCGATCTCCGGTACCGGCTGGCGCGCGGTCACCCGGCGGCGCCACCGCTCGGTACCCAGCGCGTCGCACAGCTCCCACAGATAGGCGCAGGCGAGTACCGCGGCGAACAGCTCCAGTACCCACAGCACGACGCCGCCCACGGTGCTGAACACGCCGAGGTGGCTGGCGAATGTCCACTGTAGAACGAACACGAGGTAGCCGGCGAACAGGAAGACGCTGGACGCCCAGGCGAGGTGGCCGGCCGCGTTCCACCTCCGGGTCGCCGGCAGCCAGGCCAGGCTCATCGCGACCAGTCCCGCGGTCGCGACGACGATGTCGTTGCGCGGGACCCCGAACAGCCACAGCACGCCCACGATGATGGCGGCCAGCGCGGCGGTGCCCAGCAGCGCGAGCAGCAGTCGCCGGGTCGCCGGCCACGGCCCCGCGACCCGGCGGGGGTGCCGGCCGCTGACGAACAGCGCCGCCGAGCTCAGCGGCGCGGCGAAGACGCCGGCCAGCAGGACACTCGCGAGCATGGGGGGCTCCTCCCGAGGGGGTATGCCTCAAACCCCTACCCCCGGGCGGACGCGCTCAACCCCCGCACGTGGCGAGGTGTGCGACGTCGATCGCGATGCGGTCCGGCGCGTGCAGTTGCAGCACCCGGAAGCCGACCCGGTCGGCCACGCCGATGCCGGCGGTCACATGCCCCTCGAAGTCCTCGCCGAACCGGATCTGCCGCAGCGTCGGCAGGTTCGGGTCGAGCACCCTGGTGATGTCGTAGGTGGTGGCGCCGGTGGCGACGTCGTGGGCGAACGCCGGATGGAACGTGACGACCAGCGCCGCGTTGCCGGCCAGCGGGATCGGGTCGCCGGTGCCGCCGCCGACGAGCGTGCCGTACGCGACGGTGAAGTCCGGGGTACCGCCGGTGAAGTCGAAGACGGTCCGGTCATAGGCGTCGTGCCGGCCGGTACGGACATTGATCAGTTTCGGGGTGCCGGGGACGGTCGGGTCGGCGGTACCCGTGCCGGACACCGGCGCCGTGCTGGTCGGCGCCGGCAGGTCGGCGTCGGTGGCCCGGGCCTGCCCGGCGGACAGCGCCAGGGTGGCGGCGACGGCCGCGGCCAGGGTGAGCACCCCGGCCCGGAGCTTTCTGGTCCTCATCGTGGTTCCCTTTCGTGGTGCGGTTTCTCGCGAGCCTGTCAAGCGCTGGCTGGGGGCCGCTCCGACAGGCTGCGCGGCCGTCAAGCGCTGGCTGGGGGCCGCTCCGACAGGCTGCGCGGCCGTCAAGCGCTGGCTGGGGGCCGCTCCGACAGGCTGCGCGGCCCGGTGGCCGCAGCCGTACC
>Ga0157369_10010968_pt1 | contig 10315 bp, 16 predicted proteins | sample C25metaG_FD_113461 | JGI IMG/M metagenome (GOLD analysis project Ga0157369, IMG submission 113461) | Corn rhizosphere microbial communities from Kellogg Biological Station, Michigan, USA - C2-5 metaG | ecosystem: Host-associated > Plants > Roots > Rhizosphere > Soil | place: USA: Michigan...
CGGCGGTTGCCCAGACCGCCGCGAGGAACACGAGCACGAAGGCGACGAGGTCGAGCACTTCGCTGATCGTGTGTGCGAAGAGGAACACGGTCCAATCGAGGTGGTAGGTCATGTAGCTGACCTCCGCGGCGGCGAAGAGTGAGAACGCCCAGCCGAGCAGCGGCAGCGTCTTCTTGAATGCCGTCCAGGCGAATCCCGTGCCGATCGCGAACGCCGCGATGTGGACGACGAGGAAGAAGGCGGTGGGCAGTTGGTTGATCGACGAGCCCCAGGGCATGTGAACCTCCGTTTGTGTTTGTCACTGCAGTTAGTGACGGGGCCCGGCGACTTCCTTACCTCCGCGTAAGGACCCGCCGCCACCCGACACAAAGGAGACATGCAGATCGAACGGAGAGAGACGCTCGGCCCGCAGTCGGACGCCGACCGGCTCGCCGACTGGCGTATCGCACAGCTCGCAGCGGCGGGCTTCGACGCGTCGCTCGCCGTTGTCGTCGCGGGCCGGCCCGGCGTCGACATCCACGCGCTGATCGAGCTGGTCGAGCGCGGGTGCCCGCCGGGCCTCGCGGCCCGCATCCTCGCGCCGCTCGACGAGGAACCGGAGCACATGTGAGCGCGCTCCCGTCGGAGGCTAGTGTTGCGAGCATGGTCTCGGTCGTCGGCGCTCTGGACACGCCCGTGCCGCGGGCCGCGCCGCTGCTCGACCGCGAGTCGCGCGAGTGGCTCGTCTCGCTCAACGGTCACGGGCCAGGGCGGGACGCCGCGATCGCCCGCCTGCACGCGCTGCTGCTCCATGCAGCGCAGTTCGAGGTCGCTCGACGCAGGCCCACGCTGCCGCACGTGCGCGGCAACGAGTTCGAGGACATCGCGTGCGAGGCGGCCGACGACGCGCTCGTGTCGGTGCTCGCCCGGCTCGGCGACTTTCGAGGCGCGAGCCGATTCACCACGTGGGTGTACAAGTTCGCCCTCTACGAGGCGGCGGCGAAGCTCCGCCGGCGCGCCTGGCAAGGTCGCGAGGTCCCGCTGGAGGCTGAGAGCTGGGAGGCCTTCACGGACGGCGCATCGGATACCGCGGCGGAGGTCGAGCGACGCGAGCTACTCGCTACGGTGAAGGACGGCATCGCGCGCCGACTCACTCCTCATCAGCGGACGGTGCTCGTCGCGCTCGCGGTGAACGGCGTCCCGATCGACGTGCTCGCGGAACGGCTCGGAACGACCCGTGGAGCGCTCTACAAGACGCTCCACGACGCACGGCGCAGCCTGCGCGCCGGGCTTGCGGAGAGCGGCCTGGACTTGAAGCTCACGGAGTCTGGAGGGGGTGACGCGAATGCCTGACTTCAAGCGCGCCGTCGTGCGACTCGTCGGGTCCGGGGAGCCGGAGATCGGGTGCGACGAGTGCTTCAAGGAGCTCGACCGGTACGTCGAGCTCGAGCTCGACGGCGTCGACGCCGACGCGGCCGTGCCGGGGATGCGCGCGCATCTCGCCGGCTGCCCGGCGTGCCGCGAGGATCACGAGAGCCTCGGCGCGTTCGTTCGGAGCACGCGTCCGTCGTAGCGCGCCTCTAGCCGCCGGGGCGCCACACCATCAGCACGAGAATCGCCAGCACCGCCGCTCCGGAGCCGTAGTTCGCGGCGCGCGCGAGCGGATCGGCGAGGAGGGCTCGCAGCTCCGGCGACCCGGCGTCGCCCTCGCGGGCAAGTCGTTCGGCGAGCAGCCGCGCCCGCTTCGCCGGGCGGCCGCCCGCCGCGCCGAGCGCCATCGCGACGGCGAAGAGGGCGAGCGCCGCGTCGACCCAGCCCGCGCCGTAGCCGTAGCCGTGCAGGTGCACGAGCCACAACCCGAATCCGAGCACGAGCGCCGAGCCGACACCGACGAAGAGAACCCCGGTGCGGGCCACTCCGAGCAGGGCCGCGACCTCGCCCGGCCGCTCCCGCCTCCGGGCGCGCTCGAACGCGACGGCTGCGACGATCGCGCCGCCGACGAGGGAGAACGCCCCGACGAGGTGGAAGAAGAGCGCCCACTGCGCCGCGGCGGAATCGTGCTCGGGCATCGCCGGAGTGACCCGGGCCGCCGATCAGCCGCCGCTGATCGCTGCGATCACGTCGACTCGCGAGGCTGCGCCGAGCGGGGTGTCGAGCTCGGCGCGCTCGCGGTCGACGTAGACGTTGATGTGCCGGCGCAGCACGGGCCCGGGCTCGCACAGGCGGTCGCGCATCCCGGGCCAGCGCTCCTCGAGGCGCTCGATCGCCTCTGCCACGGTCGCCGCCTCGACGTCGAGGCGGCGCGGCAGGCCGGGGAAGAGCGGGGGCAGCGTCGTCGGAAGGTGCAGGTCGGCCATCGGCTATGCGAGCACCGCGACCTCGACCGACGAGATCGCGGGGAGGTAGCTCGCGATCTCGCTCCAGCTCTCGCCCTCGTCGGCGCTCGCGAAGACCTGGCCCGTGCTCGTGCCGAAGTAGAGCCCCGGCACGTCGAACGTGTCGATCGCGAGCCCTTCACGCAGCACGCCCAGATGCGCGTCCTGCTGCGGGAGGCCGCGGTCGAGCCGCTCCCAGCTCGATCCGGCGTCGCGTGTCCGCCAGACGGCGGCCTGCCCGTCCGGCATGCACCGGCCGTGGCCCGGGTCGAGCGGGATCACGTAGAACGTGTCCCGGTCGTGCGGGTGGGCGGCCGCAGCGAAGCCGAACTCCGTCGGCAGGCCGTCCGTGATCTCCGTCCAGGAGTGGCCGGCGTCGTCGCTCCGGTGCATGCCGACGTGGTTCTGCTGGTACAGGCGCTCGGAGTCGACCGGCGACATGACGAGCTTGTGCACGCAGTAGCCGACCTCGGGGTTCTCGAGCGGCCAGTCGGCGCGGAGGCCGCGGTTGCGCGGCGTCCACGAGGCCCCGTCGTCGGCGGTCTCGAAGATGCCGATCCCCTGCACGACCGCCCAGAAGCGCGTCGGCTCGTCCGGGTGCGGGAGGATCGCCGGCAGGCCGAGATGGCCCGGCGGCTGCTTGGCCGGGTCGTTCCAGTCCTCCCGGAGCGGCTGCCCGTCGAGCGTGCTGAGCAGCGACCAGTTGACGCCACCGTCGCGGCTCTCGAACACGCCTGCCGTCTCGACGCCCGCGAGCACGCGCCCGTGCGCCGCTGTCAGCCCGGAGATCTTCGAGAGCCTCGCGCCGTCGTCGCCGTACGTGAGGCCCTCGCTCGAAAGCTCCCAGGTCTCTCCGAGGTCGCCGCTCCGCCAGACGCCGGCGCCGTGCCATTCGCTCGCCGCCGCCGCGAAGATCGAGCCGGAAGCCGCATCGTGGACCGCGTGATAGACCGGCCACCCCTCGCAGAAGGGGCCGCGCGTCTTCCACGCGCGGCGGTCACCGTCGCTCTCGATCATGAAGCAGCCCTTGCGTGTGCCAACGAGCACAATCGTCTGCGGCATCGGTCGCGCCTCCTCAATTCGACGTCGTTTCTGGAGTCTCTCTCAGTTCGACCGTGCTGCGCCACGGAACTCATCGGTCGACCGATGAGTTTCCGGCCGCGCAGCGGTCTCCAGGCCATGGCAGCTGCCTCGGCGACCAGCCCGGACCGCGTAGAATCGTCCCTCGTGACGGATCCGTCGCTCACCGTCAAGCCGCCCGCGGCGGACCTCGAGAGGCACCTCGAGCTGCACCGCGTGGAGCTGACCGCGTACTGCTACCGGATGCTCGGCTCGTCCTTCGAGGCGGAGGACGCCGTGCAGGAGACCCTGATCCGGGCCTGGCGCGGCTTCGGCCGGTTCGAGGGCCGTGCGGCGCTCCGCTCGTGGCTCTACCGGATCGCGACGAACGTCTGCCTCGACATGCTGAAGGGCCGGGAGCGCCGTGCGCGCCCGATGGATCTCGGCCCCGCCCGGGAGCCCGTCGAGTCGAATCTCTCGACGTTGCCCGAGGTGACGTGGATCGAGCCCATCCCCGACGCGCTCGTCGCCCCGGAGGGAGACCCCGCGGACGTGGCGGTCGCCCGTGAGACGATCAGGCTCGCGTTCGTCGCGGCGCTGCAGCACCTACCGCCCCGTCAGCGCGCCGCACTCATCCTCTGCGAGGTGCTCCGCTGGCAGGCGACGGAGGTCGCCGAGCTGCTCGACACGAGCGTCGCCTCCGTGAACAGCGCCCTGCAGCGGGCCCGCGCGACGCTCGCCGACGCCGACGTGAGCGCCGCGAGCCCGTCGCCGCCCTTGGGGGAGGCCGACCAGGCGCTCCTCGCCCGCTACGTCGCGGCGTTCGAGGGGTACGACCTCGACGCGCTCACCTCGCTGATCCAGGAGGACGCGACGCAGTCGATGCCCCCGTTCGACCTGTGGCTTCGCGGCCGCGACGACATCCTCACGTGGTGGTTCGGGCCCGGGATCGGCTGCCGCGGCTCGCGCGTCGTTCCGACGATCGCGGCGAACGGCTCGCCCGCCTTCGGGCAGTACAAGCCGAGCCCGACCGGCGACGGCTACGAGCCGTGGGCGCTGCAGGTGATCGAGCTCTCAGGAGGCCGGATCGTCGAGTTCACGTTCTTCCTCGACACGGAGCGGCTGTTCCCGCTCTTCGGGCTCCCACCCCGGCTCGACGCGTAGCACGTCGCGCAGGCCGACGAAGGCGATCAGGTCGCGGAGCTCGCCCGACGCGTTGCGAAGGCGAACCTCGCGGCCGAGCCGGCGCGCCGCGAGCTGCAGCCGCGCGAGGACGTCGACGGTTGCCGCGTCCGGGGCGAGCGCGCCCACGTCGCAGACGATCGTGCTCGGACGTCGCCCCGTCATCTATCACCAGAGACGTCTCGACGCGCCAAAACTCATCGCAACGCGACCGATGAGTTCCGCGCAGCGGCGCGGTCGAAGCGCGTAGAACCTGAACGAATCGAAAGGAGAAGCGGATGACCATGGACGCCCGGACACGCTGGTTCGCGCTGATCGTGCTCTGCCTCGGCAGCTTGATGATCGTGCTCGACACGACGATCGTGAACGTCGCGCTGCCCTCGATCAGGGCCGACCTCGGCTTCTCCGAGACGTCTCTGGCCTGGGTCGTGAACGCCTATCTGCTCACCTTCGGCGGCTTCCTCCTGCTCGGCGGCCGACTCGGCGACCTCTACGGCCACCGCAGGCTCTTCCTCGCCGGGATCACCCTCTTCACGCTCGCCTCGCTCGCGTGTGGCGTCGCCGGCTCGCAGGGGTTCCTCGTGACGGCCCGGGCGGTTCAGGGCGTGGGCGGCGCCGTCGCCTCCGCCGTGTCGCTGTCGCTGATGATGAACCTGTTCACCGAGCCCGCAGACCGTGCGAAGGCGATGGGAGTCTTCGGCTTCGTGGCGTCGGGCGGCGGCTCGATCGGCGTCCTGCTCGGCGGGATCCTCACGAACTCGCTCGACTGGCACTGGATCTTCCTCGTCAACCTGCCGATCGGCGTCGCCGTCGTCGTGCTGTCGCTGAGGCTGCTGCCTGGCGGCCGTTCACACGTCGCCTCGGGCCGGCTCGACGTCGCAGGCGCCGTGACCGTGACCGCCGCGCTCATGCTCGCGGTGTACGCGATCGTCAACGGGAACCGGGTCGGCTGGACGTCCGGCCGGACGCTCGGAATGCTCGCCGCCGCCCTGCTGCTGATCGGGCTCTTCGTCTTGGTCGAGTCGCGGGTTCGCTCGCCGTTGATGCCGCTCGGCATCCTCCGGCTTCGCAACGTCGCGACCGCGAACGTCGTCGGAGTGCTCTGGGCCGCCGCGATGTTCGCGTGGTTCTTCCTGTCGGCGCTCTACCTCCAGCTCGTGCTCGGCTACAGCCCGCTCCAGGTCGGTCTCGCGTTCCTACCCGGAAACGTCGTGATGGGCGTGCTCTCGGTCGGTGTCTCGGCGAAGCTCGTCATGCGCTTCGGCATCAAGCCGCCGCTCGCGGCCGGCCTCCTGTGCGCCTCGGTCGGCCTCGTGCTGTTCGCGCGCGCGCCGGTCGGCGGCACCTTCGTCGTCGACGTCCTTCCGAGCATGATCCTGCTCGGGCTCGGTGCGGGGATCGCGTTCAATCCGGTTCTGCTCGCTGCGATGAGCGACGTCGCCCCCGAGGAGTCGGGCCTTGCCTCGGGCGTCGTCAACACCGCGTTCATGATGGGAGGCGCGCTCGGCCTCGCAGTGCTCGCGAGCCTCGCGGCGTCGCGCAGCGACAGCCTGCGCGGCGACGGACACGGGCCGCTCGACGCGCTCGTCGGCGGCTACCACGTCGCGTTCCTCGTCGGCGCGATCTTCGCCGTCGCGGCGGCCGCGATCGGCGCAGGGCTCCTTCGCACGGGGCGGCAGCAGGCGCACGACGGGAGCAGAGCGAGCGGCGTCCCCGCGGATGTCCGCTCAGGCGTCTAGTCGTCCGTACCCTCGTTGTCGGGGTGCCTGCCCACCGGCGTCAGAACCCGCGCCGGAGCGGCGGGAAGAGAGGGGAGCGACGCGTGCGGGCTGAGCTTTCCGACCGGGTCGTTACGTGCTCCCGCATATCCCAGCAGGGCCAGATTCGCGGCGATTGCCGCCGCCGCTGCCGCACCGACCAGGACGATTGCGAGGAGCAGCTTCGTCATGCCGCGAACGCTAGCTCACGTCGAAGCGACGCGATCTCCTCCGGCCGATTCGCCGTGAGTGCAGCGACGAGCCGTCCGTTCGCGGCGCGGTAGCGCGCGGTGAACCGCTCGCCGGAGCCGTCGAGCTCGACGACGGTCGAGCCCCGAGGGGAGCCGACGAGCTGGAGGCGCAGCCCGAACTGATCCGACCAGAAGAACGACGGCGCAGGCGGTAGCGGCTCCAGGCCGAGGAGGACGCGGGCTGTGCTCGCCCCGCTCGCAGCCGCGCTCGTCCAGTGCCCCGCACCGCCCGCAGCGTCGCCGCACACGTGGATCGGCGGCACAGCCGGGCCGGCGAGCCCTGTCTCCGCCTCGACGCCGACCGCGACGAGGGCGGCGTCGCACGCGACCTCTGCTCCCTCGTCGAGAACCACTGCGCGCAGACGGCCGGACGGAGCCGTGGAAAAGGCCGTGGCCTGTGTATTCGTGCGGAGGTCGACGCCATGCTGCCGATAGCGCGCGACGAGCGCCGACCCCACCTCCGCCCCGAGCAGTCCCGCAAACGGCGCCGGGCCTGCCTCGAGCATCGTCACTTCGACCCCGAGCCCTCGCGCCGTCGACGCGACCTCAGCGCCGACGAATCCGCCGCCGACGACCGCAAGATGACGACCGGGCTCAAGCTCGGCGCGGAGCGCGGCGGCGTCGGCGGCGGTGCGAAGCACATGGACGCCCGGCGGCGAGGCGAAAGGGAGGCGGCGCGCACGCGCGCCGGTCGCGATCACGAGCGCTTCCCACTCGAACGCGTCGCCCCGATCGGTTCTCGCGACCCGTGGGCGCTGGCCGACCGTCACGACGCGACGGCCGACCACGAGCTCGATCTGGTGCTCGGGCCAGAACGAGTCCGGCCGCAGAGCAAGGCTCTCCGCAGGCCGCTCTCCCGCAAGGAACTCCTTCGAGAGCGCAGGACGCTCGTACGGTGGCATCGGCTCGTCGCCGACGACGACGATGCGGCCGTCGAAGCCCTCGTTCCGGAGCGTCTCGGCACAGCGGCTGCCGGCGAGACCCGCGCCGACGATCAGGATGGAGCGTGGAGTCTTCAAGCCGCCTTCAGCTCCGCGACCGCGATTGCCGCCATCGGGCAGGCAGCCGCAGCGTCGAGGACCGCCGGGTCGTCGGATTCGCCGACTCGGACGGTGGCGGTGCCGCCGGCGTCGAGCTCGAAGACATGCGGTGCGAGCTCGGCGCACGCGCCGAAGCCACTACACAGCGACCTGTCGATCACGATCTGGTACACGACGTGCTCCTTTCGTTGCGGTTGGACGAGCAAGCACGCGCCAGGCCGTCGCGGCCGCGACTGCGAAGACCGCGCCGAGATAGATGCCGAGCGCCCAGCGTTGCGACGAATCCGTTCCGGAGGCGAGCCCGTGGGCGGTCGCGAGCCCGAAGACGCCGTACGTGGCGTAGTGCAGCCTCCGCCAGGCCCGTGCTCCGATGCGCCGGCGAAGGGGAAACGACACGACGACGAGCGCTGCGAGCTCGGCTGCGATCACGCCGAGGGCCGTCGCCGCAGGGCGGTAGCCGCTCAGACCGGGAACGAGCAGCGCCCCGAGCCCGACGTGGACCGTCTTGTCGAGAGCGAGCGTGACGCCGTGCAAGGCGACGGCGCCGAGCGCGAGCAGGGAGAGAAACCTGTGCGTGTCCGTTGCGGCCGCCGCCTTCAATGCCCGCCCGAACGGTCGCGACTTCACGACGAGGCCGGCGAGAACGGAAAGGGTGAGCACGACGTACGCCGTCAGGCCGGAGGCGCGGGCGAGAATCCAGAACGTGGGGTCTTTCATCGCAGACCTCCCGCGAGTCGCGTCGTCCCACCCGTCGAGACGAAGACCGAAGGCAGGCGAAGCAGGTCCGCCTCGGCGGCGCCGGCCTCTTCTCCCGCGAGGAACAACGCCTTCGCCCAGACTTCGGCGACGACTGCGTCCGATGCGACGACCGTGGCGCGAACGAGGTCTCCGCCTGCAGACGTTCCCGTCGCCGGGTCGATGAGGTGATGGAGCTCCCGTCCGCCTCGCTGCCAGCGGCGTCGGTCGCGGCCCGACGTGGCGAGCGCGCCGCTCGTCAACTCGACCGTCAGCGAGCCGGTCGCGGTCTGCACGGCGATGGGCCAGGCGCCGTCGCGGACGGCGATGTCCCCGCCGGCGTTGACGAGGCATGGGCCCGCGATCGCGAGCACCTCCGCCGCACGGTCCGCCGCGTAGCCCTTGCCGATCCCGCCGAAGTCGAGCCGCACGCCGTCGTCGAGCTCGATCACCCCGCGGTCGATGCGCACTTCCCCGCCGCATGCGCGGGCCTCGGGCTCGGGACCGTGGGCTGCGATCGACTCGAAGGTCCGGTCGTACCCGGCGGCGACGACGGCGTCATGGACCGTCGGATCGAAACGCCCTCCGGTGTCCTCGCGTGCCGCGAGGGCGAGCTCGGTCACGCGCATGAGGTCGGGACCGGGGTCGAGCCGGCCGGCGCGGTTCAGGAGCGAGAGCTCCGAGTCCTGTCGGAAGCGCGAGAGGATCGCCTCGAGTCGGTGGAACTCGTCCTCCGCGGCGGAGAGCGCGGCGGTGGCGCCGCTCGCGTCGACGAGGAGGTCGATCTCCGTGCCCATCGCCCTGAACGTGCGCCGCTCCATCACGAGGTCCTCGTGACGGTGAGCGGAGGCAACGAGACGACGCGAACGGACGGCGCGGAAGCGGCGGCGAGCTGCGCCCGGTGTGCCGCCGAGATTTGCGCGTGTCGCTGCTTCAGCTGCACGCGGTAGACGGCCCAGCGGTGCTGGACGAGTCGCCGCACGACGATGCTCTCACGACGGAGCTGCTGCTCCCTGATCGCGAGTGCAGCGAGGCGCGGGTCGGGTCGTGCCGACGCCCCCCACGGCCGTGTCGCGACCACCGTCCACGTCAAGAAGAAGACGACGAGCGTGACTGCGAGCGCGTAGAGGCGGCCGGTGTGGCTAGTCATCTCCGCCACCCTGTGCCTCGCGTTCGCCGCCCGAGTCGTCGTGATGCGCGGAGTGCTTGATCACGACGATCGGTGCGGGGCGCCTGTAGACGACACGAGGCGCGGCGACAACGCCATGCGTCGACGCCGGTACCCGGGGCAGGGCAGGCGGGCGATCCCGCAGGGCGCGCCGGAGCGCAAGCTCGACCTTGTTCAGGCGTCGCACCCGAGCCGTGACGGAGCTCGTCGTGACCTGCGCGCGCGACGAGGCTCCGACTCCCACCGTGCGGCTGGCCGCGAGCACCCCGAGCATTGCGGCCAGTCCGAGCAGGAGAGCAATTGCGACGATGTGTGCCTTCTTCATCTTGCGATCACCTCCGCGTTCGATGTCTCGACGGTAGGAGGCATCGCGCCCGGTTTGGGCGAGGGCTTGGCAAGGCTTTGGAAGCGGCAGGGAAAGATTCGGCAAAGGCCGCCGGACGATCGACGTCTGGTCCGTCAGGATGAGCACATGCGGGTGCTGATCGTCGAGGACGAGGATGCGATTGCCGAGCCTCTGGCCGAGGGCTTGCGTCGGGAAGGCTTCGACGTCGACCGTGCCGCCACCGGGGCGGAGGCGCTCGCGGCCGGTGAGGCGGATGTCGTGCTGCTCGATCTCCGTCTACCCGACATGGACGGCCTCGACGTGTGCCGGCGGATCCGCGAGCACTCGGCCGTTCCGATCATCGTGGTCACCGCCCGCGGCGAGGAAGCCGACCGCGTCGTCGGTCTGGAGCTTGGGGCGGACGACTACGTCGTCAAGCCGTTC
>Ga0157369_10010970_pt1 | contig 10315 bp, 8 predicted proteins | sample C25metaG_FD_113461 | JGI IMG/M metagenome (GOLD analysis project Ga0157369, IMG submission 113461) | Corn rhizosphere microbial communities from Kellogg Biological Station, Michigan, USA - C2-5 metaG | ecosystem: Host-associated > Plants > Roots > Rhizosphere > Soil | place: USA: Michigan...
CATCCAGGAGTACATGAAGCACGGCGCGAAGACCGACGCCGTGTTCGAGCAGTCGTACACGTGGGAGGACGGCATGCTCCACCCGGGGGACCAGCCCGGCCTCGGTGTCGAGTTGAACGTGGATGAAGCGGGCAAGTATCCGTATCAGCGGGCGTACCTGCCCTACAACCGTCTCGCCGACGGAACCGTCCACGACTGGTGACCCCGGCGACGCCCCGTCAGCGGAGGCCGAGGAGCGCAGCGACGCGGTGGCGCAGTCCGGCCCGGACGAGCCGGGCGTGCTCCCGCGCCGCCGTCCGGGCCTCGTCGACCTGACCGGTGGCGATCGCCTCGAACAGTTGCTCGTGGACGGCGAGCGAGTCCTGGGCCGCTTCGTCGCGGACCAACCTGCCGCCGTATGCGGAGCGCTGCGTCGAGACCAGGGCGCTCTCGATGCCGTCGAGCAGGAAGGAGAGCACCTCGCTGCCGGCCGCGTCGACGAGCGCCGCGTGGAATTCGCCGTTGGCGACGCCGAGGGCGTCGCCGGATTCGGCACTCCGCATCCGATCGAGGGCGGATCGGGCCGAGTCGACCGCGTGCGAGGCCGACGGGGAGGATTGCTCGGCCGCCCGCTGCGCGACGAACTCGTCGAGGAAGTCCCTGATCTGCGCGAGCTCGATCAGACGCTGGGGATCGCGGCGGACCAGGGCGCCGAGCTGGATGCCGAGCACCTCGCTGGTCGGCCGGGTCACCGTGCCGCGGCGCCCACGGCCCAACTCGATGAGCCCTCGGCCGCTCAGGACCTTCAACACCTCTCGGACCGTGGCGCGGCTGATCCCGTAGCGCTCGGAGAGTTCGGATTCGCTCGGGAGCTTCGCGCCGAACTCGAACTCGTCGGCGAGTTCCCGCTGCAAGTCGTCGGCGATGTCCTCGACCCGAGACTCGGTCCCTCCGGTGTGATCCATGCCGTGAAGGTATCAGACAACTTTTGGCCCGAGTGAGTAGCGGGACAAAGGTGTCAGACATCTTTTGGCGTGCTTGGGGCGTTATTCGGCGATTTTTCGGCTAAGCACCTTGATTTAGTCGGGTTACTTGGAGAATCTTCCCGAGAAGTTGCTTGACAACTTTGACCGCTGGGCGGAGGATCGATCCATCAACGACGATGGGAGTCAGGTGTTCGAGTACGTCACATCACTGGGCCGGGTGCGCGGCGAGCGGATCGACACCCCGGACGGCGCGGCGGTCGCGGTCCTCGGGCTCCCGACCGCTCGGGTCGCAGCCCGGTTCCAGCCGGCGGTACGGCCGGACGGTTGGCGCGGTGTCCGCGCAAGCGCTCAAGGCCCGATCGCCTGGCAGGACGCGGGGCGGGCCGGAGGGGCACCGATGAGCGAGGCCGACAGCCTCACAGCGAACGTCTGGCTCCCCGGTGAACGCGTCGACACCCCTCGACCAGTCCTCGTCTGGGTCCACGGCGGCGCGCACCTCTACGGCTCGAACGCGCACCCGCTGTGCGACGGTGCCCGCCTCGCCGCGGCGCACGGGATCATCGTGGTGTCGATCGCGTACCGGCTCGGCGCACTCGGCTCGCTCCGCCTCGACCACCTGCTCGGCCCGGAGTATGTGGACGCCGGCAACCTGGCGCTCCGCGACACGCTCGCCGGCGTCCAGTGGGTGCATGACGAGATCGCGGCCTTCGGGGGCGATCCCGCACGCATCACCGTCATGGGGCAGTCCGCCGGCGGCGTGGCCGTCGCCACGTTGCTCGCCGAGAGCTCCGGCGACTCTCCCTTCCGTCGGGTGATCATCGAGAGCGCGACGGCCGAGCGGGTGCACACGCTCGACGAAGCGGCCGAGGTGACCGATGAACTGCTGGTGGAGCTGGCCGGCTCGGACGCCGACCCTGGCGAGCTGCTGCGCACCGGTCCGGCCGAGCTCGTCGCCGCCCAGGAACGGATGGTCGATCGGTGGCGTGCGACCCGGCGGGGGCCCGGCATCCCCTTCCGGCCCGTCATCGACGGGCGCTTCGTCCACGATGTACCGCTGCGGTCGATCGCAGCCGGCGCCGGCGCCCACATCGACGCGATCATCGGAACGAACCGGAACGAGGCGAGCGGATACGTCGACCTGCTCCGCCTCGCGCCTGCGGAGGCCCTGGCCACGCTCGACCGCGAACTCCAGGCCGACGGTCGAGGCGGAACCGCCGACGCCTATCTGGCTGCCTGCACTGCGGACGACGGGCGGGTGCTCGATCCGGTCGAGGCGCTGGAATCCTACGTCTCCGACCGGCTCTACCGACGGCCGGTGAGCCGTCTGCTCGACGCGCGTTCCGGTGCGGAAGGGAACACCTTCGGCTACCTCTTCGCCTGGAGCCGACCGGACACGCCCACGTGGGCCCGCCGCTCCGGTCACTCGCTCGAGCTGCCGTTCGTGTTCCGACACCTCGACGACAGCGCCGCGGCCAGGGAGGAGCTCGGCGCCGAACCGCCGTTCGAGCTCAGCGAGCGGATGAGCGCGGGATGGGCGGCGTTCGTCGCCGCGGGGGACCCGTCCTCCCCGGATGCCGCGTGGCCGGCGTACGGTCCCGAGCGCTCCACCCGCGTCCTCGACCGTCGGAGCCGGACCGTCCATGACCCCTTCGCCGCCCGTCGGCGTTTCACCGAAGCCTCCCCAGTGCTCACCGCCTGATACCTCGACACAACCGTTCCAGCGACACATCAGCTTCAGAGGAGAAGACAGATGTCACACACGAACCCCCTGCACGACGTCCAGCTCACCCGCCGCACCGCGCTCGGCCTCGGTATCGGCGGTCTCGCCGCCATGGCCCTCGCGGCGTGCTCGCCGGGTGGCGCGAGCACCCAGGCCGCGCGATCCGAGCTCCTGCTGCCCACGTTCCGAGCGCAGCGCGCCGCGGACGCCACCGCCATCGTGAGCCAGGTTGCCGGGGTGCAACCGGTCTACACCTCGTACCCCGCGAGCTACTGGACCAGTGTCGCCGCGGCGCCGGGCCGGGGCGGCGAGTTGAAGACGTTCCAGATGCTGTACTTCTCGCCACCCGCACCACTCGAGTCGAACCCGTTCTGGCAGGAGCTCAACAAGCGGATCAACGCCGACTTCAAGCCGAGCTACGCCTCCGGCGACAACTACGACGCGAAGGTCGCGACGACGCTCGCGGGCGGCACGCTGCCGGACATCATGTACCTCCGAGACGAGGTCCCGGCGGTGCAGCAGGCGATCCAGGCCGGTGCATTCGCCGACCTGTCCGACGCGCTGGGCGGCGACGCCGTCCTCGAGTACCCGAACCTGGCGAACCTCGAGACCCATGCGTGGCGGAACTCGGCGAAGGGCAACCGCATCATGGGCGTCCCGCGCACGAGCCCCCGCGTGACGGCGTGCCCGGTCATCCGCACCGACCTCATGGAGGCGGTCGGTGTGACCGGTCAGCCGGCCGACGCGGCGGCGTTCGCGGACGTCCTGGCGGAGATCGCGAAGCTCGGCGAACACGCCGGCCGTCGCGTGTGGGCGGTCGGTGGCCTCGGCACGGGTCAGATCCAACTGCTGTCGCGCTGGATGTTCGGCGCGGGCGCGGACTGGACGCTCGGCTCCGGCGGCTCGCTCGTCAACACGATCGAGACCGACGAATTCGAGGCGACCATGGAGTACCTGGCCGATCTGTGGAAGCGGAACGTGTTCCACCCCGACGCGATCGCGCTCGGATCCGACTCCCAGCGCAGCAAGGAGAAGCAGCTCTGGCTCGAGGGCCAGATCGCCTTCGAACTCGACGACCCGGCCTGGCTCTCCTCGCAAGGCATGCTGCAGGTCGAGGAGTCGACGAGTGGCGCCCGCGTCGGGTACCTGACCCCGCCCGGCCACGACGGCGGGGACATCGTCGTACAGGCGGGACCGGGCTACGGTGGCTTCGACGGGATCTCCGCCTCCGCGGCCAAGGACCCGAATCGCCTGGCGGAGCTGTTGCGGTTCCTCGACTGGTGGGCTGCGCCGTTCGGCACCGAGGAGAACCTGTTCATCGGCGGTTCCGGTCTGGAGGGCTACAACTACACCTTCGGGCCGGGCAAGCAGATCGTCTCGACGGGAGACGCGACCGCCCTCGCCAACCTCCAGGGCCTCAAATGGCTGGGCGTCACCGCACCGCCGTACATCATGCTGAACAACGAGAACGCCGGGCGCGCCGACGGGCTCGTCGCGCAGATGGAGTACCTCACGAAGGCCGCCGTCGACAGCCCGGTCGTCGGCCTGACGTCCACCACTCAGACGAGCCGTGGGGCCCAGCTGACCCAGATCAACGACGACTACCGCAACAAGATCGTCTCGGGCAAGCTCTCGGTCTCCGCGATCAAGGACTGGCGGTCCGACTGGCGGAAAGCCGGTGGCGACCAGGTCAAGGCCGATTACCGCAAGCTCCTCGACGAACGGAAGTGACGTCATGACGCAGCTGCAGACCAGGTCGGCGCGCTCCGCCGCCCGCGATCGTCGTCGAGAGGACGCGGCCCGCCGGCACCGCACCCCGCTCGGGACCCGGATGCGTCGCGAGTGGCGGATGTACGCGCTCATCCTGCCCGGGCTCCTGTTCTTCTTGCTCTTCGCCTACGTCCCGATCCTCGGCAACGTCGTCGCCTTCCAGGCGTTCTCGCCGTTCCTGGGGATCGAGGGCTCACCGTGGGTGGGCTTCGACAACTTCGTCCGCATCGTCAGCGACCCGGAGGTCGTTCGGGCAGTGGTCAACACGATCCAGATCGCCGTCCTCCAGATCGTCTTCTCCTTCCCTGCACCGATCCTGCTCGCCCTCCTCCTCAACAGCCTGTTGTCGTCCCGCGTGAAGCGGGTCGTGCAGTCGATCGTCTACCTGCCGCACTTCATCTCCTGGGTGATCGTGATCTCCATCTGGCAGCAGATCCTCGGCGGCGCCGGACCGGTCGCCGGGCTGTTCGAGTCCCTCGGCGTCGACGGCGTGAACATCATGTCGAATCCGGACACCTTCAAGCTCCTCGTGACCTCGCAGGTCATCTGGAAGGACATCGGCTGGGGGACCATCATCTTCTTCGCGGCGATCGCGGCGATTCCGCAGGAACTCTATGAGGCCGCGGCGGTGGACGGCGCGAAGCCGTGGCGGCAGACGTGGCACGTGACCCTGCCGGGGCTCGTCCCGGTGATCTCGCTGCTGCTGGTCCTGACCGTCGGCAACGTGCTGACCGTCGGGTTCGAGCAGCTGCTCCTGCAACAACCGATCGTCGGCGCGGATGCTGCGCAGGTCATCGACACCTTCGTGTACTTCCGAGGCGTGGTCGGAGGCGACTGGGGGATCTCCGCAGCCGCAGGACTCATCAAGGGCGTCATCGGCACGCTCCTTGTGCTGGGCGCGAACCGTCTGGCGAAACGAATGGGAACGGAGGGGGTCCTGTGACCACCATGACAGCACCGGAGACGCCGACGTCGCCGATGGCATCGGAAGCCGCGGGCAGCGCTCGCCCACCGCGGACCAAACGTCGGCGACGCGGTCCCGCGAGCGACCGACCGGCGTGGATGGGGCGCCCCTCCGTCCCCGTTCAGGCGCTCAAAGCCCTCGTCATCGGCTTCATCGTCCTGGTGATGCTGTACCCGTTCGTCTACATCATCGCGATGAGCTTCGCCTCGAAGGACGCGCAGACGAGCGGCTTCCTGCCGACCTCGTTCTCGCTGGACGCGTACCAGGCGATCCTCGCCGGCGACATCGTCACGCGTTCGCTGCTCATCTCGGCCTTCGTGACGATCGTCGGGACGGCGCTCTCGCTCACCTGCACCGTGATGTTGGCCTACGGGCTCAGCCGCACCAGGCAGGTCCCCGGCTCGCGTGCGATTCTGCTCCTCGTCGTGTTCACCATGTTCTTCGGTGCCGGGATCATCCCCAACTACCTGCTGATGAAGAACCTCGGCCTGTTGAACACCCTGTGGTCGCTCATCCTCCCTGGCCTGATCTCGGCGTTCAACATGGTGGTCGTGCGCAACTTCTTCATGAGCATCCCGGCGAGTCTCATCGAGTCCGCGCGCATCGACGGCGCGAGCGACTTCCGGATCCTCTGGAAGATCGTCCTGCCACTGTCGCGCCCCGTGCTCGCGGTCGTCGGGCTCTTCGCCGCCGTCGGGTACTGGAACAGCTACTTCAGTGCGCTGCTCTACATCAACGACTCGAGCCTGTGGCCGGTGCAGGTCGTGCTGAACCAGTACGTCATCCAGGGGTCCGTCCTCACCGACATCATCGGTTCGGACGTCCCGACACCACCGTCCCAGTCGGTGCAAATGGCGGTCGTGGTCCTCGCGACCCTGCCGATCCTGATCGTCTACCCGTTCATCCAGCGCCACTTCACGAAGGGCATGCTGACCGGCGCGATCAAGGGGTGATTCCCTGATCCGATTCCGAACGGACCGCGACACCCCGGACCCTCCTGGTCCGGGGTGTCGTTCGTGGTGTGCTGTAGCCGTGCGCCTCAGTCGATGGGGTCGAGTCGTCCCGGCCGGACGACGACCCACAGGATGACGATCGCGGCGAGCTGGCCGACCACCATGACCGCGGCCACGGGTGCGGCGCTCGTCACCCCGATGAACCCGGCGATCGGGGTGGCGAGCGCGCCGAAGCCCTGCCGGGTGGCGTTCAGGAGACTCGCCGCGGTGCCGGCGTCGCCGCCGTGGCGGGCGAGCGCGAGGGTCTGGATGCAGGGGGTGTTCACACCGAGGAAGAAGGTGAACGCCCAGAGGAACACCATGATGCTCACGAGCGGCCCGACGGGCAGGAGCCCGATCAGGAGCAGCCCGATGGCGGAGAGCCCGAGACCGGCGGTGGACAGCATGACGATGCGGCGAGGTTCGATGCGATGGGCGATGCGGACCCCGAGTTGCGTGCCGAGGAGCATCATGAGCGCGTGCGAGGCGAAGACGAGACCGTACTGCAGTTCGCTGAGCCCGTAGACCCGTTGGAACAGGAACGAGGAGGCCGCGAGATAGCTGTACATGCCGGCCCACGCCAGTGAGGTCACGAGCACGAGCCCGACGAAGGGTCGGTCGGAGCCCACCCGCCGCATCGCCGAGGCGCGAGCGCGCAGTCCTCCGGGGTGCCGGCGTTCCGGAGGGAGCGTCTCGCCGATGAGGACGAGCACGAGCAGCCCGATGGCGAGTCCGTATCCGGCGAGGGAGGCGAAGACGCCCCGCCACTCCATGACCTCCAGCAACAGCGACCCGAACAGTGGCCCGACGGCGATGGCCATCCCCGAAATGAGCGACATCGACGCCAGCATGCGCATCATCGACAACCCGGAGTAGAGGTCGCGCACGATGGCGAGCGCGATGACGCCCGTCGCGGCCGACGCCGCGCCCTGGAGCACGCGAGCGGCCACCAACATCTCGACCGAGGGCGCGAGGGCGCAGGCGATCGAGGCGGCGACGTGGACGACGGTGGCGATGAGCATCGGCTGGCGCCGACCGACTGCGTCGCTCCAGGGGCCGGCGAAGAACTGTCCGAAGACCATGCCGATCATCGCGCCCGTGAAGGTGAACTGGATCGACGGCTCCGAGACGCCGAACGTGCCCGCGATCTGCGGGAAGGCCGGCAGGTAGATGTCGATCGTGAAGGTGCTGAGTGTCTGCAGCAGTCCCAGCGCGATGACGTACGCGATCCGTCGGCGTGCGAAGTCGTCGGCCGCCGGTGCCGCGTCGCCCGCGCTCATCGCCGGTGTCCCGTCGAGGACACCGGTCGGATCGCGCGGCTCATGCGGTCGCTTCGCGGGCGGTGAACCCGAGTGGGTCCCGGAGGAGCGCGGCGAACGCGACGTCGCTCGCCCCCGCGAGGAGCTGGCTCTCGCCGAGCCGCGGTTCGACGAGGCGGGCCGGGCTGCGCAGCGCGGAGATGGTCTCGTCCGAGAGCCGCCGTCGGATCGCGCCGTCGCCCTGGGCGAGCAGCAGACCGAAGAAGCCGCCCATAACGACGATCTCGGGGTCGTAGATGTTGGTGATGACCCGGATCGCGGTCGCGACGTACTCCAGCTGCCGGTCGAGGGCGCCGGCGGTCCGGGCAGCGGATCCCTCGGCGAGCGCGGCACGGAGGTCCGCGAGCGCGACCGAGGCGGCACCGGTGGCCGCGGCGATGGCGTGCGAGGAGACGACGGTCGTGAGACAGCCGACGTTGCCGCAACTGCACACCGGTCCGTCGGGGGCGACGAGCAGATGGCCGAGGCGGGCGACGCCGCCGTTCGCGCCTTGCAGGATCCGGCCGTCGACGAGAGCCGCCGCCCCGATCCCGCCGGGGCCGCCGTAGAGGTAGACGGCGTCGTCGGTGTCACGGGCCGCGCCCCAGTGTCGTTCAGCGGCGAGCCCGACGGCGGCGTCGAAGGCGACCCGGGAGGGGATACCGGTCGCGTCCTGCAACAGCGAGGCGAACGGCACGTTCCGCCACCGCAGGTGCGGCGCGTAGACCACGTCTTCGCCGGTCTTGTCGACGCGGCCCGGGGTGGCAGCGCAGAGCGCGACCAGGCGGGAGTCCGGTAGGGCCGCATGCAGCTCGCCGACGGCTTCGGCGGTCATCACGGCGGCCTCGTTCGGGGTGACCACCCGCTCGCTCGGACGGAAGGTCTGCGCGACGATCCGCCCGCCGAGGGCGCAGAGGGCCACTCGGACCCCGTCGACGTCGGGGTTCACGGACACCGCGAGGAACCGATCCGTGGGGACGACGACGGGGGAGGGGCGCCCGACCCGGGTCGCCGGGGGAGCGGCCTCCTGGCGGACGACGCCGGCGAGTTCGAGGTCGGAGATGACGGTCGCCACCGACGAGCGGGAGAGACCGGTGCGCCTGGTGATCTCCGCTCTGGAGAGGCCACCGTCGCCGTGGACGAGTGCGAGGACGGCGGACACGTTCCGCCGTCGGATGTCCTCGAGGGTGTGCCCGGAGGGGGTTCCGATGCTCATTGGGTCCTCTCGACGGGGTTCCTCCGCGACCGATGCGGAGCGAGCTGATAAGTTCTAGTCTTGCACAAATGCAACGCGATCGAGGAGACCGGCATGCACAACGTACTCATTCTTCGTGGCGAGGGGCGCTACGCCGATCCCTGGCACGACTTCGCGGCGACGTCGGGCCGCGTGGCCGATCTCGCCCGAGAGGAGGGGCTCGGTGTCCGGGTGAGTGGTGCGGTGGAGGAGGAGCTGGCATCACTCGACGATGTCGACCTCCTCGTGCTCATGGTCGGCAATCCCACACGGCACGGACTGGAGTCGTCAACCTTCGCGGCGGCGCAGGAGGGGTTCGAGGCCTACGCGCGCGGCGGAGGGTCGATCTGGTCGCACCACGTCTCAGCCACGTCGTTCCCCCATATGCCGGCGTGGGAGCGGGTGATCGGCGGTCGGTGGGTCGGTGGTGTCTCGATGCATCCCGAGATCGGCCAGGCTGCCATCGAGGTGCCCGACACCGGGCATCCGATCACGCGGGGTCTCGGCGACTTCACCGTCTGGGATGAGCGCTACACGCACCTCCGGATCTCCGACGCCGTCCGGCCGCTCGCCTTCCACGAGCACGAGGGCGTCCGTCATCCGGTGTTGTGGACGCACCGCCCGGGTCCCGCCCGCGTCGTCTACGACGCACTGGGTCACGACATCCGTTCGTTCGACTCGCCCGAACGACAGATCCTCCTGCAGCGCAGCCTCGGCTGGCTGCTCGACGGCGATGCCACGGGAATGACGGCCTAAGTTTGTCCAAGTCTTGAACATAAGCTACTGTTCCTGACAGCAGCACCGGCTGTAGCGACGACCGGTGCACCACCGAAGGATTACGAGGAGGTAATTCCATGAAGCGATCAGCCGTCTGGGTCACCGCAGCCGTCGTCGGGGCCCTGGCCCTCGGCGGATGCTCCGCCGGGAGCGACAGCGAGGCCCCCGCCGAGAGCGGCCCGGTGACGCTCACCTGGTGGACCTGGTGGGCCGGCGCCCCCGGCATCGCGGACGCCTGGAACGCGGAACACCCGGACATCCAGGTCAAGGTCACCAACGTCGGGGGTGGCACCGATCAGTTCACCAAACTCAACGCCGCCGTGCGGGCCGGGGAGGGCCCGGACCTCGCGCTCGCCGAGTACCAGTGGCTCCCCTCGTACATCTCGAGCGGCGTCGCCGCAGACATCAGCGAGTACGTGAACGGCATCGAGGACCAGTACAGTCCTGCCGTCTGGAACCTCGTCCATCTCGGTGACGACGGGGTCTACGGGGTCCCGCTCGACCAGGCGCCGATGCTGCTCATGTACCGCGCCGACCTCTTCGAGCAGTACGGGCTCTCCGTGCCCACTACCTGGGACGAGTTCGCCGACACCGC
>Ga0157369_10010971_pt1 | contig 10315 bp, 6 predicted proteins | sample C25metaG_FD_113461 | JGI IMG/M metagenome (GOLD analysis project Ga0157369, IMG submission 113461) | Corn rhizosphere microbial communities from Kellogg Biological Station, Michigan, USA - C2-5 metaG | ecosystem: Host-associated > Plants > Roots > Rhizosphere > Soil | place: USA: Michigan...
AGCAACTCCAGGAGGGTGGCGCGCTGCGGCCCGCCGGGGCGGCGCACCAGGGCCTCCGCCTGGGGCTGCTTCGCCGGATCGGGCATGCGGTCACGGTAAGTGGAGCGGAACCTGCCGCACCGGTGAACCGGCCACCAGCACTCAGACGGTACCGGCGTTACCCAGTTCTGCACTGAGCCGGTGAAGATGGCGGCGAGGTCCTGATCGGTCGGCTGCACGCGCGTCCGTGCTCGCGAGTCACTGACGGCGGACGACCAGGACAACGCCGATCCCAGCGACGATGAAGACGAAGAGCACAACCGCGGCACAGACGGCGCCCACCCAGACCGACAGAAACCATGCACCGGAGGCGTCTTCGGACAACAACTTCGCGTCGCCGGTCGGTGACGATGTGATGGTGATGGTGATGTTGGGTTGCGTGCCGGCCGTCGTGGTATGCGTAGGCGCCGGGCTCGAGCTGACGGTGCTGGGTCGCGTGCCGGCCGTCGCGGTGCCGGTGGGCGTAGGCTTGGGCGCCGCCGTTGGCGTGGGCTGCAGCGCGGGGTTGGAAATGTGGACCTCACCACGCGCCGCCGCCCCCGCCGTCGCTCCCACACATTGCTGCTCGAACGTGGCGTCGAAGCTCTGCACCCAGCCGCCGGTGCCGTAGACCGCTTTGGTGATGGTGAAGGAGCCGGTCTCGTTGCCGCATGCCACCGAATTGCCGCCCAGCTCCAATCCTGGGCCGGGCCGGAAGCTCCCGGTACCGCTGTTGTACGTGACGGTGTAGCTGCCGGGAGTGAGGGCCCGCCCGCTCGGTGCGATGAATGCGAGGGACCACCGGACACCGTTGGCGGCCTGGACCGCGATGTGGACCACGCCGGTGTTGGCGTCCGCGAAAACTGCATGGTCGCCGTCCACGATGACGAACGTGTCGCCGTTGCTGGTGGAGTACGAGTACGACATACCCTGGGTGACGGAGTCGTGGCGGTCCCCGCTGAAACTCAACGACCCGGTCGCCACCGGCAGCGCATGAGCCGTGCCGGCCACGAAAATGCCACCCACGGCCGCCATGACCGACAAGGCAGCCATGACGCGCCACCGCCGAAACGACTTCATGCGCTTCCCCTGTCGATGACCGTCTCTCGTCGCGGCACCCGCCTTGCTCGGATCAGCGCCGGCCGCCAAGAGCCGGCGAATCAGTACCTGGACCATCTCGGCGGCTCTGCGTACAGCAGCAGTCGTCGGAGCCGGACGCCGATCCTAACTCGAACCACGTGCGTCTGGGGAGGCGCCAGAGCGAACGGCCGGCACGCACCCTCGACGTCTGACGCCGGCCCGGACCGGTTCGTACGCCAGGCTCTTGCCTCTGATCTGTCCGAGGAGCGCGACCGGTGGTGGTCCGTAACGGACCACCACCAGTCGTATCGGGGCTCAGAACTTGGTGGTGATGGTCGTGGTGACCGTGGTGACGCTGATCGTGCACGGCCCGGTGCTGCCGGTGGTCAGGATTGACGAGGTGGTCGAGGTGGTCGTGGTGCCGGCGCCGGAGACGTCCAGGTCGACCTGTCCGGCCGGGTGGAACGACAACTCCTCCGTGCGGCTCTCCGGGTCTTTCCATGCCCGGACCAGCTCCGCGACATTCGTCTCGCTGTACATGCTGGTACTCCTTCAGGTTCGTCGGTGCGGGTCGTCGCTGTGTCGCCCGCTCGTGCCGCCCGGATCAGGCGGCTCGTCGCAACAGGTTCAGTTCTTGGTGGTGATGGTCGTGGAGATCGTGGTGACGCTGATCGTGCACGGCCCGGTGCTGCTCGTGGTCGTGACCGTGATGACGGTCGCCGTGGTCGTGGTGCCGGCACCCGAGAGTTCCAGGTCGACCTGCCCGGCCGGGTGAAACGACAGCTCCTCGGTGCGGCTCTCCGGGTCCTTCCAGGCCCGTACCAGCTCCGCGACATTCGCCTCGCTGTACAAGGTGGTGCTCCTTTCTGTGTCGAGCGGGGCCGTCGTGGGGCGGCCCCACCTTGCCGCGCGCCCGGACGGGAACGCGGTCATGCCGTCAGCGCCTCCAGCACGTCTGCGCACGGGTCTCGTTCGGAGGCGCTGCCTGCTTCGCCGACGGGGACGGTCGCGTCAGCGAAGAGCCTTCGGTACACCGGATCGGTGCGGATGAGTTCCTCGTGCCGGCCGCGGGCGACGATCCGCCCGTACTCGAGGACGAGGATCTGGTCGGCGGTACGGATCGCGCCGGCGCGGTGCGAGATCACGATCCGGGTCACGTCGAGCCGCGACAGCGCCACGTCCACCCGACGCTCGGTCTCCGGGTCGAGGTGACTGGTCGCCTCATCGAGGACAAGTAGCCGGGGGCGGTGGACCAGAGCCCGGGCGAGCGCGATCCGTTGGCGTTGCCCGGCCGACAGCGCGGTGCCGCCCTCGCCGACCGCCGTGTCGTACGCCAACGGCAGCCGTACCACCTCGGCGTGCAGCCCGGCCGTCTCCGCGGCGAGAACGACGTCGGCGTCGGTCAGGTACGGCCGGCCGAGCGTGATGTTGGCTCGGATGCTGCCGTTGAACAGGTTCAGGTCCTGCAGGACCGCCCCGCACCCGGCGCGCAACGCCGCCAGGTCCAGGGTCGCGAGGTCGTGGCCGTCGTGGCGGACGCTGCCCCGCTCGGGTCGTAGCAGACCGAGGACGAGCAGAGCGATCGTGCTCTTGCCCGAGCCGGTCGGGCCGACGATGGCGAGCTTGCCGCCGGGCGGCACGGTGAAGCTGATGTCGGCGAGGACGGGCTCGTTGCCTCCGGCGTACCGGAAGTCCACTGTAGACAGTTGCAGGTGAGTCGGTGCGGTGGCGGGCAACCGCAGCGTTCCGGTTGTCTCCTCGGGGGTGTCGAGCATGTCGTACATCCGCTCGACCTGGCTGCGCAGCATCGGGTACAACTGCCCGACGGCGGCCAGTGTCTGCACCGGTGTGAGCACCGACAGAGCGACGGAGTTGGCGGCCAGCGCGGCGCCCAGGCTCATCCGGCCCTCCAGGGTCAAGGCCACGCCGAGCCAGAGCAGCGCGAGCGGGGCGAGGGTGAGCAACGCCTGGTACACCGCGTCCACCCGGGCGCCGGACCGGCTGCGGCGGATCGTGGCCTGCCGGTAGCTGCCGAACAGCTCGCCCCATCGCCGTTCCACGAGCGGCTCGGCCCCGTTGGCCTTCACCGAGGCGACCGCCTCCAGCGCCTCGACCAGGTAGCTCTGCTCATCGGTACGGGCGGCCAACTCGCGCTGGGTCAACGTGCCCAGCCGCGGGTAGGCCCGGGCCAGCACCAGCGCCTGGACGCCGCCGAGCAGGACGACGAGCGGCAGGTACCAGGGCGCCACCACGGCGAGGCCGGCCAGGTACCCGACCAGCAGGGCGGCGTCCAGGATCAGGGTGAGCAGTTGCTGGGTGGCGAGCTCCCGGCTGCTCGACACGCTGCCCAGGCGCATCAGCAGATCGCCGCGGGCGCGCTGCAGGAAGTACGGCAGCGGCAGCCGCAGCAGGTGCCGCACGAACCGGTGCCCGAGTGCCGTGTCGGCCCGCGCGCGCAGCGTCGTCAGGGCCAGGGAGCGGGCCATCGACACGATCCCGACCAGTACCGCCGTCACGACCACGGCCACCAGCAGGTGCGGCAGCAGGTCGGCGCGGTGCTGAGGGACCAGCCGGTCCACCATGAGCTGGGTGGCCAGCGGCAGCGCGAGGCCGAGCAGCTTGAGCACGGCCGCCAGCAGCAACGCGGCGACGAGGATGCGTCGACCGCCCGGCGCCGCGACGAATTCCCGCAGGTACCGCACGAGCAGCAGGTCGCGCAGCCGGCGTCGACGGGGCACGAACGTGCCCGGTTCGGGCGTCAGGGTGATCAGGAGGCCGCCGTACCGGGTGAGGAATTCGGCCCGGGACTGTTGATAGCGCCCGAGTGCCGGGTCGGCGACGCGGACAACGCGCGGGCCGGCCCGCTCCACCACCACGAAGTGGTGGTCCGCCAGGTAGGCGATGGCCGGCCAACTCGCGCCGGCCACGGGCAACTCGTGGCCGGCCTCGGGCAGCAGGCCGATCCCGGCGGCTCCGGCGAGCAGGCGCCGCGCCGAAACCCCGTCGCGGCCACCGCCCAGCAGTTCACGGCACTCGGTCACCGTCGTGTCCCGGCCGTGGTACGTGGCGACCATCGCCAGGCAGGCGGCCGCGCACTCGCCTGTGGTCAACTGCTGGCGTAGCGGCACCCGGCGACTTAACCGCCGCCGGTTCACGGCCGGCTCCCCGTGCCCGGCGCCCCGTCGGCGGGCAGGCGCAGCAGCAGGAGCGACGGCGCCCGGTCGGGGTACGCCAGGCGCAGCAGCCCGTACCCGATTCCGGCCAGCCCGGTGGCCAGCGCGGGCGTGGCCGGACCGGGTGTGGCGCAGCGCGGGTCGTGCCCTTCCAGCTGGGCCAGCAGCGCGCGGGTCCGGGTGTGCCGGATCGCGGGCCGGCCGCCGCCCGCCGCCATGGACAGCAGGTCGAGGTCGCCGGTTTCGCCGTGGCAGAGGCTGTGGTCGAGCGCCGGGCCGGCGGCGATCGCGGCCCGGGTCGCGGCGGCGGTCTCGGCCGCCAGCACCGGGTCGTCCACGTGGCGCAGGGTGTCCAGCCGGGCCAGGGCACTGCCCGCGGGTCCGGCGTACCAGCCGGCCCCCGCAGCGGAGCGGGGCGAGGGTCCGGACGCCCGCTCGGCGGCGAACGCGGCCAGGCCCGCGATGCGGCACTCGGCCGCGCCGGTCACCGCGTAACTGCGCAGCAGCGCCCAGCCCACGCCGGCCGGGCCATTGCCCAGCCCGCCCCAGGACGGATCGGCCGGACCGGCCGGGTCGCTCGGCTGCCGCTGCGTCAGCGGGTCGGCCAGCAACCGCCGTACCGCCGCCGATGCCGCCCGGGCGGCGGCGGGTGACCCGGTCGCCTCGACGATCGCCGTGCTGGCGGCCAGGCAGCCGGCCGCGCCGGCGGCCACGCCCAAGCCGCCGGTCATCCCCACGCCGGCGGCGAAACCCGTGCCGGCACCCGAGTCTGCAGTGTCCAGCCCCTGGGCAGCCAGGTCGAGCAGCGTGTCCGCGGGCGCGGCCAGCTCGGGGTCGCCCAGCAGACGGGCCACGGCGGTCAGGGCGAACGCGAGCCCGGCCGGGCCGTCCAGGCCGCCGACCGCGCCGGCGGTCTGCGGGTACCGGGTCAGCGACTCCGCGACGGAGGGCGCGCAGGCGACGGCGTGGCGGCACAGCACCGCGTACCGCTCCTCGCCGGTCAGCGCGGCCAGCTGCGCCAGGAACAGCGCGATGCCGGCCGATCCGTTCAGCAGGCCGAACCCCAGCGGTTGCAGCATCCAGTGCCGGTCGTCGACCAGGCTCAGGCCGAGCCAGTTGACCCGGTCGGTGCCGGGGTACGCCAGCTCGGCGAGGCGGTCGCCGATCTTGTACGCGGCCGCGGCCAGCCGTTGCGGGTCGACCGGCTCCGCGGGATCCGCGGCGGCGTCGGCCGTGCGCCTACTGGCGATGGTGGAACGGATGATCCGCTCCTGGCGGGACAGGTCGGCCGGTCCCATGCCGGCGAGCTTGCCGAGCACGGCGGCGATGCTGGACTCGGGCAGCACCGCCGGGAACACCACGCCGTTGCCGTTGCACAGATCGCGGCGGTCGGGGCGGGCCGTGAACAGTGGCACGTCGCCGGCCCACAGCTCGGCGATCTCCCCCTCGGTCAGCCGCTGCCGGGTCGGGTCCTCGACGGAGGCCGCCCACAGGTGGTCCAGGATCCGGTCGCGGTCCAGGGCGTCGCGCAGGAAGTCGGGGTGGGTCGACTCGTCAAGCAGCTTCGCGTAGGTCCGGGTCGGTCGGACCACCGCCCGTACCTCGTCGGCGGCGAACCGGGAAAGCAGCGTGGCCAGCTCGTCCCGGCGCCGGGCGATCGCCTGGTATCCGTCCCGGAAGCCCGAGACGAGGTCGTCGAGGTGCGCGGTCGGGTCGGCGTCGGTCGCGCCCAGCCGGGGGCGGTTCTGCGCTCCGGTGAACACCTCGTACTCCCGGGTCAGCCGCATCTCGTCGGTACCCGGGTCGGACCAGGCCACCGACGCGATCGGCATGGGTACGTTCTTGTCGGCGCCCAGGCCGGACATGTCCACCGCGCCGTTCTCGCCGATCAGCAGCAGGGGCAGCAGGGCCGAGCGGGCCACCGAGGACTCCACCGCGCGTCGGGCCGGGTCGTCGAGCGCCCAGGCGGGGCCGGCGCCGGGCACCGACGGGTGCAGCAGGGCCTCCAGGTCGATGAGGACCGGCTGGTCGCCGCAGGCGATGAGGTTCTCGTAGTGGAAGTCCGCGCCGTCCAGCGCGTACAGCAGGGCCAGCAGGGCGCCCTGCCGGCGGTAGTAGCGCCGCACTCCCGCGAGATCGGCGCACGGGCCGTGCTCGGCGTACTCCAGCCAGCCGTACCCGGCGCGCTCAACCAGCGCCAGCCGGCGCAGTTCGAGCTCGGGCACCTGCCGGTTCAACCAGCCCATCACGTCGTTGAAGTGCCCGTGAACCGAGAGCGGGCGCGGCTTGTAGACCACCCGCGCGCCGTTGGCGAACCGGAGGATCGCCACGGCACGCCCGCCGTGATGGGTGTCGCCGCCGGTCTGCACCTCGACCAACGGGCCCGGATCGGCGCCCGCGAGCAGCCGTTGGACAACGACCGCACGATCGGCGGCCAGCCTCAACAGCAGCTCCGCCTGCGCGTCCGCGGCCAGCGTCGCCAGCTGTACGAGCAGCCGGGTGAGCACCGGGTACTCGGCGCACAGCGCGGTCAGCTGCTCCGGTCGGGACATCCGCCGTACGAAGCTGTCGAAGCGCTCCGCGCCGTCGGACCCGGTCAGCCGGCCACTGACCCGCCACACATTCAGCTCCAGCACCAGTGTCCGGGCGCCGACGGATATCAGCGACCGGGCCAGCGTCGCGGCGAACCCCTCGAGCACCGCCGGTACATCCACGTCGCTGCTGGCGCCGCCGATGCGGGCAGCCAGCCCCTGCGTCGCGTACCGCCAGAACGGAGCGAGAATGGTGAGGAACCCGGCGCCCCACAGCCGCCCGGCCGACCAGCCACCCAGATCCGGCTCGGCCGGCAGGTCCGCGAGGATCTGCTCCGCGGTCGCCGCCCACGCCGGTTTGAGCGTCCGGCCGGCCAGTGCCGCCGGCGCCTCGACCAGCAGCGCGGCCAGCCCGAGCGGGGTCACGCCGATGGCGTCGAGCCGGCGCTGGAACAGGCCGGTCTGCTCCAGTTGGTGCTCGTCGCGCCAGCGCCCCAGCCGTCGGGCCGCACGCGCGTCGCGGTCCAGGTCGGCCGGCGCGGGTGCGCCGGGCAGGCGCTCGCGAAGGTTCAAACCGCTGGCCCACCACGAGTTCGCGAGGATCGGCCGGGCGGCGTCCGGGGGCTTCCGGTCCGGCGGCGACGCGTCGGGCAGCGCCGTCGGGGCGGGCGCCTTCAACGGCGCGGGTGCGGTCATGGCTGGCCTCCTGCATGTTCGGTCGCCTTCGACCTAGCAAGGACCCACCTGCGCGGGTGTGGATACATCGAGCGGGCACGAATCTGCCGACGAGGAGGTGACTGCCGTGGCCGACCTGTTCCAGGCTGCGGACAACGGTTACGGGCGGGCCCAGGCGTGACGCGGCCTCGGCCCGGCGTACGCGCGCTCAGCGGTAGGCGCGCTCCTGCAGGCGGTACAGCTCGGCGTAGCCGCCACCGGCGGCCATCAGTTGCGCGTGGCTGCCGTGCTCCACGACCCGGCCACCGTCGAGGACCACGATGAGATCGGCCATGCGTACCGTGGTGAAGCGGTGCGACACCAGCACGGTCACCGCGCCGCGTCCGGTCGCGCCGCGAACCTGGTCGACAAAGTGCTGGAACAGCTCCTGTTCGGCGATCGGGTCGAGTGCGGCGGTCGGCTCGTCCAGTACCACGCACAGCGGCGCCCGGTCGCCGGTGACCTCCCGCATCAGCGAACGCGCCAGGGCCAGCCGCTGCCACTGGCCCAGCGACGGCTCAACCCCGCCGAACGCCGCACCGAGCTGGCCTTCCAGCCCGTCCAGCAGGGGAGCGCCGGCCCGGTCGATCGCGGCGCCCACCACCGCGCGGTCGCGCACGTACCGGACGTCGCCGATGCCGACCGTCTCCCGCAGCCGCAGGCGTAACCGCGCGAAGTCCTGGTACACGCCGGTGAGCCGCTGACGCCAGCCGTTGCCGTGCAGGCGGGACAGGTCGACGCCGTCCACCGCGATCTGACCCGAAGTCGGCTCGTAGAGCCCGGTGAGCAGTTTGACCAGAGTGGACTTGCCGGCGCCGTTGGGGCCGACGATCGCGACGGTACGGCCGGCGGGCAGGTGCAGCGTGACGTCGTGCAGGGCGTTGCGCTCCGCGCCGGGGTAGCGGAAGCCGACGGCGTCGAACGTGATGCCGCCGGTGAGCCGGGCCGCTACCGGTTCGCCGCCCGGCCGTTCGGCGGCCTCCCAGTACCGGCGCAGCCACCAGTAGTGCGACACGACCTGACCGGCCTCGGCCGCGCCGAGGAGGCTCTCCAGTACCGCGCGCAGCTGGCTCTGCAGCTGGGTCGCCAGCGACACCACCAGTACCGCGGCGCCCACCGTGGTGCGACCCGACCGGATCAGGTCGGCCACCACGGCGAGCGCGGCGGCGAACGCCACCGCGTACAGGATCCAGGCGGCGCCCTGCCAGGCGGCGCCGCGCAGCCGGGCGACCACCTCACGCCGGGCGGCGGCCTCCCACAGCGCGGACGCTTCCCGACTGAGCGCGTCGCCCCGCCCGGAGAGCATGACCTCCTTGGCCGGCTCCGGCTCCACGCACAGTTCATGCAGCCGCAGTTCCCGGCGGCTCAGCTCGGTGGCGGCGTCCCGCGCCGCGCGCAGCAGCCGGTCCGCGCGGCGGGCGGCCAACAGCAGTGGCACGCCGAGCAGGGCGAGCAGGCACAGCAGCGGGCTCACCGAGGCGAGCAGGCCGACCGTCACCGCAAGCCCCGCGACGGCGACCAGCGAGTCGAGCGCCGACCAGGGCATCGCGGCCAGCGCCTCGGAACTGGAGAAGATGCGGCTCCAGCGGTCGATGTACGGCGCGTGCTCCAGATGGGTGACCGTCGGTACCGACGAGACCATCCGCTGGATCTCTTCGTTCTGTTGGCCGCGCACCCTGCCTATCAGGTAGATGGACAGGTTGTTGCGCACCCGTCCCGCCGTGGCCGACACGGCGTAGGCGACCGCGCCGAGCACGATCGCCGCCACCACGCCACCCACCGCGTGCGCCGCGCTGGCGTCCACCAGGCGGCGCTGGCTCAGCCCGATCGCGGCGATGACACCGGTCTGCCCGACGGTCAGCACGAGCAGGGTTGTCGCGGGCCGCGGCCCGGTGCGCCAGGTGAGCCGGGTGATGTGGCCGAGCAGCCGCAGCCAGTCCATCACGGTCCCTCCGACAGGCCGGTGAAGGCGGTCGCCTGGGCGGTGAAGAACCGGGTGTACTCGCCGCCGAGGGCGATCAGCTCGTCGTGGGTACCGTCCTCCGCGACCCGCCCGTCGCGCAGCAGGACGATCCGTTGCGCGGGGCGCACGGTGGACAGCCGGTGCGAGATGAGCACCGTGGTCGCGTCGTGGACCTGGGACACGACCCGCTCGTGGAACTCCGCCTCGGCCCGCACGTCCAGGCTCGCGGTCGGCTCGTCGAGGACCAGCAGCCGGCGGCCCGCCGCGACCGCGTACAGCACGCGGGCCAGCGCCACCCGCTGCCACTGCCCGCCGGACAGGTCGGTGCCGCCGGTGCCCTCGCGCCACAGCAGGGTGTCCAGGTCCTCGGGCAGGCCGGCGTCCCCGGCCAGGCGCAGCGCCTCGCGTACCGCCGCGTCGCCGCCGGGCTGGTCGGGTACCGCCGAGGTGACGTTGTCGCGCAGGCTCGCCGGGTACCGGACGAAGTCCTGGAACAGCACTGCCAGCGCCGGGCGGCGCAGGTGCGGTTCGACACCGTCCACGGTGATCCGCCCGGAGGTGGGCCGGTACAGGCCGGCGAGCAGCTTCACGAGCGTCGTCTTGCCGACCCCGTTCGCACCCACCAAGGCGACCGTCTGTCCAGAGTGGAGGGTCAGGGTCAGCCCGTCGAGTACGGGCCGGGTGGCACCCGGGTAGGCGAACACGACGCTGTCGAACCGTACGACCGGCGGGCGGCCGGCCACCGTGCCGCCAACCGTCCCGGCCGGCCGCCCGTACTCGGCGATCAGCTCGTCGGCGGCTGCGATTCCGCGCAGCCCGTACTCGATGTCGAACGC
>Ga0157369_10010972_pt1 | contig 10314 bp, 4 predicted proteins | sample C25metaG_FD_113461 | JGI IMG/M metagenome (GOLD analysis project Ga0157369, IMG submission 113461) | Corn rhizosphere microbial communities from Kellogg Biological Station, Michigan, USA - C2-5 metaG | ecosystem: Host-associated > Plants > Roots > Rhizosphere > Soil | place: USA: Michigan...
GATCGTCATCGTGCCGGGCGAAAGCATCCAGGCCAAGGTGGACGCGAATCCGGCCGGGACCACGTTTCTCCTGAAGGCGGGCACACACGTGCGGCAGAGCGTCGTGCCGAAGGCCGGTGACGTGTTCCGCGGTGAGCCCGGGACGGTGCTCGATGGACAGAACGCCACGGCGTTCGCCTTCAGGGGGTGGAACGGCACGCGGTGGGTCGACGGCGTGACGCTCCGGACCCTCTCGATCACGCGCTACTCGCCGCCGCCGCAGAATGGCGCGATCTGGGGCGGCGACGACCTGACGCGGTCCACGACCGGGTGGGTCCTCGACTCGCTGGACGTGAGCTACAACGCGAACCTCGGCGTGCGGATCGGCAATCGCATGCGCGTGACCAACTCGCATCTGCATCACAACGCGACGATCAACATCGGCGGCGTGGGCGTGGGCGTGTTGATCGAGGGCAACGAGATCGCCTTCGGCAATTGGCGGCTCGCCAGCGATCCCGGGTTCGAGAGCGGCGGGACGAAGTTCGTGAAGACCGACTCCCTGGTCGTGCGAAACAACTACGTGCACGACAACGGCGGGCCGGGTATCTGGACCGACATCGACAACGTGCACGCCCTCATCGAGAACAACCGGGTCGAGGCGAACGCGCGCGAGGGGATCGTCCACGAAATCGGCTACTCGGCGGTGATCCGCAACAACTCCGTCACCGGCAATGGGAGGGGGGACCCATACCGCAGTCAGGGTTGGCTCTGGAACGCGGGGATCGGCATTCACGCATCCCGCGATGTCGAGGTCTATGGAAACACGCTGAGCGGGAACGCCAATGGCATCGTTGCCGTGCAGCAGCGTCGCGGGGCCGGACGTCTCGGGGCATACGTCGTCGAGAACCTCTGGGTGCACGACAACCGCATCGCGCAGGGCGTTGGGCCGGCCGGCGCACTCGGAGTGGCAGCCGGCGCGGTGCAGGATATGGGTGATCCGGCGATCTTCACGAGCCGGAACAATCGCTTTCAGAACAACGGCTACACCCTCGGGACGACGGCGCGTCCATTTGCGTGGCAGAACGCGGCACGCACGGCCACGGAATGGCGTGACTATGGCCAGGACCGGACCGGTTCGTTCGAGTTCCGAGCCACGCCTGCGACGCGGTGACAACGCCGTCGCAAAGCGCCCGACTGCCCGTCAATCTGCGAAAAATCTGGACGTCGGTGTGACGGCGCACACAGATGCCGATCGGACGAGATCGTACAATCCCCGTGCACTCCGGCGTCGCGTGGTTCGTATCACGGCCCGGCTCCCACCCGTACCTCCCGTCAGACATCGGCCGCGACAGCGTGAGGACGCGCCCTTTCGCGCCTTCGTCTCGCCTTCGGGAAACAGGTGGATGGCCCCGTGACTGCGCATGCAACGTCTCGTCGTACTAGGGGAGGCGAAGAGATCTCACCGCTGGCACGCAAGTGATCGCCGCAGGTGAAGGAAGCACGGAAAGAAACATGAACGGTAGCACGGGTCGAAGTACGTGAATGAACCACGTGAACGAACCGCAGTGCGTCGTCCATGCACCGGTTGGCGCGGTTCTGCTGCGAGCGCGCGCGACGTCGACATGGAGGTAGATCGGGGCGCGTCGCCCAGCAGCACCGCACGTCATTCACAGCAGTTGAACGGCAGGATCGCTTCCCTCTGCGGAGGGACCGCGACAAAGGCAAACCCGGCGAAAGCCGGCGACGCAAAGCTACGAGGCTAAGGCGACAGGGAGTCGCTATGCCAGTCGGGCCGCCGAACGAGCCCCGGAGGGAATATGCGTCGCCATACTCGAAGTGGCGCGACCATTCTGGTCGCGCTCTCGCTCGTCGCCAGCGGCTGTGGGGAGAAGACTCCCACCGCAGCTCCCGACATCGGCAACCAGGGCGGAACCTCAGGGCAGCTCGCCCTGACGAGACAGGCCGATACCGTCGACGTCGACCAATCCGTTCAGCTCACGGCGATCGTCCCGTCGGCGCCGGGCAGCGTCGCGTCGAGCGTGTCGTGGGCCAGCTCGGATCCGAACGTCGCCATCGTCACGCAGAACGGCGTGCTGTTCGCGCTGAAGTCCGGGCGCACGATCGTCACCGCCACGTCGCGCGGCCAGAGCAGCGCGACCACGGTCACGGTGCGGCCCAGCGTGCGTGAGGTCGCGTTCGACAGCGACTCGCTCGCGATCAGCGTCTCGCAATCGGTGAAGCTGCCGTACCGCGTCAAGGACAGCGACGGCAACGACGTCGACCTCAGCACGCGCAAGGTCGAGTGGATCACGAGCGATGCGCAGGTGGTGCCCCTCACCGGCGACGCGACCGTCACCGGTCGCGCGATCGGTTCGGCCGATCTGCTGCTCCGTGTCGATGCGAAGGAAGCGACGACCAGGGTCAAGGTGATGGCGAAGCCCGTCGCCAGCGTCGTCGTCTCACCGACCAGCCTCACGCTCGGCACGACGCAGAGCGCAACGCTCACGGTGACGACGTACGACGTCCAGGGCAATGTCCTCACGGGACGCACCCTGACGTACGCCTCGTCCGATCAGACCATCGCCTACGTCAACGCGAGTGGTGTCGTGACCGGCGTCTCGAATGGTCAGGCCACCATCACCGTGACGGCGGACGGCCGCAGGTCGACGACGGTACCGGTCACCGTGGGCGCCGGTCCGACGAATCCGACGGTCCCGGTCGCGCTGGTGGCCGTGACGTTGAATGCGTCTTCGCTGACCGCTGGCCAGTCCACGCAGGCCAACGCCGTCACGAAGGACGCGAGTGGCAACGTGCTCACCGGCCGCACGATCGTCTGGACGACCTCGGATCCGGCGGTGGCGTCGATCGACGGCGCCGGAGTGATCACGTCGCTCGAGGCCGGCTCTGCCACGATCACCGCGACCTCGGAAGGCCAGACCGGAACTGCCGCGCTGGCCGTGGCGCCGTCTCCCACTGCGCCGGCGCCGGTCGCCAGCATGACGCTCAGCGTGTCGCCGACGCTCACCATCGGTCAGTCGACCCAGGCGGTCGTCACGCTCAAGGACTCGAGCGGGAACGTGCTCACCGGTCGCACCGTCACCTGGGTGTCCACCGATGCGAGCATCGTGAGTGTCAGCTCGTCGGGTAGTGTCACGGCGCTCAAGGCGGGCGGCGTCACGATCAGCGCGAGCGTCAGTGGCGGTGTCTCGGCCAGCGCGGTCGTCTCGGCCGTCGCCCCCCCGGCCGCCGTCCGCAACATCACGCTCACGGCGGGCACGACGCAGCTCAAGATCGGCCAGCTCACGCAGATCACGGCCGTCGTGCGCGACGCGAACGGCAACGTCATGAGTGGCGTGCCGGTGACCTTCACCTCGAGCCCGAGCACCGTCGCCACCGTCTCGGGCGGGGGTGTGGTCGCCGGGGTCAACGTCGGCTCGGCGATGATCTATGCCAAGGCGGACACCGTGATCCGGAGTCTCGGGATGACGGTCATCGATTCCACCAGCGCTGCGCCGCCACCACCGCCACCGCCCCCAGCTCCGACCGGCATCGCCATCCTTCCCGGCCAGAGCATTCAGGCGCAAGTCAACGCGAATCCCGCGGGCACCACGTTCATTCTCAAGTCCGGCACGCACGTGCGTCAGGACGTCGTGCCGAAGGATGGCGACGTGTTCCTCGGCGAGGCCGGGACGGTGCTCGACGGACAGAACGCGACCGCGTTCGCGTTCCGCGGCTGGAATGGGTCGCGCTGGATCAACAGCGTGACGGTCCGGAACCTCAAGATCGTCAACTACACGCCACCCGCGCAGAACGGCGCGATCTGGGGCGGTGACGATCTGGCTGGTTCGACGAACGCGTGGATCCTCGACTCGCTCGACGTCTCGTACTCCACGAACCTGGGGGTTCGCGTCGGCAACCACATGAGCGTGCTGCGCTCGGTGCTGCACCACAACGGCACCATCAACATCGGTGGCGTGGGACGTGGCGTGCTCGTCGACGGCATCGAGTCCTCCTACGGCAACAACGGCTGCCTCAAGGATCCGGGCTTCGAGTCAGGCGGTTCCAAGTTCGTCATGACCGACTCGCTCGTGGTGCGCAACTCGTTCTTCCACCACAACTGCGGCGTCGGTCTCTGGCTGGACATCAACAACAAGAACTACGTTCTGGAAAGCAACCGTGTCGAAGACAACGTGCGTGAAGGGATCTGCACCGAGATCAGCTTCAACGGGATCGTCCGCAACAACGCCGTGGCCCGCAACGGCTGGCCCACGGACCCGTACCGCGCGAACGGCTGGTTGTGGGATGCCGGGATCGGCATCCACGAGAGCAATGGCGTCGAGGTGTACGGCAACACGCTGACCGAGAACTTCAACGGGATCGCCGTCGTCCAGCAGCGCCGCGACGCCACGACGGGGGACGTGTATGCGCCGACGGGAGGCTACTTCGCGCAGAACATCTACGTGCACGACAACACGGTCTATCAGCGCAACGGCGGCGTCTCGGGGGCGGCGAACGACCTGGGCGACACGGCGACGTTCCTCTCGCGCAACAACCGCTGGGCAAAGAACAAGTACTACCTCGGCACGAACGGGCGACCGTTCGCATGGATGAACGGCGTGCGCACGACGACGGAGTGGAGCACTTATAACCAGGACGTCACGGGCTCATTCAATCCGTGATCGGGAGCTCGGCGGACGACGTCGATTCCTGCAGTCGACTCACGAGCCATTTGTGCTTACCGCGCGCCGTCTTCTCGACTTCGGTCACCGCGCGGTAAGACACCTGGAAGTCGTCGCCGAGCTTCTGCCGGACGCGACGATCGATCGTCGCCAGGCGTGAGCAGTGGAACTGGGGGCCGGGGACGTAGCGGAGCTCCGCGACCCCCGGCTCTTCCTGGAAGAACTGCACGGCGTAGAGATCGTCGAACGTCTCATCGTGCATGTTGAACGCAGTCATGGAGACGGTGCGGCCCGTCGCGGTCACCAGAAACTCCTGCTCGCGGCCGACGACGTCGACCGCCGCCGGGAAGGGCAGCTCGCGCGGGCCGTGCGTCTCGTCCGCCAATCGCACGAAGTCGCCGGTGCGATAGCGGATGAGCGGCATCGCGAGGTTGTGGAACGACGTTCCGATCACCTCGCGCAGCCCCTGATCATCCGGCGGCCCGAACTCGACGTGGCCGTAGTGCGGGAAGAAGTAGAAGAGCTCGGACGTCGTGCCTTCCCCCGCCATCACGACGCGCTCCGCGTGGCCGTACCAGCGGTACACCCGGCAGTGGAAGACGCGCTCGAGGAGACGCTTCTGGGGGATCGTCAGGCGCTCGGACCCACAGAGCACCGCCCGAAGTGGCAGCGTCCACGTGCGACCCGCGTTCTCCAGATATCCCGCCAGCTGAAGTGCCGCCGACGGATACGCGTGGAGCAGGTCCGGCCGGAATCGCTCGAGCGCGTCGAGATATTCCGGCAGCCGCTCCTGCGTGAGGTGGTACGACGACAGCATGAGCCAATCCCGCGTCGCGTCGTACGACGCGATGCCGCCATCGGCCGCCGAGCTGGTGACGAAGCCACGGATCACGGCGAGCCGAGCACCGTCGAAGTAGCCGGCGCGCCGCCACATCGTCTCGAGGAATGCCTGCTCCTTCGGGCGACTCACGCCCTTCTGCAGGTAGAATCCGACCGGGACGCCGGTCGACCCACCCGTCGTCATGTACAGCCGGTCCGACGACGGACACCGCGTCGACACCATCTCGGGGAGATGATCGAGCAGATCCTGCTTCGTGATGGAGGGGCACGCCGAAAGGTCGGCGAGGTCGCGCACCGCCTCCGGATCGAAGTCGGCCTCGGCGAAGCGGGCGCGATAGAACGCGCAGTGGGCAGCGGCGTGGGTCAGCACGGCGCGCAGCTGCGCCACCTGATATGCGTGTCGCGCGTCGTCGGACCAGCGCTCGCCCTCGGCCGCGAGCTCGTTGAACTCGCCGTATCGCGCACCGAGACGCCACCGCTGTGGCAGATGAGCGTAGGCGCCGCCGAGCGCATACTGCACTCGGCGAGGCATGCGGTGATAGAGCGCGAGCAGCGGGTACAGCCGATCCTCGAGGCTCACCCGGCGGCTCGCTCCGGCCGAGCCTCGATGGCCCCGATCCAGCCGAAGTGCGGACGGAACCGAAACGCATCGCGCATCTCGGGCAGCCTGCCGTTCCACTCGGCCTTGTTGGACGATACCTCGATCGCGTCGGCCGTGAAGGGCACGAAGTTCAGCTCGCGAAGGCGAAAGCTGTTCGCGAGCAGGCGGATGCGCTGCCAGTCGAACCCCATCACGCTGGCGGCGACGCAGTCGACGGCGGTCGGGTGGGTGCCCGCGAGCACGACGCCGCACGGCTTGGGGTCGGGCGCCATCGGCCCCTGCCCTTCACCGGCGACGATGCCGTCGACGACGACGAGATACCGCAGCGGCTCGCGTCGTCGCTGTCCGCTGCCGTCGAAATAGAACAGGCACTTGTTCAGATCGACGACCATTCGCCAACAGGTGTCGTTGCCGTGCCAGTTCCCGGAGCGGACGACGCGGTGCGTGTCACCGAAATAGGCGCGGCCGATCTTCTTCAGGGGAACGAACAGGCGCGACAGCCGTGGACGGTGCTTCAGGGATCGCTTCACCACACCCATCAAGCCGTGCTCGAGACGGGCCTTGGACGTCGCGACGGGGAACTGATCGCCGCCACGATCCGGTGTGCCCTCCGTGTGATGCGGGAGCCAATTCTTGTTCGCGTTGATGCCGACGAGGTTCTTGAGCGCGCACGTGAGGCCGACCTTCTTGTGCGTCTTCATCTTCGGGATGTTGATCAGGACGTCCGCATCCATCGGCGTTCTGCAGAGGAGATACTCGTGGCGGCTGCCCGCGTGTCGCCTGTTCGTCTCGGCCATGTCGTACGACGCGCCGTAGAGCCGTCCCTCACCCTGGAAATGGAAGAACTCGCTGGCCTCGTCGAGGCGCACGTGCGTATGGCCGAGCGGATCGCCCGGCAGTGCGGTCTTGTCGACGGTGACCCCGTCGATCGCCCGCCATTCTTCCGGCCGCAAATCCAGCACCGTGACGGCGACGCCGGGAAACTCACGCTGCAAGGTCGTGCAGAGTGCGTCGAGCCCACAGTAGCGGCGGATCGTCGCAAACGACGAATCCGTCTGCGGCGCATCGCAGATGGTGATCGCGCCGCGTCCGTCGAGCTGCCGAGCGGCCCACCGCGCGACGGCGGCGATCACCGTGGGGTTGGTGATCACGTGCTCCCAGTTTCCGGGCGCCGGGTGGCGCTCGTCGTGCTCCTTGATCCAGTTCGGCTTGAGGTCGACGCGGTACCCGGGACGGATGAACGACGCCGGCAACGCGAGGGCGAGCAGGGCGTCGTCGACCAGTCGTTGCACGGCATCGGCGTCGCGGTAGTGCTCGACGCCGATCATCGCCGCGACGCGACTCGCCGACGCATCGCTCTGTGGTGAGGATGCGATGCTCACGGAACGCTCCGCGGAGGAAGGCTCGCGCTTCGTTCGACGCGCTGGGCCTCGAGCGCCGCGATGCCGAAGCCGATCAGGCACCAGAACCAGACCCCGCCCTGGGGCCCTTCGAGAAAGACGTCGAAGGCCGCGTTCACCATGAACGCCACCCAGAAGGAAAGAATCCAGAGGTTCACGCGCGCCCACCATTCGCGTCGGTCGCGACGTGCCCGGAGGAATGCGACCACCAACGAGAGCGCGAACGTGATGTGGAGGAGGCTCCAGAACGCCAGCCCGGGTACCCCGGAGCGCGCCAGCACGGTCATCTGGACGTTGTGCGGGCTTCGATTCGGAAGGCCGTTGACCGTTCCCTGATAATCGTCATCATCCGCCAGGTTGATGCCGAACCCCTTGCCCATCCAGAAATACGGTCCGTGTACCGTATAGCCGATGATGTCCTGCCACCATGAAAGGCGCCAGGCGCGCGTCCCTTCGAGATTGCTCGTGTTGCTTCGGCCGCCAACGATGCTGCGCAGGTTGTCGATGATCTGGTCGGCGGAGACTTCGCGATCCTGGCCGGCGTTCAACTTGATGTCCGCGCTGACGAACACGGAGGCGAACACGAACGCGACGAGCACCGGCTTCCAGAACCGGACGCGCCGCTGCAGCAGTATCACGAGCGCGACCGCGACGAAGACCGACATGAGCGCGCCTCGCGAGGCGGCGCCGGTGATCGCCACCCCGGCGAGCCAGGCCATCCACCAGAGCCACTCGAGCGCGGTGCGATGCTTACGTCCTTGCCATTGTGAGTCGGCGAGCCCCACCAGCACGAACGTCGCCACGCCCGCGAGCTGAACGCCGAAGTCGCCGGCCTTCACGAACAGGAGCGGAATCTCCGTCCCGGGAACTCTGGGAATGGAGGGCTCCCGGGTGGCGAAGATGGCCCCGGCGACCGGCGACCAGAACGCGAACCACCAGAACCAGCGGGCGTAGGCGTCGGAGGCTTTCGTCCACCACTGCAAGCGCAGCATGAAGCCGGCGATGAGCAGGGCGAACGCGCCGTAGCCCCAGAGCGTCGCATCGCGCAGCGCATCGAGCCCGTAGACGCCGAGGAATGGCACCGTGCACGCGAAGCCCCAGACCGCCCACAGGATCACCAGCCACGAGATGGGAGAGCGAAACGCCGGGGAGAATCCGCCGCCCAACAACGCCGCCATCGCGCCGAACAACAGCAGCAGCTCGCCGACGAAGAGCGGCGAGACACCGAAATACGCGAAGCCTTTCCCGAGAAATGTGTACCCGAACAGGCTGACGCCGACGAGCACGAGGAACATCCCGGGCAGCCGCTTCCGATAGTACGCGGCGAACGAGATGATCGAGAGCGCGGCGGCGCTGACCAGCCCCGCGCGCGGATTCACGACGACCAGCGTGCCGGCAACCGGCGCCACCGCGATGACACCGGCGGTGGGCCACCACGAACGCACGCGCGTCATGCCGACGTTCCGATCAGCGGGCGATCGCCGCCATTCCGTACTCCGCGCACGCGCACGTCACTCGGCATATCGAAGCTGCCTCACGCTCACCAGGTACTTCCGGAACTCCTCCAACGTACTGGGCCACAGGAAGACGGTCACGGGGACGATGACACTCAACCAGCCCAGCTGCTGCCACAACAGCAACGAGACGAACGCGAGCCACCACAACGCCGCGAGCCGCCAATCGGGTTTGCCGATAAGACGTCGCGTGTACCAGTGCAACAGGCCATAGCTCGGCAGCGCCGCGATCTCGCTCCATCCGTAGGCCAGTGGCCCGATGCGCGGCACCAGTATCAGCGCCGACACGACGAACAGCACGAGAAACGTGAGGTGGAACTCGCCGACCCGCCGGCTGAGGCTCACGACGTTGAGCATGGCGGTTTCCGGCTGGAAGAGGCCGCTCGTGAGATAGCCGATGGCGACAAACGGATACAGCGCCGTGACCGTCATCCATTCCGGCCCGAACACGCGGGGGATGATCCAATGCGACGCGAGGCCAAACCCGGCCAGCACCGCGCCGAGCGTCACGACCTGTATGCGCATGCCGTCGCTCGCCGCGCGGACCATTCGCTGCGGGTCCTTCTGCAGGCGTCCGAGCACGGAAAGCGAAACCCGCCAGCCGACGCCCTTGAGAAAGCTCAGCGCGTCGACGAGTCGGACGGTGAGGGCCACGAACGCCACGGCTTGCGTACCGGCGAACTTCCCGATGATCACCGGGTTCACGATGTCGCGAAGCTGCCAGATCCAGTACGCGCCGGAGTAGGTCACTCCGTAGCCCACCATCTCGCGAATGAGCCGCGGATTCCACCGCAACCGCGGCCGATACCGCGAGGCCAGGAACAATGCCCCGGCCATGAGGATCTGCTGCGTCCAGTATCCCGCGACCGGTGCCCACTCGCGATATCCGAGCTTCGCCAGCGGCAGCGCGACGACGTAGAAGACGACATAGCCGCCGAGCTCCGCCGGGGCGACGAGGCGATACTCCAGCGCTCGTTCCAGCCGCCCCATTGGCACCAGGCCGAGCAATTGAACGGGCAAGACGATCACGAGGGCCCTGCCGACGGCAGCGAAGGCTCGAATGCCGATCCACCCTTCGACGATCGGGAGGGCAAAGAACACGATCGTGGCGACACTCACACCGATCACGCCGAGCAGCGTGAATGCCTGGTCGAACTGGTCGTCGCTGACCGCTTCGCCGTGGCGGACGAGGAACACGACGAGCCCGAGCTGCGTGACGGCGTACAGATAGGTCTGGACCCCTAACGCACCGACGTACACCCCGTAGTTGTTCGGCCCGATCGCCCGGGTCAGCAACATGA
>Ga0157369_10010975_pt1 | contig 10312 bp, 6 predicted proteins | sample C25metaG_FD_113461 | JGI IMG/M metagenome (GOLD analysis project Ga0157369, IMG submission 113461) | Corn rhizosphere microbial communities from Kellogg Biological Station, Michigan, USA - C2-5 metaG | ecosystem: Host-associated > Plants > Roots > Rhizosphere > Soil | place: USA: Michigan...
GTTGATGGCTGGAGCTTCGAAGAGAGGCCGGAAGTAGAGGAACTGTGAAAAGAGTAGATCAGTTGCCCGCGGTGCTTACCTCTTTTGCTTACCGGGAAGAATATTTCCCGGAACTAGAGGGAATGCTCGTGACTGTGCGGAAGCATCATCCTGCCTGGACTGTTGTGACCGGCAAAGGGCCTCTTGCAGGTTTTGATCGTCCATCTCTGGAGATTGAATCCTCCCAAGGAAAATTTCATTGGAGCTTGCCTGTTCCTTTTCAGTTGGATGGCACCGAAAAAGATTGGCACCGAATCGTCTTCATGAAAGGCTGGTGGCTGGCCCAGGTCTGGCGCGGAGTTAGCGGGCTTGATTCTTCCGATATGAAGCGTATCGTCTGGCTCGATGCAGATGGACGTCTGAATGGTCCCTTGGATGTAGAGCTTCACCCGGAAGCCGAGGTCATTGCCAGTCCCTGGTGGACAGATCCCGGCACTCCGGAACATGGTCACCATATCTGCAGTGGATTGCTCATTTTTCAGGGCCGCAGGGGAGGGCCGGTGGAAAGAGTGATTGACCAATGGGCGGAAGACTGCCTGTCTCATATTCAATTACCGTTATTGCCATCGCCATTTGTGCCCGGGCCGCAGGGCGACCAGTGCTTGTTGACAAAGATCGTGAAGAGCAGTTTGGACGCACCGAACAGTTATGGCGTTATCAAGCTGAGCTATGAAAAGTATTGTGGCGTGCCTGATTACAAGACAGGCGACTGCAAGGCCGGGGCGCTGGTTGATCAGTGGATGATGAATGAGAAAATGCGCCTGCCGGAAGACCGGAACAAAAATTGGCCTCCTCCTGAATGGGCCAGGCGAAGCCGCAGTGCGCTGAACGATACATAGATCTAACTTTGGAGGGCCGTCTATGGAACTCAATTATTCCGAACAATCCTGGCCTCTCAGGACATCGGATTGTCCCTGCGATGTCCATTTCGTGGAATACCTGGCAGAGACGAATGCTAAAGGAAAATCAATTTTTCATTTTGGCACCGGCGGTCATCATCTCGTGGGAAAGGACAACCATGAGAGAGGCAATCCGAATGAGATACTGGGGATCACTGCCTCCAAGGATGAGCATGAAGCCTATGTAGACTTCATTGTGCGCAATCCTGTTGCATCGAACTACTACAAAGTGCTGTTCGCGGATATTTATACGTTAAGCCCAAAGCTCCTGCCTACTTTTGATCTGGTGACATTGTTTCACCTGGCTGAATTCTATGACGATTACCAGCTCTGGGGAAACGGCCACATGCCAGCCAGCCGCAAGCTGAATTCAGAGTATGCGCGCTTGAATGATATGGCCCTGGTGACAATGTTTGGAGAAAGGCTCAACCCTTGGGGAAAGCTGCTCTTTTATAAGCGGTCCGATGCATTTCTTGACAAGCCTTATCCCGCAGCAACTCTGGTCAATGAATTGATGTCTCAAGGACGGCTTGTTATTGAAGGTGAATATGAATCCCTGATGATTTGCGGATGGCGGCAATGAAAAAGCACAGGCCCAAGGGCCGGTTGAAGTTGCAATGACCGATCCTTCATTGTGAGCACACAGGATGGAATACAGAATCTACTCCGATTTACAACACATTGGACAGATGTCCCAGGAATGGAACAGGGTACTTGCCGCCAGTTCCTGCAACCGCGCCTTTGCCTCCCTGGAATGGTATGTGGCAAGCTGCCGTGTTCAGGGCTCGCTTGCGCCGTACCTGGTAACAACCGCTCAAGGGCCGGAAATAACAGGCGTCCTGCCGCTTGCTCTCGACTCGCAGAGCGGCACATTGGTGTTTCCACATTGCGCCAATGATTACAACGATATTGTGGTCCGCCGGAACAGAGTGAGCGAGGCAGCCGGGCTGCTGGAATATGCGATGTCTCTCTTCGAAGGCCGGCGAATGATCCTGACAAAGCTAAGACCGGATTCAGATTGCGCGCGCGCCGCCGCTTTTCTCAGAGAAAAGCGGCATGTGGAATGCCACTTCAGGAGCACAAAAAGCTACTCTTATATTGAGCTCCCCGCTTCTTTTGACGATTATCTGGCGTCGCGCAGCCGGCTTTCCAGAAGAAATGTCAAGTACGCCCTGCGCAAGATTGAGGCAAACGGATTAGTCATTCGGGAGCTGGCGCCGCGGGAGTTCGATCCCATGCTGTTACCGGAGATGCTTATCCGGTTTGCCATCGATCGCCAGGATGAAAAATCATTTTTCCGGCTTGCCTATGCCCAAGCCTTCGTTCGAGAAGTTTTGCCGTCTCTCTTCATCAAAGGATATCTAAAGGTTTTCGCAATGTTGAAAGAAGGAAAAGCCGCCGCCATGGATTTTTACTTCTTCACCCACAGTGGGCTTACCGCCTGGAATGGAGGCTTTATGCCGGAGATAGAACGATTGTCGCCAGGAACGGCCCTCCTTGCTTTCGCCATACGGCAGGCAATCGCGATGGGGTTCCGCGAATTTGATTTCGGCGAAGGCGACGAAGCTTACAAAAAGCACTGGACTAACAAAGAGTACGTAGTGGGCGAGATGGAACTTGTTCCCAGGACATCGCTGTCATTCACTTTCTAACGTATTCGCCGGCAAAGGGCAACGGGGGAATGCCGGACGGCAATTCAGCAGAGGTCGTTCTATCAGCCATGGTCAGAAAACTGCTGTCATATGCCGAGCATCACAAACTCGCGCTTCTTTCAGGGATGACGTGTCTTTTAGCGGCGAACTCCCTGAAGGCGGTCGGCCCGCTCGCCGTGCAGCGGTCGGTAGACAGCCTGAACGACCGGTTTACTTCCGCCACTCTGCTGTTTTATAGCGGCGTGATTGTCGCAATCGCCCTGGTCCAGGCAGGATTCACCTTTATGCAGGAGCGGCTGATACTGGGGGTGGCGCGCTCGATGGAGCGTGACCTGAAACACGATTTTTATTCCCACTTGCAGAAGCTCTCCCTGGAATTTTTCCAGCAATATCGGACCGGCGATTTGATGGCGCGATACACCAATGACGTGAGTGCCGCTGTCGTTTCGACTCCTTCCGCGGTGATGTGTGCGGCCAATCACCTGATCATGCTCGCTATCATCCTCCCGCTTATGGCAAGGCTGTCCGGGAAGCTTGCCGTGCTGGCATTCGCGCCTTTGCTGCTGGTCATCCTTACTACTCTGCTCCTCCAAAAATGGATACAGAGCCGTTTTAAGGACGTCCAGGAATCTTTCGGACAGATATCCATTCAGGCCCAGGAGGCGCTCTGGTCCATGCGGACGGTCCGGGCATACACGCAGGAGCAGGCGCAAATGGAGGGCTTCCGGGAGGTGAGCCGGCAATCCGTCAATTATAACCTTCGGCATACTCGCCTGTCAGGCGCGCTGTATTCGCTGCTCCAATTTTTTATCGGATTGGGTTACGTCGCTGTGCTCTGGCAAGGCGGCGATTTGATGGCCGCCGGCACCCTGTCCCTTGGACAATTTTTGCAATTCATTCTGTACTTCGGTTATCTGGCTTGGCCCATGTACGCCCTGGTATGGGAATTGAACGCCATTCAGAAAGGAAAAGTTTCCATGGACAGAATCGAAGCTATCCTGTCCCTGGAACCGGCCATTCAAGATTCTGCTTCTCCGGTCACGGTTCGAGAGATACGGGGAGCTATAGAATTTCGCGACGTAAGCTTCCAATACCCAGGGGCGGACAGCCCGGCGCTGAGCGAAATCAGCTTTTGCATCGCACCCGGACAGATAGTCGGGCTGACGGGAACAGTCGGTTCAGGAAAATCGACGCTCCTGAACATGATTCCCAGATTTCTCGAGCCCGGTTCCGGGGAGATTCTGGTGGATGGATACCCGATCCGCAAAGTGCCCCTGAAAACCCTGCGAAGTTCCACCGGCTACGTTCCGCAGGAGACTTTCTTGTTCAGCGATACCATCGCGGCGAACGTCGCTTTCGGAAATGAAAAAGCGACGGAGGAGGAAATCGCACAGGCGGCAATGGACAGCGGCGTAGGCTCTGACGTTTCCGGCTTCCCCCACGGCTACAGGACCATGGTTGGAGAACGCGGGGCCACACTCTCCGGCGGACAAAAACAACGCATCAGCATTGCCCGCGCGATCCTTCCGCGTCCTTCAATCCTGTTGCTGGACGATGCTCTTTCGTCGGTGGATTTGCATACCGAAAAAGACGTTCTCGGACGGCTGCGAAAAGTCATGCAAGGAAAGACGCTCCTGATCGCATCTCACCGGATCTCCACCTTGAAAGATGCGGACGTGATTCTAGTGCTGCGGGAAGGCAGGATCATCGAGCAGGGGAGCCATGATGAACTGCTGTCCAGGGAGGGGACCTACGCACAAATGCATTTGGCGCAGTTGCTGGAGGAAGATTTAGTCATCAGCCCGCATCCGGCGCAATGGACGGAGTGCGCCAAAGATGGCCATTCCGTAAAGACCGTATCGGGACTTCCATTTCAAAATTATGATTGATCCACGTCCAAGAGAAAAACGCCAAAGTGTGGGCCGCGACTGGCAACTGACTGCCAGATTGGTTCGTTATTTGTCTCCTTATAAATGGTCCATTTTGGCGGCGTCGGCCATGACGCTGCTGAACGCTCCTCTGGCGACCGCAGGGCCACTGCTTACAAAGGCGGCCATCGATCTATTCCTGTTCCCGGACCATTCGCGGCCATTGACGGCATACGTGGCATGGATCCAGCGAGGCGCAGGTTGGGCCGGTATGGGAAGTTCTAGGCATCAGGGACTTGCTTTCATTGGGATGTTGTTTCTTCTGGTCAATGTCCTGCTCGCAGCGTCACAATATTTTCAAGTTGTCATTACCGAAAACGCGGGACAGAAGGCGGTCCATGACTTGCGAGAAGCAACGTTCGGCCATCTGCAAAAACTTCCAGTCCAGTTTTATGACCGCAACCCAGTAGGCCGGCTGATGACCCGGTTGACGAGCGACGTCGATTCTCTCAGTGAAATCCTCAGTTCCGGGATCGTGGCCGTCCTGAGCCAGATCGCGGTGGCGGTTTACGTTGCCATCTGGATGGTATGGATCAGCCGGTCGCTGGCTCTGGTTTCCTGCGCGACTTTGTTTGCGATAGCAGCTTTTGTCTGGTGGCTACGAAAAATATCCCGGCCTGTCTTCCGGCATTTTCGCGAACAAGTAGCCCTGCTCAACGTCTTTTTGCAAGAGCATTTGACTGGTATGCAGATGATCCAGATCTTTACCCGCGAGGCCCGTGAACTGGAGAGATTTGAGGACATGAACCAGGAGTACCGGAAAGTGGTTGTCGTAACCATTTCACGCAACGCCTTGTTTCTTCCCGCGATTGAAGCAATCGCGCTGACCGGGGTCGCGTTGATCCTTTGGCATGGCGGCGGCCAGGTAATGCATGGAATCATCTCGCTGGGGACCCTCGTTGCCTTCATTCAACTGGCCCAGTCCTTCTACGCGCCGGTCACGGAAATCAGCTCTAGATCGCACGTTTTGCAGGCGGCGCTGGCTTCCTCGGAACGGATTTTCAACCTGCTGGATGAGCCTGCCGCGATCGCACCGCTGAAAAACCCGGTCCGCCTTGGCCGTGCGCGCGGCCGCATTGAGTTCCGCAAGGTCTGGTTTGCCTATCGGGCTGAGGAGTGGGTATTGAAGAATGTCTCATTCATAGTGGAACCGGGAGAGAAAGTAGCTTTTGTTGGCCGAACCGGTGCAGGCAAAACCACTATCACAAATCTGTTGCTCAGATTCTATGAAATCCAGGCTGGACAGATATTGCTCGATGACGTTGACGTTCGCCGGCTCGACGTTGAAGAACTGCGCTCTCAGTTTTCCATTGTGCCGCAGGACGTATTTATTTTCTCCAGCGACATTGCCTCCAACATCAGAATGGGAGTCCAATCTATCTCGGAAGATCAGGTGAGAGAAGCCGGACGAAATGCCTGTTTGGATGAATTCATAGGAAGGCTGGCCAATGGCTATCAATCCAAAGTCCTTGAACGGGGAGCAGGTCTTTCGGCGGGGCAACGGCAATTGATAGGTTTTGCAAGGTCCCTTGCCTTCGACCGGCCTATCCTTATATTAGATGAAGCAACCAGCTCTATCGACGCCCAAACTGAAAGTCACATCTCGAAAGCTATTCCGCAAATCATGGCTGGGCGCACTGCGCTGGTGATTGCGCACCGGTTGTCGACCATTCAAGCTGTGGACAGAATAGTGGTGATGCATCAAGGCGAGATTTGCGAATCCGGAGACCATCAGTCATTGCTTAAACGGCGTGGTATCTACTGGCATTTGCATCAATTGCATGAGCACCGTCAATCGACTGGGAAAATCGTGGCGACAGGCGTCCAGGGAGGCTCATCCTGATGAAGGACGGGAGGCTGGACAGGCCGGGAAAATGCTGCACGGCATTTGCGGAAGTAGAGTTTGCGCCTGTTGTCCTTTGATACCAGCGGCTTTTTCTAAACGCCCCAAGACTTCTTCCGGTTCCCAGTTCTGCCATGTGCTCTTCAATTCTGCCCGCGCTGTGAATATCCGAGGTCCCATCCGACACCCAGCGTTATTCCGAAGTTCGCTTTTGGCCCCATCGTAAGCTGATTTGCGAAACATTACTAAATCATCTCTTTAACGTTTCAATGTGCTTCCAAGCCGCCGAACCGTCTGCTGGACATAGAGTTCACGCACGGGTAATGGTGGCAGGCCATGGTTGCGCATCGCGGTGGCAATGCGCATGGCGTAAAGCGAGTTCCCGCCCAGATCAAAGAAGTTATCATCTAATCCAACGGGCACGCCGAGGACTGCTTCCCAGATTTGCAGTAAGGATGATGTAAGTGCATCGCCATTTTCACTGGCGCCAGCAGATGGCTGCACGTCCTTATGGCGATGGCCGTTTCTGGATGGTGGTGGAAGCTTTTTCGTGTCCAACTTGCCATTTTGAGTCAGTGGCAGGGTAGTCATCGCAATCAAGGCCGAAGGAACCATATATTCCGGCAGGATTCGGCTGATGTGATTGCGAACTTCTGCGATGTCTCCTCCATTCAGCACCACATAAGCGCAAAGCTGGGCTGAGGCGGGATCCTGCGGATCATCTTTATGGACGATAACAGCCGCTGTGTGCACACCTGGAACTTCCTGGATCACAGAGCGAATCTCATCCAGTTCTATCCTGAAGCCCCGGAGTTTTACCTGCGTATCCATTCGTCCAAGGTGTTCCAATTTGCCATCTGGCCTCAGCCTGCCCTTGTCACCACTGCGGTAGATCCGTTCACCTGTATAGGGATCCTTGATAAAGCGCTCTGCCGTAAGCTCTGGCCGGTTGAGGTAACATTCGGCAACCCCTAGGCCACCAACATAGATTTCTCCAATAACGCCGGGAGGCAGCAGCCTGCCTTGCTGGTCCATCACGTAGTAGTACCAGCCAGGCAGGGCATGGCCTACGGATTTTGATCCTGCCAGTGCTTGTTCGCGCGTAACGGTTTCCGTGGTCACGTGGACGGTCGTTTCCGTAATGCCGAACATATTTACCATGCGGCATTCAAACTCCGGATGCCGGTCAAACCACGGCAAAAGCATACGTGCATCCAGCGGTTCACCGCCAAAAACGACAAGACGCAAGCTGGACGGCAAAGGATGCGTGCGGTCTACCTCCAGCAACTGCGCAAAAGCTGAAGGCGTCTGGTTCAAGACCGTGACTTTTTTTCTGCTCAGCAACTCGGCAAACTCTTCCGGATTTCTGGTGATCCAGTAAGGCGCCACTACTAGATGGCCACCAGTCAATAGACAGCCCCAGATTTCCCAGACAGAAAAATCAAATGCGCTGGAATGAAACAACGTCCACGTATCAGAAGAGGACAATCCGAAATCATCCGTGGTGGCCATCAACAGGCTGACGACGTTGCGATGTGGAATCACCACGCCTTTAGGCCGTCCCGTTGAGCCTGACGTATAAATGACATACGCCGCATCTAACGCTGAAGAATTGATCCTTGGAGCTTCCTGACACTTTGGAACAAGTTTCAGCAGCTTTTCCGGATCAAGTATGCGAACAGTTTCGCTTGCATGAATATTTTTTTTCGCAATGACAATTTTGATCTGAGCGTCTTCAATGGTATAAGCAATCCGGTCTGCCGGATAGTTTGGGTCGATCGGTACATAGGCGGCCCCGGCTTTCAGAATCGCTAAAAGAGCTTCCACTAGTTCAAGAGAGCGTTCCAGGCAAATGCCTACTCGATCGCCCTCGCGCACGCCGCAATCGCGGAGGGCCTGGGCCATGCGATTGGAATGCTCCTCCACCTCGCGATAGGTCAAACCGTCTTCACCGCACGAGAGGGCTGTGGCTTGCGGATGTTGTAAAGCGCGCATGCTGAAAACAGATTCGATACGCGTTTCAGGCACATGCAATTGCTGATTCGTACGTCCAAGCGCTGCTAACTGCTCGCGTTCCGCGGCTCCTAGAATATCCATACTGCCAAGAGCAGCGTCTGGACACTGTAAAGTTCCATGCACTCGAATCACCGATTTCATGAACTGCTCCACAATAGAAGCAGCAAAATCTTTTGGTTTGAAAAGACAGCTCAGCAGATAGCTGTTGTTTTTTTCTGGAGTGCAGGTGATGGTTAAAGGAAATGGTGGAGCAAGGCATGGCACATATTCTGCAACAGGAACGGATGCAGTCGTTTCAGGATATTCGGCAGCAAAAAAAGCGCCAACTACGACTTCGCCCCGGTTTTCGCATTTTGTCGCCATCTCTCCTGCCAGGCAGCTCGTGTACCATGCAGGGCTTGCAAGCTTTTTGTAAGTATTTTTCAGAAATTCGCCGGCAGATTTACTTCCATCGCATGCAAGAGGGACCAGCGCAATTCCTTCATTCGCCCCCATCGTTTCCGGGCGCTCTGGATTGTCCGTTAATGCCGCTATAACGGGATTGGGCAATCCGCTGTACCGTGCCAGGACTAAACCTATGGCCGAAAGGAACGATGCCGCGTTGATGCCTTCTTTGAATTCAGTTGTCTGCTGAAGCAAGTTCCTTGCTGATTCATCCCGTTCCTGCCCCATCCCCCAATCGGGCCTTGACGAATAGCTGGCGCTCAGCAATTCATCCATCACTTGTGCACATGACAATTCATCAGAGATTTCCGATGATTTTGGACCATAAGTGTAGACCGGAGTCAGTTCATCCTCATTTCTAAAGGCAGCTCCGGCAACCCACAAAAGCGCTTGACGGTCCAGCACAGCGCGATGCGCAACCACAATAAAATCAGCGGTGCGGTCCTGATATTGCAGCAGAAGTGCCCGGCATGGAGGCCCATCCAGCAATTCGATAGGCCGCATCAACTCCGCTGTACGCTGTCGCTGGGCGATCTGTGATTCAGAGGCGCCCGGCACAGCTTCAATCCACAATCTGGGCAGGCGTGCTGATTCGGTATCGGAATAGTGCTGCGACAGCCATGATTTTACGGCCTCTTCGAGTTTCTCCCGCAGTGTGATCAGGTCAACTGGTGCAGACAATCGATAGCGAACCGCATGGCATGATGCGGCCGCGTTGCTGCTGGTCTTTCCGCGCAAGTGGGACAACTGCACATCAGTAAGCTGGGGTGTCCGTATCGCTTTCGTAATGGCCTGTGCTTCAGGTGCTGGTTGAGTGATAAGCATGGATTCTTCTCCAGACGGATCAGCGGGACGTGAATCCCCCGTCCACGGTTAATACACTGCCAGTTACCTGGCGCGATTCATCAGAAGCCAGCCACGCGGCCGCTGAGGCTACATCATCCGGTTCGATAAGGGCATTCATCGGCTGTGCTTGAACAAATGCTTCTTCGTGCTCTGCCACTGGAACATCCAGGCAGCGCGCGATTTCTGAAAGCATCCGGCCCTCCACTCTGGCGTCATCTCTCACGGAGCCGGGACACACGGCATTCACGCGAACTTTCAGGGGCGCGTAATCAAGAGCCACGGCCCGCGTTAAGCCAACAACGCCATGCTTGGCGGTGACATAGCCGGCAAAATTGCGGTATCCAACAATGCCTGCGGTTGACGATATATTGATGATGCTTCCGGCGCGCCGCGCCGTCATGGAAGGCCCAATGGCCTTGATCATTTTCCATGCGCCGGTCAGGTCAACATCAATCATAAGCTGCCACTCTGCTTCGGTAATCTCATGTGTGCTTTTACCGGAAGGAGCAGCAATCCCGGCGCCGTTGACCAAAATGTCGATGCGTCCAAAACGCTCCAGAGCAAGTTGCACCACGCGCTGCACAGCGCCAAGATCTCGAACATCTACAGGGATGGCGAGAACAGCCACGCCTTCTGCGCGACACA
>Ga0157369_10010976_pt1 | contig 10312 bp, 4 predicted proteins | sample C25metaG_FD_113461 | JGI IMG/M metagenome (GOLD analysis project Ga0157369, IMG submission 113461) | Corn rhizosphere microbial communities from Kellogg Biological Station, Michigan, USA - C2-5 metaG | ecosystem: Host-associated > Plants > Roots > Rhizosphere > Soil | place: USA: Michigan...
ATTGGCGGAGCTGTCGCGGCTTCAGCCTGACGCCAGCATCGCGCAGACCGCGCAACGTGTTGCCATGGCAGCAGTCATCAAGCTGGTGGATTCTCACGGGGTACTGCACGAAACCTGCGAGGCGAAGTGCGGCGCGGACGGAGTGCAATTCAAAGGCATTTTCGTGCGTAATCTGCGCGCGTGGAATGCGGCAGCGCCACGGCAGCAGTACGCATCGTTCATCATAACGAATGCGAATTCGATCTGGCTCAATGATCAAGGTCCCGGGGTTCTCTTCGGGCTGGTGTGGTCGGGACCATTCGATGGCAGCAATGCCGGCGGCCAAAGCTCCGCACTCGACGCCATTGTGAGCGCGGCCATTCTGGAACAAGGGTACTGAGCCCGGAGCGGAGATTGCCCCTTTGGGCCGTGATCCTGTACGCAACCTCTCAATCGCGCCGCCGGCCACAGTAGAATCCAATCCAACCAACTTAACCTGATTCCGCGTTCTACTGAACTGACCTCACTTCTCCGTAGGTTCCTGAATACGAATCGTACTTCGTTCTGTGCGGGACACTGCGATCGGGCCGGAGATCGCTACGCTCGTTGTAATGACGCGGAGGCCCACTTCAGTTCACGGTTTCGCGAGAGATGATGGTGGCTCCTCGTCTGCACCCCAATGGGACGGCCGCGCAGCCATCATCAGAATGAGTTCTCCGCCGTCTACAAGCTCCCGGTGCCGGAGCCAGGCACGTCCCAGAGGTTTGCCATTCAGCTCGGCGCCGACAACGTACTTGTTCGTGCAAGAGACGTTTCTCGCCACAATCTTGAAATCCTTCCCGTTTGCAAGGTGAATACTGGTTTCCGGGATTGTGGGGCTTCCGATCAGGTAGACATCCTGACCGGCATTCGGGTAGAGGCCGATCTGGGCCAGGGCATACCAGGCCGACATGGCTCCGGAGTCGTCATTGAAGGCCATTCCGTTTCGGCCAGGATGGAAATTTTCTGCGATGATGGCTCGGATTCGTTCCGCGGTCCTATCGTGGCGCCCCGCCCAAATGTAAAGGTATGGTGACAAAAAACCTGGCTCATTGCCCACGTCGTACCGTCCGGGAACATCGAAGAACGCGTCCAGACGTTCCACGAATTTCTGCCGTCCGCCGCTGACGTTGATCAGCCCTGCTACATCTTGCGGGACGAAAGTTGAATAGGTCCAGGCGTTTCCCTCGTAAAAGGTCTTTGATCCCCAACTACCCGAATCCAGGGGCGTGAACGGCTCCAGCCAGGATCCGTCGCGGTGCCGTGGGTGAATGAAGCCGGATATGTCCCCATCGGTTAACTGCGCATCCCACAGTTTGCGCCAGTTCTCCGCGCGGGCCGCATATTTCTTCGAATCATTCTCCTTGCCGAGGCCCGCAGCAAGCACAGCAATCTCGTAATCGTCTGCCGCGTACTCCATCTGCTTCGATCCTGGGCGATCGACCGCTTCCACCGAAACGTAGCCGAGTTGTTTCCAGTCCGCGAGGCCACCCCGCCCTTCTTTGAACTGGTCTCGCGGAGGATTTTCAGCGTCATTGACGACGGCCCGGTATGCTTCATTCCAATCAATACCCTTGAGACCTTTGACGAAAGCGTCGGCGATCAAGAATTCCGCATTGCTGCCCCCCTGGGTCCTGCCGTTGTAGTTTCCGCTGCGCGCATCAGGAAGCCATCCTTCGTGTCGATAGATATCCACGAGGCTTCGGACGATGTCCGTTTCCCGTTGAGGGGCGATCAGAGTCAGCAGCGGGTTCGCGCAACGAAACGTATCCCAGATCGCGTAGTAATCGTCGTAATACGGTTCATTTGAGTGCCAGAGCGGATTTTCTCCAGTGCGGTCCGTAGGCATCATCATGGCGTGATACAGCGCCGTGAACATCATGCCCCGCTGTTCCTGTGTTTCTCCACGAAAATCGATGCTTGCCAGCGCGTTGTTCCAGGCATCAACGAGTCGCTGGCGCACTGCCTCAAAATCAAATGATGGCACCTCCTGTGTCGCGTTTCGCCTCGCCTGGTCCACGCTCACGAACGAGATGCCGACTTTCAACTCTAACTGCTGCCCTTCGTGCGTGCGAAACGTAAGCCATGCGCCATTTCGCGCCCCGCCATTTGCATCCTTGGCCTGGGTCCGAAGCGCGCCATCTTTCCAGATGCCCCAACTCGATGCGGGCGCATCGGTTTTCGCGTAGAAGTACACCGTATAAGTGTTCGGCTGCTTGTTCCAGCCGCCGGTCACTGAAGTCGATCCGCTCACCTCAGTGGGTGAAAGGATCGTAATCTGTGAGGCCTTGACGCGTTGCGCTTCGCCGCTTCGAACACCCGAGACAAGACAGCGCCCTACGTCGAACAAGATGTTACTGCGATCAGAGGCCGGGAAGGTGAACCGGTAAAGTGCGGTCATTCTCGCGGCAGTCACCTCGACTTTGATGCGGTAACGCGTCAGTTCCACGCTATATAGGCCGATCTCCGCCTTCTCTTCCGAACGGGGCGAATCGTATGCGCTGGAGGCGGGTGCCCCGGCGGTCGGCTGGATCAGGATATTGCCGTACTTTGCTCCACCCCCGGTTCCACTTACGTGTGTCTGGCTAAAGCCGCGAATTTCGCCCGTTGCGGCCCATCCGGCATTCGCGTCATTTTCGCCGATGTTCATGTCCGGACCGGGCTTCGCCATTCCGAAAGGCAGTGTCGGCCCAACGAAGACATTGCCCCCGCTGGCGGCCGCCGTGAACGGATCAATGGCGTGTGCCTTGTCCTGAGGCGTTACAGTCTGCGCGACCGCTATGCCGGCCGGAATTTCGGCGCTCATGAGTACCAATCCACAAAGAAAACCCAGACAAGCCGCCCACAAGTTCCAGGATCGCTGACCCCTGTACGTCAAGACAAGCTCCTTCAGTTTCGAGTTGTAGCATTGCGTCCGATCCGTGTGTGCCGACCAGATCACTGAACTTGGTTGATCCTAGCAAACTGGATGCGGTGGCCGTCCGCACTGCGACTCAGAGCCGTGACGCTGACCATCAGGTCCTATTTCGAATACACCAGAATGCCATCCTCCCAATATGGACCGCCGTCGCCTCGCACAAAAGGGAGTGTGTCCCCGAACTGCTTTGCGATATTGGCGAGGGCATCGTGGAATCCGGAAAACTCAATATGAGGGTATGCGTACTTCGCGTTCCACTCATCCGCCAGATCACCTTGTTGCGGAAACAGATCAGTGTTCTCAACTTGTGTGCCAAACCAAAAACGATCGTCGCGCTGGCCCGGTAGCCCGGACGCTGGTATACCTGCAGAAAGAGCGGCAATACCTCCTCGCCCGTTTGCATGAGCGAGGGAAGGCCGAAGAGATATTGCATCTGCATGTAATGCCGCGAATACCACATGAGCACCTTGCCGCCATCAGGGCCTTGCCACCAGAAAGGGCCGCCGTCGAGCGCGCTCTGAGGCAGAACCTGCGTGAGCACGCTTGAGCCGGCGACGTAGGGGTAACAATCGAACTCGACATCGATGCCTTCTTCCCGGGCCTCCTCGATCACCGCGATGGCCCGGCTCTGCAGATGCCAGTTGTTCGCGGTAGTGGCTTCCCTGCTGAAAGCTTCCGCGGAGCTCTCCTCCCGAGTCGCGGGCATCTGAGCGCTACTGGCAAAGTCTCGCCGGTACCGAGAAGCTATTGGCTCGTGTTATTAAGCGTTTCAGCGCCGGCCAAAGTGAATGGTGACGCCGGTGCTGAGGCGAAGTATGTTCTGGTGATCGTTCTGCCCGTTGTGAAACAGAGTGACGAGGTAGTCGGCCTCCACTGCCCGCAGGGAGAAACGGCTTTCGGCGCCGAATGTCAGATCGAGCCCTCCGCCGACATTTGAGGCAAACGCAAGGGAAGAGCCTGTCGCGGGAGTGTTGCCTTCGACCAGGTTGCCGGCGGCATGAGCACCCCCGACGAGTACCTGACCGAAGGGCGCGAGCGGTCCAAGAGAGAAGCTGGGCCGATAGCGCACTCCGGCGGTGAATGTCGTCAGTGTCAGGTCGTGATCGTGCGCGGCGATCTTAATCGAGTGGCCTGCCGTCACGTCTCCTGCCAGAGAGAAGTGACCGCGACGCAGCGGGACAGCGAAAGAGGCGCTGCCTCCCTGCGGAGAAAAGCAGCCGCACTGGCCAACCGATGCGTTCGATCGGAGATAGGTGTATTGCAGGCTCAGCTCCGGGCCTGAGATTGCTGCGTGAGGAAGGGTGGACTGTGCCGCCGCAGTGATGGAGACTGCGGCGATGGTCAGCAGTGCGAATCGGGTTCTCATCGGCATTCTCCTCTAATTCACCGTTAACTGGATGGTGGTGGTGTGCACGTCAGATCCGCTGGTTGCGGTGACCATGATGGTGGACGTAACGCTGGTACGCGGCAGGGCAAAACCTCCGCCGCATCCGGTCACTGCGGCAGCTGCACCCAATGAGGCCAGCACCAGCAGCCCGATTTGTACTCGGCGTGACCATAGCCTCCGCAGCCGTCTGGGGATGGCAAAGAAGAACAGCGCGAGGGCTGGCAAGCCCATCGAAGACAGGGAATTGAGGCCGCGATGTGCTGCCATCGCTGCTGAAGTCTGGATCGTCAGAACGGAATCCGCGGGGCCGCTGCCGGGAGTGACTGAGGCGGGAGAGAAGCTGGCGGTGGCTCCGCTGGGAAGGCCGGAAGCCGATAGCGTGACCGCATTGTTGTATGGTCCTCCTGAGGTCCCCACAGTCACCTTGAGTTGGGTGGACCCGCCTGCGGTGACGGCGGCCGATGAGGGCGTTGCGGCGACCGTGAAGTCACCTTGCGGCACCTCTACTCCGGTTCCGGAAAGCGCTGCGGTTTGGGGCGAGTTGGCAGCATCATCCGTGATGAGCAATGTCCCTGGAAGCGATCCCGTTGCCGTGGGCGAGAAGGTCACGCCGACGGTGCAGCTCGCACCTACAACGAGAGAACTGCCGCAGGTCGTCGTTGCCGAGTAGTTTGCCGACGCGATGGCGGATTGCGATCGCACCTTGCCTGATGCACTGGGCTGACTCTCGGATAAGGTTAGGGTGATGCCGGTCAGCGGTGCGTTGCCGGTGTTCTTGACGGCAATGGACTGAGCAGCGCTGCTGGTTCCCTGAGTCTGATTGCCGAAGTTGAGCGAGCCCGGCGTGAGCGTCGCTACGGGCGCGGGGAGTGCAGTCCCGGTCCCGGTAAGAGCCACGCTGGGAGCATCGCCGCTGGTGTTACTGCTGACGGAGAGTGTTGCGGACAGTGCGCCCTCCGTCTTCGGCGCGAACACCACCGCAATATCGCAGCCCGCGCCGGCGGCCAGGGAACTCCCGCACGTGCTGGTCTGGCTGAAAGCGCTCGAACCGGTAATAGGAAACCCGGTCAAGGTCAGCGCCGCGTTGCCTGTATTCTTCAGAGTCACTTTGCGGGCTGCGCTCGCGGTGCCGGTCGTCTGATTGGCGAAGTCGAGCGATGTGAGGTTGAAGGTCGCCACAGCCGATGTCTGGATTGTGTAGGTGGCAGATGCGACCGCGCTCGTCGTGTAGCCGGTGGCTGTTGCGATGGCCTTGATGGTTTCTGTGGCCGAGACAGCAATTGAACTCGTGTATTTGGTCGAACTCGTCGTGGGCGTGGTGCCGTTAATGGTGTAGTAGATGGTTGCGCCCGCAGTTGAATCGCTGATGGTGACGCTTTGAGCGGCTGTATATGTGCCCGCAGTAGGCGAGAAGGCCGGCGTTGCTGTTTGAGGCGTCTGGATGGTCTCTGTGATGCTGGAGCTACTCGAAGCGAAATCGGAGTTGCCTTGGTAGGTGGCCTTGACGGCATGGCTTCCCGCCTTCAGCGTTGCGGTTTTATAGGAGGCGGCGCCCGCCTCGAGGGCGACGGTGGCAGCATCCGTTCCATCGATCTTGAATACAACGTTACCGGTTGGTGTGGCGCTGCCCGAATCCGCGTCCACTGCCGCATCAAAGATCACGTTTTGACCCAGTGTCGCCGGATTGGCGCTGGAGGTGAGCGTGGTTGTAGTGCCGACGACTACGGCAGGATTGGTATCGAAAGCGGTGACGAAGCCGGTGCGGGCGAATGAGGAACTCGTCTTGTTCGTCGACTGGAAGGCGCCGCTGCTGACGGGGAAGTCCTTGGCCTGGGTATCGCCCGCTACGAACGCATGACCCGCCGCATCGATGGCGATGGCGTCCCCGGAGGTTGCGAAACTGCCGTTGCTGGTGCCACCCAGGCAGGTGGAGTCGATGAGCGCAGTACCGTTTGCATTGAGACGTGTGACATACGCGGAGCCGAATGAGGAAGCGGTGGTCTGGAAAGCTCCCGGAGTCACCGGGAAACCTGGCAGGGTGGCGCCGGTTACGTATGCCTCGCCGTTACTGTTGACTTGAATGCCGTGAGGTCCATCGCTGACTTGGCCGGAGACTGGGCCAAGGAAGGTGGAGTAATCGAGTGATGACCCTGCCGCGTTCAGATGAGTCACAAATCCCGCGCCGGGCTTGCTCGCGTCTTGAAACGCACCGGCGGTTACGGGAAAGTCGGTGGAATCTGTGTGTCCCGCGGCGTAGGCCGTACCTGCGGCGTCGACTGCGATTGCCTTCACCTGCTCTTTATTGCTTCCACCCAGATAGGTGGAAAAAACCAATGCAGATCCTGCTGGATTCAGTTTGGTGATAAAGCCGGTACCATTTGTCGGCGCGAGTTTTGTCTGTTGAAATGCGCCGGGCGTCACCGGAAAGTCATTGGAACCGGTGACGCCGCCCACATACGCGTTACCGGCTGCGTCGAGAGCGATGGCCTGTGCCGAGTCATAACCGCTGCCGCCAAGATAAGTGGAATAGACAAGCGCAGTGCCTGTGGGGTTCAGTTTAGTGACAAATCCGGACCGGAAGCCGGGGATAGTCGTTGAAAACGCGCCTGGGGTCACTGGAAAGTCGGCCTCCGGGGTGATGCCGACAACGTAGGCATTGCCTGAGCTGTCCAACGCAATTCCAGAGCCCTGTTCCCCTCCGAAGCTGCCGCCGAGATAAGTGGAATACACCAGCGCTGTGCCGCTGGAGTTGAACTCGGAGACGAATGCGGTGGTGCCCACGCCCTTGCGGGTCGCCTGGAATGCTCCGGCAGTCGTGGGGAAATCGGAAGAACCGGCGTAGCCAGTAATGTAGGCATGGCCCGCGGCGTTCACCGCGATCGCATCTGCCTGGTCATCGTTGTCGGATCCGCCAAGGTAACTGGAATAGATAAGCTCGGTGCCCGTGGGGTTCAGCTTAGTGACAAAAGCTTCGGTATGCCCAGTTGATTTCGCGGCGGTCTGATAACTCCCTGCTGTTGTGGGAAAGTCGGCGGATGAAGTGCTGCCCGTGATGTACGTGTTGCCTGAAGCATCCACCGCGATACCCAGCGCCTCATCCTCGGTGCTGCCGCCCAGGTAAGTGGAGTAGACGAGAGTGGGATCGATGACTAAGGGCCGGTCATGATCGTAGTTACCCACTGCGAAGCCGACTGATTTATTCGCCAGGAGTTTGAAGCCGCCCTCAACCAGTTGCCGCCGGCCATTTACTTCCTGGTAGACAGTGGGCTGGTGAAAGACGATCAGGCCGTTCGCGGCATGTACGGAGAGGTCGCCGGTTGCCAGCAACTGAAGCTTGCGTGCTCCTGCGAAATGCAGACGAATGGTGCCTGGGTTGGCGTTTGGGGCGACGGCGAAATCGTACTCGAGCTGTTGCTGATTGCCGTAGTAGTCGAGATCGATGCCCGGATACACTCCGGTGAACTCCACCTTTGCGAAGGTCGGCACCCCCGACTGCCAGCGGGAAGGATCGTTGCCGCGGAAATAGTTCACCGCGCCGGCCAGCGGTTCTGCGCCATGAGGCTCAGCCGAAGGGTTCGCGCCCAGCAATTGCATCCGAAGCACGTCTGTGGGTGAGGGGGAGGGACGATGGCTCTTATCAGCTTTCGTAAGATTGCCGGAAGGAGAGACGTGAAGGGCGAGCACCGCTTCCTGCCCGGTTAGAAACACACCGTAACCGCTGCCGCGCGCGAGGAACCGCACGCGCGGGTCGCTTTGGCCGCGATTGGCCTCAAAGGCGAGAGGCAATTTGCCGTAGCTGCGTGCAATGCTGCCTGGCCGCGGTGCGGTTCCCGGTCGAGTCTGTGCCAAACTCGCAATTGCGCCGAGCGCGGCGAACGCAAGGATTGATACGGCTGTGGAACGACCCAGAGATATTGAGAACATGGGGACTCTCCTCGTTGCGAGCATGGATGGCTCGCCTCTGCCCTCCGGCCGGAAACTGCCGGTGACGGCTTAAACCGACAAATCTCTTTAGCTCAGGCGGAGCGAGGGCTTGCAGACCCAGCACTCCTCCGAAATGGAAAACGTGCAGTGCACATTGCTTCGCTCTGCGCTCGATCTGGGGGAAAGCGGATCAAGTGCTACCAATGCCATGGCTTCGCCCAGGCGCAGCATCTCCGCGGAGCCGCAGGTCGGACAGCGTGAGGGCCTTTCTTCGGGCATATGCTGCCCACCGCGCGGGCTTGCCCGGCCTTCGCTGTTGCCCGGCGTCGCCCCTCCGCCAGGCGGGGAAATTCCGGAGATCGACAGCTCGCGGCGCTCGATAAGAACTTGAATCCTCCGCTTCTTCTTCAAGGCACCTCCGCTCGCTTACCTTGGCCGGTTGTCGCAATCCCAGAGCCTTGGTACTCTAAGGCAGCAATCGCGCACCTCGTAGTCTTCGGGCCCGGAAGCTCTTTCGGTCTTTGCAAAGTTCTCGCAAATCCTTGGCCGGTATGTCCTCAATCCGGCTCTCAACGGTTCTCAATTTTCCTCACCGCGCAGAACGCATTGAGGGAATTAGGCTTGATCCGATTCGAAGGATTTGAATTATGCCCGGCGGCGCGTTCCCTTACGTGGAACGGACAGGCAATCGTCCTGCGATCCAAGACCTTCGATCTGCTGCTCTACCTCGCGCAGCATCCTCATCAAGCCGTCACCAAGGACGAGTTAATGGCGGCCCTGTGGCCCGATTCTTTTGTGGAGGAGAGCAATCTCACCCAGCAGATTTTCCTGTTGCGGAAGGCTCTTTCGGAAAATGGCCAGGGAGAGCGGATCGTCGTGACGGTGCCGGGCAAGGGGTATCAGTTCGCCGCCGTGATCGAATCCACACCGGTGCAGTCGGACCGGCCGCGCTCCAGCGAGTTAAGGATGAGCGCTATGCAATCCGTTACGCGGATGGTGATTGAGGCGGAGGAGGAAGAAGAGACCCCTCCTGCGTCGGAACTGCTCTTTCCCCGTCGGTATCCGCGGGCCCGGCGTTGGATCGCTGTTGCAGCGGCCGCGGCCGTGCTGACCGTGGTCTCGATCCTCGCCTGGAAGAACTTTCGCTCCGCTCCACCTCCCCATATTTCCACCTATGCGAAAGTTACGCATGACGGACATCCCAAGTCCATTGGTGGAACGGACGAAAGCAGAATCTACTTCGAGTGGGAAGACACGGGCGCGATTGCCGAGATTTCGGTCTCCGGCGGCGATGCGGCGCCCCTCCACGTGCCGTTGGAACATCCGCGCATTGGAGAAGCTTCGCCGGATGGGTCCACTCTTCTTTTCACTTCCGAGGGAAGCGGTAAGGGACCTGCCGATTCGCTGTGGACCTATCCGGTGCTGGGGGGCTCCCCTCGGCGCCTGGGAAATGCAGTTTCGTCAACCTGGTCCCCTGACGGGGAAAGGGTCGCCTACGGGACGGCCAACGGAGACATCTATATTGTGCGGCGCGATGGGACGGAAGCTCGCCGCATCGCCTCCGTGGGAGGCTATCTGAAGTCTCTGGCCTGGTCGCCGGATGGCAGTGTCATTCGGTTCTCAAGAGACGGCTTGCTATGGCAGATGTCCGTCGACGGCGCGAACCTGCACCAACTTCTGCCTGGTTGGGGAAAATCCTCTACCCAGTGGAGCGGGAAGTGGGCGCCGAGCGGGTTGTTCTACTTTGTAGCGGATGATCAGATCTGGCTTTCCGATGAGCGGCGCGGATCCGCCGGCTTGATACGCCCCATCCAGATGACCTCTGGACCGACAGTCTGGGACCGGCCGATACCCAATCAGGATGGGAAGAGTCTCTTCGCATCTGGTCGCAGCAAGCGCGGTGAACTGGTACGCTTCGACCCGAAATCCCGACAGTTCCAGCCTCTGTTCGGCGGCATATCAGTAGAGTTCGTCACCTTCTCGAACGATGGCAAGTCAGTAGCCTATGTTTCGTATCCCGAGGGCGTGCTTTGGCGAGCGAATCGAGACGGGAGCAGCCCGATACA
>Ga0157369_10010977_pt1 | contig 10311 bp, 9 predicted proteins | sample C25metaG_FD_113461 | JGI IMG/M metagenome (GOLD analysis project Ga0157369, IMG submission 113461) | Corn rhizosphere microbial communities from Kellogg Biological Station, Michigan, USA - C2-5 metaG | ecosystem: Host-associated > Plants > Roots > Rhizosphere > Soil | place: USA: Michigan...
CTCGAGGACAATCCCATGGCCAAGCAAGCGCTCATCGTAGTCGATATCCAGAACGACTACTTCCCCCAAGGCAAGTGGCCGCTGGTCGGCGCCGACGCCGCTGCCGACAACGCCGCGCGGCTGATCGCAGCCTTTCGCGAAGCGGGCGATCCGGTGGTGCACATTCGGCATGAATTCACTTCCGACGATGCGCCGTTTTTCACTCCCGGCTCCGAGGGCGCGAAACTGCATCCGAAAGTGCTCAACCGCGCGGACGAGCCGGTGGTGCTCAAGCACTTCGTCAACTCCTTCCGTGAAACCGAACTGAAATCGGTGCTCGACGAACAGGCCATCACCGACCTGGTCGTGGTCGGCAGCATGAGCCATATGTGCGTCGATGGCATCACCCGTGCGGCGGCGGACCTGGGGTACGCGGTCACGGTGGTTCACGATGCCTGCGCCAGCCGTGACCTGGAATTCAATGGCCTGACGGTGCCCGCCGCCCATGTGCACGCAGCATTCATGGCGGCGCTGGGTTTCGCCTATGCCAACGTGGTATCGACTGAGCAGTTGCTGCACAGCAACGCCTAGCAACAACTGCACAATCCACTGGCCCGCCACGTTGCGGGCCTTTTTGCGTCTGTCATGAAAATCTCACGCGTGAGTCATTGATGGCACTTTGCATTGGTTGTAGTGTGGCCCACGCGTGAGACGCTCATAACCGGATTACAGCCATGACAAGCCGCACTCAGACGACTGCCGCAGCCAGCCCCAAGGGCGAGCGTGGCAAGGCGTCGGCAAAAAAACCGTCGAGCTTCTACATGAAGCAGATGCGCGCAGGCCTGGCCGCCGCCGGTTATGTGAAACACGAAACTTGGGTGCTTCCGGAAAACCGAAGCTTGCTCAAGCAAATGGAGCAACAGCTACGCCAACCGATTCTGGCTGGCTCTTTCATGTCGGAGAAACACATGAGCGCAGGCAACAACTGGACCATCGACAGCCTCTTCAATGCCCTCAAGGCGCTGGACGAGGTGGCTTCCCAAGAGATTTCGCTGTCCCTGATCCAGAGCTCCGAGCCGAGCATCAAGCTGCAAATGAACGAATTCGGCGGTCTGCCGATTCACATCGCCCTGGCCGGCCAACAGATCATCGTCGACACCGTGCTGGTCGATATCGATTCGATCAGCGATGTCCAGGCGTTCAACGATGCCGTACTGCGCAGCCGCGAGATGTTCCCGCTGTCGTCGATCGGGATCGAATCGATGCCGAACGGGCAGACCGTCTACAACATGTTCGGCGCCCTCAGTGCTGATTCGAGCCTGACCAACGTCGTCACCGAGGTGAAAACCCTGATCGACAACGTGCAGCGCGCCAGCGAAGCCTTCGAACACTTCTTCAAGTAATCAACAGGGAATATCCAATGACTCAGTCCATCTGGAGCAAGTTGTTCACCGCACTGCGTGGCGGCGCCAATGAAGTCGGCGAAGCCATCGCCGACCAGCAGGCCCTGCGCATCCTCGATCAGGAAATCCGCGAAGCCGACAGCGCGTTGTCGAACGCCCGCCGCGAACTGGTGACGATCATGGCCAAGCATAAACTGGCCGCCGACCGCGTCAGCGAGTACGACGCCAAGATCAAGGATCTCGAAGCCAAGGCTGTTGCTGCACTGAATGCCGGCCGTGAAGACCTGGCGCTGGAAGTGGCCGAAGCGATTTCGACCCTGACCAATGACCTCGCTGCCGAGAAGAAACTCAGCGATGAATTCGGCGCCTACGCCGACAACATGCGCAAAGACATCAGCAAAGCCGAATCGCGGATCAAGAGCCTGCGCCAGCAAGTGGACATGGCCAAGGCCCGCGACAGCGTGCAGAAAGCCCAGGTCAGCGCATCGATTGCCAGCGGCGGCGCCAACGGCAAACTGGAAACTGCGGTCGGCACCCTGAACCGCCTGCAAGCCAAGCAGCAGCAACGCGCTGCCGAACTGAGCGCCGCAGACGAACTGGCCGACGCCTCCACCGGCAACGACCTGGAACGCAAACTGCGCGACGCCGGCATCACGCCGAACGAAGGCAGCGCCAATGCGATCCTTGAGCGGCTGAAGCAGAAGTCCGCGCAGTAATCACTGAACGGTAACCCGTGGGAGCGAGCCTGCTCGCGAAAGCGTCGTGACAGTCAAATAATCTAGTGACTGACACAACCCATTCGCGAGCAGGCTCGCTCCCACATGGTTTTGCGGCGTAATTGCCTCTGCTCGTACACCCCTGCGCCCGGTACACTACCGCCACTTTTTCACCCGAACACCTCCACCCGCTTCAAGGAACGTACCCATGGGATGGTTTAAAGACTTGCTCGGCACCAGCAACTGGCAGACCGCTGCGCCAACGCCAACCGGCGCCAGTGGCCCCCTGGGCATGGCACAAGGCAAAGGCGTGCGCTTTGACATGACCCTCGCGCTGCTGCTGGAAGGCTCGACTTCGGTGCGGGTGCCATTCGATCAAGCGGTGTGGAGCGCCGGTTGGGTCGATCTCGGCCAGTCCAACAAACTGCATCGCTATTACATGAACGACGAGGATTTCTGGGTGCAGATCCACGTCACCGGTGAAGACCAGATCGAGTCGGTCACCCTGTTCAATTACCTCAGCTACGTGACGGTCAACAGTGACGCCGAACTGCAGCGTCTGGCCGGCCCGAACAGCCTGATCGGTTTGCCGACCTACACCCACAATGGTGTCGAATACGCGCGCGAGTGGGGCACCGAACTGCATCAGACCGAACTGGTGCCAATGACCGAACACGTGGTCAACCCGGACGAGTCCTACACCATCAAGCACCACGCCATGCTGTACGCCCGCGACACCGGCCTGACCGATCGCCGCGAACTGCTGCTGTTCTCCGTCGAACAGGATGAAGAAGGCACCGTCAGCCTGAGCACCTCGCTGGGCATCTCGCTGTACACGACTTATTTGAGCGCCATCTAAAAAGGAAGTTTTTCATGCTGGAAGTCTTGGCCGTTTCCCTGAACAAAACCGCGCTGGTCGGTTTTGTCGTCTACCTGATCGGCGCCGTGTTGCTGTTCATGCTGTTTCAATTCGTCTACACGCGCATCACTGCGCACAAGGAATTCGAGCTGATCCGCGCCGGCAACACTGCCGCCGCCATTGCCCTGTCCGGGGCGATCATCGGTTTCGCGATTCCGGCGAGCAACGTGATCGCCTACTCGGTCAACGTGCTCGACTTCGTCCTCTGGGCGGTCATCGCCGCCGTCGTGCAATTGCTGGCGTTCGTCGCTACCGGGCTGGTGCTCAAGGGCACGTCCCAGCGCATCGCCAACGGCGAAGTCGCGGCCGGCATTTATGTCGCCGCCGTGGCGATCAGCGTCGGCATGCTCAATGCCGCGTGCATGACCCCGTCCCACTGATCGGCAGGAAGCCTCTCGATGAAACGCAGCAAATACGTGCAGTTGTCCCTCGCCGCGTCGGTGGCGATGGCGATTTCCGGTGAAGCCGCGGCGCTGGATCAGCCGCGCAATTTCCAGAGCGTTGAACAGTGTGTCGACGCCGAAGTGGCCGCCGATCTCTGCTCCAGCGCCTACGTCGCCGCCCTCAACGAACACCGACGCATCGCCCCGGCCTACAGCGACAAAGCCAAGTGCGACGCAGACTTTGCCGCTGGCTGGTGTCAGAAAAATTCCGATGGCCGCTTCGTGCCGAAACTCGGCGGCTTCAAGGTGCCGGGCAATGCCGAGACGCCGCAAGATCTCGATGCCATCGCCAATTCGCAAATGCCGGCGGGGGACACCACGAGCAGCAGCGCCAGCCACGGCGGTTCGCACTATTCCGGCAGTTCGGGTGGCGGCGGCAATGGCTGGCTGACCGGCTGGCTGATCGGCAACGCAATGAGCAACAACGCCGAAAGTACCGTTTACCGTGATCGCGAAACGCGTCAGCCGTACAACACCTCAACGCAGTACCGCCGAGCTGACACAACCTCGCGCAGCCAGTCGGATTACGAGAGCAGCAAGAGCAAACCGGTGAACGTTGCGTCGTCGACTTCGCGCGGCGGTTTCGGCAGCCAGTCCAGCGCCCGCAGCGGTTGGGGCGGCTGGGGCAGCAGTTCCGGACGCTCGAGCAGCTGACATGAAAAAGATCCACTGCGCCGAGCGCCCCGACTGGAAACACACCGCCGAAAGCCTCGGTTTCCTGTTCCACACCATCGACGACGAACCGTACTGGGACGAAAGCGCCTACTACCAGTTCAGCCTCGCGCAGATCGAAAACGATCTCGAAGACCCGACTACCGAACTGCACGAGATGTGCATGGATCTGGTTGATCGCGTGGTCAACAGCGAGCAGTTGCTCGATCGCCTGAGTATCCCGGCGGCGTACTACGACATGATCCGCACCTCCTGGCGCGAGGGTCATCCGCATCTGTACGGTCGCATGGACTTTTCCTACAGCGGCAACGGGCCGGCGAAACTGCTGGAGCTCAACTACGACACGCCGACCAGCCTCTATGAAGCGGCGGCATTTCAGTGGGGCTGGCTGGAACAATGCATCGAGCGCGGCACGCTGCCCGGGCATGCCGACCAGTTCAACAGCATCGACACCAGGCTGCACCAGGCCTTCGCCGAATTGCAGTTGAAGCGGCCGTTCTACTTTGCCTCGATGAAGGACTCGGTCGAGGACAAAGGCACCACCGACTACCTGCGGCTGATCGCGGAAAAGGTTGGCATCGAATCACGCCACATCGATATCGAAGACATCGGCCTGACAGCTGAAGGCCGGTTCGTCGATCTGCAGGATCGCTGGATCCCGCACCTGTTCAAGCTGCACGCCTGGGAATTCATCTTCCACGAACCGTTCGGCACCGCGATCGCCGAGTGCGATACACAGTTTTTCGAACCAGCGTGGAAGGCGATTCTGTCAAACAAAGGTGCGCTGCCGCTGCTGTGGGAACTGCACAAAGGACATCCGAATCTGCTCGCCTCGCACCTTGATCCGAATCCGCAAAGTGCCGTGCCGAAGGGCTGGGTGCGCAAGCCGTACTTTTCCCGCGAAGGTGCCAACATCGAACTGCAAACAGCGGAAGGTCTGATCGTCAAAGAGGACGGGCCTTACACCGATGCGCCGTTCATCTTGCAGGAGTTCGCGCCGCTGCCGAAGTTTGGCGATAGCTACACGCTGATTGGCTCGTGGGTGATTGGTGATGAGGCGGCGGGGATTGGTGTGCGCGAGGACAACAGTTTGATCACCAAGGATTCCAGCCGCTTCCTGCCGCACCTGATCCTCGACTGAAACAATTCCCCATGTAGGAGCTGACGAGTGAAACGAGGCTGCGATCTTTTGATCTTCAGAAGCAACGTCAAAAGATCGCAGCCTCGTTGCACTCGTCAGCTCATAAGGTGATTGGGGGCGCGCTGAAATTGCCTCACAAAAAAGGCCCGTCGTTTAAGCGACGGGCCTTTTTCATTTAAAGCGGTTACAGCGGCAAGTCAGAATGGTTATGCCTACCTTAAAACAGCAAGCATTGCGATTTATCCATAAAAAACATAGTGATTTGCTGAAAAATAAGCAGTTCTGGTCAGTTTTTTGTTAACAAATCGGATCATTCACGCGTATTTGTTTACATCTCATCTCGCTTGCTTGAGATGTCGCGATCATGGGGTCAGCTTGGATGGATCAATGAAGCGGCTCTCATTAAGAGGAACCGCCCCCATGGGACTGTGCCGATGGGTGCTTTGCGATGGGGTAAAGCGAGGGTTAGTGGCTGTTTATTTCAGTAGACCAGCATTCTACCGTGTCAGCTGATCTCAAGATCAGCTAGCAAGCAGTCATATTTTTAGCAGAGGAAGCACGATCTTACAAGGGACTCGAAAATGAAAAAGGGGCCTACCTCGTAACACTGCCCCCATCCGCAACTGGCCGAATAGACCCCTTGAGGTAATAGGCAATGACGGCCAATAGCTGCTCTTCGTGATCGGCAGCTTTCGGCCAAAAGCGGACGCTCATACGCTACCGCTATCATAGTCAATAACGTCAATAATATTCATATTTGAATATACGCATGCGGATGAACTCTGAGCCGAAACACAGCGTAGTGATCTACGAGCGCTGGATTAACGGTAGGTACCGGGACGTGGGATCTACAGGCATAAAGGTCACGCCTTTGGGGGTTCTGGCGTCCCACAGCTCTTTTAGCACCGTCCCTACAAGCAGCAAGAAACCTCAAGCGTAGATTTTTTATACCGAGAGTCCGAGGGAGGGTTACACATTGCAATTTTCTACGGAGGCTCCCCAGGTATCAAGAGTGGGGATGTCTAGCATGGCCGCCTCAGGCGATGAACCAATATGGGTATGCCACCCGGAGGCCATCATCTTCGACTCAGCGACGAAGAGTGATGTGGCTACGGTTACCGTTCCCGGATAAGCATGGATATGCTGTAGATAACGACTTCTTCATTCTGTCTAACACTAATGACTATTACAAATCCGATAGCCTAACTATCATTTTGTAAGCGTCTTCACGAGTAATGGGGATTACTGATCGATGAAGAATGATTCCTTCAATCAAAGCATCAAGCGCGACTGCTGACAAGGGGGAGAAATAGAGTTCGAGTGATCCTCTGATTTCAAGCATCCAGTCTTTCATAACATTCTTCATAACAGTGCTACGACACGCAAAACTATAGAGCTCGCAAGTCAGTTGGATTGTTCTAGTGCCGAATGTGGATTTTTCAAAGATAACATCCACGATCGCATGGCAAGCGTCTTCGTTATTCTTTGCTATTCGAATTGCAGCCGCAAATCGAGTAGATACGCATTGAGCCAACAGCTGAAATGCCTCCAGCAGCAGCTCCTGCATGCTCGGGAAGTAGTGTGTAAGTGAACCGAGTGGTACGCCCGACAGTTCGGAAATTTTTCGGTACGTTGTGCATGCAATCCCGTGAAGTTCGATGCAGTCGAGGGTGACCTTGAGGATATGCTCCCTACGATTAGGGTCTTGCTGCCAAGTCTTACGTTTCTCAGTCTTCATGCATACTCCTATCTCAGCCGGTGACATTAGCATAGGGTTTCAAATCGTACAAATGTACGATTTCATTGACCTCGGTCAGCGCTCACGGTAGGATAGAAATCGTACATCTGTACGGTTTCTGGTGCTGAGTAAGAGGCTGAAACGAATCCCTCCTTGAAAGGAAACTTCTTGGATGAACAAATTGCCCCGGTGTTATTGATGGTTTTTGTATGACGCAAATTTCGACGATCGCTTATTGCTTTGAGGTAGAAGACGATGACATTGGTGCCGGCAGCGTAATAGTTAAAGACATCCCGGTGAATGTCATTGCGGTAGGAAATCCTTGTCGCGTGATTCGAGAAATTGCCGCTGACGATGCCATGCAGAGTGATTTCCCGCGCACGTGGAATTAATTTAATCACGAAACGAAAAACAGCTATTGCCAATGCGGCTGCGCGCTGAAGCGTCTCGGCAAAGATGCCGGGGAAAAAAACTCGGCTACCCACCGGGCGTCTTTACTTTTGAGCGCTACATCTGTGAAAAATGGGCCTCACCCTCAAGGTCACATGCGTCAGCAATTTTTTATTAACAGTCTGCGACATAAGTTGCGGGCATGGCGTCTGTTTGCCAACTACAGGTTTATTAGATGAATAGTAAGGAACAAGCTTTTTTCACCTCTAGTACGCTATCTGCTTCCAGATATGCATTTTTTCTAGCGGGATCTTGCATGGGCGCATGGGCACCCTTGGTTCCATTTGCTAAGGAAAGGGCGCAGATAGGTGAGGCGGAACTTGGTCTGCTACTCCTGGGTCTTGGTACCGGATCAATGTGCATGATGCCGTTTGTGGCCCGTTTAGCGAATCGAATTGGCTGCAGAACTACTGTCTATGTTGCAAGCGCTGTTACCGCTGTTGCCCTTATTGGCCTGGCAACTGCTACTTCGTATTGGGCACTCTTGGCTTTTTTGTTTCTGTTTGGGGCCGCCATCGGTACAGCCGATGTAAACATGAACCTTCAAGGCTCGCTTGTCGAGCGCTACCACGGGAAGCAGATGATGTCTGGCTTTCATGGGCTAGCCAGCGTCGGAAATATTTTCGGCGCGGGCACGGTAAGCCTTATGCTCTGGCTCGGGCTCAATCCCGTACAGTCAATTCTTATGTTAGCTCTTGCATTGGGCGTGGGGCTCTTATCGCTTGGTCGTCACATGCTCCCGTTCGCGGAGCTTGAAGGGGCGCCAGCCAAAATTAAGCCAACCAAGTTGGTGTTGCTACTGGCGGCGCTGTGCTTCATCGCTTTTCTGGTTGAAGGTTCTATGCTCGACTGGAGTGCCGTCTATCTGACTTCAAACCGGGACGTGGAGCCTGATATTGCTGGTATCGGGTACGCCGCGTTTTCGGTGACCATGGCAGTAGGTAGGCTGTTGGGCGATCGGATCGTAAGCAAGGTCGGCTCGCGAGCAGTGCTATTGGTAGGGAGTGTATTGGCAATGGGCGGCATGGCGTTGGCGGTAGGCATCGACCATTGGATAGTTTCAGTTTTGGGGTTCGTACTCGTCGGGTTAGGTATCGCGAATCTCGTTCCGATATTTTGCTCCAAGGCCGGGCATCAGGCTGTAATGCCCGTCGCTCAAGCTCTGGCAATCATCAATGCGATTGGCTACCTAGGTATACTACTGGGGCCGGCTGTGATTGGATTTATCGCTCATGCCACGTCCCTAAGTCTCTCTTTGCTCTTCACCTCTGCGCTACTGATCCTTGTCCTCTGCTGCGCCAAGATCGCATCGTACAGATAGCGTTGAGCCTGGCAGGTGATGGCCGTCTCTGCGCACAGATTCCGATCACTTTTAATTTCCTTGGAAATCACCTATTACCGCGCTAAAGGAGCGAAGACTCCTCGCCCTGCGACTTTCATACACAGCTCGATGAGGGCTAAGTCTAGAATAGTGTAAGCGTCCACCAAAATCACCTTGCCTGACTCAGGCAAATACCCCGAATGGGTGGTGAGAGATCTTTCCTTCACAGTGGCAACGGATAAGCGGTAAATCGCTGGATAAGAGATCTACTTGAATGGTCATTCAGCACGGCGATGCATGTTGATCTCCTCTTAGATCTTTGAGGTTCCAACGCAACTCGCCCGCATCAGCGCTTATGATTGCCAACATCCTTTTGCTGAATTATCGTAGAACATTCTGTGTACCGCTGACATACACTTCTTGGTAAGGCATTCGGTATAAATGCCTGCCTAGGGGACAGCTATGTCATACCGAACCTTCTGGTCAACCGCGCTTTTACTGGTCACAGCTGTCTGGGGCTGGAGCTTTGTAGCTAAGCACGAAACGCTCACAGTCATGGCCCCATCCACGCTGAACGCATGGATGTTTACCTTAGCGGCTTTAGCGCTCATTCCATTTTCAATCCGCTCATTTCGATATTTGAGGCGGCGTGATTGGGCGAGTGCGGTATTTGCCGGAATAGTCCTCTTTGTCGCTTTCTCACTGCAGACATCAGGGACAGCCCTTACCACGCCCTCCAATGCAGGGTTCATCACGGGCTTGTGCACCGTTTTCACTCCATTGTTTGTTTATCTCATAGGTAAAGGACGCCCAAGTCCTAAGCAGGCTGCAGGAACAGTGATTGCCGTATTTGGGCTCGGTTTACTGAGTCTTGACGGATTCGCGCTGCACTATGGTGATCTACTGATTTTGGGGTGTGCGGCATGCTTCGCATTACACATTGTGATTGTCTCAACGTTCACAACACCCGCCATTTCCATGGCATCAACTTCAATCCAGCTAGGGCTGGTTGGCTCGCTTTCTTTGATATGGAGCTTAGCCGGTAACCAGTTTTCTTTTCCCGGCGCGCTCCCTACGACAGTTACAATAATTTCGCTGGCGCTGTTCGCTACAGCCTTGGCTTACGCCATTCAAAATCGCGCTCAGGCTGTGCTTGCCCCTGAAAAGGTCGCCCTAATACTTATTTGCGAACCTGTGTTTAGTGGGGCTTTTGGTTATTTTCTCGCTGGAGATCGTTTGCCCCCTGAAAGACTTGCAGGGGCGGCGCTAATCCTTCTGGGCATTGCAGTCACGGAGCTCAGAATCGCGCGTAAGGAAGGGAGGACAATCCGTCCTTCAGGACGGTGTGCAGATGGCTTGCCATCGGAGGCAGCCGGAGCGTGTAGCCCGGAACGGGCGAAGGTGTAAGAACGGGTGCTGGATTATTGTACCAAGTAGAAAGCAAAGGAATTCTCTCCCATTCGGCTAAACGCGAATGTCCGCTTTGGCCGAATGCGGACGTTCAGGAGCGACAGCTATCGGCCAAAAGC
>Ga0157369_10010978_pt1 | contig 10309 bp, 10 predicted proteins | sample C25metaG_FD_113461 | JGI IMG/M metagenome (GOLD analysis project Ga0157369, IMG submission 113461) | Corn rhizosphere microbial communities from Kellogg Biological Station, Michigan, USA - C2-5 metaG | ecosystem: Host-associated > Plants > Roots > Rhizosphere > Soil | place: USA: Michigan...
CACCGATTCGGCCCAGCGCAAGCGCGTGGTGCTCATGGCCAGTCGCGAATCCCACTGCCTGGCCGACCTGCTGCACCGCTGGCACAGCGGCGAGCTGGACTGCGAGATCCCCTGCGTCATCTCCAACCACGACACCCTGCGCAGCATGGTCGAGTGGCACGGCATTCCCTTCTTCCACGTGCCGGTCGATCCCGCCAACAAGCAGCCGGCTTTCGACGAGGTATCGCGGCTGATCGATCTGCACCAGGCCGATACCGTGGTCCTGGCGCGCTACATGCAAATCCTGCCGCCGGATCTCTGCGCGCGCTATGCCCACCAGGTGATCAACATCCACCACAGCTTCCTGCCGTCCTTCGTCGGCGCCAAGCCCTATCACCAGGCGTCGCTGCGCGGCGTCAAGCTGATCGGCGCCACCTGCCACTACGTGACCGAAGAGCTGGATGCCGGTCCGATCATCGAGCAGGACGTGGAGCGCGTCAGCCACCGGGACAATGTCGAGGACATGGTGCGGCTGGGCAAGGACGTCGAGAAGATGGTGCTGTCCCGCGGTCTGAGATACCACTTGCAAGAGCGGGTCATGGTCCATGGCAACAAGACCGTCATCTTCGACTGACAGCGACTCCCCGGCGGCTGCTCCCGGTACCGCGGAGCAGCCACCCCGTCTGGGCGAAGGTTGCCTGGCCCGCTACGACCTGCAGGCGATGACTCTCGACGGCGGCGCCGACTTCACTGCCGCCGCGGCACTCTGGCGGCAACTGCAGGCACGGCAAGGCGACGAAGACGGCGTGGCGGGTGCTCCGGACAGCGGGGCTGAAGACTCGCCTCAGGTGTCCTGAGTGATGGACTCGTCGCTGGCTTTGGCCTTGAGATCGGCGATCTTGCGCACTTCCGAGGCGAACACCTCGTCCTGCACGGTCGGCCGTTTCTTCCAGGGCTTGCGGTCGGGTTTGGGTTGCGCGGCGTAGGTGACGATTTCGCCACCGTAGACATCCTGATAGCGCTGGGCCTGGCGTTCCAGTTCAGCGCGAAGTTGATCTTTGGTCACGGGTTCGATCTTGTTCGAGTGTCGCGAGAGGCGAGCGGTCGTCAGGACCGCTCGAAGCCGGTGCGCAAGAGGCGCGGCTGCGGAGTCTAGCCGCCGCGCGGCACTTTGCCTATCCCGCTCAGTTCAGGATGCGCATGGACAGGTCGACGGCCTTGACGTCCTTGGTCAGGGTGCCGATGGAGATGTAGTCGACACCGGTCTGGGCGATGCCGAGCAGGGTGTCCTGGTTGACGCCGCCCGAGGCTTCCAGCTTGGCCCGGCCCGCGGTCAGGGCCACCGCCGTGCGCATGTCGGCCAGACTCAGCTCGTCCAGCATGACGATGTCCGCGCCGGCGCTCAGGGCCTGTTCCAGCTCCTGCAGATTCTCCACCTCGACTTCCACCGGACGCCCCGGCGCCAGTTGCCGGGCGGCGGCCACGGCCTGGGCGATGCCGCCGCAGGCGGTGATGTGGTTTTCCTTGATCAGGAAGGCGTCGAACAGCCCGATTCTATGGTTGTAGCAGCCGCCGCAGGTGACCGCGTATTTCTGGGCACGGCGCAGGCCGGGCAGGGTCTTGCGGGTATCCAGCAGCCTTACGGCGGTGTCCTGCACCAGGTCGGCATAGTGGCGGCAGCGGGTGGCGGTGCCGGACAGCAGTTGCAGGAAATTCAGCGCGCTGCGCTCGCCGGTGAGCAGGGCGCGCGCGGGACCCGCGAGTTCGAACAGCACCTGGTCCGCTGCGACCCGCTCGCCATCGGTCACCTGCCAGCGGACTTCCACTGCGGGATCCAGCACCCGGAACACCTCGTCGACCCAGGCCGTGCCTGACACCACCGCGGCTTCGCGGGTGATGATCCGCGCCCGGGCGTGCTGATGAGCGGGGATCAGACCGGCCGTGAGGTCGCCACTGCCGACGTCTTCGCGCAGTGCGGCGGCGACATTGTCAGTGATGACCTGGGCGAGATCGGCAGGGGTAGCGCTGGACATGAAAAAACTCCGAGAAGGGCTGCGGGAGGCGAGCGGGCAACTTTAGGGGAGGTTGACGATCTGAGATAGACAACGTCGAATTATTTGAAGGGCAGGCGCTGACTGACAGGTGCCTTGTGAACCCTGTCATGTACTGTGCAGATGTCGATTGGTCGATGCCTTGGCAAAGCAAATAATGGCACATCGACAACGTTTCACCTCGCGGCCAGGGCGGCCAACGTTGTTCAATGCTCCTGTAGTGGAACGCGATTCAGCCGAACGCAAGAACGGTTGTGGGAGGCGGTGGTGCAGAACGACGTAAACGTAGTTCATTTCAAGGCGCTCGGGGAATCTTCTTCCCGATTGCCCGCAGTGCTTTTACCGGTCAGGGATCGCGCCGCTCAGCGACTCAATGCGTCCTTGCAGCAGCTGTTCGACAACGCCGACGATGCGCTGTTTGAGATGGCCGATCGGGCCGGCAGCAACCAGGAACAGAGTCTCTACTTCGAAGCGATGCGTGATCTGCGCCTCCGGCGCAAGAGCATCGAGCGCAGCTTTCTCCAGCAGTATTTCGAGCGCTTCGCGGCGCTGAACAACCTGGTTGGCAGCAAGCCGGAGATGCGCCTGGACAGCGTTTCCTACGAAGACCTTAGTCTGGTGCAGAACGATGCGCTGGAAGAGAGCGTCGCCGTGGACACCATGGTGGCCAAGGCCCTCAGCAACAACGCCATGGCCATCAGCCACCTGACCATCAGGTTCAATACCCAGCTGTCGAGCAAGCTGGACGATTCGACTCATCCGCTGGGGCCGCGCCGCCTGTGCGAGGCCTTCGTCGAAGCCTGTCGTGATCTCGACACCGACATTAAGGTCAAGCTGATCATCTACAAGCTGTTCGAGCGCTTCGTGCTCAACGGGCTGGGTCAGCTGTATGCGGAATCCAATCGCCAACTGGTCGAGGCGGGCGTACTGCCCCAGCTCAAGGCCATTCCCCAGCAGGTGCCGAGCCGCTCGGCCAAGGGCTACAGCGGACGCACCCCGGCCCACGTCAACAGCGAAGACGACGGTCAGGAACTCTTCGGCACCCTGCAGGGCCTGCTGGCTCAGCTGCGGACGCCGACCAGTGCGGCCTTGGGTGGCGCCATGACCGCAGATGAAGGCGCCGCGACCGGTGATGGCCAGGTCATCACCAGCTATGACCTCATGCGTCTGCTGTCCCACCTGCAGCAGCAGATATCCAGTCAGTCCCTGGATGGCTACGACCTCAAGGCGCAACTGGGTGTTGCCCTGGGCCGCATCAGCGAGCGCTCGGGTCGAAAGCGCGTGGTGGGGCAGGTCGACGAAGACGTTATCAACCTGGTGGCGATGCTGTTCGAATTCATTCTCGACGACCTCACCCTGCCGGATTCGCTCAAGGCACTGATCGCTCGCCTGCAGATTCCCATGCTGAAGGTCGCGGTCCTCGACAAGACCTTTTTCAGCCGTGGCAGCCATCCGGCCCGGCGACTGCTCAACGAGATCGCCGCCGCTTCCCTGGGCTGGGGCGAGCAGAGCGACCTGCAGCGCGACGGCCTGTACCAGAAGATCGAGCAGATCGTGCAGCGCCTGCTGTCCGACTTCGTCGACGATCCGGAGATCTTCGCCGAGCTGCTGGCCGACTTCATGGCCTATGTCAGCGACGAGCAGCGGCGCAGTGAGCTGCTCGAACAGCGCACCCGTGATGCCGAGGAAGGCCGGGCGCGCGCCGAGATCGCTCGCTTGCAGGTCGAGCACGTGCTCAGCCAGCGCCTGCAGGAGCACCCGTTGCCCGCTGCCGTGCAACGTGTCCTGCGCGAGGCCTGGAGCCAGGTGCTGCTGCTGACCTGCCTGAAGCAGGGCTATGATTCCAGCGAATGGCGCGCAGCCCTCAAGACCATGGATGATCTGATCTGGAGCATCCAGCCGCACCACGACGTCGCATCGCGCCAGCGCCTGCTGGAAATGGTGCCCGGCCTGCTCAAGGCACTGCGGGAAGGCCTGGCCAGCGCGGCCTTCGATCCCTTTTCCACCTCCGAATTCTTCACCGAGCTCGAGTCCCTGCACGTCCAGACCTTTCAGCAGACCCGTCCCGAACTGGCGGATGCGGCGGCGGATACGGCGGTCGTGGTGCCGGCGTCGGTGCCTGTCGACGAGCCCTTCGAGCTGCCGCGCGCGGCTGAGCGGATCACCGGACTGACCAGCGACTCCCTGGAGTGGGTGGATGTCCTCTCGGTAGGCGCCTGGTTGGAAATCCAGGATGTCGAGCAGAAGCTGCGCTGCAAGCTGGCCGCGGTCATCCGCCCCATGGGCCGCCTGGTGTTCGTCAATCGGACCGGCATGAAGGTGCTGGACCGGACCCGCGAGGAACTGGCGCTGGATTACCAGGAGGGTCGGGTACGGCTGCTGGACGATGCCCTGCTGTTCGACCGGGCCATGACTTCGGTGATCGGCAATCTGCGCGGTCAGTCGCTGTCCTGAGTGCTTTGCGCAAGGCATAAAAAAAGCCGTCCCTGAGGACGGCTTTTTTCATGCCCAGACCAGGGGCCTAGTGCAGCTTCAGGCGCGGCTCGGTCTTGCGTCTCAGGTGATCGCCGGCAAACAGCGCCAGGGCACGCAGCGGGCCATAGAGGGCGACCTGGTGCATCCGGTATAGCGACACATAGAAAGTCCGCGCCAGCCAGCCTTCCAGGGTCAGGCTGCCGAGGGCGCCGCCCATGAGATTGCCCACCGCGCTGAAGCGCGACAGCGAGATCAGCGAGCCGTAGTCCTTGTAGACATAGTCGGGCAGCGGCTTGCCTTCCAGGCGCGCCTTGAAAGTCTTGACCAGCAGCGAGGCCTGCTGGTGGGCGGACTGGGCGCGCGGTGGCACGGTACGGGTGTCGCCGGGGGTCAGGGGGCAGGCCGCGCAGTCGCCGAGGGCGAAGACGTTCGGGTCGCGGGTGGTCTGCAGCGTCGAGTTGACCACCAGCTGGTTGATGCGATTGGTCTCGAGGCCCGCCAGGTCCTTGAGAAAGGCCGGGGCGCGGATACCGGCGGCCCAGACCTTGAGACTGGCCGGAACGAATTCGCCTGCGGTCTGCAGGCCGTCGGCGCGGACTTCCTTGACCGCCGAACCGGTCAGCACCCGTACGCCGAGTTTCTCCAGGGTGCGGTGCGCCTGGCCGGCGATCCGCTCGGGCAGCGCCGGCAGGATGCGTGGACCGGCCTCGACGAGGGTGATGCGCAGGTCTTCGGGACGGATGCGGTCCATGCCGTAGGCTTGCAACTCTTCGGCGGCGTTGCGCAATTCGGCCGCCAATTCCACGCCGGTAGCACCGGCGCCGACAATGGCCACCTCGATGTATTCACCCGGCTGCTCGCTGACGTGGGCGCGCAGGTAGTGGGTCAGCAGCTTGCGGTGGAAGCGTTCGGCCTGGGCTCGGGTGTCGAGGAAGATGCAGTTTTCCGCAGCGCCTGGCGTACCGAAGTCGTTGGTGGTACTGCCGATGGCCAGCACCAGGGAGTCGTAGCCGATCTCCCGTTCCGGAACCAGGACGGCGCCGTCGTCCTCGATCGCGGCCAGCTGCACCTTGCGGCGCTCGCGATCCAGGCCGGTCATGCGTCCGAACTGGAATTCGAAGTGGTTCCACTTGGCCTGGGCGACATAGCTGAGTTCGTCCTCGGTGGAATTGAGCGAGCCGGCGGCCACCTCGTGCAGTAGCGGTTTCCACAGGTGGGTAGCGTTGGCGTCGATCAGCACGATCTGCGCCTGGTCGCGCTTGCCGAGGCTGCGTCCCAGGCGGGTAGCCAGTTCCAGGCCGCCGGCGCCGCCGCCGACGATAACGATGCGATGGGTCATGGAGAGCACTCATGGAGAAGGAAAGCGGGGGCCGGACCGGGCGCGTCGCCGCAAGCGGGCGCAGTCCCGGGTCGGTAGATATCTGGGGGTCGTCGCAACGCGCGATAGTCGCGCCATCTAGCAGAGAAGATGGGCGAAAAGTCGTGACTTTCAAGGGAGGCGGCGTGCATCTGCTCTGGCAAGGATGTCTGCGGCGACGAGAGGTAGCGCTAGTTTAACCGGGCTGACCCGGCCATTCGACCCTGGAGAAACTGGGGTCAATCCAGGACCTCCACCCGATCGCCCAGGCGGATGATGCCGCTTTCCAGCACCCGGGTCGTGAGGCCGCCATGGCCGCGCACGGCCTGGAAGGTCCCCGGGCCCAGGCGTTCTTCCAGGCGCGCGCAGGGCTGGCACCAGCCCGTGGTCTCCAGGATCGCCTGGCCGATGCGAAAGCGCCGGTTCTTCAGGCTAAACAGATTGATCCCGGCGATGGCCAGGTTGCGGCGCAGATCGGCGGGTGCGACCGTCTTGCCGATCAGTGCGGCCACCACCGGCAGGTGTTCCCACTGGATGAGGGTGACCTGGCGCTGGTTGCGCGAGGTAGGGCGGGCGTGATCGCCGGTCAGGCCCGCGTCACGCCGGGCTTCCACGGCCTCGATCTCGACCATGGGCGCACGGGAGGCGGGTCGCACGCCGATCCAGCGCACCTCGCCGGACTGGGGGACCTGGGCGAGCAGTTCTTTGAGCGGGATCATGGAGCTCCTAGACGCGATGGTGGTGCCAATTCGAGCGGTAGGGCAGGATAGCGGCCTCGATAGACCTTTCAAGAGAGGATGCCATGCGCGCTGGAGTTCTGGCGTTGTTGCTGTCGTGTCTGCTGCTGCCCCTGACCGCCCTGGCGCTCGAACCCGGCGAGCGGGTGGCACCCTTCACCCTGCTCGATCAGCGTGACCAGCCCTATACCTTCGACGACCAGCTGCAGGTCCTGCTGGTGGCGCGCAGCATGAGCGGCTCCGGCCTGGTCAAGGAAGCCATGCGCGAGCAGCCGGCGAACTATATTGACGGCAGCCGGGTGGCCTACATCGCCGATATCAGCAGCATGCCGGCGGCCATCACGCGGATGTTCGCCGTACCGGCCATGCGCAAGTACGGCTACCGAATCCTGCTCGATCGCGAATCGCGGATCGTGCCGCGCTTTCCGGGCGCTGCCGACAAGGTGCTCTGGGTGACCCTCGATCATGGCCGCTTCGTCAGCCAGCGCGAATTCAGCGACGCCACCGCGCTGCGCGACGCGCTCAAGGCCAAGGCCCGCTGATGGAGCGGGCGTTCGTCGAGGGCTGGTATCGCGAGGCGCGCCGCTGTCCTTCGCCCAACCACAACGAACGCCCGGCAGGGACGGTGGTGTCCCTGCTGGTGATCCACAACATCAGCCTGCCGCCCGGGCAATTCGGCACCGGCTGCGTCCAGGCGTTCTTCCAGAATTGCCTGGATCATTCGGCCCATCCCTTCTTCGCGGAGATCGCCGAACTGAAGGTGGCGGCGCACTTTCTCATCGAGCGCGACGGGGCGGTGACCCAGTTCGTCTCCTGCGAGCAGCGCGCCTGGCATGCCGGTATCTCCTGCTTCGACGGGCGCGAGAACTGCAACGACTTCTCCCTGGGCATCGAACTGGAAGGCACGGACGACCTGGCCTACACCGACGCCCAGTATCTTGCCCTGGGGCGGCTGACGCGGGCGCTGCAGCGCGCCTATCCGGCGATCAGCGCCGAGCGCATCCAGGGCCACAGCGCTATCGCCCCGGGCCGCAAGACCGATCCGGGACCGGCGTTCGACTGGCAGCGTCTGCACGCCGAGTTGCAGGACGGCGACGTCTAGGCCAGCTGGTCCGCGTCCCAGCCGAACACCGCGCAGGCATTACGCGTAGTGGTCGCCGCGAGTGTCTCGGCCGAAACCTGCCACAGCGGCGCCAGGGCGGCGCAGATGGCCGGCAGGTGGGTAGGGCTGTTGCGCACGTCCGGATGCATGGCGGGTGGCATGTCGGGCGCATCGGTCTCCAGCACGATGCCCTCCAGCGGCAACTGTGGCAGTACCCGCTGCAGTCTTTTCGCCTGCGGCCAGGTGGGCGCGCCGCCCAGCCCGATCTTGAAGCCCAGGCGCAGGTATTCGCGAGCTTCTTCATAGCTGCCGGAAAAGGCGTGGGCGATGCCGGCTCGGGGTGGCTTGAGACGCTTCAGGATCCTGACCACATCGGCATGGGCGCGGCGCACGTGCAGCAGTACTGGCAGGTCCAGCTCCATGGCCAGGCGCACCTGCTGTTCGAAGAACCAGGCCTGGCGCGTCTTGTCCGGCGTCTCGATGAAATAGTCCAGACCGATCTCGCCCAGGGCGCAGAGGCGGGGATCGCTCCGGCGTTCCAGGCAGAAGGTCCGGAGCGCCTCGATATCGGCCTCCTGATGGCGCTGCAGGTACAGCGGATGCAGGCCGGGCGCCGCATGGAGGCCGGTGTTTTCCGTGGCAACCCGCCAAAGTTGCGGCCACCGGCTGCGCTCGACGCCGATCAGCACCTGGCGGATCACCCCGAGTCGCGCGCATTCGGCCAGCAGGCCCGGTCGCGCGGCGTCGAAGTCCGGGTAGTCCAGATGGTTGTGGGTATCGATCAGCAGGCTCATGGCAGGCGGCGTTTGAGCACCCTCGGGATGGCCTGCACACCGGGCAGGTAGTGATCGTTTTCCAGGGCGTCCAGCATCAGCTCCAGGGCCCGCTCGGTGATGACCTCGTGCTGCTGGGAGATGGCGTTGACCTTGAACGGCAGATAGTCCAGCAACTGGGTATCGCCGAAGGTGGCCAGGCGCAGGGTGTCGCCTGCGGCCAGTGGATGATCGCGCAGCACATCCAGCACGCCTTGCAGCAGGACGTAGGAGGTGGTCAGCAGCGCCTCGGGCCAGTGGCCGAGTTCTTCGATCATGGCCAGCGCCTGGGCGCGACCGCCTTCCCGGCTGTAGTGGGGTGCATGCCGCTCCCAGTGGCGCGCCGGGTGGTCGGCGAGGGCCGCGGCGAAGCCGGCGGCGCGGGCGCGGCTGATGGCCAGGTCGGGACGGGCGCCGATCAGCGCGATGCTGTGGGTGTTCGGTGTCAGCAGCGTGGCCGCCAGTTGCCGGCCGGCGGTGTGGTCGTCGCTGACCACCGAGCAGAATTGCGCCGGATCGAGCTGGCGATCGATGGCGATGATCGGGATGTTGTGTTCCTGCAGCTGGCGGTACGGGGCGTCGTCCTCGGCCAGGCTGCTGGCGGTGAACAGGCCGTCGCAGCGGCGCGCGCGAAACAGCGCGATCAGCTGGCGTTCGCTGTCGGGATTGTCGTCGGTGCAGGCGATCAGCAACTGATAGCCGCGCGCCCGTGCCCGGCGTTCCAGCTGTTTGGCCAGGCGCGCGTAGCTGGGGTTCTCCAGGTCGGGCAGCAGGAAGCCCAGGGTGTGGGTGGCACCACGGCGCAGGCCGGCGGCGCGCTGGTCGGGCTGGTAGCCGTGGGCTTCGACCACGGCCATGACCCGCGCCACGGTCGCCGCGCTGATGCGTCTTTGCGCCGCCTTGCCGTTGATGACGTAGCTGGCGGTGGTGAGGGATACGCCGGCCAATTGGGCGATGTCGCTGAGTTTCACGCCTGTTCCTCATGGGACCTGAATGGCCTGGCGCTGTACGGCGCTGGCGAGACGGTCTTTATTGTGTGTTGTGCTTCAAGGATCGGCGATTATCGAGTAACGTTCCAGTCCCATTGGGTGAAACGTTTCAGCTTTCTGTTGTCCGAGGGCTGGCACGAATCTGCCAAGGGCCCTGCCACGCCGCTCCCGACGCGATTGCAGGGCTGAGCGAGCCGGCAAGCATCTATTACAAGAAAGGCACGGCGCCAGGATCAGGCGCGCGGCGCCGGAGGTATCCTTCCATGTTCGAACTCAATGCCCAGCATATCCGCATGGCCCAGCAGGCGCCGGACAAGGCGACCGCCCTGGCCATGCTCGCCGAGTCCCTGGTGACCGACGGTCTGGTCGCCCCGGGTTATCTCGAAGGGCTCAAGGCCCGCGAGGCCCAGGGCTCCACCTACCTCGGCCAGGGTATCGCCATTCCCCATGGTACGCCTCAGACCCGCGACCAGGTGTTCGTCACCGGCGTGCGGATGATGCAATTCCCGCACGGGGTGGACTGGGGTGATGGTCAGCTGACCTACCTGGCCATCGCCATCGCCGCCAAATCCGACGAACACCTGCGCATCCTGCAGCTGCTCACCCGAGCCCTGGGTGAAAGCGACCTGCAGCAGGCCCTGCGCGAGGCCCGCGAACCCCAGCAGATCCTCGACCTGCTGCAGGGCGCGCCCCAGGCGCTGGCGCTGGACGAAGAACTGGTGCAACTGGCCATCGATGCCGAGGACCTGGAAGACCTGGCCTGGCAGGGTGCGCGCATGCTCAAGCACATGGAATGCGTGGGGGCCG
>Ga0157369_10010979_pt1 | contig 10309 bp, 12 predicted proteins | sample C25metaG_FD_113461 | JGI IMG/M metagenome (GOLD analysis project Ga0157369, IMG submission 113461) | Corn rhizosphere microbial communities from Kellogg Biological Station, Michigan, USA - C2-5 metaG | ecosystem: Host-associated > Plants > Roots > Rhizosphere > Soil | place: USA: Michigan...
AACTTGTCGCGGTTGAGGATGCAGGCGGCGGCGACCACAGGCCCTGCAAGCGGCGCGCAGCCCGCCTCGTCGACGCCCGCGAGCGGTTGCGGATAATCGAGCTCGAGCTTGAAGGAACAGCGCCTTGGCATTGAGGCCCAAGCCTATGGAGCCGCCGAGTGAGTCGCCAGTGCCGGCCCAACCTTTTTGTGGATTACTCCGAGATTCGCCAGGGCGGGAAGCGGCGGGTTTCGCCCGCGTGATAGAAGAAGATGATGTTGCCGTCAGGGTCGCGAAGGCGGGCTTCGCGCCACATCCATGGCTGGTTGCGCGGACCATGCTCGAAGTTGACGCCGCTCCGCGCCAACTGCTCGACGCGGCGGTCGAGGTCGTCGCATTCGAAATAGATCGCGGTGGTGGCGATGATCTTCTCCTCGGGATCGATCTGGACCGAGAAGGTCACGCCTCCCGCCGCCTCGAAGCGGGCGTAGCCGGTCTCCGGGCTGTCGACGATCTGCTTGAGACCGAGGCGGCGGTAAAAATCGACCGAGCGCTTGTAGTCGGTCCCGGTGACGGTCACCTGGTTCAGCCGCGGTCCAGCGCCGACATCCAGCCTCACGCTCGCGTGGCCGAGCGGACCGGCTCCCTGCCCCAAGCCGGGCGCATCGTGGAGCGCGACGCGGACGAACTCGCGGGCCCGTCCGACGGCGTCGGCGAGGCTGGCGCCACTAGCAAGAAAATAGGCGATCGCGGTCGCAAGCGTGCAGCCGGTGCCGTGGGTGCTGGTCGTGTCGATCCTCTGGCCCTGCCAGCTCGTCATATTGTCTTCTTCGATGAGCGCATCGGCGAGCGCGTCGCCCTCGTCATGGCCGCCCTTGATCAACACCGCACAGCCATGAGCGCCGACCAGATGAAGGGCGGCCGCGACGGGGTCATCCTCCGGGGTCAGGCGATTGAGCTCGGGCAGGTTGGGCGTGGTGATGGTGGAAACGTCCATCAATCGGCCGAACGCGGCGATGGTCGCTTCATCCGCCAGGGCCGAGCCGCTGGTCGAGACCATGACGGGATCGAAGACGATCGGCAGGTCCGGCTGCAGCGATTTAAGTTCCTGGAGGCGAACTGCGACCTGCTTTGCGGCGAAAGCGCTTCCGATCATGCCGATCTTTACGGCGTCGACTCCGATGTCCGCGATAATTGCTTCGATTTGCGAGAGAATCATCTCGGCGGGAACGGGATGGACGCTGGTCACGCCAAGCGTGTTCTGGGCGGTTACGGCGGTCACCGCGGTCATCGCATGTCCGCCGAGCATCGTCACGGTCTTGATGTCGGCCTGAATCCCTGCGCCGCCGCCCGAATCCGAGCCGGCGATGATGAGGATCCGAGCCGTCGGCGTCACGCTACCCGCCTTCGACCCCTTCCGGGGGGCGAAGTTTTCCATGTGCACAGGGTTTTCGTTAGGCCGCGAAATACGAAGAAAAGGTTCACGCGGCGGCCTGTACCGCCTCGCAGATTTCGTCGACGAGCCGCTCGACCAGCGCCGGATCGTCGCCCTCGGCCATCACCCGGATCAGGGGCTCGGTACCCGATTTGCGGATGACGAGACGGCCCCGCCCTTCGAGCTCCGCCTCGGCGGCGGCAATGCGCTTCCGGACAGAATCGGCCTCGAGTGGCTCGGCCTTTCCGCTGAAACGCACGTTCTTGAGGAGCTGGGGAAGAGGTTCGAACTGGCTCAAGAGGTCGCTGGCCGGCGCTTTGGCCTCGACCAAGGCTGCGAGCACCTGGAGACCGGCGACCAGCCCGTCCCCGGTCGTAGCGTGGTCGGCGAGAATGATGTGTCCGGATTGCTCGCCGCCGACATTGCAGCCTGACTTGCGCATCTCCTCGAGGACGTAGCGGTCGCCGACCTTCGTGCGCACCAGCTTCAGCCCCGCTTCCCCAAGCTTCCGCTCGAGGCCCAGGTTCGACATCACCGTCGCAACAACCGCATCGCCCTTGAGCTCGCCGCGCGCCTGCAGCCCCAGCGCGATCAGCGCCATCAGCTGGTCGCCGTCGATGATCTGGCCCTTCTCGTCGACGACGATCAGCCGGTCGGCATCGCCGTCAAGGGCGATTCCGATGTCGGCTCCGCTCGCGACAACCGTTTCCTGAAGCAATTGCGGATGGGTCGAGCCGCATTCGTCATTGATATTCAGACCGTTAGGCGTGACTCCCAAGGTCACGACTTCGGCGCCGAGCTCCCAAAGGGCATCGGGCGCCACATGGTAGGCAGCCCCGTTCGCGCAGTCGACGACGACCTTCAGGCCATCGAGGCGCAAGTGTTCGGGGAAGGTGTCCTTCGCGAACTGCACATAGCGGCCGCGAGCATCGTCGATGCGCCGGGCACGGCCAATCAATTCCGACTTTGCGAGCCTCGGCTCCTTTTCAAGCCTTGTCTCGATCGCATGCTCATCGTCGTCGCTGAGTTTGTAGCCGTCGGGCCCGAACAGCTTGATACCGTTATCCGCGAATGGATTGTGCGAGGCGGAGATCATTACGCCGAGGTCCGCGCGCATCGACCGGGTAAGCATCGCCACGGCGGGCGTCGGCATCGGACCCAGCAGGACGACGTCCATGCCGACACTGGTGAAGCCGGCGACCATCGCCGATTCCATCATGTACCCGGAGAGCCGCGTGTCCTTGCCGATGACGACCCGGTGCCGGTGGTCGCCACGGAGGAAATGGGCGCCCGCGGCCTGGCCGACTCGAAGTGCGGTCTCGGCGGTCATGGGCTCGAGATTCGTGGTCCCGCGGATCCCGTCGGTCCCGAAGAATTTGCGTGTCATGGCCGCGCTTTAGCGCGGTTAGCCGATCCAGCGCCAGATTCCCGCTGGCATGTCCGCGATCGGGCCGTGGAGCCAGGTGGCGAGCAGGAACAGCAAAGTGCCTCCGACGAAGGCGGCCGTGCCCGGGTATGCGAGTCCCCGGGTGAACGGCACGAACGCCGTCTGGGCGGTCCAGTCGTGCCAATTCTCGCCGAACTGCCGCTCTTTCTTTCGATCCTGCGCTGCGGCGCCGCCGATGGCCAAGATGATGATCGCTCCGTCGAACACCGCCGACTTGGGCTGGCCAAGGATCATCAGGTGAACGGCGGCCCAGAGCGCGAAGCTCCACATCATCGGATGGCGCGTGATCAGGAATACGCCCTTGGGACCGCCAGTGGGGCCAGTCGAGCCCGGGAGCGCTGGATTCCCCATGAACGAACCGACGAACAGGATCGAGGCGAGCCACATCAGGATCGTGCCGGCAATCCACGCCGCTTCGCCGGAGTGCCAGAGCTGCGGCCCCTCGCGGCCGATGGCGCGATAGAAATAGATCATCAGGCCGAAAAGGATGAGCGCGACGACCGAATAAAGGCCCTGGAAGGCCTTCTCGCCCATGGCGCGGACAAGGGGACCTCTCAACGGATGCGACAACAGGAAATGTGTCGCGACGAACGCGATCGCAGAAAAGAACAGTCCCATTTGCGGCGTCATGGCCGGATCCCCCGAAGCTGACGCGCTCAACAGCCGCGCTTAATTTACGCCGTGCATGATCTTCCTCAGCCACGGCGAGATCGCAAGCAGGATGACGCCCGCGACCATCGTCATTTCTCCGCCGATCATGAACGTATGCGCATAGCTCTCCAACGCCATCTGCGGATTGGTGACCTGCCCGCCGACCGTCTGCACTGATGCCGCCTGGGCCGCCGCGCCGGCGAGATATTCGCCGATCGAAATCGACAGGAACCAGACGCCCATCATCATCCCGACGACGCGGGCGATCGACAGCTTGGTGATCATGCTGAGGCCGACCGGCGAAATGCACAGCTCTGCGATCGAATGGATGAAATAGGTCAGCACCAGCCACCACAGCGCAACCCGGAAATCGGCGTTGGCGGTCGACTTGCTCCACGCGAGGACGACGAAGCCGAGCCCGACGAGCAGAAGAGCGATCCCGAACTTCACCTGGATCGACGGCTCCCATCCGCGCTTCGCGAGCCACAGCCAGAACCAGCTCAGGATCGGTGCGAAGACGACGATGGTGATCGGGTTGAAATTCTGGGTCTGCGGCGCCGACACGAAGAAGCCGAACAATTCGAGCGTGGTGTTGCTGTCGGCGAACAGGGTCAGCGATGACGCCGCCTGCTCGAACAGGGTCCAGAAGGTCACGTTGAAGATGACCAGGATGATCGCCGCCAGCATCATCTGAGCTTCTGCCTTGGTTCCGACTTTCCACGACCAGATCGGGATGCCGATGACGGCGGCGAGGAAGGTCAGGAACAGCACCTTCCCGAGGAATGGCGTCGCGACGATGTAGCCCCACAGGCCGCTTCCCGCCGCCGCCTCCGGCGTGTTCATCACGTTGCGGAAGATCAGCCAGAACAAGGGCGCTGAAAGGATCGACAGGATGTAGATTAGGGGTGCGCGGTCGCGCCCGGTACGCTCAGGCGGCTCGCCGTAGCCCGCGAGGCGGCCACCATCGAACTGCATCATCGCGTAGCCGATCAGCATGCCGACGACGACGATCGCGAATCCGGCCCACCAGCCGAACCAATTGGCGAAGATCGGGCACAGGATCTGCGAGCCGATCGAGCCGATGTTGATACCCATGTAGAAGATCGTGAATCCGGCATCCCGGCGGCGGTCGCCCTGCTTGTAGAGGCTGCCGACGATGGTCGAGATATTGGGTTTGAAGAAGCCGTTGCCGATCACGATCAGGCTGAGCGCGAACAGCATCAAAGTCAGGAAGAAGGGCGACCGTTCCGCACCAGGCCTGAAGTCGTCCTTGGCGATCGTCGAGGTGACCTGCCCGCCTTGAGACAAAAGCTGGACCGACCCGTCCGGCATGCCGTGGATCTGCAGCTTCTGTCCGTTGGCCATCACCCACTGCTTCGATTCCTTGGAATCGAGCAGCGAGGCTCCGCGGTCGACCTGGACCTCGTAGCGCTGCCCGCCGATAACGGCATAAGGCTTCGCCTGGTCGCCGCCGAAGCATAGCAAGAGGTAGCCCGCGGCCATTACCAGCGCGCCCCATTTCACTGCGCGCTTCGAGCCCAGATAATAATCGGCGAGCCAGCCCCCGATCACCGGCGTCAAATAGACAAGGCTCAAATAGCCGCCGACGATACCACTCGCCTGATATTGTTCGAGCAGGAAATGCTTGACGAGGTAGAGGACGAGCAGCGCCCGCATTCCGTAGAAGCCGAACCGCTCCCACATCTCGACCGAGAACAGCCGCGCCAGCTGGCGCGGGTGGCCCATCCAGGTCCTCTCGGCTGAAGGATCGACGTGCGTGATGTCAGGCGAGGACGGCGCTTCCGCCCCGGGCGTATCGACCATATTTTCTCCCCTCGCGTGAGCCCTCACGCGGTCGAACCAGAGTCGTAACGAGCTAAATGGTCTTGTGAAGCAGATTGTTGCGACCGTTCCGCATGCCTAGAGGCCAGAGCCATGTTGAACGACCGCTCCTCAGCTCTCTCGCTCCTCGAAACGCGCCGCTCGGCGAAGCCGCGTGAGCTCGTCGGCCCGGCCCCAACTGCAGAAGAACTGGAGCGAATCCTCAGCATCGCCGTGCGTGTGCCTGATCACGGCAAGCTCACGCCATGGCGCCTCGTCACCGTGGCCGAGGACCAGCGCAATTCACTCGCTACTTTGCTCAAGCGAGCGCTCATGGAGGAGAATCCCGATGCCCGTGACGCTCATTTCGAAAAAGAGGACGAATTCGCGCATTATGCCGGTCAGCTCGTCGTGCTGATCTCCGCTCCCGTCCGCGATCATAAGATCCCGGTGTGGGAGCAGGAGCTGTCGTGCGGCAATGTCGGAATGAACCTGCTGCTCGCCGCTGACGCGCTCGGCTATGTCGCCGGATGGGTCACTGGCTGGCGCGCTTATTCGCCGGCCGTGAATGCCGCCTTCTGCTCGCCCGGCGAGCGGATCGCCGGGTTCATCTTCATCGGCCAATCCGGCCGCGAGCTGGAGGAGCGCGAGCGGCCGGCACTTTCGACCGTATGGAGGCAATGGCAGCCGCCTCAGCAGTAACTTACTCAGTATATTGAATGTTGGGCTATGTGCCCTTCCGACGGGTAGCGCGCGGCGTTCCCTCGCCTCATGTCAGGCGGTTTTGTGGCCCCTTATGCAATCCGACGAAGTTGGGAACCATCACGTTGTCCTCTCGGCGCAGCCCTTGGTACTCCACGCGGATCGTTATCTCCGTTTCGTACGGCTCGCCTTCGTGGCCGGGTTCCTCATATGTCATATGACAATAGAGCCACAGACACGAGCGGCGAGCAAACAGATCGTCGAAGGCCTGCGGTCCTTCGGTTCTGATGACGGTCGAGCGGGGAACGTTTGGGCCGAGCATCCCACCCTTGTCTTCAGTTGTGCCGGTAACCTCGAAAATGGGCCGTGGTGCATCAAATGTGGTGACCCGATGGTCAAAGAAAACAACCATGGAGATAGCTGGGTTTTACCGCTGTTGACAAACTTCATTGCGAACCGGAGGCCGCGATCTACCGGTTTGCCGTCGATCTTGTCGCCTGGACGGAGATTCCCCATGTCGTGGTGAACGTACGTAATCCACGGTCGAAGATCGGATCGCGACCGCCTCTTCTCGTGCGTGAGAGTGTCGCGCGCCGCAGTTACAGCATCGCGAGCGAATTTAGCCGCGAAAAAAGCAGCGGCGGCGGTGACCAGCCCCACTCCAATTTCAAGAACGGCGGCATGGTTAAACCATTCCGCGGCATCCGCCTGACGGACGTTGGCAATCGCCGAAACGGTGTTGCAATCGTAGCGGGTTTGGTGGGTGCCGGGGCAACCATCGGTCTGCTCGCTGTGTTGAGCGCTTGGCTGTTGGACCGCATGCGCTGGCTTAGCAGAGGTCTGTGCCTCTTGCTGCTTGCCGCCGCCCTTGGCTTTTTGTGTTGGACTGCCCGACATGAAAGCGGCCCCTAACTCACCAAGCTATGGTATGGAGTCCATATGGCTTGCCACGAAGGGCTTCGATCGCCTTCTCAAGAGATGTCGCAGGGCGAGCCGCACAAGGCTAAGTGGCGTGCTAGTAGTGGTAACGGCACTGAGCGATCTCAAGCGCCTGAGCCTCGCCCGATCCCGAAACTCGATAAACAAGACGATCTTGCTCAGTGATTCGCCGAGACCACCAGCCCTTAAGATCGCCTTTTAGGGGTTCCGGCTTGCCGGTCCCGGCGAACGGGGCTCTTTGGCATTCTTTAATGAGGCCATTGAGCCTTGTGACGATTTTGGCGTCCGTGGTCTGCCAATGCAGGTAATCTTCCCAGGCGTTGTCAGCGAAGATGATCTTCACGCTTCAATCAGCGCTTCCTCGTCGGCAAGTTTGCGCTCGACACCCTTACCGGCATCCAACTGAGTAATGGACGCGTGAAGCCGCTCAGCATTCTTAGGAGACGAGAGCAGGTGCATGGTCTCCTCGATAGCGTTCCAATCTTCGAGAGAGAGCAAGACCACTGGCTCGGCCCGCTGCCGAGTAATGACGATTTGAGTCATGTCCTGTACGACGCGATCCATCAACTCCTTGAGCTTCGCTCGCGCGTCCGTGTAGCTAAAAACCTGCACCGTGGCCCTCCATGACCGACGCACTAATATGTACGATAATCTGTACAATGCAACCAGTGAACGAATGCTGAAGTTCCGGTAGGTGCGTGAAAGAATGCGTTCGCTGGTCAATCAGAGAGGTTGAATTCTCGTGCGAGCCGCTGTATTACTACAGCATGACGCTCGGCAGACAGCATGACAAACCCGTCTACGTCCGGCTTCGCGAGACCATCGCGGATGCGATCCTCGCGGGCAAATATGGCGACGGCGACCCCCTCCCCTCGGTCCGCGCCCTGGCCGCCGAGGAGCAGGCCAACCCCCTCACCGTCGCCAAGGCCTATCAGGGATTCCAGGACGAAGGGCTGATCGTGGTGAAGCGCGGCGTCGGCATGTTCGTCGCAGCAGGCGCACGAGCTCGCCTCAGCGAATCCGAGCGCAGCCGGTTCCTCAAGGAAGAGTGGCCGGAAATCCGCGCGCGGATGAAGAGACTCGGGATCGAGCCTGCGCAATTGCTGGAGCGCGAGACCGCTTAGTATTCCGGCGACACGCGAAATCCTTTAGCCGCGCTCGGATGGAGACGCGGGTCCTTCCCTTCACCGACGAGGCAATCGCCGAAGCCGCGCGGCTGATCCTCGCCGGCGAGCCGATCGCGATACCGACGGAGACTGTCTACGGGCTAGCGGCCGATGCGACCAATGCCGAAGCGGTCGCCAGAATCTACGAGGCCAAGGGAAGGCCGAGCTTCAACCCCTTGATCGTGCACGTGCCGGACCTAGCCGCGGCTGAACGGATCGGCGATTTCAACCACGAGGCGCGGGAACTGGCGAAGCAACGTTGGCCCGGCCCGCTGACGCTTGTCGTCCCGCTGCGGCCTGGCGGCGGAATCGCGTCACTCGTGACCGCCGGCCTTGCGACAATCGGGCTGCGCGTGCCGGCCCATCGAGCAATTCAGGCATTGCTAAGCGCGACCGGACGGCCGCTTGCCGCGCCGTCGGCGAACGCGAGCGGATCCATCAGCCCGACCCGCGCCGAACATGTCTTCAAGAGCCTGGGTGGACGAATTCCCCTGATCCTCGACGCTGGCCGGACGGAGCGCGGCATTGAGTCGACGATCGTCGCGGCTACGGGTGGCTCGCTCCGCCTGCTTCGCAAGGGTCCGATCGAGATTGAGGCGGAAGCGCCGTCGGATGGCCGAATCGTAGCGCCGGGACAGCTCGCCAGCCATTATGCGCCCTCGAAACCACTGCGGATCGGGGCGACCACCGCGGAGCCCGAGGAATATCTGATCGGATTCGGTGAGGTCCGCGGAGACAGCAACCTCAGCCCATCCGGCGACCTGGTCGAAGCCGCCGCTCGGCTCTTCGACATGCTCCATGAAGCCGACGAATCGGCAAAACCGAGGATCGCGGTCGCGCCGATTCCAGAATCCGGCCTCGGTGCGGCGATCAACGACCGCTTGCGTCGCGCAGCTGCTTAAGCCGTTGCGGAAGCGCTCTTGGCGCGCGCCTGGAAGCTCTTCCTCAACTTCTGCAGCTTGGGCGGGATCGACGCGATGCAATAGGGGTTTCGCTGCCCCTCATTGGCCCAATAGTCCTGGTGGTAATCCTCGGCCGGCCACCATTCCGCCTTAGGCTCGATCGTCGTCACGACTCGCCCGCCGAGTTCCTCATTCGCGCGCGCAATTGCGTCGCGCGCAGCGGTCTCCTGCGCTTCGTCCTGCGGGAAGATCGCCGAGCGGTACTGTGTGCCGACGTCATTGCCCTGCCGATTGAGCTGGGTCGGGTCGTGTGTCGCGAAGAAGATGTCGAGGAGCTCGGCATAGCTTAGCTGATCGGGATCGAAGGTGATCCGGATCGCTTCGGCATGGCCGGTGTCGCCGCCGCAGACCTGCTTGTAGGTTGGGTTCGGGACTGTGCCGCCGGTATAGCCGCTTTCGACCGACTTCACGCCGACGACATCCAGAAAGACGGCCTCGGTGCACCAGAAGCACCCGCCCGCGAGCACTGCGATCTGTTCGGCCATATCTTCGCTCCTGCTGTTGAAGCGCAGATAGGATGCGTCAGGAGGGTTTGTAAGAAGCCTTGAGGCTGGCGAGCTCGAGCCGCTTTCCGACCCACTCCGCCAGCTCGTCAAAGTCGAGCGCTCGTTCGAACACGATGCCGGCGCGCCGGTCGCTGTACCAGCGGACTTCGCCCTTGATCGGCCGCAGGCTCTCGACCGCGACCACGACATTCTTGCCGACGCAATATTCCTCGATTGGCTCGACCTTCATTCCGCCGAGCGAAATGTCGTGAACGTCGACGGTGTAATAGGTCTTTCCGACGCGGACTGACGCTTTGCACGGGATCTCGAGGCGCGGAGGCCGGGGGCGGAAGCCGTGACGCGGCTTGCGCCCGGCAAGCAGCTCGCCGAGGTCGATGTTTTGGTCGAACTTAAGGCCTGCAGTATCCTGACGGATCCACACGACAGAAGCCGGAATCCGCTCGGAAGACAGCTCCACGTGAACCTGCTCGCCAACCACGGGAGCGCGGGTGACAAGCGCCATGACTCCGCCGGCCGAGAGGTTCTTGACCTTGATCAGCTGCTCATTGCCGGACGAGTCCGTAAGCTTTCCGACGCGGAGCATCGACGCGAACCGCTCGTCCTCGCGGCGCTCGGCTGGTCGCGGGACCCCGGTCGAAAGCGACACCGTGGTCGACTCGAAGGCCTCCTCGCTGTTGCTGAAACCATTGTGACCGAATTTC
>Ga0157369_10010982_pt1 | contig 10307 bp, 6 predicted proteins | sample C25metaG_FD_113461 | JGI IMG/M metagenome (GOLD analysis project Ga0157369, IMG submission 113461) | Corn rhizosphere microbial communities from Kellogg Biological Station, Michigan, USA - C2-5 metaG | ecosystem: Host-associated > Plants > Roots > Rhizosphere > Soil | place: USA: Michigan...
CGAACTCGCTTGGGCTCCCGATGGAAGTTATTTGCTATTCGCCCGCGGCGGCGATTTTGAAAACGGCGGCGAGAATCCAAATCCCGACTGGAGCCCCACCAGGCCCGCGCAGGAGATCTGGTCCGTGGGATTCGAACAGACTCCTGCCAAACGTCTGACGGAAGGACACGCGCCGGCAATTTCGCCGCGAGGCGATACAGTGGCTCTCCTGCGCGGCGGCCAAATCTTCTTGATGAAGCCAACCGGCGAGAACGTCAAAAACGTGGTCACGCAAAAAGGAGAGCAGTCCGATTTAACGTGGTCGCCGGACGGAACCGAGCTCGCGTTTGTCAGCGGCCGTGGAAATCACCGTTTCATCGGCGTCTATTCTTTGGCGGATAACAATCTCCGTTATCTGGATGCTAGTGTCGATCGAGACGAGAGTCCGGTCTGGTCCCCAGATGGGCGCCATCTCGCCTACCTCCGGGTTCCTGCAAATGACCCCTTTTTTGGGCCAGGTCCCATCAGAGAGAGCCAGCCCTTCTCTATACGCATCATGGACGCGAAGAGCGGCGAAGCACGCCAGGTGTTCCGTGCCGCAAACGGACCCGGCAGTGCGTTTCACGACATCGTAGCGGAGCGGCAGCTCTTTTGGACCGCGGACGATCGCCTGGTCTTTCCGTGGGAACGCACCGGCTGGCTGCATCTCTATAGCGTGCCGCTCGCCGGCGGCGCCACCGTCGAGCTAACGCCAGGGGAAGGAGAAGTCGAACATGTGGCCATGTCACACGATGGCGGGACGATCTACTTTTCTGCCAATTTTCGCGATATCGACCGCCGACACCTGTGGAGCGTGCCGGCTGGCGGCGGCGCTCCGCCCAAAGAGCTGACCTCCGGCGAAGACATCGAATGGAACCCGGCTCCCGTGGCCAATGGTTCCGCACTCGCGTTCCTGGCGTCGGGTTACAACCAGCGAGCACACGCCATGGTGCGAACCAGCGACGGACAATTCAAACCGCTGGGGGATTCGGCGCCGCCGGATTTTCCAGCGAATTCGCTCATCAAACCCCAACCGGTCTTGCTTACTGCCGCGGACGGCCTCAAAATTCATGGCCAACTCTTTCTCCCGCCTCCCGACGGCCAAACGCGCCATCCGGCACTGGTCTTCTTTCACGGCGGATCGCGCCGGCAGATGCTGCTCGGATTTCATTACATGTATTACTACTCGAACGCCTATTCGCTTAACGAATATTTTGCGAGCCGGGGCTATGTCGTGCTGTCCGTCAACTACCGCAGCGGCATCGGCTACGGCCTGAATTTCCGGGAGGCGCTGAACTACGGCGCCCACGGTGGCAGCGAGTTCAACGACGTCATTGGCGCCGGCCTCTATTTGAAAGTGCGACCGGATGTCGACCCCGACCGAATTGGCGTGTGGGGAGGCTCCTACGGCGGCTATCTCACTGCCATGGCACTCGCTCGCGCCTCCGATCTGTTCCAGGCCGGCGTCGATTTCCACGGTGTCCACGATTGGAGCGCCTGGCGCAATTATCCGGCTATCTCAGAAGGTGATCCCAAACAACGTGAGGCTCGGACAGAAGCGCTGCGGCTGGCCTTCGATTCCTCCCCCATGTCTTCTATTGAGGGATGGAAATCGCCCGTTCTCCTGATTCACGGCGATGACGATCGCAATGTTTCCTTCTCACAAACCGTGATGCTCGCCGAAGCGCTGCGGCGGCACAACGTGGAATTCGAACAACTGATTTTTCCCAACGAAATTCACGACTTCTTAAAACATGCGGATTGGGTTAAGGCGTATGAAGCAAGCGCCGACTTTTTCGCCCGAAAATTGGCCGCGCGCCGTTGAGCGAATCTATTCTTCGCGTAGTGCTTGGACCGGGTCTGTCCGAATCGCGCGCCTCGCGGGTGTCCAACAGGCAAGAATCGCGACCGCGATCATCAAAAATAGCGCCGTGCCATAAGTGGCTGGATCGCGCGCGCTAACGCCGTAAAGAACCGCCGAGAGCAGCCGGCCGGCGGCGAGTGTAAAGATCGTCCCGAGGCCGGCGCCGGCCGCATAGAGAAGCAATGTGCGCCCCACCAGCGACAGAAGCACCTGCTGGTGTCGTGCACCCAGAGCCATGCGAATTCCGATCTCGCGAGTCCGTCGCGCTACCGCATAGGACATCAGCGCGAATAACCCCGTCGCCGCCAGCGCCATGGCGAATACGCCGAACACACCCAGAACGATCGCCGCCATGCGTGCCGGAAAAAGTGGAAGCGCCAATTGCTCTTTGAGGCCGCCCGCACTAAACAGGGTGATGCCCGGATCGAGATCGAGCACCGTCTTTCTTAGCAGGGCGGTCACAATCGAATCGGGCAAAGAGGAACGGGCCACTAACGTCGTCCAGCGCGTCGTAGCCTGCGTCATCGGCAGGAAAATGGCCGGCCGCGGATCTTCGCCCAGCGACGCGTATTTACCGTCCTCCACGATTCCGATCACTTCTAGCGGATCCGCCACTGAGGATATGCGCACGTGGGCACCAAGCGGATTCTCCTTGCCGAACAGCAAGTGCGCGAAAGCCCCGTTCACTAGGGCGACGGGTACCGACCCAGGCCGATCACGACCGTCGATGTTGCGGCCCGCCAGTAGCGCCGTGCCCGCCGCCCGAAGGTAACCGGGCGAGACATTGTATACCATCGCGACACGTCTTTCGGCAGGTTTGGGCAGAGGACGCTCTGCCCGCCACATAAATTCGCCGTCTGTGCCGTCTAGGCGAAGCGGCAGCGTGTTGGCAATGCCCGTGAACTCAACTCCGGGAAGGATCGCGGCTTTGGCGAGCAGATCGGCATGGAATTGACGAATGCGTTCTTGGTTATAGCCTTTCAATCCCAAATCGAATGAAACCGACGCGGCACTGTTCGGGTTGAAACCGAGATTCAGAGAAAGTGCATGCTGCAGACTTCGCACCACCAATGCGCTCGAGATGACCAGCGACACCGACAACGCAATCTGGCCGGCTACCACCAGGTCGCGAACACTCCAGCGCCGCAATCGGGCGGAAGCCGGTTCGTTCTTGAGGCTGGGGATCAGATCGATGCGAATCGTTTGCAATGCCGGTGCAAGACCGAAGAGAACGGCCGTCCAAAAAACGACCGCCGCGGTAAACCAGAGCACTGTTGCATTCGGATGAAGTGCAATATCGATGGGTATATCGAAACGGGGACGCCAGGAGCTGAGAAAACTGCACGCCGTGAGCGCCAAGCCCAATCCGAGCAGGCCGCCGCTCGCAGCGAGCAGCAGGCTTTCGGTCATCAGTTGCCGCAGAAGGTGTCCGCGTCCTGCGCCAAGTGCCAGCCGAATGCCCACTTCGCGACGGCGGTCCGAGGCACGGGCGAGCAGCATGCCTGCAAGATTGACGCAAGCCAGCAGTAGTCCGAGTCCGGCCACGCCCGCGAGCACCACGCCAAAACTAGTAATGGGCCCACGCAATGTCCGGCCAATGAGACCGGGCGGCGATAGTTGAAACTTCGGTTTCGGAGAAACTTCGTTGGGATAGGTTCGCGCAAGTTGGCTGGCAATCTGGTTCAGATTGGCTTCGGCTTGCGCGCGCGTGACGCCGGGCCGGCGCCGGCCCAGCGTCCAGGCGTTTTGCGAAGTGCGCCACTTCACCCATTCAAAACCAGCTTCAACTTGGAGTTCCATACTCATAGGAACCCAGTAATCGGCGGCGACAATCAGTTCCGTTCCTCGAAACGCAGGTCGCGCTACGCCAATCACCGTGAACGGGTAGCCGTTGATCTTCAAGGACCGTCCAACTGCGTTGGGATCGCTGGCCAAATGGCTTTGCCAGAAACGATGGCTAATCACAACCACAGGATGGGCGCCTGGCCGGTCATCTTCTTGTGGCCCAAAAAATCGCCCCAGCAGAGGCTGTATTCCGAGCGTCTCAAAGTAATTGCCGGTCACCTCATAGCCCCAGGCGCGAATATTCTCCCGCGGCTGGACGCTCATGTTGACGGCAATGAACCGATATGCCGCCAGACTCGAAAAAACCGTGTTGCGGTCGCGAAAGTCGAGGTAGTTCGGAAACGACATGTTCGCAAGGTCGCCCCAATTCAGTGCATCTACCTTTTCGGGTTCGTGAATCGGCAAAGAGTGCAGCAGGATGTTATCGATGAAAGTGAAAACCGTGGTATTCGCCCCGATGCCGATTGCCAGAGTGGCAATCGCGACCGCAGTGAACAGCGGCGTCCTCCGTAGCATGCGCAGACCGTAGCGGAGATCGCGCGCAAAACTCTCGATCAACCCCACGCCGTGCGCTTCGCGGCACTCTTCTTTGTAGACCGAGACAGGGCCTATCAGGCGTTGTGCCGCCAGCTTCGCCTCTTCCGGCGCCATCCCGGCGCGCAGGTTGTTTTCGATCTCCCGCTCCAGATGATCGCGAAGTTCCTGATCGAGGTCGGCCAACGCCCGCTTGCGGCCAACGAGTGCGCGTAACGTATCTCTGCAGCGGGTAAGCCATTGCATAGCCCGAAACCCCTCTCGACTATCTACAATATCCGATTGCTTTGTAGATAATCAAGGGGACCAGACTTACTTGCTCCCCAAATAGCGCATGACCTGCTCCCGCAGCGTATTCAGACTAACCGTCAGCCGGTCCGTCTCTATCAATACATACTCATCCTGCGCGGAAAAGTTCTGCCGCGTTTCGACCAGGCGCCGGTGATCTTCGCGCAGCGCCGGCAGATTGCGGCCGGCAGACGCCGACCCGCGCAGCGCGGCAGCCAGATAATACAACGTGAATTCGACATCATTGCCGAAGGTCTCGAGGGCTCCCGATGAAGTATGGACTTTGGTCTCGAGAGCACCGGCCTCGAGTCCCATCATGGCGTTCACCAGCGCGTGTGAGCTGGCCAGCATGCCGACGAGACTGGCACGCTTTGTGTCCAATGTTCCCGGTTCCGACGTGACGCGGTCGACGGACGCCTCCGCGCTAGAGCGCTTACGGCGCCAGTCACGGCGCGATTCATCCATGCTTTTCTCGAGATCCGGATCGTCACTGGAAAGCCGTCGCATGACCGCATGAAAATACACCCTTGTGGCATCGAACATGCCGGCCATTGCATCCGACACCTGCGTGCGCTCCCAAGTCGGCCATAACGCATAGGCAATCAGCGCCATGATTCCTCCGGCGGCCGTGTTCAGGCCGCGCGACACAATCACGTCCGCCGGAGGGATGCCGGTCGCCGCGATGAGAAACACGACCAACCCGCTTACAGCCATCGTTAAGATCCCGTAATTCGCCGGACCTATCCAGCGAAGAAAGAAAGCGAACGCTCCTACCAGCAGAAATTCATTGAGTGCGGACACTGGCAGCACATGGTAAAGCACCGTGGCAAGTGCCAGTCCGCCAAACGTACCAAGCAATCGAAGGACGCCCCGGCTGAAAGTAGCCGTGAAGTCGGGTTTTAGGACGACTGCAATTGTCATGGGCAGCCAATAGGCACGGTGCCAGCTTATGCTGCGCTCGATCATGTCTCCGATAGCGATACACAGGCCGAGACGAACGGCGTGGCGGAAGATCGCCGCCTGAGGGTGAAAATTGGCGCGCAACGTCGCGAGCCATCCAGCGACCTGTAATTTGAATGGTTGTTTGCGTTCGCGCTTTATGAATTCCGCTTCGCCCTCCGGTGTCGTATGCTCGGCGAGCTGCGTGACAAGCCGAAGCTGCCGCCAAGCACATCTACCGCCGTAGCAATATTGTTGGCGAGCGGAAATGCAGCCGCATGCTCCTGTATGTGCGCCTGTTCGATGAGTGTCTGTAGTTCTCCAAGCAGGGCCGGGAATGTAGGGGCGGTACGGTCCGATAGCAGGCGGTCTCCAGCCGCCTCTAGCAACCGCGATGCCAGTGCGAGCAAGGAGTCCAGGTGAGCGGCCGCGTCCCCTTCCACTTCCGATCGTTGATCCTCGCCCTCGCCCAGTTCATCGCGTAGACGTTTTAACGCGTAGATGGACAGGCGCAGCCTGTCAGCCTGATCGAACAGCAGCCGAAAGCGTTCAGCGGTCACGCTGTGGTCGCGGCCCAATGCATCGAGCGCTTCCTGTTCTTGAATGCCCGGTGAGCTGAGCGCCGAAGGCGCGACCTCGGAGCTAGGATCCACCTCGCGCGAAAGATCCAGGTAAACCTGTCCTACCGCGCGGCGTTCCGGTGCCGAACGGCGAACGGGCCAGAAGAGCACCGCCAACACCGTTTGCAAAAGGCCGCCGCCCAAAACCAGAAGACCGGTGTAGAAAGCGCCTTCGAGAGTCCCGACGCCGCGTGCCTCGAACACAATCAGCACCACTAACGTGTTCAAGCCAAGATCGCCCGCGCGTGTGCTGATCGCGATCAGCATGCCCGCGATGAACGCCCATACCAAGGCAACCACGACGGCGGCGAGTGGATGCCGGCCTACTACCGATCCGACGAACACCGCCACCGCGCCGAACAAGCTCCACACGAGCATCCGGCGCGCGCGTTGCCCATAAGGATCGGTGCCGTCGGAGAAGGACACATTCAGCGCACCAGTGGTCACGGCAACCGCACCCAGCGGATTGCCGATACCCATCCCTATTCCAAGCGGCAGCGCCACGGCCACGGAATTCCGGAATGCGAGCCAGCAGTTATTGATCTTGTTCTTTTCGACCCGACGGAGCGCGAGTCCGAATGCGGAGCCGGGGTTCGCCCCTTCTTGCGTCTGAGTCATTGCGGCGCCCAAAGCAGGCTTACTATTTGGTCGCCTTTGGCATCGGAAGCCGCGGCATCATGTCTTTGCGCACAGCGGTGTTATACACAAACCAGGCTTCAATGGCAGCGGCTTGCATGAGGTCGCCCGCCTGCACGCGATCGTAGAAATCCATGTTGGAGTGATGGGTGCGCGTGTCATATTCGATCGGGTCCTGCAGGAAGCCGAAGCCCGGCAAACCGATCCAGGTGAACGATGTGTGATCGGTACCGCCGGGCTCGCGTGTGGGCGCCGCCGTCGCACCGGTCACCGTGGTAGCCCCTAGGTCACGAAACGGCGCCAGCCACTTCTCAAAGATCGGCTTCGCCATGTCGTTGCCGCCCACCCCGATGCCGCGAAAACGTCCGGCGCCGTTGTCGTCGTTGTAATAAGCGGAAAGGCTGTTGTATTCCGGGCCAAGTTGCATGTTGTCTCGCCGCGCGAAATGCTCCTGCACGTATGCCTTCGAACCCAGCAATCCCTGCTCTTCTCCGCCCCACAGCGCGATCCGCACCGTGCGATCGAGCGGAATATGCAACGCCTCCAATATGCGTACAGCCTCAATGGCCACTGCGCAGCCCGTGCCGTTATCGGTCGCACCCGTAGCCCCATGCCACGAATCAAGATGACCGCCCAGCATCACTAACTCGTCCTTCTTTGCGTTGCCTGGAATTTCGCCCGTCACATTGAACGAATCGGTCCCATCCTTAATCATTTCGCTTTCCACATCGAATTCCAGGTTCACCGGAATCTGATGCGCAATCAAGCGCTCGATACGGTTGTAATGCTCGGGCGTGAGGACTACGGTGGGAGGCGGAATCGGGTCGTTCACATCGCGCGATCCACCTGCTTGAGCGAATACCGTGCCGCCGTCTCCTTTCGGTGCATATTGCAAGACCACCAGCGCGCCTTCGTCACGGAGAAACTGATTTCTCTTCTTGCGAAATGCTGCCGCGGCTTCGCGTTGCTGCCGGGCGGCAGGTGCGGGCGTCCCCAAGCGCGCCGGATCGGGGCCCTTGGCGCGGGTGAAAAGCTCCTCATCCGTAAAGCGATGCGCCAGCGGCTCCGTCGACATCTCGACGTTCTTGACATTCATAATCAGCACGATCTTGTCTTTCAAGTGGCCTTTGAACTTCTCAAAATCGGCTTCGCTGCGCAGCGGCGCCAGCACCGGTTCCCCGCTCACCACGCCCTTCGTGCTACTGGTCCAGGCCAATGGCATTCCGATCAGCGGCTGATATTGCGGCGCGAGCATATGGCCCGAAAACCGCGTAAGTTTCCAGCTTTGTCCGAACGGACCCCATTTCTCGGCTTTCACGCTTTGCAACCCGTAGCCGCGTAGCCGTGTCATCGCCCATTCGGCCGCTGCGCGATGTCCAGGAGAATTGGTGAGCCGCGGGCCATACACGTCCGACAGGTAAAACAAGTGGTCCATCACCTGCGAATTTTGAAACGCTTCTGCCTTGATGCGATTCACAATGGTGAGATCCGGCGTCTCATCTTCGGCGATAGCTAAAGTAGTGAAGACCAGAAAGACAACGGCAAATCGGCCCAAATTAACTTCTCCCGATTAGCTCAAATGTAGCCCATGCAAAGAAAATTTCTCATTCCGCTGCTCGCCGCGGTGTCACTTGCCGCCCAGGCGCCGTCCGATCCCTGGCCCGCACAGGCCACGATGCAACCGGCCGACCTGGTTGCTGCAAAGCCGCAGCCGGCGATCTTTTATGTTGGCTTCCCAGTTCTCTATCGCGGTGCACACATTGAAGGAGCAATCCTGGCAGGGCCGGGCTCCAAACCTGAAGGTTTGGAGCTGCTGAAAAAAGCTCTTGCCCCGTTGTCACACGAGCGTGAAATCGTACTCTACTGCGGCTGTTGCCCGTTCGAAAAGTGCCCGAACATCCGGCCCGCCTATCGCGCCGCCGCCAGCCTGGGCTTCTCGCACATCAAAGTACTGTTCGTCAAAACGAACTTACACACCGATTGGATCGCTAAAGGCTACCCCACCTCGCGCTAGCGGCTGCTATGCTCGGTTGCGAGGCCGTGTGCCGTTCGCCTTTCCTAAGCTTGCAGCTCTTGCCGGATGCGGACTTCTTATTCTGGGCACGCAGCGGAATCTGCCCCTGCCATTCCGGCAGTATCCGGGCGACGAATATCATGACGGCCAGATCCCGCTGCCGCCTGATTTCAACGAAAAAACCGAATGGGTCTTCGCCCGGTTAATGTATCCTTCCATCCCTGACGCGCGCTTCCGGCACGCTGGTTGGGATTGGACCCAGGGACATTCGAGCTGGACCAATGATTACCCGCGCGCCGACCGGCACTTCTTGCTGGCCATCCGGCGATTGCTCCGACTACAGGTTCGTTCGGTCGAGCAGCCGGTGAGCCTCGACGACCGCGATGATGTCTATAACTATCCTTGGCTCTATGCCGTTTTCGTGGGTGAATGGGATTTGACCGATCACCAGGCGAAGATCCTGCGGGAATACTTGCTGCGCGGCGGTTTCCTGATGTGCGACGATTTCTGGGGCACGCGGGACTGGGAAGTCTTCGCGCAAAGCATCAAGCGTGTTTTCCCGGATCGTCCGGTCGTTGAGATTCCCAATGCGGATGCCATCTTCCATACGGTCTACGATCTGGACCAGCGCTACCAAGTCCCTGGAGAATGGTCCATCCATACCGGCGTGCACTACCGTAACGACGGCTATACCGCGCACTGGCGGGGTATCTACGACGATCGCGGCCGCCTGATGGTCGCAATCGCCTTCAATTCCGATCTGGGAGACTCGTGGGAGTGGGCCGACGATTCCGACTATCCGGAAGAGTATTCAGCCCTGGGCATTCGGATCGGCGCTAACTATATCGTGTATTCGATGACTCACTAGCTCTTATGCTGAAAACTCTGTATCTATGCATCGGTCTTCTATGCCTGGGGATCGCAAGGCTGAGCGCCCATGACGATTTGAGCGGGGAGCAGCTCAAATTGCTACACGATCCGGGAGGCTGGGAATACGTCAAAATCGGGGATGCCGATGCGGGTATCCAGACCGAACATACCTGCTTCGATGGCACGCCGCATCCGGACGCCTGCAGCGGAACCCTTACCTTCTCCTCAGGAAATACATTTGTACAACGCGTCACGGTCCATCACCAAAGCGTATCGCGGCACGGGACGTATTCCCTGGATGATGACCAGCTTGCGTTTTTCGACGAGTTCGGAACCAAGGACGGGCCATACACGGTTGCAATTGATATCGATAAGACATCCCTGTCGCTACGCATGCCGCAGGTACACATGGATCTGTTGCTCAAAAATCGCAAACCACCTAAGTGACATACTGAGCCTGTATGCGATCGAAACTGTTCTTCTGGGCCGCGGCATCGGCTCTGCTGACATCGACGTTTATATGCACGTTGTCCTCTGCTAAACCCATGTCTACTTATTTCCTTTACGTTGGCACTTATGGCGAAGGCATCTATAGCTATCGCTACAGCCCCGATTCCGGCAAACTCGACTCTTTAGGGGTGGTCGGAAAGATAGATGCGCCATCCTTTCTGACATCCGA
>Ga0157369_10010983_pt1 | contig 10307 bp, 8 predicted proteins | sample C25metaG_FD_113461 | JGI IMG/M metagenome (GOLD analysis project Ga0157369, IMG submission 113461) | Corn rhizosphere microbial communities from Kellogg Biological Station, Michigan, USA - C2-5 metaG | ecosystem: Host-associated > Plants > Roots > Rhizosphere > Soil | place: USA: Michigan...
AACTGGCCGCCCGCGCACAATGGCTCTGGCGATTCTCCGCGACCTCCTTTCGTCTCCGTATTCGTAAATAAGGTCGGCCAGCTCGCGCTCGCTCGCCTCATTCACCACTTGTTCGGCGGTCAGACCGGATCGCGTATCCTGTCGCATGTCCAGGGGCCCGTCCGCCATAAAACTGAATCCTCTGCGCGGTTCATCGATTTGCAGGCTGCTGACGCCGAAGTCGGCGAGTATGCCGTCGAGTGAAGCGGGTTCGACGTTTTCGCTGATGGAACTGAAAGCCGCGTCGATAAGTGTGAGTTGAGGGGCCTGATCCCCAAGTTCGATAGCGACCTGTTCGAGGCGGGACTTAGCAAGTTCGAGGGCCTCGGGATCGCGATCGAAACCGATCAGGCGTCCGTGTGGGCCGAGCCGGCGGATGATTTCTGCCGCATGGCCCGCGAGGCCTAGTGTGCAGTCTGCAATGACGCTTCCAGCGCGTACATTGAGAAGCTCAATCGCATTTTGTAAAAGAACCGGCACATGGCGTTCGTTTTGCTTCGACATGTGCTCCCCCTGAGGGGCGGTGATGCTAAGGCTTTTTGCGGAGAATCTCCGCCATGGCTTTGCGGTCGTCTTCTGTTAACTGATTGGCCGCCAGATTTTGTTCGAAGATCTCCCGGTTATGAACTTCCAGGTAGGTCCTCATGCCGAACACGGTAACTTCACCATCGAGATGGGCAGCATTGCGGAGGATCTGGGGGAGGAGTAACCGAGCCTGGTTATCCATCTCCACTTGCTGCCCGTAGTAGCTGGTCACGTTGAGATATTTGCGAACGGCATCGTCCATGGTGCTGGAGTCAGCGAGTTGCTCTTCCCTTTTCTCCCACTCGGGCAGGGGCCAGATTTCGGCAGATTTGCCGTCGGTGGAGGTGACATAAAACTGAGTAACGCTGTTGGCATCGACCAGCTGCTTAAAGGCGGAGGGCAGTTTGAGCCTCCCCTTTTCGTCGACTTTCGCTGGGTGATTGCCTCGAAACATCGTTTGTCGTTCGCCTCTTACGCGGTGCTAAAGCTGGTTCCGAAGGTGAGTCGGTTTTTCGGAAATGGCCCTGAAGGGGTGAATCGGAGGTATTCTTAATGTGAAGACGGGCTGCATGCTCCCGTTTGCTCCACTTCACTCCACTTCAGACACGATATTAGCCCAAGGAGTTTTCCACTCCAATGAGATTTCTGTCGAAATCCTGTTACTTTCGTGAGTTAGGGACAGTGCGGGTGTGAATTCCCTTTTCTGGAAGCTTCTAATTGGGCCGCGGCGCCAGTAGGCCACAAGATATGGTGTTTATCTATTTGAGTCCTGTGGAGAGGAAGCTACTTTTCAAAAGAGTCCGGAAGGTATAGGGGAATAAAAGGCGAAACTACTCGGTTTCGATCGCAATGGGTTTGCGACGGGCGCTGACGATCTTCAGCAGGTAGACAAAAATCACCGCATTCACAATCAGCAGAGCGACGCGGATCCATGTGACGCGGTGGAGTACCTCAAATATCTCCCAGGGGAGGAAAGAGGCTGTGATGGCGAGTGTGAGGTATTCCGCCCACGCCTTTTCGAGATAGAGGCCAATGCCCTCGGCGAGGCTGACGGCGGCATAGACAAAGGCCAGGGCGCCGATACGTTTGAGCAGCGGATCGCTGATGATGGATGCGCGGTCGTAGAGGAAGTTGACGATTTTGGATTCGGGGTTAAGTCGAAGAAGGTCACCGAGTTGGCTGATAACGTCGTTAATGTCCTTGTTGAGCAGGTGCATTGCCGCAACGCCCAGGGCGACAAAAAAGAGCGCCAGCAGGCTCTTGTACACGGCGATCAGCAGCAACCCGCTGGTGTGCCGACCCCGTTCCGCCGTTCTTTCGGACACCGTATCGATGGAATCCCCTGTGAGCGCCTGTTGCAAGCCGACACCGCTTCCTAACTAGGTTAACTGATCCCGGTAAAACCCAAAAACGCCCGGATTGGGGCGCCTGGGCGAGCTTCGCGAGATCAAGAAACGTGGTATCGACAAGCCTACCCCGAAAATTCGATGGGCTGGAATCAGAGAATGTAGTCCTCTAATCGAAAGTTTGGTTTACGACGTAAGCTTTGAGAGAACCGAGGTTTCCCAACAGCCAACCTCAACCATTTTGCATGCGACAACGATTTGAAACTACACAATGGATTCCCTACACGGTTGATCTTGTTTTTGCGTTCTTTGCGAACCCGACGAACCTTTCGCTGCTGATGCCCGAACAGATGAGGATGTGCATTGACAAGCTTGAGCTGGTACCTCCGCCGACGACGAATCCCATGATTGCGGGAGAGAACGCTCGGCGGCAGGAGATTGCGGCCGGGACAGGAACGCAGATTGAGATGAGCTTTCGGCCGGTCCGTTATTTGCCGATGAGGGTAAGCTGGGTCGCGCGCATTTCAGAATTCGAGTGGAACAGCCATTTCTGTGATGAACAGGTGAAGGGGCCGTTCGAGTATTTCCGGCACCGGCACGGCCTCCGATCGGAGATTCAGCAGGGTCAGGTTGGCACAGAGCTTACTGACCAGGTGGAGTTCTCACTGCCTCTGGGACTTGTTGGCCATGTGTGGCACAGGGCGGTGTTACGACAGATGCAACGTATGTTCATGGTGCGGCAGGAGCGACTACCGGCGATTCTGAAGGAAAGATTGCAGCAAACACGTTGACCAGTGGGCTCACCTGTGGAGTTTGAGCAGCGATTCGCGATCAACGATATTGCCTTCAAAAATGAGGGTTGAGATACGCCGCGCATTCCAGATGCTGGCAGTGGGATCGCCATCGAGAATGAGGATGTCGGCGCGACGTCCCGGGGCAATCTGTCCCAATTCATTCCAGCCGAATTGAATTGAGTAGTTGTTCGTTGCGGCGGCGATCGCTTCGCGGGGCGAGAGGCCGATGCGCACGAGCATTTCGAGCTCGGTGTGGAGGGAGATGCCCGGCATGGTGCCCATTGCTGCCGCTCCTGATGCCGCGAGGTAGTGCGGATATGTGCCTGCAATGGTCTGATTGATGCGCCAGAGACGCATTGCGGTGAGATCAGCTTTCTTGTGCTGCCCCTCTTCCATGTAGCGGGTTGCGACGCCAGGCAGATGACGTGTCCACGAGGGCAGCGGATAACTCAGCTCGCCCGTGGAGGGATCGGAAGGCATGTACATGTTGGCCGAATTGAGAAGGGATGCTACGGGTTCCTTCCACAGGTTGCGATGGCCGGGGAGGTTCAGGTAGTAGAGGCTGAACGTGGGCATGAGCGCGGCATGGTGCACGGAAATGAAGTGTCCGTAGTTGCGGTAGTGGGGATCTGTGGGTGGGAGGTGTTCGGCGTAGTCGTATGCTGTGGAAGCCGCCGCTCCGTAGGGATCGGTTACCAGGGGACGCTGGAGTTCGTCGGGAATGACGCCGATTTCGTAGCGGCCCATGTGGAGGAGAACATCGACGCCGGCATCGATTCCCACGGTGTACGGGGTCGAGATGAATTCGCCATAGGTGGCGAGTCCAAGTTGATGCGCTCGGGAGATGATCCACTGGGCATTTGCGGCGGTGATGTCCCAACCCAGCCACAGGACGCGGGTACCGAGCTTTGCAGTGGCATTGATCTGGCGTGCAGTTTCGTCGGTGCTGAGTTCGACAGGGTGCGGGCCTTCGCGAAGCCGTGCGGTCCAATCGTCGTGGCCGATGAGCAGACTCCAATTGTCGGTGGTGCCGACGGAGTCGAGCAGATAGAGGTGCGGTTTTGGGTTGGCGGAGAAGTCGATGTGGCCGCGGCGATTGTCGCTACTGGCGACGATCGTGGTGACTCCCATGTAGAGATCGGCGCTGGCCTGCCCCTGGCTGTTCATCCCGGTGAAGCCATCGATGAGGCCGGGGATGAGGAATTTCCCGGTGCAATCGATGATCTGAGCGTCTTTAGGAGGCTCAATGAGGAAGCGCGAGCCGACCTGCGTGATCTTGCCGTTTTCGATGATGATGATTGAATTCTGCTGATCGAGTGCGGACCTGCCCCAGTCGGTGACGTCGATGATGGTGCCGCCGAGGAGGACGAGCGGAGGTTTGGGTTCGATCGGGGATTGCGCATTCTGCGCCAAAGTTATGCCGGCGGCGAGCAACAAAAAAATCAGTGCCAGCAGTTTATGGAGTGGTCGCATACGAAAAGCTATGTCTTGAGGATTGTCGCATGGAGTGGCGGTCAAGGCAGCGGCGCCATGCGGCGCGTTGGGCTTATCCAGGCATCGCTTGCCTACACTGATAAGGTGCATTCGCCCCGTCAGCTTGCAACCAAGGTTGGACGCTTGCGAGAGCGCAGCAAGGGTTGCAGCTGCGTGTAGGCTTCGTCAACGGTGAGGCCGTATTTGGCGCGAAGGGTTTCGATTTTGCCGTGCTCGATGAAGTGGTCAGGCCATCCTATGCGCACGACCGGAACCGAGATGCCCATATCCTGAAGCGCTTCGATAACAGCGGAGCCGAAGCCGCCCATCTTGACGTGATCTTCGAAGGTGACGAAGGCGGCAGCGCGGCGAGCGTACTGCGCGAGGACGTCGCGATCGATGGGCTTGACGAAGCGCGGGTTGATCACCGCGGAAGAGATTCCTTCGCGGTCGAGGCGCTCGGCGAGTTCACGGGCATACGTGATCATGGGGCCGAGGCCGAAGATGGCGACGTCTGAGCCCTCGGAGAGGATCTCTGCTTTGCCGACCGGGATCGCTTGCGGCTCGGTCTTGCATTCGACGGAAGCAACGGCACCGCGTGGGTAGCGGATGGCGCTGGGACCATCGATTGTGAGGGCGGTGGCCATCATGTCGGAGAGCTCGTCTTCGTCCTTTGGCGCCATGAGAACCATCTCGGGCACGCCGCGAAGATAGCTGATATCGAAGAGGCCATGATGCGTGGGGCCGTCATCCCCAGAGAGGCCGGCGCGATCCATGCAGAAGACGACGGGGAGTTTCTGAAGGGCAACGTCGTGGACGATGGGGTCGAAAGCGCGCTGGAGGAAGGTGGAGTAGATAGCGCAGAAGGGGCGGAAACCGCGGGTTGCCATTCCAGCAGCGAAGATCACGGCGTGTTCTTCGGCGATGCCAACGTCGAAGTAGCGTTTGGGATGATGAGGACGGAAGAGATCGAGGCCGGTGCCGTTGGGCATTGCAGCGGTGATGGCGACAACGCGCTCATCTTTGTCGGCAAGTTTTGCCAGCGAAGTGGCGAAGACTTCGGAGTAGGTGGGAACTCCGACAGGCTTGGTCATGCCGGTTTCAGGATCGTAGGGACCAAGGCCGTGAAATTTCTTCTGGCCGTCGAGTGCGGGCTGGAATCCGCGGCCTTTCTGTGTGAGGACGTGCAGGAGGACGGGGCGGTTCTCGGTCTTGAGGAACTTGAATGTCTCAATGAGGAGCGGCAGGTTGTGTCCGTCGATTGGGCCGTAATAAGTGAGGCCGAACTCCTCGAACATGATGGAGGGCCACAGCATGCTTTTGGCGGCTTCTTCAGCACGACGTACGACCTGTACGGCAGTCTTGCCGCCTATCTTTTCGACGATGCGTTTTGCGGAATCGTGAAGGCGATTGTAGTGCTCGTTAGTAACAATGCGGTGGAAGTAACGCGCGATGGCGCCGACGTTGCGATCGATAGACCACTCGTTGTCGTTGAGGACGATGATGAGGCGCTTCGTCTGGTCGGCAATATTGTTGAGCGCTTCAAACGAAATGCCATTGGTAAATGCGGCGTCGCCGGCAACCGCGATTACATTTTCCTTGCCGCCGGCGAGATCGCGCGCGACAGCCATGCCGAGTGCGGCTGAAAGGGCGGTACCGGCGTGACCTGCGCCGTAGCAGTCGTGTTCGCTCTCGGTGCGGAGCATAAAGCCGTTGAGTCCACCGGGCTGGCGGATGGTGGTGAGGCGGTCGAGACGGCCTGTAAGGATTTTATGGATGTAGGCCTGGTGGCTGACGTCGAAGAGGATGCGGTCCGTAGGTGTATCAAAGACGGTGTGGAGGGCGAGGGTGAGTTCGACAACACCGAGGTTGGGGCCGAGGTGGCCGCCGGTTTTAGAGAGGGTCTGGATGAGGAAGGCACGGATCTCGCCGGCGAGGTCGGCTATCTCCTCCGGGTTCATTCGCTTGAGATCAGCCGGTGAATGGATCGTCTCAAGCAGTGAACCCATAAAATCCTTTCGACCGGGAGAGCCGGGTTTCAAAAGCAATCCGAGGGGGCGACTCTGGTCGATTCCGCACCCGGTTTGCCAGACACGAGTATATCAATCGCGCGATTCCGGCGCGTGGGAGTTAGACGCGGAAGTGGCGCTAAGGTATTGCTTTGATTAGGGGAAAGCGGCCTTGTGGCGGCCGTGTTCCGGGCGGGTTGTGTAGCATTCTGGGAGAGATGGGAGTAGCAATGAAGGCGACTAAAAAGGGATTGGTAAGGCGGCGTGGAATCGTTTTCGGCGTGGTGCTTGGCGCGATGCTGGCGGCCGGTGGGTTGCGGCAGGGATGGGGGCAGATCGGGCTGCCGGGAGGTGGCCAGGAGCAGAGCGCGCCGAATCCGCTGATGGATCCGACTGCGAAACCAGGGAAAGTTCTGCTGTTCGATCTGGAAGCGCGGTTTGCGAAGGATACGAAGGAGCGCGGCGGAGCGGGATTCGCATCGTGGTTCGCGGAAAATGGCGTTGCGCTGGGGAACGGCCAGCCGCCGGTGATCGGGCGTGTGGCAATCGAGAAATCGGCAAGCTGGTCACCCGCAAATTATCAGCTAACGTGGACACCGACAGACGCGCAAATGGGCCCCTCGGGGGACATGGGCTATACCTGGGGGCATTTCGAGGGCCGCAGCAAAGATGCCAGCGGGAACCCGGTGTTAACGTCGGGGCGCTACATGACGATCTGGCAGAAGGAAGCGGATGGGAGCTGGAAGGTTGTTCTCGATGCCGGGGCGAATGAGCCGGCCGCCGCGGGGGATTGCTGCAAGCTGCCGAATTCGTGAGTCGCCGATAAGTCATCATCCGGGTTGATGATCGTGGAGGTCGCGCGTGATCGATGCTGTCAGAAATAGTGATGCGGGGAGAAACCATGAGCGGCTGGAGAAGCTTGCGAAGATCTGCCTGGGCTTTCCTGGTGCGGTGAAGGAAGAGATGCATGGGCACATGGCGTTCAAGGTGGGCAAAAAGACGTTCGCTTATTATCTGAACGATCATCATGGAGACGGCATCGTGAGCGTGTGCTGCAAGGTGCTGACGGGTGACAACGAGCGACTGATCGATGCGAATCCGCGGAAGTTCTATATGCCGGCCTATATCGGTCCGCGCGGATGGGTGGCATTGCGTCTGGACCGGCCGACGGTCGACTGGAGCGAGACGCAGGAGTTGGTGCGATGCAGTTACGAACAGATTGCGCCGAAGAAGCTGTTGCGGCAGCTTGAATCGTGAATCTGTGAACCTGGCAGGCTGTCGTGATTGATTCGAAGTTACTGGTGCTTTCTTTCACTGATTCCCTTCCCCGCCCCGACCCGTCAGAATGAGGAGTGGACTGTCGCACATACTTCAGGGGCTATGAGAGTGAGCGGCGGAGTGGTGCGCGCGGATCGAAGCGGTTCGCGTATGTTCTGGCTGCGGCCGGCCTGGTCTTGCTTGTCTCTGCTATTCATGCGCGACCTCAGCAGGCTCCGGGGCAGGTTTCGACGCAGACCGCGACGGTTCATGGCGTTGTACGAGTCGGTGTCTCCGGGGAGCCTCTGCCTCATGCGCTGGTGAGGATTGGCGGGGATGCTTCGACCGGCGTGCTGACGGATGGCGAGGGCCGGTTCGAAATTGCGGATGTTCCCGCGGGACCGCAGGAATTCACGATCATCAAGCCTGGTTTCATGGATGAAGCGGAAGCCGGAGAGGACAGTATCGCGTGGAATGCGCATGGCTACGGGCACAACGTGATCGTTGCCGCGCAAATGGGCGATGTCGTGTTCACAATGGAGCCGGCAAATTCGATTCGTGGCCAGATTCAGCTTTCGACCGGCGACGTTGCGGAAGGCATCCAGGTGATGCTGCTGAGACGGACAATCCAGGATGGACGCGCGGTGTGGCAAACCACTGCCAATGCCAAAACGAACAGCGAGGGCATGTATCGCTTTGGCGGATTGACCGATGGATCGTACGCGGTGTACACGATGCCGGCGATGGATAGCGAGGGAGCAACAAATTTTGTTGAAACCGGAAGGTCGCAGCAATTGGCGCGGGCGGAATATTCGAGTGTCTTCTTCCCCGATGCGCGCGATCTGGCGAGTGCAGGCAAGATTCGGCTAAATGGAGGGGAGCAGGCCCAGGCAAATATCTCGCTGACACTGGAGCCATTTCAACCCGTGGTTGCGACCGTCACAATGCCGCGCGGGAACGAGCGCAGTGACAATGTGTCGGTCCAGGTGATGGATGGGCAGGGGAATCTGCTTCCCTACACGGCACAATATGATGCGTCGACTCAGACGGTCCAAACGATGCTGCCGGAGGGAACCTACTCGCTGCTCGCGACTGTGACCTCACAGGTGTTTCACATCGCAGCGACTCGGGAGGCGGGCAGGTTCAACATGACGCAGGCAGGCTCGCACGGACTTGCGGGTGAGGTGAGTTTCGCTGTTGCGCGGAGGGCGGTTTCGAATCTGCGTCTCCCCATGGCAGCAACCGCAAACAACCCGGTTCAGGTGAGCGTGTCGCGGGGAGCAAATGCTCCGCCGCAGCAGGGCGAATCGGCCAATCCGCGCGTCTTTGTGACGCTGAGCCAGACTGGCGGCTGGATTGCGGACGGAATGGTGAGCAGCTATGCGGAGGGTCCTGCGTCCAGGCCGCTTCCTTCGACCGGAGCGGGAGCGGGGTCGTACTGGGTCCATACCAATATTGGATCGAAGATGCTGTGCGAGTCTTCGTTTACGGCGGGCGGAGCAAGTCTTGCGCGAGAGCCGCTGGTGCTAGGCGTCGCGGGAAGCACGGCTCCGCTGATGCTGAGCTTGCGGGATGATTGCGCGAAGCTGACGCTTTCGCTGCCTGGGTCTGTAGCGTATGTACCAGGCGAGGAGCATGCATACACGATCTACGTGGTTCCAGACTTCGATTCGACGCAGGACGTGGTGCCACAGACACTGCGCACATCAACGGGCGGAAGGATTGTGCTGACGGGGCTGACGCCGGGCAATTACCACGTTTTCACATTCGATAGGCCTGTGTCGCTGGAATACCGGAACGCTGCGGTGCTGGGGTCGCTGCCGAGCAAGGCAGTTTCGCTGGCCCCGAATTCGAATGCAGAACTCACGGTTGAGGTGCCGCAGAGGTGATGTGCTTCGCTACAGTCCGGCGCAGGGTGGTGTGGTCGGTGGCAGGCACGGCGGTGTTGGTGTGTGCACTGGGACGTGCACAAGTGCGTTCAGCGAATTCACCAGAGGCATTTCGCATTGCGGGGATACTCGTGAATTCAGCGACGGGAGAACCGGTGCGCAGAGGCATGGTGCAGGCGCTCGACAATACAGGGCACGCGATGAGCTCGAGCACGACGGACGCTGAGGGCCGATTTGCGCTGGATCATCTTGCGGCGGCGAAGTATCAGCTCACAGCATCGAAGCGTGGGTTCCGCACAGCTTCTTATGACGAACACGATGAATTCGCGACATCGATTGTTACGGGACCGGACCAGGATACGACACACCTCCAGTACAAGCTGACGCCAAATGCCATTCTGCACGGAGTGGTGACAAGCGATGAGGGCGAACCGGTGGCGAATGCGAATGTGATGCTGTTCAAGCGCCCGAAGCACAAAGGTGAGCGCATCGAGAGAGCGAACGGCACACAGACTGACGATGCAGGCGAGTACGAAATTGGCGATCTGGGCTCGGGCGATTACCTGCTGGCTGTGACAGCGGAGCCGTGGTACGCGTTGCATGGAAGTGCCGCCGGCAAGCGGAACAGCCCACTCGACGTTGTCTATCCAGTGACGTATTTCGACTCGACCACTGACGAGCGGGCTGCCACGCCCATTGAATTGGCAGGCGGGATGCGGCAAGAAGCAAACATCAGCCTGCATGCGGTGCCTGCACTGCACATCTCAATTCCTGCTCCTCAAAGGGCGGATGGAAGCGTGGTGATGCCGCAACTGCAGCGAATTGCTTTTGGAAACGTGATCGATACAGAGAGCTCGGGCGACTTCTTTGGGGGAGCAGACGGGCGCACTCTCGCAGTGGAAGGAGTTGCTCCGTGCCGTTACGAACTGACCGATGGCGATCCGCCACGTATGGTGGACGTCGATTTGAGCGCTA
>Ga0157369_10010984_pt1 | contig 10307 bp, 8 predicted proteins | sample C25metaG_FD_113461 | JGI IMG/M metagenome (GOLD analysis project Ga0157369, IMG submission 113461) | Corn rhizosphere microbial communities from Kellogg Biological Station, Michigan, USA - C2-5 metaG | ecosystem: Host-associated > Plants > Roots > Rhizosphere > Soil | place: USA: Michigan...
CGACGCCCAACCGCATGGTCAGGTCGACCGTCTCATCGAACTTGGCGTACTTGACTTTCTGCAGAAGGCCGACCGCCTCCGGCAGATGATAGGCCGGCTGCGTGACAGCAGCGCGCGCCTTCGCAATATTCTTGCTGAGTTTCCTCATCCATCCCTCGTCTCCCACCGCATCTGCCAGCCCGCCTGTTGCGGGAGTCCTTCAGCGTCATTGAGCACCCGTTCAAGAACGTTGCCCCGTCCGGCCAGGACCCAGATACCGTGGTGCAATTGACGGTCCGGTAAACCGCACCGGACACATCTATGGATCATACGGGACTGGCCCCCGAATTGCAACCAGGAGGGTCGATGCGTCACTTGGGGACGACAACCAGGCCCTTGATGCCGTACGCGCCTGCGACTTTGAACGGCGAGCCGGCCACTGCGCTGATCGAAGTCGGAGTGGCGGTGTAGACGTAGATCAGGTCCTTCGCATAGCTCAGCGCGTAGAGGTGGTTCGCGCTGTCCCATGCCACTTGATCGATGTTCACGCCCGGGAGCAGAACGCCGGAGTACGGAGTGATTGGGGAAGCTCCATTGAAGTGAAATAACTGGAGGCCCGTTCCGTAGGAGGCAAGCAGTTTGCCCGAAGTCGACATGCTCAGGGATCCGTAAACCGCCGGCGTGGGCATGTCCTCCCAGGTGTTGGTTGACACGATCCCACCCTCGCCGTTGATCGTATAGCTCGCCAGTTGCGGAGGTGGCGTGGTCTGGGCGAATGGTTCGTACATCAGCAGCGCCAGGTGTCCAGCCGGATCCGCGGCCATTTGCAACGGAAAGTAGTTGTTTTCAAAGCCATTATTATCCGGCTTCGGTGTCGGATCGACCTCGGAGAAATTAGGATTTCCGACCAGTTCGCCGTTTGAGTTGATGAGGAAGGCCCTCCATACGGTCGCGTACACATCGTCAAAGTCGCCGTAGGCATACTTGTCGTTGCTGCTGATCGTGTAGATGGGAATCTCGAAGGCGTTGCCGTGGTAAAAGGCATCCCCTTCTTGATTGCCCAGATAGGTGAGCAGCCCGTTGGTTCCCAACTTGTATGACTGCCAATCGCTACAGAGTTCGTAAGTCTCGCCATTGGACACGTACGTCGCCCCGGCAAGCTGGGTGAAGAAGTACTTCCCCGTGTGGTCGAGCTTAAAGCCCGCGCCGTCGGTGCCCCCGCACTGTGAGCCACCGTAGCTCCGTGTGTCGCTCTGCGACACTTGCCTTCCGACTGCCCCGTTTGTCCCAATCGGATAAGTATGCAGGTAGTACGTGCCAACACTGATCAGGTACTTGCCGTTGACTCCGCCCATCTGCCCCGACGTCGCGAACGGTGACCCCGCTACAAGCGTCAGCTTACCCGCCGAATTGGCGGTATAGACATTTACACCTTTTAGGGTCTGCACATAAACATCGGCGACAATTGGCGAGCTCGTTTGGCAAAATGCCGATACTGCGCCAATGAATGCGCACAATACCACGCGCTTAGGCTTCTTTTGTAAGTTCATGGTCTGTCCCCGTCCCCCGGAGTGACCCTCAGGGCCAACTCGCGATCGTTCCCGGAGCCCGACAACCTATTCACGTCTGATGCAGACGGGGTCAGCTGCGGAGAGCCCCGAAGCGCCAAAACTCAGACCGGAGCAATCGCATGGGCGTGGGAAGCGGTACCGCGTAAGCGGCCCGGAAGATCGGACTCAGCGCCCCTTCGCCGCCCCCGCTGCACCCTCCGGCAGCGCCCACACAAACAGCACGCCTCCACTCCCCGTCACAATATACTGCCGTCCATCCAGCATGTACGTAATCGGCGAGTTCTGCATGCTCTCGCCCATTCCCGCATGCCACAGCGTCTTGCCGTCGGCCGTATTCAGAATCAGCAGATTCCCCGTGCTGTCTCCCGTCACCGTCAGACCCGCATCGGTCGTCAGCACACCCGCGCCCGAGCCCGGCCCCACAGGATGCACCCAGCGCAGCTTGCCCGTCTGGTAGTCGATGGCCTCTATCTGGCTCTTGCCCCACACGTCGTAATCCGCACCCGCCCAACCGTAGTACCCGTCCGCCGGCTTGGCGAAATAGAGGCTCCAGCTCGGATGCGCATCCACAAGAAACAGCCCGGTCTTCGGATCGAAGCTTGGCGCGCGATAATTCGTCACGCCGCCCTCGTCCGGCGCCACAATCCGTCCATCCGGCGCCGGCTCCTTGTCGGGATTGGGAATCGGCCTGCCCTGCGCGTCGATCCCCTTGGACCAGTTCACCGGCCCAAAAGGCACAGTCAGCAGGTCCTTCCCGTCCGTGCGGTCCAGCACAAAGAAGTACCCGTTGCGTGACGCCTGCATCAGCATCTTCCGCGGCTTGCCGTGGAAATCCCCATCCACCAGCACCGGCGTTTCCACCGCGTCCCAGTCGTGCGTATCGTGCGGAGAGGCCTGAAAGCCCCACTTCAATTTCCCGTCATCGGGACTGATCGCCACAATCGCGCACGTCCACGGATCATCCCCCGGCCGCGTCGTCCCATTCAGCACCGGCGTCGGATTCCCCGTGCCCCAATACACCAGGTTCAGCTCGGGATCGTACGTGCCCGTCATCCAAGTCATGCCGCCCGTGGTCTTATTCGGTGTGCCCGCCGGGGCCGTGGCGTCCCACTGCCACTGCACCTCGCCCTTCTCCGGTTCGAACGACCGCAGGTATCCCGGCAAGTTGTCGAAGTCGCCAGACACGCCCACAATCACGTGGTTCTTCACCACCAGCGGATCCATCGTGGTCCAGTAGCCCCTGTTCACATCCGCAATCAGCTTGTCCCAGCGCACATGCCCGTTCTTCGCGTCCAGCGAGATCAGGTGGCAATCCGGCGTCGTGAAATAGAGCCATCCTTTATACATAGCCACGCCGCGGTGGCCAATGTGATCCCCCTGCGTCGACGGCCGATGATAGTGCCACAACTGGTGCCCCGATCGCGCATCCACCGCCCACACGTTGTCGGGAACCGTGAAATACAGCACCCCGTCCACCAGCAGCGGAGACGACTTAATCTCCGCCGTCTGGTTCGTCTGAAACGCCCACGCCAGCCCCAGCCCGCTCACATTGCGCGGATTGATCTGCGTGAGCGCGCTATGCCGCCGCCCCGTATAGTCGCCGTGATACACCGGCCACGAATCCGCCGCCGGATGCTCGATCTGCGCCGGCTCCAGATTCTGCGCCGCCGCGATGCCCGCGCCGCTCACCACCGCCATCAACGCCAGCCCCGCCGCCCCAGTCACTGCTTTCGTAATCCCAAACCTCATCCGCATTCCCCAATAATTTCTTGTCATCCGGCAAAAGAACTGCCTTGTCATCCAACAAAAAATACCTTGTCATCCAACAAGAACTGCCTTGTCATCCTGAGCGCAGCGAAGGATCTGCTGTTGCCGTTGCTTTTGCTCTTGCTTTTCTTTCTGTCATCCTTGGCGCAGCCGAGGATCTGCTTCTCCGTTCGCCCTGCCAGCCCTTTTTCACTCAGCCGGCGTCGCTTTATTCCTGAGGCAGCATCGTACGCGAAGCCTTGTAACAGGGCACGACTTTAGTCGTGCCGAAAACCCTCCAAAGAAGAATCGGGGCTTTAGCCCCTGCGAAATCAGTCGCGCCCACCCCTCACTTCAACGTCTGCAAATACGCCATCAGATTATGAATGTCGTCATCGGAATACTTCGGCAGTTGCTCCGCGTGCGCTTCCGCCGGATCCGTCACCGCATACTTCACCAGCCGCGTCGGCCACGACCGATATGTTCCGTTCCCGTCCCGCAACCCCACCGTGAACTCATCCCGATACGCCAGCGTCCCCGTCACCTTCTCGCCCGAGGGCAGCGTCACAGTCACTTTGCTCGGCACATTCCGCGGATACAGCATCCGCTCCTCCAGCGCCAGCCCTTGGAATCGCCGCGCAATTCCCGCCAGGTCGCCAGTCGCCGAGTGGCACTTCGCGCACCCGCCGGCCCCGTTGAAGTACTGCTTGCCCGCATCCGCGTTGCCCGTCTGCAAATCCTCCACGGAAACGCCACGCCGCGAGCCCTTGTGCTCTGAGGCGGCCTGCACCCGCGAATGAATAAACGCCACCAGGCTCGCCATCTGCTCGGTCGAGAAGTTGAACCCCGGCATCTTCGTCTCCGGACGCCCCTCGCGCACCACCGGCACAATCTTGTCGCCGCCCTTATCCGCCAGCACCAGCTTCGACTGCGTCAGGTCCGGCCCCGTCTCGCCGCCCATCGCATCGCGCCCGTGGCAGAACGCGCAGTTCTGATGGAACAGCGCCTCGCCCGACGCCACCTGCGCAGACGGTTTCGCCTCTCCGCCTGCCTTCGCCTCGGTCGCCGCACCCTCGGGCGCGGTGCTCAGGAAATGCTCCAGTTGCCCGAGCTCCGTTCCCTGCAAGGTAGGGAATCCCGGCATGCGCCCCTTGCCGCTATGCACCAGCGCCGCAATCTGCTCTGCCGACATCCTGTGGCTGATCCCCGCCAGCGGGGGAAACCAAGGCAGATCGCCCTCACGATTGGTCCCGTGGCAAACCGCGCAGCGCTTGGCATAGATCGCTGCTCCCGGATCGACCGCGGCTTGTCCTTTCGCCGGCGGCGTCTCCATCGTGGGATTCTGCATAGCCGCATGCACCGGCCCGCCTGCCACTCCGCACACGGCGATCACTCCGCACACCGCCACCACTCCGGCCACCGCGGCCGTAACCACTCCAACTCGAAATCTCTTCACCCTCGCGACCCCTGAAATTCTGCTTTTGTTTTTCTGTCTGTCGTTGCTTTTGCTTTTCTGTCTGTCATCCCCGCAGGGGATCTGCTGTTACTCGCCTCACCCAAACCCTGCTCCCCTTGTCATCCTGAGCGCAGCGAAGGACCCGCTTTTGTCCTTCCCATTCGCAGCAGAAACACCGCTACGCGTACTTGATCAACGTCATAAACCCATAATCCATGTGCAACTGCTGATGACAATGCAGCAGCGTATCGCCCGGATTATCCGCCACAAAATCCACTGCCACCGTATCCAGCGGCATCACGTTCACCGTGTCCTTGCGCAACCCGCTGAGCTGTCTGTCGCCGATCGCCGTCACCTCGAAGGTGTGCCGGTGCAGGTGCATCGGGTGCTGGTCGCCGCTTCCATTCCGGAACACCAGCCGATACCGTTTGCCCTTCTCCACGATTAGCGGTTCAATGTCCGGCCACGCCTTGTTGTTGATAGTCCAGGTATCGAACTTCGACCCCTTCTGCGGCCCGATATCCCGGAACGTCAGCACAAATGTCTTGTCCGGCGCCGGCGCCTGCGCGGTCAGCGCAAACTGGCTGTAATCCCACTCCGCCGGCCTGGGATCCTTCCATACCGGCTCGCCCTTGTGCCCCGCATACTCGACAACGATGCCAGCCCCATCTTGCGCGATTTCTCGAGCGTCGATCCCAGCACCCACACGCCCGGCTGGTTCATCTCCACAATCGCGTCCACCCGCTCCGCCACGGCCAATGACAGCACTTCCACGCTCTTCGGCGTCGGCACCGGGTTGCCATCCATGGCGATGATCTTGAACGAATGCCCCGGCAGCGCCAGGACAACGTTTTCCGTCGCGCTCGCATTCAGCAGCCGCATCAGCACCCGCTGCCCGTGCTTCACGCGCAGCGGCTCGCCGGCCCCCAGCATGTGGCTGTTGATGGTCGCGTACTTATATCCCACATCCGACCCGGTCGTCTGCGGCACATTGGCCGACATCTCCCGCATCGTCTCCACCATGGGCACAAACCCGGGCTCCCAGTGGTGGATCGCCAAATTCACTTCCATGTCATATGGAGCAGGCTGGTCCTTGCCCTCAATCAGCAGAAACCCGAACTGCCCGCTATAGGTGCCCAGCGCCAGGTTGTCGAACGCCCCCGCATGCGTGTGATACCACCGCGTTCCCGCCGGCTTCGGCGCAAAGTGATACCGCTGCGTCCTGCCCGGCCCGATCATCGGCGAGCCCTCTTCCATCGCCCCGTCGTTATACGAGTCGATGGCCAGTCCGTGCCAGTGCGTGATATCGGGATTCTCCGTCGCGTTGGTCACGTCGATCGTTACCGGAACGCCCTCGCGCAGCCGCAGCAGCGGCCCCGGAACCTGCCCGTTAAACGCAACCGTCTTCACCGTCACCCCGTGCCCGATCTCAAGCGTGCACGGCTCGATGCGCAGCAAGTGGTCCGCCTTGCCCTGCGCGCCCGCGCCCGCCGCCTCTCCGGTCAATCCATGCATCGAACGCGCCGCCAGCGCCATCGCCGCCGACGCAAGAAAATCTCTACGCTTCATTCATTTGTCCGTGTATTAATTTCGGGGTTCGGGTTCAGGCATCCGCGCCGGTCCGCTTCGCGATCTTCGCCAATTGCGCCGCTCCGACTTCGAGCGCACTCGACTACGCTTCTCGTCCGGTCTGGTTCAGGACTGCAGTCTACCCGCCGCCGCTTGAGGCACGCAAACTCCAGCGGCCGCGCAAACCTCAACGTGGTATGCGCGGCCGCTCTAAGCGGCGAAGATGCAGTTGGCCTCCCCACAGGAGCCCGTGCCCCGTCCTTTTCAGGCATTTTGTGAATAGGGCGCCAGATCGCTCACCCACCCTCCCGCAGTTGGCGCCGCAGGCGCCGGTTAGCCGCACCGCAGGTGCCTTGCCAGAAGTGCTTAGGTCGTGACACGATACATAGTGGATATGCCTGCCGAAATTCAAGACCCCGACCTCCTCGTCCGCACCCTGGCCGAGTTCCGCTATGAAATGCGGCGCTTCTTCCAGTTCAGCGAAGACGCCGCCGTCCGCGCCGGGCTCCTACCCCGCCAGTACCAGCTTCTCCTTCAGGTTGCCGCGGTGCCTAAAGGCACTGCCGTCACCATCGCCTACATCGCCGATCGCCTCGGACTCAAGCACAACAGCGCCGTCGAGCTCGTCGACCGCTCAGCCCACGAAGGCTACGTCGCCCGCGCCGACGACCCCGACGACCGCCGCCGCACCATCCTGCGCGTCACCCGCAAGGGCAACAATCTCCTTGCCCGCCTCGCCGGCCAGCACGCCCGCGAGCTCAACGAGGCCGCTCCCCGCCTCATCAAGTCGCTGCAGCGCATCCGCCAGCACGCCACCACGGAGGCCGAATGAAGTCCCACCCCTCAGCACTGCGCGATTTCACGGTTGATCGCCGCGTCTGGCTGCTCAGCGCCGTTTCCCTCGTCATTGGAGCTCTCGCCGCCGGCTGCGCCGTCTTTCTTCTGCGCGCCATCGCCTTCTGCACCAACCTCTTCTATTACCACCGTCTCAGCATCGCCATGGTCGGCCCCGCGGGCTCCACATTGCCCCATTGGCTCATGCCGATCGTCCCCATCGTCGGCGGCCTGATCGTCGGCTTCATGGCCTACTACGGTTCCGACAAGATTCGCGGACACGGCATCCCCGAGGCCATCGAAGCCATCCTGCTCCGCGGCGCGCGCGTCGAGCCCAAAGTCGCCATCCTCAAACCCATCTCGGCGGCATTCGCCATCGGTTCCGGCGGACCGTTCGGTGCCGAGGGCCCCATCATCATGACCGGCGGCGCCGTCGGCTCCCTCATCGCCCAGTGGCTCAAGCTCAGTGACAACGAGCGCACCACCCTGCTCGTCGCCGGAGCGGCGGCCGGCATGTCCGCCACGTTCGCCGCGCCTATCGCCTCCATCCTGCTTGCCGTCGAGCTCCTGCTGTTCGAGTGGCGGCCGCGCTCGCTCATTCCCGTTGCCGTCGCCAGCGTCCTTGCCGGAACCCTCCGCATCTACTGGCTCGGCGCAGGACCGCTGTTCCCCGTGTCCATTCACGGCACCCTGCCCATGGAGCAGCTCCTGATCGCCGCCGCGCCCCTCGGCCTGCTCATCGGCCTGGCCGGCGCGCTCCTCAGCCGCCTCATGTACGGCCTCGAAGACCAGTTCGAGAACCTGTCCACCAAATTCCACATTCACTGGATGTGGTGGCCCGCCATCGGCGCCATCGCCGTCGGCGTGGGAGGCATCTTCTTCCCCCGCGGCCTCGGTGTCGGCTATGACAACATCGCCGAACTGCTCCGCGGCAACGCCCCCGTCCACTTCATCCTTGGCGTCATGATCGCCAAATCCCTCATGTGGGCCTTCTCCCTCAGCTCGGGAACCTCCGGCGGCGTCCTGGCCCCCATCATGATGATCGGAGCGGCCATCGCCGAAGGTATCGCCCAGCTCGCCCACCTGCCGCCTGACATACAGGCCGTCTGGGCCCTCATGGGCATGGGCGCCATGCTCTCCGGAGCGCTCGGCGTCCCCCTGACCGCCATCCTCTTTTCCCTCGAAGTCACCCACGGCTTCCAGGCGATCCTCCCTCTCGTCCTGTGCTGCACCGCGTCCTACCTGGCCACGTGCCTGCTGATGCCGCGGTCTATCCTCACAGAAAAGGTCGCACGCCGCGGCTTTCACCTCACGCGCGAATACGGCGTCGACCCCCTCGAGACCATCATTGTGGGCGAGGTCATGACCCCCGCCGCACCCGACACACCCACACCCTCGGCCGCGGAACTCGGCGAGATCTTTGCGTACACTGACCAGACCTGCCGCGCCGTGGCCGAGGAAATGGCCATGGCGGCAGTCCTCCGAATGCCGGTCCTCGATCGCGAAACCGGCCTTATTCGCGGCACTGTTGGAGCTGCCGAATTGCTCGCCGGCCGCCGCCGCGCCGTACGCCGCGAATCGGAACGCAACATCGCATTCCTCAACCAGTCCGAGTCCGACGAAAACGCCGAAGACATCATGTCCGCTTAGCGTCCGTGCCCCATCCTTTCCGCGCTCTTTGCGGAAAGGGTGGGAATCCAGCCCCTCCTGAGCCCCCGTCCCCGGCCCCTTGTATTAGGGAGCCGAGGGCGCGGTCTCGCATTTCTTTCTGTCATCCTTGGCGCAGCCGAGGACCTGCTGTTGCTTTTGCATTTCTTTCCGTCATCCTTGGCGCAGCTGAGGACCTGCAGTTCCGGCCGGGATGCCGGCGTGCCCGATCCGGAAGGAGGCGAAGCCTCAGTTGGCCGCACCGCAGGTGCCAGGTGCCCCGGTTGCGCCGCCCCAACCCCGGCCTCTAAACTGCTTCCCGTACAAAAAAGGAGAAACATTGCGCCCCTTCCGGTCGTTCTTCCCTGCGCTCTTCCTCGCCGTCGCCTTCGTTCCCGCCGCCTCCCACGCCCAGGCCACCAGCCGCGACATGCTCCCGCAGGCCCCTCACGCCAAGCCCGCTCACCTCAAACACGTCCTCGTCATCTCCCAGACCAAGGGCTTCGAGCACGACTCCGTCTCCGCCTGCATGACCTCCGTCTACAACATGGGCCAGCAAACCGGCCTCTGGGACACCGAGCTGCGCACCGACACCGAGCTGCTCACCAAAAAGAGCCTGGGTAACAACGCCAAGAACCTGAATTACTTCGACGCCATCGTCTTCTGCAGCACCACAGGCGAGCTCGACATGGACGACTCCCAGAAGAAGGACATGATGTCGTTCATCCACGATGACGGCAAAGGCTTCGTCGGCATCCACGCCGCCCTCGATACCAACTACAAGTGGCCCGAATACGGCGAGATGATCGGCGGCTGGTTCGACCAGCACCCCTGGTTCACGTTCGAGGCGCCCATTATCAACGAGCAGCCCGATAACCCCATCGTCCGCCACTTCCCCCACGCCTTCGTGAAATACGACGAGATCTACCAGCCCAAGGACTGGTCCCGCGACAAGGTCAACGTGCTCCTCTCGCTCGACCCCAATCTACTCGACTACTCCAACAACCCCCGCATCCACCGCCAGGACCACGATTTCGCCGTAGCCTGGAACAAGATGTACGGCAAGGGCCGCGTCTTCTACTCCACCCTCGGCCACACCGAAGAAGCCTGGCAGGACCCCGACATCCGCAAGATGTACTTCGAAGCCATCAAGTGGGTCCTCGGCATGACGGAAGCCAGCACCGCCTCCCACCCGCGACCCACGCAATAAGCGCGGGTGTCATCCCGAGAGGCCGCGCGCTTTCTTCAGCGGCCCGAGGGATCCGCAGTTGCTCTTGCATTTGCAGTGGCTTTTCTTTCTGTCATCCTTGGCGAAGCCGAGGATCTGCTGCTCTTACCAGTCGCCGTCCGACCACTCGGCCACGAGATCGCGAGTGACTTATGTCATTGGGGCAATCCCTCCCCCTCACCTACCCTCAAGGTGAAAGAGGACCCAATGGCCACCCTTGCCGCACCGCCCGTCCCTGAAACAAACTCGGCAAAGAAAAAGCTCCACCGCCGCGCCC
>Ga0157369_10010986_pt1 | contig 10306 bp, 3 predicted proteins | sample C25metaG_FD_113461 | JGI IMG/M metagenome (GOLD analysis project Ga0157369, IMG submission 113461) | Corn rhizosphere microbial communities from Kellogg Biological Station, Michigan, USA - C2-5 metaG | ecosystem: Host-associated > Plants > Roots > Rhizosphere > Soil | place: USA: Michigan...
CACGGCTCCGCTCACCAGCCTGAAGCCGCCGTGGTACGGAGTGCCGATGCTGTACGCGTAGGACGCGTTGAACACGTGCGGCCGGTCGATGCCCAGAATGCCGTAATTGCCATGCAGATCGAAACCATCCAGCGTGCTGCCAACAATGCCCAGCGACTTCGACCAGGTGTAATTGAAGTTAAACGACAGATGCCCTGCCTGCTTGAGCCATGCAAGCTGGAGACCGTGGTAGTCGGAGTAGGCCAGGTGATCGTTGACGGTTACGGAGTTGTCGCCGTAGCCGTAGCAGGCGCCGCCGAGCACGCATCCAGAGTACGGGCGATAGTCGGTGATGTTGTATGTCGACGTGTTATCGGGATCCGCCGGAGCTGCCTTGCCTGTCACTGGGTCCGGCTGGAACAGCCCGCCGAGCGGCACCTTATTGACGTTGGGGAACCCTGAGCCGGCAAGGCCAACCGCGTCCACCTGGCTGCCAACCAGCTCGTTCTTCGTTCTGTTGCCCACATAGGCCACTTCCAGCAGCGATTTCAGTGGCAACTGACGATCCACCGTGAGATTCCAGGCATACGTGGTTGGAACCAGGTAGTCGTTATACGGCAGCGCGGTCACGCCGCCTGCAGGTTGCGGATTACCCGCGGCCGTCTGCTGCCCAATTTGCGACAACGTGATGTTCTGCCCATATGGCGTGTTGTAGTTCTGCAGGTTCTGCGAAGTGCCGAGCGCGCCGCCCGGTTGATCATTCCATGTGTACTCGCCCCAGCCGCCGCGGATCACGGTTTCGCCGTGCCCGGTTATGTCATAGGACATGCCGATGCGCGGCGAAACATACGCGAGGTGGGATGGAGCGCCGCCGTTGGGAATGCCAGGATCGATGCCATGCCACCGCACGCCCGGGTACTCAACGACCATCGACTTGGCCGCCTGATTCTGTGCAACGTCCTGCGCGAACAACTGCGGCAACCACACCGCCATGCCAACGCCCTGACGGTCATACCAGCGGCCCACGTGGTCCCAACGCACGCCCACGTTCACCAGCAGCCGAGGCACAATGCGCCAATCGTCCTGCAGGTAAGCCGAGGTCGTGCGATACGCCACGTCCTGCACCGGCGTGTAATTGTTCTGGCTGAAGCTCGATGCAACGCCCATCACCAGATTGGCCGTTGGGTTGAACGAGCCGATCTTCGTGGTTGGTGACACCTTGGATCCGATCACGTTGTTGGTGTTTGGCTGGTTGCCGAAGCTCAGGTTGCCATTTGGGTAGGACCAGACACCCTGGTCGTTGCCTACCAGTTCCGTGAACACTCCGGTCTTGAACGTGTGGTTACGCCAAACCTTGGTCACATTGTCGGCGAACGAGGGAATGGCCTTCTTGAGTGCGTAGCTTCCGCTCGCATCAAAGAAGGCGGGCTGCGAGATGTCCGGGAAGGTCTGCGGCGTGTAGTTTGCGCTCAGAGACGGGGCGACCAGCGACGCGTTGTTGTACACCGTCGCATACGGATACCCGAGAGTCGATTTATAAACGGCCTTCAGGTTTGTCGGAGAAAACGGCCCATTCGCAAATCCCCATCCGACTACGAACTCGTTGGTCAGGCTTGGCGTCAGCACGTTCACGAGGTTCGCCGTCAGCACGCGCGATGTGGTCGGCGAGTTGATACTGCCGCCCGGATACGGAATATCGAAGGCGGGATTCCACCACACGTGCGCCGGAGTGACGAACGTCGTGTTGCCCGTCTGGTACGTAACAAACAGCTTCGTGTTCTGGTTCAGGTTGTAGTCGCCACGAACGCGCCACACGTACCCGTTCTGCACATTCGAGATGTTCTGGACGTAGTTATACCCGCCGGTGACGTTCGGATCGGCATTGGGCGCGGGAAACATCTTGATTAGCGCGGCCGAGCCAGGATCGAGGTATTTCGCCGGAATGATGCCGCCGGTAATCGGGGTGCCGTCCGGAGCCACGGTCCCGGTCAGGTCGTTGCACCAGTTCTTCGCGCTGGCGCTGAAGCCGGTTGGACAGAGCGCCGAGTTACCGCTGCCGGTCGAGGTGAAGTTGCCGGACAACATCCCGGCACTCGGAATATAGGATTCAAGTGGACTCGCCTGGGGCAGGGTCTGCTTGTAGTACTCGTAGCCGAACCAGAAGAACAGCTTCCGGTTGTGGTTGAAGTTAGTCCCGGGGATCAGGACCGGGCCGCCGATGTTGCCGCCCGGATAGTAGTACTGGCCGGCTGGGCGCGCGGTCTTAAATTTATTGTTAAGCCAGGTGTTCGAGTTCAGCACCTGATTGCGGGCATAGAAGTAAGCCTGCCCGTGGAACTTGCTGCCACCACTCTTGCTCGTGTTCTCAATGACCACTGGGCCGTTCTGCACGTCGGCTCCGAACGACTGCAGTACCTTTACCTCGGCCGTCATGTCCGGGTTCGGCACGGCGATGGACCAGCAGTTGCAGCCCGGGTCGATGATGTTGGCGCCGTCCAGCATGAAGGACGTGCCGCCGCGATACGGAGCGCCGCTGGGCGAGTAACCATTGCCAACCGCGCTACCGGTCGGCGCCTCGGACGAGAAATCGACGCCGCTGCCGCCCTGCACGCCATTCGGAGTGGTTGTCACCCCGGGTAGAATTTTCAGCAGCTCCGAGAGGTTGCGCCCTTCAATCGACAGCTTCTCAATGTCCTGGCTGGTCAGCACGGCAGCCTTTACGCCGGAATCGATCGGCAGGATCTGCGCAGCATTGGCGGACACATCGACCGTCACCTCGGCCGCGCCAACTTTCAGTCCAATATTAGCCACCTCGCGCGTATCGCCCGAGTTCATCGTGACGCCACTCTCTCTCCAAAGCTGGAACCCAGCGGAGGAGATGCTGACCGTATAGCTGCCCGGCTGCACCGCCGCGAACGTAAAGTAGCCGGCCGAGTTGCTGACCGTGGTGCGCTGGTCGGATGTCGCCTCATTCAGCAGCGTGACCTTGGCCCCGGCCACCAGCGCGCCGGAGCTGTCGCGCACCGTGCCCGAGAGACTGCCGGTGGTCAGTTGCGCCTTGAGCGGTGGGACGAGCAGGCAGATGGCGGCAAGCGCCAGCAGCAGGAGCCACCACCCAGGGCTGGCGGGGACGACTCGGGCGGAGAGGGCTGACTGACGTGTGGTCGAACGTGTTCCAGGTCGGAGAGTCATCTGGTACTCCTTGAGGTTTCGGCCGATCGAAATCTGGTATTTTGGTTTCTCGGGCAGCTCATATTCGGCGATCCCGTAGCGATCAACACCAGACTCCCTCAGCCCAACACCACGCAAGGTTCACTACAGTTCACTACACATCTAAGTCATTGATTTTGAGAATTGACACTCGCGATTTAAGGGGGGTACTATACCTCCCTCAAGGCCGCTGATTCCGCCCTATGGACACGCAGGTCAACCCGAGCCTGACTCCTCCCGAGGAGCAGCACGCCTCCGCGCGTGATCCGGTTGCGGTCCAGCGGGCACTCGACGAGGTGCTCTCCAGCCCCTTCTTCCGCAACACCCACCAGTGCCAGAGCTTGCTCCGCTACATCGTCATGCACACCCTCGCCGGCGAGGACCACCTGCTCCGCGAGCGGGTCATCGGCGCGGAGGTCTTCCGACGGCGCCCCGACTACGAGCCCGGCGAAGACCCGGTGGTCCGCCTGCGCGCCGCGGAGGTTCGAAAGCGCCTCGCGCAGTTCTACCAGTCAGTCGGCGAAGCCGCCGCGCTCCACATCGAAATCCCGGCTGGCTCGTATAAAGCAACCTTCCGCGAAGGCGAGGACTCGACAACCCTTCATCGCCGGAACGCACCGGCGACTGTGACCGAACCGGTCGAACCTGAGCCGCATCGGCTCGCTCCCCTGCCGGTGCACGAACTCACCCCGCCGGCGCCCGAGGTCTTCGCGCCGCTTGCCCATCGCCGCCGCAGGATCTATCTCGCTGCGGCATTCCTGCTGGCGCTCATCCTTATTCCCGCCGCCCTCCTCTTCACCCACTGGGATTCGGCCGAGACCCGCCGCTTCCACACCTTCTGGGCTCCCTGGACCACCAGCAGCAACCCCGTCATCCTCGCCATCGGCAGCAACGCCGTCTATCGGCTATCGGACAACCTCGCCGACCAGTACGCCCGCAGCCACGGCCTCGAGACCCACGGCAAAGAGTTCTTCGTCCCGTTCGCGCCCACCGACACGATCCGCGGGGCCGACCTAGTGCCCGCGGACAACAGCTTCGTGGCGCTCGGCGACGTAGCCGCCGTCTCTCACCTCGTCGCCAACATCACTCGCCAGAACCAGCGCTTCCAGGAGCGATTCCCCAACGACATCTCCTTCGCCGAGCTCAGGAACAACCCGTCGCTGCTGGTCGGTGGCTTCAACAACCCGATGACGATCGAGCTGACCAAGAAGCTGCGCTTCGTCCTGCGCGCCCGGAACGAGATCGACGACACCCAAGACTCTACTCGACGCTGGGTGCTCAATGCTTCGCAGGACTCGCACGACACCGAGGACTACGCCATCGTCACCCGCATCGCCCACTCCGCCGATGCGCCCATGCTGAGCGTTGCCGGCATGGGCCAGTACGGCACCCTCGCCGCCGCCGACTTCATCTGCAACCCGACCGCCATCTCCGACATGGCCCGCAACCTGCCCCCGCACTGGGAGAGCCAGAACCTGCAGTTCATCCTCCACGTCAAAGTCGTCGACTTCAAAGTCGCCGGGACAGAAGTCGTAGCCACCCACCTCTGGTAGCGGCTAGACCCGCCTGCCGGGTACCCTCCCCCTCCCCTCTTTTCCGCTAAAGTATTCCGGAATAGGAAGTTACGGCCAAAGTCTTGGACCTAAACGGGTTAGCAGAACCATCTTGATTTCAAACGACTTAGCTCGGAAGTTTGGATTGGAGGGCCAAGCATTCACCCAGCGAGTAGACTCGCCGCGGATGCCGCACACCTCTTCTTCTTACCTCTTTCTAGTTTAAATGGTGTGTCAATAGGGGCGGGCGCAGTTTGGTGTGGAAAATGCGTGGTTGATTCGGCGATGCCACAGCATGTGGTGGCAGGTCACTTGAAAGCCGACCGGGAAGCTGACGATGGGCTCGCCGCGCCGTGGAGTTCGGGAGTGCGGCTGGTCAGCCGCCTCACTTGCCGATGCAGAAGGTGGAGAAGATGAGGCGGAGGACGTCCTCAGTGGTGGTGGCGCCGGTGAGGGCGTCGAGGCCGCGGAGTGCTTCGCACAGATCCAGCAGGAGCATCTCGTGCGGGATGCTTGCCTCTAGGGCCGCTCGGGCTGCGTCCAATCCGCGCAGCGATTGCTGCACGGCCTGGTGCTGCCGCACGTTGGTCAGCATGCCGGACTCGCGCACACCGCCGCGTTCTCCCGCGACCGCCCGCACAATCGCAGCGCGCAGTTCGGCAATGCCCTCGCCGGTGAGTGCGGAGGTCGAGATGGCCGCGATGGTTGTGTCACTCGAACTTCGTTGGTCCCTCCCGGCCGCACCTGAAGCGTGCAAGGGAATCTGGTTTTGGTTTTTATCCTCCACCAGATCGGACTTATTCCGCGCGACGATCACGTCTGTGGCGGCTCCGTCCTGCAGCACCGCGCGGTCCTGGCCGGTGACGCCGACAGTTGAGTCGACGACGAGCAGCACGACATCGGCCTCTGCCATGGCCTCATGCGACTTGGCGATGCCGATGCGTTCGGCCTCGTCGCTGGCCTCGCGCAGGCCGGCGGTGTCGATGAGATCGACGGGGATTCCATCGATTGCAACGCGTTCGGTTACAAGATCGCGCGTGGTGCCCGGCGTTGCCGTCACGATGGCGCGCTCGCGTTCGACCAGCCGGTTGAACAGGCTCGATTTGCCTGCGTTCGGCCGCCCTACGATGGCGAGCCGGAAGCCGTCATGCACCACGCGGCCATAGGCGAAGCTGCGCTCCAGAGTGGCGAGCGCCTCGCGCACTGCGGCGATCTTCGCGACGATCTCCGCCGCAGGCATCACGTCGATGTCGTCTTCGGCGAAGTCGATTCCTGCTTCGAGCGTCGCGATCAGGCTGACCAACTCGGCCTTGACGGGCCCAACCTGCCGCGCCAGCGCGCCACCCATCTGCCGCGCCGCTACGCGCGCCTGCTCCAGCGTGGAGGACTCGATAAGGTCGCCGACCGCCTCGGCCTGGGTAAGATCGATGCGGCCTGCGAGAAATGCGCGCTGCGTGAACTCACCGGGCTCGGCCAGCCGCGCCCCGCGCGCACAGCACTGCCGCACCACATACTCCAACAGCACCGGCGAGCCGTGCATGGCAATTTCGACGACATCCTCGCCGGTGTAGCTGTGCGGCGCCGCGAAATACGTCGCAACCACTTCGTCGAGCACACGCGTGTCGCCGGTCGCATCGGTTTCGATCAGCTCGCCAAAGCGCGCTCGGCCCGCCGCCATCTCGTGCCGCAGCCGCAGCATGGGCTCGGCCACCTCGCGCGCACGAGGCCCGCTGAGCCGCACAATGCCGATGCCGCCACGCCCCACCGGCGTGGAAATTGCGACTATGGTTTCGACTTCCCGCATCGTGTGTAATTTTATGCGGGATATTTGGAACAGCAGGTTTACTATGGTTTTCCGTGAAGGCTACCGGGATATCACTGCGCATTCTGTATGCAATCGTTGCTTTTCCGCTTGGAGCGATCGCTGGGTATGTGTTGATGCTTCAATTCCTGCTCCGGGCCGGTTGGATGTTTCACGATCCACATCCAAGTATGCGAGGCTTCGGCTACTTCATGATGTCTTTGGCATCGGCTGCGGTACTTGCGATCACCGCATCCATGACCGCCCTCACCATGCCGTGGGTGCGGCCTCGCAAGGAAGCTGGTAGGACTGGCCGAGCCATCGTAGCCGTCGCCTTGACCATACTTGCGTTTCTCGTGCTTGTTGGCCAGGGACACGCGCTCGCTTTTGTACTTGCGCTAGTCTCTTGGCTTGCTGCAGCAAGCTTTTTAACATTCGTTCGCTGCGGAGTCCTTGATTCAGAGTTGGATCTGGCCAGCGACGAGCTCGACAGAATGACGTAGCAGTTAACTCTTTACCATCGGCATCACCGGCAGTCCTGCCGAGCCATTCCCCGCATTCATGCTGCCGCGCAGGCCACCGAGAATTTGCGTCATGAACTCATTCGCCGCGCCCGGATTGTTCGGCAGGAAGATGGTGTTGTTGCCGGCGCGTGTGCCGATGTCCTTCAGAGTGTCGAAGTACTGCGTCAGCAGCACCAGCGCCATCACATCTTCGGCGGTCGCGCCCGGCACGCTCTCGCGGAAGTTCTCAATCGAGCTCCGCAGACCTTCAATGATGGCCTGCCGTTCCGCCGCGATGCCTTTGCCTTGGAGCGCCTTCGATTCGGCCTCTGCCTCTGCCTGTTTCACCTTCAGAATCTTGTCGGCCTCGCCGCGAGCCTGCGCCGCTACCTGCGCGCGCTGGGCCGCGTTGATGTCGTTCATCGCAGCCTTCACTTTGTCATCCGGAACGATGTCGGTCACTAGCGCGGTGAGGATGTTGAAGCCGAAGCCGCTCATGATGCTGTCCAACTCCGTCTTCACGGCAACCGAGATGCCCGACTGCTGCTCGAACGTTTCGTCCAGGCTCAGCTTCGGCACGTGTCCGAGGATTGAGTTATAGACGAAGCTCTCGATCTGCTTCTGCGGCGAGCTCAGCTTGTAGAACGCGTCATAAATCTTGTCCGGCAGAATCTGGTACTGCACGCTCACGGGAATCTGCACAAAGACGTTATCATGCGTCTTGGTCTCGACCGAAAAGCTCGCCTGCTGCACCTGCAGGTTCACGAAGTAGACGTTCTCCGCGAACGGGATCAGCAGGTGCAGGCCCGGCTGCACGATGCGGTTGAACTTCCCGAAGCGCTCCACCACGCCCGCGCTGGCCGTGCGCACGGTGTAGAGCGTCTTGATCACCAGCACCAGCAGGATCAGCGCCAGAACCGCAAGAAACACCAGCCCGGCCGTCGCCGTCGTATCCATACCGAACCGCCTTTTCTCGATTGGCCCCAAGCATACAACACGCACATGTCAAATCGTCTTCAGATACTGTCGAATGCCTCTGGAGGCTGGTGTTGTTAGATCACAACCTGCGTATGGCGCCACACCAGACGCAAATTGCTGATTCTATGGTCGAGCAATGCTAAGCAATTTAGATTGAATAGCTTGTCCCTAACTGCTTTTCGACTGGATACTCTGCACGACTGCGAGGGAGCGGGTGTTCTGGCTTCGCCCACCAGAGCCCGCAGGCCCTGCTATCTAAATCATAGATACTAAACAAATGTGAGTGTGTTATTGTGAATCTTAGCCCGGAAGGAGCGCATCTCAACTACTGCTATGCCTTTCAAATGGGAGAAACTTACCGCCAAGTCGCAGGAGGCCGTGCAGGCCGCTGCCTCCAATGCCGCTGAGAACGGCAACCCCGAGATCCTGCCGCTGCACCTGCTCGCGGCCCTGCTGGAAGACCGCGAGGGCATCGTCCTCCCGGTGCTCGAAGGCGCGGGCGTCCCGGCGCAGCAACTCCTCACCGGAGTCAACACCGCCATCTCCAAGCTGCCAAAGGTCCAGGGTGGAACCCAGCCCAGCATGTCGCAGGCGCTGCAGAAGGTCTTCGACCGCGCCGCCAAAGAAGCCGACAGCTTCAAGGACGAGTACATCTCCACCGAGCACCTGCTCCTCGCCCTCACCGAGGCCAAGGGCGATCCTGTCCGGGACGCACTCGCCGCGCTCGGCGCAACCCACGATGCCGTCCTGAAGGCGCTCACGAACGTCCGCGGGTCGCAGCGCGTCACCGACCAGAACCCCGAGGCCAAGTTCCAGGCGCTCGAAAAGTACGGCAAAGACCTCACCGACCTCGCCCGTAAGGGCAAGCTCGATCCGGTCATCGGCCGCGACGAAGAGATTCGCCGAGTCGTCCAGGTCCTCTCTCGGCGCACGAAGAACAACCCCGTCCTCATCGGCGAGCCCGGCGTTGGAAAAACAGCCATCGTCGAAGGCCTTGCCCGCCGCATCGTGCACGGCGACGTACCAGAAATACTCAAAGACAAGCGCGTCGTCGCGCTCGACCTGGCCAGCATGATCGCCGGCGCGAAGTATCGCGGCGAGTTCGAGGACCGCCTCAAGGCTCTCCTCAAAGAGATCGAGGACTCGAATGGCGAGATCATCCTCTTCATCGACGAGCTGCACACGCTCGTCGGCGCGGGCGCTGCCGAAGGCGCGATGGACGCGAGCAACATGCTCAAGCCCGCGCTGGCTCGCGGCGGCTTGCGTGCCATCGGCGCAACCACGCTGAACGAGTATCGCAAGTACATCGAGAAGGACGCCGCGCTCGAGCGCCGCTTCCAGATCGTCTACGTCGGCGAGCCCAACGTGGAGGACACCATCAACATCCTCCGCGGCCTCCGCGAGCGTTACGAGGCGCACCACAAGGTCCGCATCAAGGACTCCGCCATCGTCGCCGCCGCCACGCTCTCGCACCGCTACATCTCCGATCGCTTCCTTCCCGACAAGGCCATCGACCTCGTCGACGAAGCCGCCGCTGCGCTCGCCAACCAGATTGGCTCCGTGCCCACCGAGATCGACGATCTCGAGCGCCAGGCCACCTCGCTCGAAATCGAGCAGGCCGCTCTGAAGCGCGAGAACGATGCGAACTCCAAGGCGCGTCTCGAAGTGGTTCAGCGCGAGCTCGCCGAGACCCGCGAGAAAGCCGCGAGCCTCCGCGCCCGCTGGCAGCAGGAGCGCGGCGCGATCGGCCGCATCGCCGAGCTGAAGCAGAAGATCGAGGACCTCCGCTTCGAAGCCGAAGACAACACGCGCAAGGGCAATCTCCAGCGCGCAGCCGAGCTGCAGTACGGCGAGATCCCGCGCGCCGAAGCCGAACTCCGCCAACTCACCGCCGTCGCCGACGACAGCGGCAACACGAACCGCATGCTCAAGGAAGAGGTCGACGAGGAGGACATCGCCAAGGTCGTCTCCCGCTGGACCGGCATCCCCGTCGCGAAGATGCTCGAAGGCGAGATGCAGAAGCTGGTCCAGATGGAAGACCGTCTGCGCGCCCGCGTCGTCGGCCAGGACCTCGCCCTGCAAGCCGTGGCGAACGCGATACGTCGCAGCCGCGCCGGCCTGTCCGATCCGAAGCGACCCATCGGCAGCTTCATCTTTCTCGGCCCTACCGGCGTCGGCAAAACCGAAACCGCGCGGGCACTCGCCGAGTTCCTCTTCGACGACGAGTCCGCCATGGTCCGCATCGACATGTCCGAGTACATGGAGAAGCACGCCGTCGCACG
>Ga0157369_10010987_pt1 | contig 10306 bp, 8 predicted proteins | sample C25metaG_FD_113461 | JGI IMG/M metagenome (GOLD analysis project Ga0157369, IMG submission 113461) | Corn rhizosphere microbial communities from Kellogg Biological Station, Michigan, USA - C2-5 metaG | ecosystem: Host-associated > Plants > Roots > Rhizosphere > Soil | place: USA: Michigan...
GTCCTGACGATCTACCTGGGGGTGGCGTGGCTCCCGGCGGCGTGGCGGCTGTGGGGGACGGCGACATGATGATCCTGAAGGGCGAGGCCGCCCGCGACCGCGCGCAGGCCGGCGGCAAGGGCGCGGTTCTGGCTGAGCTGGCCGGGACGTTCGACGTGCCGGAATTCTTCGTCGTCTCGACGGACGCTTTCGGTCCCGATGGGCTGACGGCTGACGCCGACGCCATGCTCGACGCCGCCCTTGAGGCTTTAGGCGACGGCCCCTTCGCGGTGCGGTCTTCCGGCGTGGACGAGGACGGGGCGGAAGCGGCGCACTCAGGCCAGTTCGACACCCGGCTGAATGTCGCCCCCGCCGAGGTGCGCGAGGCGATCACGGCGGTCTGGCGTTCCGGCTTCTCAGACAGTCTGTCGGCCTATCGTCGTGCGCGCGGCCTGTCTGACGCGTCACAGCCTCCCGCCGTCGTGATCCAGCGGATGGTCGCGGCGACGTCTGCGGGAGTGGCTTTCACCGCCGATCCGGTCAGCGGCGATCCCGATGTCGTCATCATCAGCGCGGTGAAGGGGCTGGGCGACCGCCTAGTCTCGGGCGAGGAGGACGGCGAGACTTGGCAGGTCCGCAAAGGCGTGGTTACAGCGCCCGCGAGCCCCGTTCTGAACCCCCGACAGGCCCGCGACGTCGCCGATCTCGCGCGCCGGGCCGAGGCCCACTATGGCCGCCCCCAGGACGTCGAATGGGCGTTCGAGGGCGACAGGCTGTTTCTGCTGCAGTCTCGGCCGATCACGACCCTGCCGGTCCATGAGCCCGACACGATCGGCATCTGGGATAACTCCAATATCGTCGAGAGCTATCCCGGCGTCGTCAGCCCCTTCACCTTCACTTTCGCCCGTCGCGTCTACGGCCACGTCTATCGGGCGTTCAGCGCAATGATGGGCGTCGGACCCGACGCCATCGCTGACCAGCGCGCGACCTTCGACACCATGCTGGGTCGTGTACATGGCCGGGTCTACTACAACCTTCTCGCCTGGTATCGGGCGCTATCGCTGTTTCCCGGTTTCAAGGCCAATCGCGCCTTCATGGAACAGATGATGGGGGTGGGCGAGCCCCTGCCCGTCGCCTTGGCCGAACGGATCGCGCCGGACGACCACTCGGGCTTCGACCGCCTTGTGGACCGGCTGAGGCTGGCAGGGGTGCTGGCCCGGCTGGTAGCGTATAATTTCATGCTGCCCGGGGTCATCGCACGCTTCTACGACCGCCTGAACGCCGCCCTGGCCGAGAGCGACACAGACATAGAGGCCCTGTCCGCCACTCAGCTGGCGGCGCGTTATCGGATGCTGGAGACTCGTCTCCTCGAACGATGGGACGCTCCCCTGATCAACGACTTCCTGTGCATGATCGCCTTCGGCGCATCGCGAAAAGCGATGGAGGCCTGGGCCGACGAGGACGGGCTGGCGCTACATTCCGACATCATGATCGGACAGGGCGACATCGTCTCGGCCGAACCCGCCCGCCGCATCCGCGAGATGGGCGATACGGTGCGAGGACAGGACGAATTGATCGAGCGGCTGGCGGCGGGCGATGTCGCGGCGGCGCGCGCACACGACAGGCTGGGTCCGTTGTTCGACGCCTATATCGCCCGCTTCGCGGATCGCTGCACAGAGGAGCTGAAGCTGGAAAGCATCACCCTGCATGAGGACCCGCGCCAGCTGTTGTCGGCCGTCGCCGCCGCCGCGCGCGCCGATCCTCGCGCAGATAGGACGCTGAGCCCTGCGGACGACACGGACCTGCGGATGCGCAGCCTGTTCGCCGGACGCCCTGTGAAGCGTGTGGTCGCATCGCGCCTGACGGCCTGGGCCAAGGCGCGGGTGCGGGACCGGGAAAACCTGCGGTTCGAGCGGACGCGGCTGTTCGGGCGGGTCCGGCGGATCGTCCGGGCCTCGGGCCGACGACTGACCGAGGCGGGCCTTTTGAAGGTCGAGACCGACGTCTTCTTGCTCACCGTAGAAGAATGGCTGGGCGCGGTCGAAGGCGGCGTGCCGGATCGTGGGCTCAGGGCCTTGGTCGACCTGCGCCGGGCGGAACGAGATCAGGACATGGCCCGCGCCGACCCGCCCGAGCGCCTGACCATTCGCGGCGGCTTCCTGATCGGTTTGGCCGAGGCGGAGGCGGCGGCCGTCGTCGACGCGGCCAATCCGCCCGGCGCTGTGCAGACCGGACAGGCCTGTTGCGCAGGCGTCGTCACCGCACGGGTTCGTGTCGTTTCAGATCCCCGCGTCGAGGCGCTCGAAGCGGGCGAAATCCTGGTGGCGCGCCATACAGATCCCGGCTGGATCGCGGTCTTCGCCAATGCGTCGGGCGTCATCGCCGAGCGCGGCAGCCTGTTGTCGCATTCCGCCATCGTGGCGCGCGAGATGGGCGTGCCCTGCGTCGTCGCGCTGAGAGGCGTGACCCAATGGCTGAAGACCGGCGACCTGGTGCGTCTGGACGGCGGCACGGGTCGGGTCGAGAAACTGGAGTCCGCATCGTGAGTCACGCCGCCCCTCATGCCGCGTCGGAGATCGAGGGTCGCGCCCGGTTTGACCGCATCCGATATGCTCAGGTGTGGGAGGACGCCGACGTGCTTGCCGCCGCCCTGAAGATCGCGCCCGGCGATACGGTCGTGTCCATCGCCTCGGCCGGCGACAACGCCATCGCGCTTTTGGCGCAAGGGGCGGAACGAGTCATCGCAGCGGATCTTAACCCGACGCAACTGGCCTGTGTGCGCCTGAGGATTGCGGCTTACCGCACCCTGTCCCATGCCGAACTTCTGGAGCTTATGGGGTCGCGGCCGTCGGCGCGGCGGGCCGAGTTGTTGGACCGTGTCGCGCGCACGCTTGATGACGATGATCAGGCGTTCTGGGCCGCGCGCCGCGACGGGGTCGAACGCTGCGGCGTCGGCGGAATCGGCAAGTTCGAGGACTATTTCCGCCTGTTCCGCACCCGGCTACTGCCGCTTGTGCACAGCCGCGACACAATCGAGGGCCTGCTCGCGCCGCGTGAGGCCGCCGCCCGCGCCGACTACTATGACCGACGCTGGAACAATCTGCGCTGGCGGATGCTGTTGAAGACCTTCTTCTCGAAGACCGTCATGGGCCGGCTCGGTCGCGATCCGGCCTTCTTCGATCACGCCGAAGGCAGCGCCAGCGATCAGGTGGCGCGCAACACTCGGCAGGCCTTGGTGGATCAGGACCCGTCGCGGAATCCCTATCTGGCCTGGATCCTCACCGGCACGCACGGCGATGCCCTGCCGCTGGCGCTCAGGCCCGAGCATTTCGACGTCATTCGCGAACGGATCGACCGGCTGGAAGTCCGGCTGTCCACCATCGAGGCTCTGGCCGAACAGGGGGTGCGGGCGAACGCCTTCAACCTGTCCGACATATTCGAATACATGTCCTCAGCGGCCCACGAGGCGGCCTATCGGTCGGTGCTGGATTGCGCACGCCCCGGCGCTCGCATCGCCTATTGGAACATGATGGCGCCTCGTCGGGCGCCCGCGTCCGTCGCCGACCGGATCACGTCGGACCGGGCGCTGGAGGCCGGGTTGAGACCGATCGGCAAGGCCTTCTTCTACAGCGACTTCGTGGTCGAGACGGTGCGATGACCCCCGACTTGGCGATCAGCCTGATCAAGATCGCCGGTTCGGTCATCCTGCTTGCGGGCGTGCTCGTGGGCGTCGGCGTCCTTGGCCGCACACTGAAGATCCAGCCTGAGTTGGCGCGCAAGATCATCCACGTCTCGCTGGGGCTGTATTGCCTGACCTTTCCCTGGGTGTTCAGCCAGGCCTGGGAGGTGGCGGCGGTCTGTCTTCTGGCCGGCGGCGTCTTCGTGATCGCCCGGGCGCGCCCGTCGCTGGGCGAGGGTCTGCACGGGGTAAAGCGCTTCTCCTATGGAGAACTGCTGTTCGCCGTTTCTGTGGCCCTGTTGTTCTGGCTCAAGGACGGCCACTATTCGTTGGCGGAACGGGGACTGCAAAGCGAGCCGCAGCTGATCCTCTACATTCTTCCTCTGCTCATCCTGACGCTGTGCGACGCCGCCAGCGCCCTGATCGGCGTCAACTACGGCCGGATGCAGTTTCCGGTTGAGGAGGGGGTCAAGAGCGTAGAGGGGGTCGTCACCTTCATCCTGACAGCCTGGATCGCGGCGCTTGTGGCCCTGCTGCTGTTCACCGATCTCGGGCGCGGCGATGTGATTGTGCTGGCGCTGATCGCGGCCCTGTTCGGGGCTCTGTTCGAGGCCGCGAGCTGGCGCGGCCTCGACAACCTGTTCATTCCGGTCGGGCTGTATTTCATCCTGTCCAACCTGCTGCCGCGCGGCACCATCGAGCTGCTTGTGATCACAGCCGCCTTCGCCGGCGGATCGTTGCTGCTGATGAGTCTGGGGGTGAGGCTGGGCCTGACCCGTCATATGGTGGCCAGCGGCATGAGCCTGTTGTTCTGCATCGCCATATTCGCAGGGCCGCTGGCGATCCTGACGCCCTGCGCAGCCTTTGTCGCCTACTATGTCGTGTGGCGCGACGGCGTTCGGCGGGATGTGCCGCACGACGCATTGAACATGGTGATTACGGTTCTGACCGTGGCGCTATGCGTCTTCGTGCTGAGCGCACTGCTCCAGGTCGATACTATTTTCGTTTTCAATCTCGCCTTCGCCTGTCTGGCTACCGGCATATTGGTGCGCTTCTCCAGCCAGAGCGCGGTGCGGTTGGCGGGCGCCGTCGTCTGCATCTGCGCTGTCGGCCTGATCCGGACCCTGGCCATACCCGTCTGGCGGCCAGGCGACCTCCTGTTCGCCGTATGCGCAGCAGTGCTGGTCGGAGCATCGGCGGGTCTCTTTCGGTTGATGCGAGACCGGTGGCCTGATCGTCCGTGGATCAAGCTGGGCGTGTCCAGCTTCGTGATCGGGCTGGCCGGATTGCCTCTGGCCCCCGCCGCATGGGCGCCCATGGGATTGTCGGGATGAATGAAGACAGGATCGAGATCGTCGGGGCTTCGCTGCAGGTCTGGCGCGGCGCACCGTCCTGGGACGGACGAAGGACCGCCGCATTGGGCGACTTCAGCTGCCAGGAGGCCGGCGCAGGGGCCCGCTTGCTGGCCGAGGCCGCTGCACGCCTGAAAAACGAAGGGTTTGAAGCCTTGGTCGGACCGATGAACGGCGACACCTGGACGACGCACCGGCTGGTGGTCGAAAGCGACGGTCGGCCGCCTTTTCTGATGGAGCCGGCCAATCCGACCCACGATCCGCTCGCCTTCGAACAGGCGGGCTGGTCGGTCATCGGCCGGTATGCCTCCGCCGAAGGCCCCTTGCCCGAGACGGCGACGCCCGCCGTGCCGCCGCCGGGTGTCGAACTGTCTTCGTTCGATCTGGACAGGGCCGACGCTGAACTCGCGGACCTTCACAGAGTTTCTCTGGTCGCCTTCACGCGGGGCTTCCTGTTCCGGCCGTTGTCGCTGGAGACCTTTGTCGCCCAGTATCGACCTGTGCTCGGGCGGTTGGATCCCGATCTGGTGGTGATGGCCCGCGACGAGACGGGCGACCTGCAAGGCTTTCTGTTCGCCATCCCTGATCTGGCCGATCCGTCGCCCGACCGCGCGGTAATTCTGAAGACCTACGCCTCGTTGAAGCCTGGACTGGGATCCAGTCTGGCGCGTCGCTTCTATGCGCTCGCCGCTGCGCGAGGCTATCGCCGGGTCATCCATGCCCTGATGCACGACGACAATCTGTCGGCACGGCACAGCGCCCGGCTCGGAGCGACGGTGTTCCGGCGCTACGCCTTATGGGGCCGAACCCTGTGACTCTGCTGCTCGAAGATTTTCTCGGCCACGTCGAGCGACGTCCCGACGTCGCCGCCCTGGTCGACGGGCGCGGGCGGGTTACGTCCTACGCAAAGTTGGCGCAGATGTCCGCGCAGCGCGCCATCGCGTTCCGCACTGCGGGCATCGGCCGGGGCGACGTGGTGCTGGTGGCGCGCGGCGTGTCGCCGGAACTCTATGCGACGCTTCTCGCCCTGTTCAGGCTCGGGGCGGTCGCCATGTTCCCAGAGCCGGCCGCAGGCCTGGCGGGGCTGGCCGTTGCGGTCGAGGCGGCTGAGCCTAAGGCCATGGCCGCAGGCGTCCTCGGGCGAGCGATCCGGCTGCTGTCGCCGGCGCTGCGGCGTCTGCCTGTCCTGCCGGAGGACCACCAAAGTATAGACAGCGACGGCCCGCTGGAATCCGTCGGCGACGAAGAACCTGCCCTCATCACCTTCACCTCCGGATCAACAGGGCGGCCCAAGGGCATTGTTCGCTCGACCGGCTTCTTGCGGTTGCAACACGACTTGCTCGAGCGGGTTCGGCAAACGACGCCCGACGACGTTGACCTGATCTCCCTGCCCGTATTCATCCTGTCCAATTTGGCGGCGGGAGCGACCAGCGTGCTGCCGCCCGGAAAGATCACCCGCCCCGGACGCCTGGATCCAGAGCGGATGCGCCGCCAAATTGCGACCTTCGGCGTCAATCGCGTCGTGGCGCCGCCCGCTGTCTGCGCTCGACTAATTGAAGGCGTTCATGAGCCGCCGCCGCTGAACGCGATCTTCACCGGCGGCGGTCCGGTGTTTCCCAACCTGCTCAAGGGGCTAAACGCCGCGGCCCCTGACGCCATCATCCACGCGGTTTATGGATCGACCGAGGCCGAGCCCATCGCTCATATTCGCTTCGCCGAGATATCCGCATCCGACTGGGCCGCCATGGCTGCGGGCGCGGGCTTGCTGGCGGGTCGCCCTATCCCCGAGGCCTCCGTCTCGATTCGCGGCGACGAAATCACCGTCGCCGGACCGCACGTCAATCGCGGCTATCTCGACCCCCGCGCTGACGCCTCGACCAAGTTCACGTCAGACGGCGTTCTACGCCACCGGACCGGCGATGCCGGCCGCATCGACGATCAGGGTCGGCTCTGGTTGTTGGGGCGGTGCGAAGCGGCGGCGCGGGGCTTGTATCCTTTCGCGGTGGAGACTGCGGCCCTGAGCTGGGACGGGGTGCGTCAGGCTGCGTTGCTCGCCGACCGACACCCTGCCCTTCTGGTCGTCACGGGCTCCGGTCTCGACGAAGCCGATCTGACCCGAAGGGCCGCCGCCCTTGGCGATGTCCAATGCCGGGTGGTGAAGACCATCCCGCTGGACCGGCGCCACAATTCCAAGATCGACTATGCCGCGCTCCGCACCCGGATCGACCGGTCTTGAACCCGGTCTTGTTCCGCTGGATCCTGGCCATCAGCTTCCCGCTGGGCGCCTTTGGTCATTTCTGGTGGGTCGGCAAGCATGGGCTCTTCTACCACGGCCCCGCACCCGCCTGGGCGGTATGGTTCTGGTATGGTTTATGCGCGACCGACTTTGTGGTCTGCTGGCTGTTGCTCACCCGGCCCCGTCCAGGTCTCGCGCTCGCTGTTGCTGTTATGGCCGTCAGTCTGATCGTGAACTGGACGTGCTTTCCGACCTTCGAGCGTGGCTTCAACGGCGTTCTCGTCGGCCTGACTGCATTCGGTCTTCTGGTTTTCTGCACCGCGCCCTGGCTTTGGAGATCAATAGGCCGCGAAAACGGCGAGTGATAACGGCGGTATTACGCATCCCCCACCCTAACCTTACATCACAAGGGGCGATCCGGCGCTCAAGCCGCCCAGCCGACCAATGTCGAATAGTTCTCAGGATCATCCACGGCGGCGCGCCTACAATAGAGCCCGCCATGATCTCCTAAAGCGCGATTCGGCCGCCGACTTCGCGTCTTAAAAGCGAACCTCCGCCAGGTCTCTAAGAGGTGGAAAGCGGACGTTAGCTTTGAGTTTTACTTGATGTTCGTGGTTCCGATTGACGCAAGCGCGGACCGCGCGCTCTGGCTGTCGGGATCCAGTCGAAGCGCTGCTTCATAACTGTGCTTGGCGTCCTGCTGTCGTCCGACGGCGAGATAGGCTTCGCCAAGGCTGTCATGAACGTTCGAAGACTGCGGATGGGACGCGGCGTTCCATTCGAAGACTAGCACTGCAGGATCCCTGAACCCTTTCCTCAGCAAACTGTAGCCCAGACTGTTCAGCGCACTCTCACTGAGATCGTAGGCATCGGGGCCGGCGGCGACCGATGTTTCATAGGTTGCCTGCATAGCAGTCAGGTCATTGCGTGCCGCGAGAGGCGTAATCAGGTCAGCCAAAAGACGCTTTGGGACAATCGTTTGCTCGCCATGGACGACGGCGAATAGGGCTCGCGCGAGCTCGAGTGAGGTGATCCCCTGCCAGAAGTTGCTCATGACAATGACGACGGTCCCATCATCTGCGCGAACAAAAATGGTCTGGTAACCCGGGATGCTGCCGGTGTGGGTTTGCACGCTCATCTTCGCGCCGCCCGCGGCAGGCCATTCTTCAATGCCCCAGCCCAGTCCGTAGCCATTGCCGCGATCGGTGAACATTTGCGCTTTGAGGGCTTGGGGCAGCAACCGATCTCCGTTGAGTGCACGGCTGAAGGCGAGCAAATCGTCAGCGTTAGAGTAGGCCGCTGCTGCGGCGTAGCTCACTGTCGGATCAATGATTATCGGGCGGATCATTACGCCCGCGTCTGATCGCGTGTAGCCATTGACTAGCCGAGGCACCACGGTTGCCCCGTCAAATATGCCACTGTGCGTCATGCCTGCGGGGATCAAGACCCGGTTCGTCAGCGCTTCAGCGTACCGCTGCCCCGTGACCTTCTCGACGATCAACCCGAGAAGGTAGAAGCCGTTGTTGTTGTAGCGCCACTTCCCCGGAGGATCGATGAGCTCTGGAGGAATCCAGGTCTTGGCGAAGACGTCCGGCGTGAAAGTCTGACGCGCAGAGACGCGCCAGAACGGATCATTGTAGTTGGCCGGCAAATCTTTGATGCCGGACGTGTGAGAAAGTAACTGCTGAACGGATACGGATGCCGCTGGCGTCCCGGCGTAGAGTTCGGCCAGATAGTCCCCTAGGGTTCCTTCAAGGCTGAGCAGGCCGTCGTGCACAAGCGACAGGACCAAAACGGCCGTCAGAGGCTTTGTCAGAGACCCTACTCGAAAGACGTCCTGTCGCTGGAGCGGGGTATCAAGCTCCAGTGACGCCTCGCCGTAGGCTTCGTTTAGGACCACGCCCTGTGCATTCGCGACGAGGACGACGCCGTTGAAACCTCGGTTACGCGCAAAGGCGGCTGTCGTGTCATGGAGTCGTGCTTCGACGTCACTGGAGTCGACCGCCCAAGCACAGGCGGGAATGACAGCTAAAGCGAGTGAGAGGACGATAGTCGAGATGCGCATGGGGCTATTCTGAGCCACTCGGCTCAACTTCGAGCAAGTTAACTATCTGACAGTTGGACGGGGGGCAGCCTCACGTCCTTGAGACGGCGCCATATGACCAGCGTCTGCATCGCCGCCAAGGGACCTGTGCCGGGTGGGTCTCAGTGGAATGTCCGAAACGGGTCGAAGTGCGACCTTGCCTTCGGGCACCGAGGCGACCTTCAAGCTGCCCAGCCAACCACGGCAAAATAGTTCTCAGGTTCATCCACGGCGGCGCGCCAGAACCGAACGCTAAACGTAGCGGTAGCGGTCCGGTGTGAGATAAGCACCGCTAGCTCAGTCAGGTATCAAGGCTCATGGCACGCAGCACCACGACAGACGTCGACACTCAGATCGGCGCAACCATCCGTACAATGAGAACGGCGCAGCGGATTACACAGGCCGAACTCGCGCGTGAGATCGGCGTCACCTTCCAACAGGTGCAAAAGTACGAGCGCGGCGTAAACCGCGTCAGCGCCGCCACCATGCTGAAGTTGGCGGAGACGTTCGATTGCTCGGTCGCGCACCTATACGGCGAGCCGGAAGTGTCGTCGAATACCAAGTCTGAGCGTGCGATCCTCAAACTCTGGGAGCAGCTTCATGACCCGCAACGTGATGCGGTCGTTGCGATGATCCGAGCATTCTTGAAGCGATAAGCGCGACCGCTTGGCACGTGACAGCACAACCGAGACGATATACAGCTAGGCCATGGTTTCGTTCGAAGATCTCGCCGCTGGCAGCGACATCCACATCTGCGTGCCACTGACGCGCGCGATCCTCATCCAGCCCAGGCCAGACTGCGAAGAAGAGTTCGATATGCTGGTCACCCATCTCTACGAAGTCGAGGATCGGCAATACGCCATCCTGCCAAAGATGGGGCCGGCAGGATTCTACGCCTCGGCGGAGGTGATGCGGCTGAACTGACGCGGGAGCGTCTCAGTTGAACTTCGTCTCGGTCGTCGAAATGACGCTGACAA
>Ga0157369_10010993_pt1 | contig 10303 bp, 8 predicted proteins | sample C25metaG_FD_113461 | JGI IMG/M metagenome (GOLD analysis project Ga0157369, IMG submission 113461) | Corn rhizosphere microbial communities from Kellogg Biological Station, Michigan, USA - C2-5 metaG | ecosystem: Host-associated > Plants > Roots > Rhizosphere > Soil | place: USA: Michigan...
ATGATCCGGAAGACCAGCTTGTCCAGCTTCGGCTTCACCTTGCCGTACCACTTCGGGTTCGGCGTCTCGGTGACCGAGGTGTCCTTCTGGTAGTCGCTGATCTGGTACGGGCCGCCCGAGTAGTTCGGGACGTTCTCGTTGAACCACTTCCAGGACGCGGCCAGGTCGCCGTGCTGCTTGGCGACGTGCGCTGGGTACAGCGGGCCGAAGGGGCCCTTCCAGTCGGCGTACGCCTTCTTGTAGACCACGGTCACGGTCTTGCCACCGTCGGAGCCGGTGACCGACTGCATCTGGTCGTACCCGGCGGTCGACGCCGCGGCGCAGTCCTTGCAGTCCGTGCCGTTCTGGGTCTGCCACGCGTAGATGAAGTCCTCCGCGCTGATCGGCGTGCCGTCGCTCCAGACCGCCTCAGGCTTGATCTTGTAGACGATCGTCTGCGGGCTGGTGCTGGTCTGCTCCACCGAGACCATCATGTCCGAGTTCATGGTCGGCTTCAGGTCGGGCGTGTTGATGAAGGGCCCCTGCGGCAGAACGCCGTCGAGCACCTCTTGGAAGTCGAACGTGTTGGAGTCCGTGTCGTCCAGGTTCCAACCCGTGATGGTCTTCTCAATGGTGTAGGTGATGGTACCGCCCTGCTTAGTGTCACCACTGTTGCAGTCGAGCGGCTTGGTAGCGCAGTCCGCGAAGCTCTTCGATTGGTTGTTCGGCTGGGTACCGGAGCTGTTAGACCCCGTACCACAGGCCGAAATCACGAGCAGCGAAGCAGCGCCGACCGCGATGAGGCCTACGAGCCTCTTCGATGTGCGCATGTCCCCTCCAGTCGGCTACCGCAGCCCACGCTGAGTCGTGGGCCCAGATTTTGGACCACGACTACTGCGGCTGCGTTGTAGTGCCTAAAGGAAACTTCTTCGAGAGGCCCGTGCAAAGGGGCGGCGACGATTCGTGACTGTCCCGTTATCCAGACCTAAGACGAGAGTCACGCTCGTCCGCCGACCGACCGATTTTTCCTGGCCAACCGGCTGATAGTAAGAGTATGAAAGGACTACGCGCCGAGAGCGGTATGTCGGATATGGCTCGTCTACTACGTGGTAGCTATCGGGCATCCGGTACGCAGGGCGCCACGTGCGGCCGGCGAACGTGAAGGGTTACGTAGGGGGGTGCAACAGGGTTTAGTCCAGCAACCGCTGCGCCCAGTGACCGCCGGCGGCAGCCACCCCGGGCGGGCAGGCGAACAGGCCCGAGCCGACGTGCTGGATGTACTCGTTGAGCGCGTCGTGCGCGCCGAGCGAACGCTGCAGGGGCACGAACTGCTTGCGCGGGTCCTTCTGGTACGCGATGAAGAAGAGCCCGGCGTCCAGTTCCCCCTGGGCCGGAATGATGCCATCGGTGAATGAATAGCCCCGGCGCAGGATGCGGATGCCGCCGTTGTTCTCGTGGGAGGCCAGCCGCACGTGCGCGTCGGTCGGGATGACCGGCTCACCGGCGGCCTTCGCCGCGAAGTCCGGCTGGTCGTGCTCGTCCCGGCCGGTCAGCGGGGCACCCGAGTACTTGAACCGGCCGATGACCTTCTGCTGGTCGTCGAGGAAGTCGCGGTCCCACGCCTCGATGCGCATCCGGATCCGGCGGGCCACCAGGTAGCTGCCGCCACGCATCCAGTCCTGGTCGGACTCGGCGCCCACCCACACGTGCCCGTCCATAAGCGACGCGTCGGCACCGTCGATGTTGCGGGTACCGTCCTTGAAGCCCATGAGGTTGCGCGGTGTCTCCTGGTCGGCGCCGTTGGACGTGGCCTTGCCGAAGCCCAGCTGCGACCAGCGCATCACGACGGTGCCGCGGCCGAGCCGGGCCAGGTTGCGGATGGCGTGGAAGGCCACCAGCGGGTCGTCCGAGCAGGCCTGCACCACCAGGTCGCCGTCGCTGCGCTCGGGGTCGAGGTTCTCCGGTGGCAGGCGGGGCAGGTCGGCCACGGCGGCCGGGCGGCGGTCGGCCAGCCCGAACCGGCCGTCGAACAGGGACGGCCCGACCCCGAAGGTGATCGTCAGGTTGGCCGGTGGCGCGCCGTACGCCTCCCCGGTGTCCGCGGGCGGCGCCTGGAGGTTGTCGTTGTCCCCCGGTACGGTGCGGCCCTCGGTCATCGCCGCGGCCGCCGCGGTCCAGTTGGTCAGCAGCAGGCGCAGGGCCGCGCGGTTCTCCTCGACGGTGCCGTTGACGGTCAGGTCGTAGGCCGCGAAGGCCAGCCGGGCCTGCGCCGGGGTGGCGATGCCGGCCTGGTGGGCCCCGTAGAACGGCACCCGGTCCGACGCACCCGGCTTGGCCGGCTTGTCCGTGCAGCCGGACAGGCCGGCCACGGCTCCGCCGGCCAGCGCCGCGCCGCCGAGGGACAGCAGGCCCCTGCGCGAGGTCCGCATGGCCTCAGATCGCCACCTTCGCGGCGACCTGGGACAGCGGCTCGGCCAGGGCGTCCACCTTCTGGGTCAGCACCCGGCGCTGGCCCTCGCTGACCGTGCTGTAGTCCACGAACACGTCACCGCTCTGCTGGAAGGGCTTGAGGGCGTCCTGAACGTCCGAGAACCGCTGCGTGACGGTACCGGCCAGGTTCGGGTCGATCTTCTGCAGCGCCGGTACCAACAGGTCGAACGCGGCCCTGCCACCGGCGATGTTCGCCTTGAAGTCGGACAGGTCGGTGTGGCTGTACCGGTCCTCCTCGCCGGTGATCTTGCTGGAGGCCACCTCGTTGAGCAGCTCGGTCGCGCCGTTGGCCAGCTGCGCCGGCTGGTAGGTCGCGGTCGCCACCTGCGCCTTCAGCTTCGCCACGTCGGCGTCGAGCTTGTCCGCGATCGGCGCCACGCCGGCCAGTGACTTGTCCGCCCACAGCGCCTTCTCGATGCGGTGGAAGCCGGTCCACTGGCTCGGGTCGTCGACGTCGTCGATGCGGGCGTCGATCTCGGGGTCGAGGTCGCCGAAGCTCTCCGCGACCGGCTCGACCTCCTCGTAGTAGTAGCGCGCCGGGGCGTACAGCTGCTGCGCCTGAGCGATGTCACCCGCCCGTACCGCGTCGGTGAACTTCTTCGCGGCCGGTACCAGCTTGTCGACCTCGGCGGTCACGTACTGCTTGTACCCGTCGGTCGCCTTGTCCAGCGCGGCCTGTACCGCCGGGTCCTGGCTCGCACCCCCGCCGCCGGTCACCTTGAAGGCGGTCTTCTCGGTCGCCGCGTTGGGGCAGTAGACCGTGTAGTCACCGGCCTTCAGGCTCAGGCTGAAGCTGCCGGACAGGCCCGGGGTCAGGTTCTCCTTCTCCCCGATGATGGTGCCCCCCTGCATGACCTCGGCCTCGGTCACCTTGCCGGCGTTCACGTTGGTCACCTTGAAGGTGACCGGTCCGGCCGGTACGGAGTCCGGCGACGGAGCGCAGCCCGCGTCGGTCAGTTCGATCCGCACGGTGGTCCCGCCGGCGGCGGCCTTGTCCTCGCTCTTGCCGCAGCCGGCCACCACGAGCCCGGTCAGGGCCAGGGCGGTGGCGCACAGGACGGATCGACGCATGATGAAGCAGCTCCTTGCGATGAGGATGAAGTCGGTGCGGGATCAGGAAGCGGCGGAGGAAGCGACCTCGACCCGCTCGGTGGCCGGGGCCGGGATCGGGCGGCGGCGACCGCGCGGCCAGGCGACGAAGACCAGCATCGGTACCGCGTAAAGGAACCAGCAGACGGTCTCCACGACGGTGGGGCGTGGCTGCAGCCCGAGCACGCCGGTCAGCAGCGAGGCCAGCACGGTACCGGGGCGGACCAGCCAGCTGAGGTCGACCGCCTGGGACTGCCCGAAGTCGACCCAGCCGGCCTCGTGCGCGGTGTGCAGGACGGTCATGACCAGTCCGGCGGCGACCAGCACCAGTACCAGGCCTGTGACCTTGAAGAACCGGCCGAGGTTGAGCCGGATCCCGCCGCGGTAGATGCCGTACCCGATGACAAGCGCGCCGAGGATGCCGAGCCCAGCGCCGAGCGCGCCGGTGGCGACGGTCGTGCTGTTCTGGATGACCGAGACGAGGAAGACGGCGGTCTCGAAGCCCTCGCGCAGTACCGCCAGGAACGCCATCGCGACCAGTGCCCGCGCGGACCCCTTGTCCAGTGCGGCGGCGGCCGCGCCCTCCAGCTCCTTCTTCATGCCGCGGCTGTGCCGCGTCATCCAGAGGATCATGAAGGTGACCATGACGACGGCGAACGCGCCGATGACCGTCTCGAGCCCCTCCTGGGCCCGCTGCGGCAGCTCCTGCGACGCGATGACCAGTGCGACGCCGATCAACAGGCACAGCCCGACCGCGCCGAGCATGCCGATCCACATCTGGCGCAGCGCGTCGCGGCGGCCGTGGCGGTGCAGGAAGGCGGCGATGATGCCGACGATGAGCGAGGCCTCGACGCCCTCGCGCAGTCCGATCACGAGCGTCGGGATCACGCCACACTCCTCCAGCAATCCGCCGGCCACGGTTGGGCCAGATCGACTGAAGTGAGGCTAACCTAACTTCCGCGCGTAAGGCAAGGCGACCCTAATAATCTAACCGAACGGGCCCGCCCCGGTGGGGCGGGCCCGTTATTTGCTGGCCGGAGGCTCAGTACCGGTAGTGGTCCGCCTTGTACGGGCCCTCGACCGGAATGCCGAGGTAGGTGGCCTGCTCCTTGGTGAGCTCGGTCAGCCGTACGCCCAGGGCGTCCAGGTGCAGCCGGGCGACCTTCTCGTCCAGGTGCTTGGACAGCGTGTACACGCCGACCGGGTAGTCGCCGGTCCGGGTGAACAGCTCGATCTGCGCGATCACCTGGTTGCTGAACGAGTTGGACATGACGAACGACGGGTGCCCGGTCGCGTTGCCCAGGTTGAGCAGCCGGCCCTCGGACAGCACGATGATGGCGTGGCCGTCGGGGAACCGCCACTCGTCGACCTGCGGCTTGACGTTCTCCCGCATGACGCCCGGGATCCGGGTGAGGCCGGCCATGTCGATCTCGTTGTCGAAGTGGCCGATGTTGCCGACGATCGCCTGGTGCTTCATCCGCGACATGTGGTCCGCGGTGATGACGTCACGGCAACCGGTCGCGGTGACGAAGATGTCGGCGACGCCAACCACATCGTCCACAGTGGACACCTGGTACCCGTCCATCGCGGCCTGCAGCGCGCAGATCGGGTCGACCTCGGTCACGATGACCCGGGCGCCCTGGCCACGCAGCGACTCCGCGCAGCCCTTGCCCACGTCGCCGTACCCGCAGACGACCGCCACCTTCCCGCCGATCAGCACGTCGGTACCGCGGTTGATGCCGTCGATGAGCGAGTGCCGGCAGCCGTACTTGTTGTCGAACTTGGACTTGGTGACCGAGTCGTTCACGTTGATGGCCGGGAACAGCAGCTGGCCGAGCGCCTTCATCTCGTACAGGCGGTGCACGCCGGTGGTGGTCTCCTCGGTGACGCCCTTGATGCCGGCGGCGATCCGGTTCCACCGGTTGCCGTCGGCCGCGAGCGAGCGGCGCAGCGTGTCGAGGATGACGGCGTACTCCTCGGAGTCGTCCGGGCCGGCGTCCGGCACGGTACCGGCGGCCTCGCACTGCACACCCTTGTGTACCAACAGGGTCGCGTCCCCACCGTCGTCGAGGATCATGTTGGGTCCCGCGCCGTCCGGCCAGTCGAGTACCCGCTCGGTGCACCACCAGTAGTCCACCAGCGACTCGCCCTTCCAGGCGTACACCGGCACGCCGGCCGGGGCGTCGACGGTACCGGTCGGCCCGACGACCACCGCGGCGGCCGCGTGGTCCTGGGTGGAGAAGATGTTGCAGCTGGCCCACCGGACCTGGGCGCCGAGCGCGACGAGCGTCTCGATGAGCACCGCGGTCTGGATCGTCATGTGCAGCGAACCGGTGATCCGCGCGCCGAGCAGCGGCTGGCTGTCCGCGTACTCCTGGCGCAGGGCCATGAGGCCGGGCATCTCGTGCTCGGCGAGCTGGATCTCCTTGCGCCCGAACGCGGCCAGCGAGAGGTCGGCGACCTTGAAGTCGCCTTCGGTCAGTGAGCGGGCCTCTGTGTCGGCGGGCGGTGGGAGCGTACTGGTCATCACAACCCCTGTCGTCGGCTTCGTTGCGTAAGGCGGCAACCAACGACCTTACGCGGCACCGGTCGAGGCTCACTCAGCTACCCGTGGAAGTGAGCGCCCGTCGAAGACAGCGCACGGGGCGATGGCCGTGAGCGGATTGTCCGCACACGCTCCACCGCCCCGCGCTTCCCCCCGGTTTGGTTCCCCCGCGCGCTACCGGTCCTGGACCGATAACGGTACGTGTCTTTGACGCTACTCTAAGCGCACGCTGCCGTACGGCAAAAGCCCAGAATCGGAGCAGGTCAGTCGGCGACGCCGATCTGGAAGACGGCACCGTCGCCGGACAGCCGCACCGGCGGCTCGCCCGCGGCGACGAACAGCGCGCCACCGGAGGCCAGCCGCAACGAGGCGGCCCCGCTGGTCGCGGTGAGCGCGCCGGTGACACACAACACCACACGCGGGCCGGTCGCGGGCAGCTCGACCGGTCCGGCACCGGCCGGCCCGACCCCGCCGACGGTCGCCTTGTACAGCGCGAACTCGCGGACCGGTACAGGCCAGGTCAGCACCCCGGGCCCCACCGGTACCGCCGACACCACCGGCTGCTCCAGCACCTCGAAACGCAGCACGCGCAACAGTTCCGGCACGTCCACCCGCTTCGGGGTCAGCCCACCGCGCAGCACGTTGTCGCTGGCCGCCATCGCCTCGACACCCACACCGCACAGGTAGCAGTGCAGGTTGCCGGCCGGCATGAACACCGCGTCGTCCGCGCCCAGCCGCACCCGGTTGAGCAACAGCGCGACCACCACTCCCACGTCGCCCGGGTACCGGTCGCCGAGGTCCTTGGCCAGCGGCTCGCCCGCGGCGACCACGTCCGCCACCAGCGCCGGCCGCTCCTCGACCGGCCACTCCATCAACAGCTCGACGGCGCGCCGCAGCCGCTGGTCCGCCGGTACCGGCGCGCGCAGCGCCTCGACCACCGGAGCCAACGCCGGTACCCGCAGGGCCGCCAGCACATCGGCCGACACCGAGGGGTCCCGGAACCCGCACAGCGCGTCGAACTCCTCGAGCGCCACGAGCAGCTCGGGCTTGTGGTGCCCGTCGGTGTAGCCGGGATGCGCCATGTCGAACGCGACCGCGGCCCGGGAGGCGTCCGGGTGCGTCTGCAGCGACATGTTCGACTCGGCCGCGAGCACCTTCAGCAGGTACGGCAGGCGAGGGCCGAACTCGCTGACCACGCCGGCACCGAGCAGGCCCTCCGGGTCGGCGGAGAGCGCGTCGAGCAGCGAACCGTCCGGCATCGCGGACGGGTCGTCCGGGTGCGCGCCGAACCACAGCTCGGCCTCCGGACCCGTGCTGGGCTGCGGGCGACCGGTCAACTGCGCCAGGGCGGTACGGGAGCCCCAGGCGTAGGTGCGGATCCGGCCCACCAACGGCTGCATCATCGACTCCTGTAAATATCCGGTTCGAGGTAGATGACCGCCGCGATCGGCAGTACCTCGCGGATGCGCGCCTCCGCCGCGTCGATCACCCGGGCCACCGCCGCGGCCGTGTCGTCGTGTGCTACCGCGATCTTCGCGGCCACCAGCAGCTCGTCCGGGCCGAGGTGCAGGGTGCGCAGGTGGATCACCCGCTCCACGTCGGCCCCGGCGACCAGCGCGGCCTCGATCGCCTCGACCTGCTCCGGCGTCGCCGACTCGCCGATCAGCAGGCTCTTCATCTCGACCGCGAGGACCATGGCGACCACCACGAGCAGCGCGCCGATGCCGAGGGTGGCCAGGCCGTCGAAGACGCCGTTGTTGGTGGCCAGCGTGAGCCCGACGCCGAGCAGGGCCAGGATCAGACCCAGCAGGGCGGCGGTGTCCTCCAGCAGCACGACGGGCAGCTCGGGCGCCCGCGCGCGGCGGATGAACTGGGACCAGCTCAGGCCGTGGCGCAGCGGGTTGGTCTCCACCACGGCGGTACGGAACGAGAAGCCCTCCAGCACGACCGAGACGAGCAGGACCACCAGCGGTACCCACTGCCAGCTGTGGATCGGTTCGGGGTGCATCAGCTTGTGGATGCCCTCGTAGATGGCGAACAACCCGCCGACCGTGAACAGCACGACCGAGACGATGAACGCGTACACATAGCGCTCCCGCCCGTACCCGAACGGGTGCTTGTGGGTCGCCTCGCGCCGCGAGCGGCGACCTCCGATCAGCAACAGCACCTGGTTGCCGGAGTCGGCGACCGAGTGGATCGCCTCGGCGACCATGGACGAGGAACCGGTCAACAGTGCGGCGATGAACTTGGTCAGCGCGATGCCGAGATTGGCACCGAGCGCCGCCATGATCGCCCGGCTGCCGCTGGAGGCACTCACGGGGTGAGGAAGTCCTTCATCTCGGAGACGGCGGGTACCGCCATGGGGTCCAGCCCATGGGCCATGGCCAGGTAGATGGAGGCGAAGTCCGGTACCGCGATGAGCGACGCCAGCCGCTCCAGCGGTGAGGCGCCCTCGGCGGTCAGCACCGACACCCGCACCGCGCGGCGCTCGGCGATCTCCTGCAGCGCCTCCCCGCGGCGCTCCTCCAGCTCCATCGGCTCCGGGTCGCTGCCGTCGTTCTCGGTCAGCCCGCCGTCGCGCAGGAGCACCACGCGCAGCCGCGTCGCCGAGTTGTCCGCCCACTCCTCCGGATCGGCGAAGATGTCCCGGGCGGCCTCTGCCAGGCCGCCGTACACGCCGTCGATCAGGCCCACGCTGCCCCGGCCGGCCTCGCCCAGCGCGCCGGCGACGACCGGGTACCGGGCGTTGGCGGCCAGCGTGTCGGCGAACCGGCGCGCGGCCACCGCGGCCAGCGGCGAGGAGCCCCACACGACGGGCACCGAGCCGGCGAGATCCAGGGCGAGCGACTTGGCGGGGTTGACGAACGACTCGGCGCTGGGCCGGCAGCGTTCGGCGTCCGCGTCCAACCGGGTCGCGGTCTCGGCCAGGTCCGCCTCGGCGAGCTTGACCAGATTCAGCGCCCGCGCCGCGAACAGCACCGGCACGGTGAGGCTCCAGATGCTGGCCCGGGCCGGGGCGCGCCGCGGGATCGGGATGAAGGGCGCCCGGGCGCGCTCGGCGACCGACTGCAGTTCGGTGTCGGGTGGGCCGATCGCGACCAGCCGCGCCCCGCGCCGGGCCGCCGCGTCGGCCGCGGCCAGCGCCTCCGGGCTGCGCCCCGAGCCGGACACCGCGATCACCACATCGGCCGCGCCGACCCAGCCCGGTACCCCGGCGCTGCGGTGCACGAGCACCGGTACCGGGCAGCGCGGGCCGGCGACCGTGGCCAGCACGTCGCCGGAGAGCGCGGCGGTGCCCTGACCGGCGACCACCACGGCCCGGGGACGGCCCTCCTCGGCGATGCTGCTCAGGTTGGCCTCGGCCGCCAGCGACGCCGACTCGCGCACCTGCGCGCCGGCCGACGCGGTCGCCCGCAGCATCCCGCCCGGGTCGGCCGCGGCCAACGCCGCGGGGTTGTCCAGCAGTGCCTCGTCGACGTGCCGGTGCCCGCGGACCCCGGCGGTACCGTCGATCACGGCTCGCTCCCGGTCACCTCGGTGGCCGCCCCGTCCGCGGCGCCGGCCGGCCCACCGGTGGCCTCGTCCAGCAGCAGCACGGGGATGCCGTCCCGGATCGGGTACACCCTGGCGCACTCGGTGCAGGTGAGAGTCTGCGCCGACTCGTCGTACTCCAGCGGTGCGTGGTGGGTGTCGGGGCAGGCCAATATGTCCAACAGTTGGGGGTCGAGCGCCACGGCGAACTCCTCGGTCTGGCTGGCGGATCAGGCTCGGACGATGGCCAGCACTCGGTCGCGCAGTTGCGCCATCCGCTCGGCGGTCGGCGCCTCCACGTTCAACCGCAGCAGCGGCTCGGTGTTGGACGGGCGCAGGTTGATCCACGCGCCGTCGGCGAAGCGGACACTCAGGCCGTCGAGATGGTCGACGTCGGTACCGTCGGCCAGCTCCCGTTGCACCTCGGCCATCTTCGCGGCCTGGTCCGGTACCGTCGAGTTGATCTCACCGGAGGCCACGTACCGCTCGAACTCGCCGGCCAGCTCCGACAGCGGACGGTCCTGCTCGCCGAGCGCCGCGAGCACGTGCATCGCGGCGAGCATGCCGGTGTCGGCGCCCCAGAAATCCTTGAAGTAGTAGTGCGCGGAGTGCTCCCCGCCGAAGATCGCGCCGGTACGGGCCATCTCGCCCTTGATGAACGAGTGCCCG
>Ga0157369_10010995_pt1 | contig 10302 bp, 11 predicted proteins | sample C25metaG_FD_113461 | JGI IMG/M metagenome (GOLD analysis project Ga0157369, IMG submission 113461) | Corn rhizosphere microbial communities from Kellogg Biological Station, Michigan, USA - C2-5 metaG | ecosystem: Host-associated > Plants > Roots > Rhizosphere > Soil | place: USA: Michigan...
CGTGTCGAAAGACGAGAATCGAGCGATACTCGAATTCATGAAAAACGGCCGCCATCTCGAAGCCGGACTGCTCACTTCGAACGACAGCCTGCGTCCCAAACTGGATGCCTTCATGGAGGATCATAAGAGGCATTTCCGCGTGAGTGTTGGGGAAGCGGCTGCAGTCGTTACCGCGATCGGCGCATTCCTTCTCGCCGTGTGGCTCATCTGGGAGCTGGTCGGCCCTGGCGCCCTCTAAGGCCCTGTGGACGTGGCGGTCCGGATCGCGCCGGACCGCCCTCGCATCACAAGTGCGGGGCTATCTTGCCACGCGTTTGAAATATCGGCCCAGGACCCCACATTGGACATATGCACAACATGGCAAACATTCACCCCGAGAGCAGCACGGCGCGCCCGCCGGCCCTCGGCCGGGTGAATTCCCGCGAGCCGTAGCCGGCCCAGGGCTCTACAGCAGGACGATTTCGCAAATGCGAGGCTGACGAATGGTCGGCCGGCGCACTCGTCCGCATCCGGCTCGCTCCCTTCAAGGACGAGCACCATGTTTCAGGATTTTGCTGCAAGACAATTTGCATTCAGTCAGGTGGAGCCGCCGCGGCGTCCCGCCGTGGAGGAAGCCGCCGAGCTGATCGAGCGCTATCCCAATCTCAGCGAGATCGAGCTGGCGCGGCTCATCAACCTCTATCGCGGCTTCTCGGCCCTCGATTCCGCGCTCATCATCTCGGACCGGGGGCTGGGTTCCAAGCTTGACCGCTTCTGCGGCGATCATCGGTCGAAGGTCAGGGCGCCGTTTCGCCAGTATGCGGCGCTCATACTCTATGGAGTGCTGACGATCGGCGCGGTCGTCTGGGCCTGGGCTGTCGCTTCCTGACGCAACTCTTTACGAGTGGCACTCGCGCAAGGCCGGGAGGTAGATGTGACTAGGACGCCGGTTCTGTTCATCGGCCACGGCAGCCCGATGAACGCGCTCGAGCGGAACGGCTTCACCGCCGCATGGCGCTCGCTCGGCGAGAGACTCCCCCGGCCGCGCGCGCTGCTGGTCATCTCGGCGCACTGGTTCTTCGGCGCGACGGCGCTCACCGCGATGCGCCGGCCGCGCACGATCCACGATTTCTACGGCTTCCCGCAGGACCTGTTCGAGTTCGACTATCCGGCTCCCGGAGATCCCGAACTTGCCCAGGAAATCGCGGAAGTCGTGAAGCCGCACTGGGTCGGCCTCGACCTCGATCAGTGGGGCCTCGATCACGGCACGTGGAGCGTGCTTGCCCATCTTTATCCGAAGGCGGACGTCCCGGTCGTGCAGCTTTCGATCAACGCGCTCAAACCGCTAGAATATCATCTCGAGCTTGCGGCCGCGCTCGCGCCGCTGCGCGAGCGGGGCGTCATGATCCTCGGCAGCGGCAATGTCGTGCACAATCTGCGGCGGGTGGAGTGGAACCGGCCCGATGCCGCATTCGACTGGGCCCAGCGTTTCGACGATGCGGTCGTCGAGCAGCTTGCAACCGGCCCGGGCGATATCCTCAAGGTCACCGGCCATGCGGACTACGATCTCGCCGTCCCGACGCCCGACCATTTCATCCCTCTGCTCTATCTCGCCGGGCTGGCGGCGGCGGGAGAGGGCGCCGTGGAACCACTGGTCAGGGGCTATGCGATGGGGTCGATTTCAATGACATGTTACGGCGTCGGAGTAAGCGACGAGCCAAAGGGAGAGGCGGAGGGCGCAGCCGGCCTGCCCCGCGACGTTCCGGCCGATCAGACGAATATCTAGCTGGTGAGGCCGGCGAGCATCGGACCGCAGCTACGCGCTATCTAGCTGACTCGCTCCGGCTCGCCTCGAACAGGAACCAGACGCGCTTCTCGGCTTCGTCGGTCCAGTCGTCGAGCATGCTGCTGCTTGCATTGTCGCCCGCCGCGTCGACCAGTTCCTTCGTCTCCCGCAGGGTTTCCACCAGCTTCAGATTATCCTCGCGCAGCTCCGCCAGCATGTCTCTCGCGCTGACGAAATCCTCATCATTGTCCTTGACTCGCTGCCGCCGGGCGATGTCGCCGATCGAGCGCAGCGTCGTTCTGCCGATCTTTCGGACGCGCTCGGCGATTGCGTCCGTGGTCCCAAGGATCTGAGCCGCCTGCTCGTCGAGCATGAGGTGATAATCGCGAAAGTGGGGCCCCGACACGTGCCAGTGGAAATTCTTGGTCTTGAGGTAGAGCGAGAAGCTGTCGGCGAGCACTCCGTTCAGGGCTTCCGCGGCGGCGTGGACGGAATTGCTTTCGAGCCCGGTCGGTGTTTCGAGCGGCTTGGGCGTGGGCATGGCGGTCTCCTCATCCTCTTTTGCTGTCGCGATCGACCTGGGAACCGTCATTTGACCGACCGATGCTCACTGAGTCGCTGGCCGGGAATGTCTCGAGCAGAGCTTCGTCGAGACGATCGCTTTGCCGTTGCCTGTGCTCGGCGTCCGCCGAGGCGCCTTCCCGCCGCTTCGGACTGGCGGCAGACTTGCGCTGAACAGACTTGGGCGTTGTCGTCATCACCAATCCTTCGATCGATTGAACAACGGGAAGTTCCCGCGCTGTGTATCGCGCAATCGCCCGCTTGTTGTCGATCCTGAGTTCAGACGCGGAACGCTGCACGACATGGCTGAGGCGAGGACCGCAACCGGGCTACTGCCGTTCTCCGATGCGGGGCCGCCAGAGGATCGGGCGATAGACGATCACGAACAGCAGCAGCGCGGCGCCCCAGAACGCGCCGGCAATGTCGATCATGACAGGGTAGGGGCCGACACCCAGTGAAGCGACGACCCTCAGCGAGGCGCCGACAGTGACACAAGCATAAGAACCGACCGTCATCGGCGATGCCCTGAGCTCTCGGCCCGTGTGGCCGAGACTTGCACGGCTCATCACGGCGAGAATCATCGTCGTCATCGCCCCCGCGGTCAGCGCGTGCACGCCTGCACTTTCCGGAAGATCGATTCCGACGATCGAGAGGCCCAGCAGAAGCAGACCGGCGGGCACCCATGCATAGCCAAGATGAAGGATGAGGACCAACGGGTCGCTGCCAGTTCGAAAGCCGCCCCAGCGCGACAGACGCAACGCTTGCGCGGCCGCGGCGAGGATCAGCATGAAGCCGGTCAGCGGCTTGTCGGGGAAGGCGAGCCAGAACAGAAGCGCGATCGCGGTGGAGGCAATCACCAGCAGGTCGAGGCTCTGCGGCTGCGCCGGGAGGGCTTGCGTCACTCCTCGCTTCACCAGCCAGTTCCTCGTGAACGAAGGGATGATCCGGCCACCGATGATCGAGATCATGATGACCATCAGCGCAATCGCGCCTCGCCATCCCAGGCTAGCGGAAATCAGGCCCGCAGCTCCGGCATAATCCGCGGCGTCGGCAAGCCCGAACAGGAACACGAGTGCGACAATCGGCATGTTGCGCTTCTTGCTCGCGATCACCTCTCGCGCAGCGAGCGCGGCCAGCGAAACGAACAGGCCGACATCGAGAATTGCGGCGGGCCAAAGACCGGTCCGGGATGAGAAGAAGACTGCAAGTCGTGCCGCCGCCCATAAACCGAACAGCGCGAGCAGTGGCTTCCCGGCGATCGGAAGACGCCCGGTCCAGTTCGGGATTGCGGTCAGCAGAAATCCGCTCACCGCAGCGCCGACGAAGCCGAACAGCATTTCGTGGCGGTGCCAGGCCACCGGATCGAATTGTGTCGGCAGCTGGAACTGCCCTGCGAACGAACAGAGCCACAGGATCAGCGCAATCAGACCCCATGTCGCCGCACCGAAAAAGAACGGCCTGAACCCACCGCGCAGGAACGGGTGCGTGGCGGCCATGCGGCGCTTGCGGAGGGCGAGCATCTGTTCACCGCGAGTGACGGTCTTCGTTCTATCTGCGGGCATTCTTGACCTTTGCAGTCAGCCAGGAAGATGCGTTCCGCGAAAGCATCTCCGCCAGCGCAATATGAGGTTTCAGTCGAAGATCACCGTCAGCAGAAGTGAACTGTCTTCGATTGCTGAAACTGAATGTTTCTGTCTCCGATCGAAATAGAGCCAGTCTCCGGCGGCGAGTTCGATCGGCTCGGCCGCTTTCAGGATCGCCCGGCCCTCGAGGCAGTGCACAATCGCATATCCCGGGACCGAATGATTCGAGATCTCCTCGCCCGCACGAAGCACGAGCTGCATTGCTTCGAAGGAATCGGTCTTGACCAATGCCGAGGTCTTCGGATCGTCGGCCGACGTCACCGAAGCGAGGTGGACCAGCTCTCCGGGACTGGCGTGATGAAGGGCCATTATCTCCTGCCTGCCGGCCGAGCGTTCGTCTCGAGCCGCGTTTCAGCCTCGACCTGCGGCAATGGCAGGCCCGCCAGCTGCGGCGTCGAAGGCCATAGCGCGGCGACGTCCAACGCGTCGCAGCCATGGAATATTGCGCGCCTTCGTCGCATGCCATTCCTCCTTGAACGATATTAACTCGCAATAGCATTCAATGGCGCTCTCACAATTACGTGATTGTCCGTAGGGGCATGGTCCGGAAAGAAGCCGGTCAGGGGAACGCCGGGCGATCAGCTTCTTCGGCTCCACGCTCGCCGCGCCCATCCTGACAATCTCGATTCCGGCCAGTCCGACGCTTCCGCCAGCTGATCGACCTTACTCCGCCGGCAGTGCCGCGGGGGACCTCCGGATGAGACCTTCATCGCCGCGCGGGCGGCGGAGCTTCATCAGGAAATCCCAGGACATCAGGAGCGCGCCGGCCGAGAAGACCACGTCGCCGGGAAGGCGCATCCACTGCCAGAACAGATATTGATTGTAGAATGCCTGGCTGCGCGCCCAGGCGAAGCCGTGCTCGTAGACCGCGTCGAGCTGCGGCCACCCGATCGGGAAGAAGTGGAGGAAGATCCACATCACCAGCCCGAGATTGTAGCACCAGAAGGCGATGCGGCCGGGCTTCTCATTGAACTCCGCACCGGGACCCGCCCGGTAGCGCAGGCAGAAATAGATGAGCCCGAGCGCGAGAAGGCCGAACGCGCCGAACAGGGAGGTGTGCGCGTGGTTGAGGGTGAGAAAGGTGCCATGCTCGTAATAATTGACGAGCGGCGCGTTGAGCGTGCCTCCGCCAAACACTCCGGCGCCCACGAAATTCCAGAATGCCGACCCAAGGATGTAGAGGTAGGCCAATCCGTAATCGAACGCCGCGGCGCCCTTGATCAGGCGGTGCTGGGAGATCGCCTCCAGGATCAGCAGTACGAGCGGCAGAACCTCGATGAACGAGAACATCGATCCCAGAGGCACCCACATGCTGGGCCCGCCGCCCCAGTAGAGGTGGTGCCCGGTGCCGAGCACGCCGCCCATGAAGATGAGGATGAGCTCAAGATAGACCGAACGCTCCGCGAGCTTGCGCGACACGAGGCCGAGCGACATCAGAAGATAGGCGCTCATCGCGACCGCGAAGAACTCGAACGACTGCTCGACCCATAGGTGTACGACCCACCAGCGCCAGAAGTCCGTGATGGTGAAGCTCTTCTCGATTCCGGTGAGCGGGATCATGCCGAAGATGTAAAGGACGGCGACATTGATGGTCGCCGCCCAGATCAGATGCTCAAGGCGGATCTTGCCGGTCCAGAACTGCTTCGTGGCCTCGGCGAGCGTGTCACGGGTGGGCCATAGCGCGCGGAACATGAGGCCGCTCCAGCTCAGAAGCGCGACGAAGAACAGGATTTGCCAGAAGCGGCCGAGCTGGATGTAGGACAGACCCTGATTGCCGAACCAGAACCAGCCTTTGTCGATGATGCCCTGGATTCCGAGATAGTTGCCGAGGAGCGCTGCAGCGACGACGAACAAGGAGACCCAGAACAGGAGGTCGACCAGGAGCCCCTGGCCCTTTGCCTCGCGGCCGCCGGCGATTGCCGGTGCGATGAACAGGCCGCTCGCGATCCAGCCGAGGCCGATCCAGATGATCGGCGCCTGCAGGTGGAAGCTCCTGAGGAAATTGTACGGCAGGATATAATTGAGCTGGAGGCCGTAGAACGTCTCGCGCTCATAATAAGAATGGGCCATGATCGCGCCCGCGCCCTGCGACGCGAGGAACACCAAAGCGACGACCACGAAATATTTGCCGGTCTTGATCTGGCTGGGAGTCAGCGCGCGATAGGTGGCGAGGCCGGTCTCTTTCGGCGCATCGTCGGGGTGGTCGAGATAGGCGCGATAGAGCCACAGCACGAAGCCCATCGCGAAGAAAGTGAAGCAGAAGCTGATCCACGTCCAACGGAAGGTGTTGGTCGTGGGCACGTTGCCGACGCTCGGCTCGTACGGCCAGTTCTCGGTCCACGACGAATTCATCCCCGGCCGGCGAGCGACAGTGGTGATCGCGGAATAGATGATGAAATCGGCCGTCTGCTGGCGAAGCTGCGGGTTCAGGCTCTTCGCCGGAACCCAGCCGGCGGAGAGATTGACCGTGTTGAGCTTGGTCGTGAGCTCGCCCTGCAGGCCGCGGATCGCCTGGGCGACAGAATCGGGCAACACGACCGTCGGCTGGGTGAGATCAATTCCCTGGAGCTGCTTCTGCATAGTCGCTGTGGCGGCCGCGTCGGAAAGCGCTTCGGCGGGCGACGCGGCAACCGGTGTGGTGGGCTCGGGCGGCGTTCCGGCAGGGCCGGTCACCGCGAGCGACTTGTTGCCGGGCGCCTTGGTGCCCGGTGGTGTGGCGCCGGAATTCGCGAGGCCCTGCTTGGTGAGCACGCCCAGCCGGACCAGCGTGGAAGCGGTATAATCCTCGCCGAAATAGGACCCCATTCCGTAGATGCTGCCGTAATCCATGAGGTCGGCTTTCTGGAAGCCGCCCTTGCCCGCCGCGATATCGTCGGCCGACATGAGCACATTGCCCGCGCTATCGACGAAGGCCTGCGGGTGCGGAGGGGCCTTCTCGTAGGTGAGCACGGTCGCCCATCCCAGCAGTGCAAAACAGATCACCGCGGTGACCAGCAGCACCCATTTGAGGATGTCGCTGACGGGATCAACGGAAGGGCGGGTCAGCTCCTTGTCTTGCACGTGCGGCTCCCCTGTCTGGACCGCTCGCCTTGATCTTTGCTTGACCCTGGTTTGCGACAGGCAAGCTGGCGTGCGGCAATTCAAATCCGGGCTTGGGTGTGAGAAGTTCTGCCGGAACTTGCAACTTCCGGCATTGCGGCGAGCAGGTCAGGACACGAGGCGCAGCGCCAATTCGTCGGTCAATGCCGCGGCTCGGACGAGACCGGCATAACGTTCCGCCATCTCGAGATGAGCTCGCCGGACACGCGAATCGCGCGACTGGATGGCGGCTGTTCGCTCTTTCGCGGCTCGCCGGCGGAAATAGTCGAGGTCCCTCGACGGATGGCGAGCTGAATCTGTGCCGGCTGCAGCCGGCGAGCGGGAGACGCGCGATGCTTCATTGGCAGGCACGGGAGCCGGTCCGGCCCGCAGCCGGGCATCGTGCGCCAGCGCGCCGAAGCTCGCGTTCAGTTGAGGATGGTCGACGAACCGCTGCGCCATCTTCTCGAACCGGAGAGCCTCCTCGAGCCACTGCTCCGCCGACCAGTCAACCCATCGCATCCGATGTCCGTCCATGTCATTTCTCCCGCTCATTCCATGATGTTCGTTCAAGTGGCACGCGCTGGTGACGAGGCGGTTCGCGGCTCCTGGCAGAAACCCGGTGCCGTTCAGGTCAGCGCTGCGATCGTCGCAATGGCGATGCCGAAGCACAGGACGAGGAAGGGCAGCAAAAGCACCAGGGTGGTGGCTTCACCGGCGCTCGAATGACCGGTCGCAGTCATGATCCCGCGGTCGCTGAAATCGAACCAGCTGAGCGCCTTGTTGCGCGTGTCTTCGCCGCCCACGTTTGGGAAGGCTGCCGGCACTGCAAAGAAGGCCGCAATGAACGCGAAGATCACGCCATAGCCGACCGCCATGTGCCCGCCGCGAAATGCGCTGGCGAGCACGGCGATGAAGCCCGCGAACATCAGCGCCATTGCGATGTAGATTCCGCTGGGGAGCTCAAAGCACTGATCGGTGCAGGCGCGCTCTGCTGGCGCTTCGACGATCTCGCCGCGAGCGAGAAGCTCGAGCTTGGTTTCGCGACTGGTCATTTACCGGCTCCGTCATCATCCTTCGTGCACATCAAATGACGGCGGACCGGCGCCTTCTCTATCCGTAATGTTCCATAGTCGCGGCTATTCACCTTGCGCCGCAAAGGCGATTCGCAAGGCTTCCGAAAGGCTCTTCGCGTGAAGCTTGTTCATCAGGTTCGCGCGGTGAATCTCGACCGTGCGCGGGCTGATGCCAAGATCGTAGGCGATCGACTTGTTGGGCAGGCCCCTGGCCAATCCGTCAAGCACCTCGCGTTCGCGCGCTGTCAGCAACTGAAGCTTGATCGTGGCATCGTTCGCTTCCTTCGAATGCGCAGCAGAGTGCCTGAGACGATTGATTCCCTGCTCGATCGCCGAAAGCAGCACGGCCTTCTGGAATGGCTTCTCGATGAAATCGATCGCTCCTGCCTTCATCGCGCGGACGGCGAGGCTGACGTCACCATGGCCCGTCATGATGATGACGGGCAGAGTGACGCCCTTGGCTTTCAGTGCCTCCTGGACTTCGAGGCCGTCCATGCCGGGCATTCGGATGTCGAGGAGAATGCAGCCTGTCTTGAGGCGAGGCGCGGCCTTCAGCAGCTCGCTGCCGCCCTCGTAAGCCACCACCTGGAAGCCGGAGGTCTTGAGCGCGAAACCGACCGACCGGCGGATGGCTTCGTCATCGTCGACCACATGCACCAGGCGGATCTCTTCATCGCTCATTTCTTCGCTTCTCCGCTCGGCACGGTGAAATGGAACGCGGTGCCCCCATTCCTGCCCGGGTTGAACCAGATGCGGCCACCATGCGCCTCGATGATCGTCCGGCAGATCGACAGTCCAATGCCCATGCCGTTCTGCTTCGATGTGACGAACGGCTGGAACAGTTGCGCTGCGACCGCATCGCTGATTCCGGATCCGGTATCCTCGATCGTGACCTCGACGAAGTCGTCGCGACCGCGTGTCGTGCGCAATGACAGGACGCGCGTGCGGGTCTCCAGCATCGCGTCGATCGCGTTGCGGATGAGATTGACCAGCACCTGCTGGATCTGAATGCGATCGACCAGCACCCTGTCGGCGTCCGGGTCGAGTTGCAGCTGCACGTCGATGCCGTGCTCGCGCGAGCCGACGAGTGCGAGGGCATTGGCCTCATTGATAAGACGCTGCAAACTCTCGGTCTGCCGTTCCGTCTCGCCGGTGCTCATGAAGTCCCGGAGACGACGGACGATCTGGCCTGCGCGGACCGCCTGCTGCGCCGCTTCGTCGAGCGCCTCCCTTACCATCGCGAGCGTGTCGGCGTCCGACTCGCGATCGAGCAGGTCGCGCGCGCTCTCGCAATAGCTCGCAACGGCCGTCAGCGGCTGGTTGAGTTCGTGCGCAAGGGAAGAGGCGAGCGTTCCCATCTCGCTCACGCGGCCGACGTGCGCCAGCTCGGACTGGAGGTCCTGGAGACGCAGCAAGGTCTGTTGCCGTTCGGTGAGGTCGCGGATGAATCCCGTGAATATGCGGCGTTCGCCCAGCCAAGCTTCACCAACCGCCAGCTCGATCGGGAAGGTGCTCCCGTCGCGGTGGAGCGCCGTCGTGACGCGCCCGATGCCGATGATCTTGCGTTTGCCGGTCGTGAGATAATTGACGAGATACTGGTCGTGCCGCTCGCGGTCGGGAGATGGCATCAGCATCTTGACGTTCTGCCCGATCACCTCCGCTTCGCCGTAGCCGAACATCCTTTCGGCCGCGGCGCTGAACGAGAGGATCGATCCGCTCTCGTCGATGACGACCATTGCGTCCGGCACCGTCGCCAGGATCGAGCGCAGATGCGCTTCCGCCTCGGGGCGTGTCTCCGAACTCGGCTGGTCCATGGGAATGCGCCATAGCAATGCGCGGCCGGCAAAGGCAGCGTCATGCATCGCGCGCACTACGGAAACATCCTTATCCAATGACGGCAGGCACGTTGCTACATGCGCCGGCACGATGGAAAAGTCCGACCCGACCGCGCAGAATGATTCACATGATAACGATGCCGGCGATCTTGCGCGCCGGCTCGCGCGGTATCGCCGGAGAGTTGAGGCTGAAGGCAGGAAGCGTTCCCTGCCAACGATCGACAGGGCAATAAGCGACGCTGCAGGCGAGACCCGTGGCGGCCGCTGATTCACTCGTGAAAATGCTGTCAGCTAAGGGATCTTACGTAAGGGAATATCCTGATTTCGACGCCGGAGGGGCAAAC
>Ga0157369_10010998_pt1 | contig 10301 bp, 9 predicted proteins | sample C25metaG_FD_113461 | JGI IMG/M metagenome (GOLD analysis project Ga0157369, IMG submission 113461) | Corn rhizosphere microbial communities from Kellogg Biological Station, Michigan, USA - C2-5 metaG | ecosystem: Host-associated > Plants > Roots > Rhizosphere > Soil | place: USA: Michigan...
AGGTTCGCGAGCCAGCCGCCCTTCATGCGCAGGTAGAGACCGATTCCCATCGCCATGAACAGCACGATGGCCGCGCTGACCAATGTGACGACGATGGTCACGGCCAGGTCGGACAGGAACTGCGCGTTCGTGAAGACGTCCTGGTACGCGCTGAGTGTTCCCCACCAGTTGTCGGCCTTGTGCACGTTGAGGCCGATCATCGAGACGATCGAGTTGAGCCCGCCGGTGAACCCGAGGCTGAATGCGAGCGCGGCGATGACGGGCACGCCCACGAACAGGAGTACGAGCAGGATGGGCGGCAGCGCCATGACGAAGCCGAGGGGCGAGAGCCTCGGAGTCTTCCTGACTCCGAGGCCCTTGCCCGCAGCGCGGCCGGGCGCGGCTGCGTTGACGACCATTACTTGCCCGGCACCTTCTCGGACCACGCCTTGTTCATGTCAGCCGCCACGGACGCGAAGTACGGCGGTCGCAGGTGCTCGATGTCGGCGTTCTTGAACTTCTCCTGGACGCTTGAGGGCAGCTTGTCGAGGTTGATCACCGGGTACCCGGCCACCTCGTTGGACACGATCTCCTGGGCCTTCGGGCCCAGCAGCCATGACACGAGCTTGAACGCGGCCTTCTGCCTGGGTGAGGCCTTGGGGATGCCGAGGTAGGCAGCGCCTCCGGTCAGCGACGGGTCCGTGATCTGCGTGTAGCTGATGTTCGCGGGGATCTGACCGTTCTTCTGTCCCGTGATGAACTGGTCCGACCAGACGGGCGCCATCGAGATCTGACCGCTGGAAAGCAGGTCGAGCACCTGGTTGTTGCCATTCGGGTACACCCCCTTCTGGAACACATACGGGTTCAGGGAGGCGAGAGTGGCGAAGCCCTGGTCCCACTTGCTCTCGAGTTCGGGTTCGTAGCTGGTCTCCAGGGTCTTGCGGTCCGAGTCCGAGAGGTACTTGTCCAAGACCGTGGTCACGAACGACTGGCCGCTACCGCCGGAATCGGGGGAGTTGTACGCGAACTTGCCGGGGTTCGCCTTGATCCACGCGAGCAGGTCGTCCAGCGTCTTAGGCGGGGTGCTGACAGTGTTCTTGTCATAGGCCAGCAGCACCGATGAGGCGCGGTAGGGGATGCCACCGTCGCCGCCGGCCTTGAGCGTGGCCGCCGGCACGTCCTTCAGCTCCGGGATCTTCGACGTGTTCACCTTCGTCAAGAGGCCGCTCGCCGCGATCTGGGAGACGAAGCCGGCGTCGACCAGGTCGTACCCGGGGTCCCGCTTCTGCACGGTCGCCGCGGTGAGCTTGGCGATGGTCTGCTGGTCGTGCAGGCCGTGCAGGTCGAAGTCGACCTTGACGGTGTACTTGGGGTTGGCCTTCTCGAATGCGGGGATCAGGGTCTTCTGCCACAGATCCTGGATGTTCGTGTCTGCGCTGATGAACACGGTGAGATTCTTGCTTGCCCCAGCGCCGCTCGCCGACTTGCTGCCGCTTGTGGAACCGCCGCTGCTTTGCACGCAGCCGGCCAGCGCCAGTGCGGCGACGGATGCGATGGCGGCGGCGGTGACGAGCCGATGTGAGTGCTTCACTGCTGTCCTCCTGGGAGATTGTTTCAGCAACCCATGCCCGGCCGGTGCTTGCCCCCGCCTTGAGGAGGCGGCTTCGCATGCCCCGCGTGCTTCCGTGAGAGTCCTCACGGGCGAGCCTCGTTGCTACTTTGTAAGAACTTACTGACATCTCGACAAAAGTTCAAGAACCAGCCCGGAACCCGTCCCCGGCTGCTGCTATTGTCACTACATATTGAGCAAGGGGAGAGCCGTGGGTGCGAACGAGGAGGGCCTTCCTTCCGATCTCTTCATGGACATCGACCGCTCCGGCCCGATCCCGCTGTACTACCAGATCGCCACTCGAATCGAGGAGGCGATCCGCAGCGGGCGACTGCCGACCGGATCCCGCCTTGAGAACGAGGTGGCCCTCAGTGAGCGGCTCGGGTTGTCGCGACCGACGGTGCGCCGCGCCATCCAGGACGTGGTCGACAAGGGCCTGCTGGTGCGCAGGCGCGGCATCGGCACCCAGGTCGTGCACGGCCAGGTGACGCGCGAGGTGGAATTCACCAGCCTCAATGAGGACCTGCTGCGCTCGGACAGGCATCCGACCACGTCGGTGCTGCTGCACGAGGTGGTGGTGGCGGACGCGACGATGGCTGAGAGGCTGACTGTGGCCGAGGGGTCACCGGTGCTGCACCTTCGCAGGCTGCGTGGTGCGGACGGAGCGCCGCTGGCCGTGCTCGAGAACTATCTTCCCGGCGACTTCGTCGACCTCAGCGAGGAGGACCTGGCCCGCTACGGCCTGTACCAGGTGCTGAGATCCCGCGGCGTGACCATGCGGGTGGCGCGGCAGCGGATCGGTGCGCGCCGGGCCACCAGCGAGGAGAGCCGGCTGCTGGACATCGACCGGGGCGGCCCCGTGCTGACGATGGATCGCACCGCCTTCGACAACTCGGGACGACCGGTCGAGTTCGGCCACCACTGCTATCGTCCCGACCTCTACTCGTTCGAGGTCACACTCGTCGACAAGTAGTGCCGGCTGCACTGCGGCGCTAGCTCGACGCGATCTCCCCGCCGAGCACAATGCCCCGCGTGGCGGCGAGCGCACGGGCGATCTTCTGGCCTGTGATGACATCCGCCCGCCCCTCGGCGGACCCCGTCGGCGCTGCGACGCGTTCGGTCGCCATGCGGTGGAACGCCACGAGCTCCGTCTCGAACGCCTCCGTGACGTCCCGGATGACCTCGACCGACTCCCCGTCGCCGTCGCGTGAGACGACACGCAGCTCGGTCGGTGCGTTCAGGAGATAGGGCACGGTGAACTCGAGCTCGAGCGAGCCGGTCGTGTGGTGGACGGTCACCGTCTCGCGATAGCGCGGGTAGTCCTCCATGTAGTGCCAGTGCATGTGCACCCGGGCCTCGCCGGAGAGCGTGCCGGAGATCTCGATGGACCCGGGCGCGTCCTGAGTCGCCCACAGGGTCGCCGTCTCGACGTCGCGGATCGAACCGAAAAGCGAGCGGATCAGCGAGATGTCGTGGATCAGACTGCCGAGGATCACGTTCGCGTAGAGGTCGCCGAACTCGGCCGGCGCATCCGCTCCGATCGCCGTCTCGATGCTGCGCCGACCTGCCTCGATCACCGCACCGAGGGCAGCCGAATCGATGTCCCGCACCGGCGGATGCAGGTTGGCGTAGGCGAGCTGGGACGGGCCGCTCGGATGCAGCACCTCCACGTTGACATAGCGCAGGGCTGACGCGTCGGGCAGCCGCTCCCGCAGGCGGCGCACGGCGGCGTCGTATTCCTTCATGTAGCCGAGCAGGAGGAGCGGACGGTCGGCCGCGGCCTCCGCCGCCTGCAACCGCTCGATCTCCTGCAGGGAATAGGCGAGGGGCTTCTCGCAGAAGACCGCGACACCCCTCCGGATGCATTCCGTTGCGACGTCCCCGTGCGAACCGCTGGTGAGGATGAGCACGCCATCGAGCTGCTCCCCGTCGAGCATCGCGGTGAGGCTGGGGTAGCGGTGTTCGGATGCGACGCCGAACTGGCGGCCGACGGCATCCGTCGCCGCGGGGGACAGGTCGGCGACGGCGGCGAGCTCGAAGAGATCCCAGCGGCGCTTCAGCAGGGGGAGGTGGACGGACTGGGCGACCGCGCCGAGGCCCGCGACGCCGACGCGGATGGTCCCGTGATCTACAGCCACTTCGTCAGAGCCTCTCGATTGATCTTGTGGTCACGGGCGATCTGCCCCGCCTCGTCGCCGATCTGCGGAATGGTGTCCTGCTCGACGATGAGCCAGCCGTCGAAGTCGCTTGCGACGACCTCGTCCATGATGCCGTCAAGGTCGAGGTCGCCCTCGCCGAACGGCACGAACGCGCGTCCTGCCCAGACGGCGCGCATGTCGCCCTTGCCCTTGACGACCGCCTTGAGCACCTCGGTGCGCGCGTCCTTCAGGTGCAGGTGGTTGATGCGGTCCCGCCAGCGGCGCCAGCCGGTGACGGGGTCGCCGCCGCCCAGGATCAGGTGGCCGGTGTCGAAGGTGAGGCCGACGTCCGTCGAGGCGAGGAGCCGGTCGATCTCGTCGGGGGTCTCGACGTAGGTGCAGGCGTGGTGGTGGAACGTGGGCTCGAGTCCTCGGGCGCGCACCGCCTCGGTGGCGCGCGTTATGTTGGCGGCGAACGGTCGCCATTCGGCGTCGGTCAGTGCGAATCGGGCGCCGCCGCCCGGGTTGGCGCGGCGCACGGCCGAGCCGCTGTCGGCGAGGGTGGGCAGCGGCATCCGCTTGGGACCGGCCGCCGCGGCTTCCACGAACACGTCGAGGATCTCGTCCAGGTGCCGGATGCGATCGTCGAAGGCGTCTTGGTCGGAGAACGGCAGGTCGATCCAGCCGCCGGCGAGTTCGAGGTCGAAGCGCGCGAGTCGCTCGCGCAGTTCGGCGTCGCGACCGAGGAAGCCGACCGGGCCCATGTCCACGCCGACGTAGCCGGTGTCGTGCAGGACCGAGCACAGCTCGTCGGGGCCGGAGAGTTCGACCCCCTCCTCCGGGGTCAACTCGAACACGCCGAAGCTCACGGGTGCTCCCGCCACGTCGATCATGGGCATCCTTCCTTGGGTTCCCTTGGAGGCCGTCTAGGGCCACTCGCCGGGCGAGTCTTGTCAGAACATACTATCATTTAGACGCGGGGTCAATGTGGTGGGAGGGCGGCCGTGGTGAGGATCGAGTTCGTGCCGGCGTCGTTCCTGACGCAGCTGGTGCTGCTCGTTGCCGCGTTCGTTCTCTCAGCCGTGATCGGCATCGAACGACAGCGCCAGCTGAAGAGCGCGGGCCTGCGCACGCACACGCTCGTCGGGCTGGGCTCGGCGCTGTTCACACTGGTTTCCTCGTACGGCTTCAGCACCATGCTCAGCCCGGACGTGCATCTGGACCCCTCCCGCATCGCAGCCCAGATCGTCTCCGGGATCGGATTTCTCGGCGCCGGCGTGATCTTCGTGCGCCAGAATGTCGTGAACGGGCTCACGACGGCGGCGTCCATCTGGGTCACGGCGGCGATCGGCATGGCGTGCGGTGCCGGCATGCCGCTGATCGCGGGTGCGACGACCGTGCTCTATCTCATTGCCGTCAGCTTCCTGACCCTCCTCGGGCGGCGCATCCCGACGATCGACAAGAATGAGGTCTTCGTCGTGCAGTACAAGGAGGGCAGGGGAATCCTTCGGCTGATCCTCGCGCGCTCGACGGCGCTCGGGTACGAGGCGTCGTTGACCGACACGAAGACGCTCGAACCGCCAGGAAAGGCGGCGCGGGTGGAGGCGCACCTCCGGTTCCGCGCCAAGCATCGCGGTCCACTCGAGGATCTCGTCGAGGGGCTCTCGGAGATCAAGGGCGTGGTCTCGGTGCAGGTCACCCGCGACGAGAACGACTGAAGCGTCGGGGTCGGGCGCGCCGCTGACGCGCTCACCGGCGTCGGATGATCCTTCCACATGGAAGGAAGGGCCATCCGGCGCACGTCGGTGCAGCAACGCCCGCCGCTTCCCCGGCTAGGGTTCTCCTCATGAACCCGGACACGGTGCGCGATCTCAGAGGCCTGCTGATGACCCTCGTGAAGCGCCTTGCTCTCACGTTCGTCGCCGTTCAGGCGACCGTCATAGCGGTGCTGGTCGCGGTGGACGCCGTCACTCGCCGGCTGCGCGTCAAACGGACGAGGTTCCCGCGCCCCGGCACCTTCAGCAGCACCGTCGCCAGGGCGGAAATGCGGCTCTACACTTTCGGCGAAGACCTCTATCGGGACATGCTGCGCGAGATCGGAACGGCAACGCGCAGTGTGCTGTTGGAGACGTACATCTGGAAGGGCGACGAGGTCGGCCGGCAATTCAGGGACGCGGTCAATGCCGCGGCCCAACGAGGCGTGGACGTCTACGTGATCTACGACGGCTTCGCCAACCTGGTCGTGCCGCCGTCGTTCTACGATTTCCACCCGTCCGTGCATGTTCTGCGGTTCCCCGTGTTCAGGGCCTCGATCCTGTTCACGAACGTGCGGGGCACCGGCTTCGATCACCGCAAGATGCTCGTCGTCGACGACCGGGTCGGCTTCGTCGGCGGCTACAACATCGGCTCGCTCTACGCGACGCAGTGGCGCGACACCCACCTCAGGATCGCCGGCCCCTCCGTCTGGGACCTGCGCCAGGCGTTCGCGAGCATGTGGAACAGCAACCGCAGGCGCCTGTGGAGCACCCGGGGCCGACCGGAGCTTGCGGAGGGGGCGGCCAACTTCTGGGAACCCCGAATCCGGGCGGTCAACAACATCCCGTCGAACCTCGTGTTCCCCACCCGCGGCGTCTACCTCGATGCCATCAATCGGGCCGGCAAGCGCATCCTCATCACCACGGCGTACTTGATTCCCGACCGGCAGATCCTCGATGCCCTGCTGGCCGCGTCGAGACGGGGCGTCGATGTGCGCGTGCTCGTCCCGGAGGCGTCGAATCACGTACTGGCCGACTGGCTGTCGAGAGGGTTCTACTCGGCACTCCTGCGAGCCGGGGTCACGATCCTCCTGTATCAGAACGCCATGATGCACGCGAAGACCGCCACCGTCGACGGGGAATGGTCCATCGTCGGCACGGCCAACCTCGACCGCCTCAGCCTGACCGGCAACTATGAGATCGGGCTGGAGATCTACAATCGCGACCTGGCCGGTGATCTCGAGAGGATCTTCGAGGTCGACAGCTCGAACAGCCGGGAGCTGACGCTCGGGGAGTGGGAGTCGCGCCACGTCGCAGCCCGGTTCAGCGAAGCGGTGCTCGCGCCGCTGCGGCCGCTCCTGTAACGCGCCCGGCTCATCAGCCGAGGAGCGGCCGCTGCGCCTGCCGCTGCTGCTCGTACTCCGTTCGCGCACGCCGCGTGCTCTGCAGCGTGGAGGTTTCGGCGACCGGCACGTCCCACCAGCCGCCCCCGTCGGGCGCGAAGAGCATCGGGTCACTGTTGACGTGGATGAGCGTCGCGGTGTCGGATGCCTTCGCCCGCCGGACCGCGTCGCCCAGCCGGTCGAGCGCATCCGCCCCCGGCTCGACCCGGACGACGTCGACGCCGAGGCTCGCCGCGTTCGCCGCGAGGTCCACGGGCAGCCGCTCGCCCGAGTCGAACGTGGTGTTGTGCGCGTCGTCCCGGTACCGGTACCTGGTGCCGTACCGCTGGGTGCCGACGGTGTCGCTGAGCGCCCCGATGGACGCATAGCCGTCGTTCTGGATCAGCACCACGATCACCTTGATCCCCTCGGCGACCGCGGTGACCAGTTCCGTGTGCATCATCAGGTAGGAGCCGTCGCCGACCATGATGATCACATCCCGGTCGGGCGCCGCCCGCCTGGCGCCGATGCCGCCCGCGATCTCGTACCCCATGCAGGAGTAGGCGTATTCGACGTGATAGCCGAGGTCGTCCGACACCCGCCACAGCTTGTGCAGGTCCCCGGGCAGCGAGCCGGCGGCGCAGACGACCGTGTCTCCCGGGTCGGATGCGGCGTTGACGGCCCCGATGATCTGCGACTGGGCGGGGAGGTCGTGTGCGCTCGGCGCGAAGGCCGCGTCGACCACGGCGTCCCATTCCGCCTTCTCCCTGGCGATCCGCTCGCCGTACTCCGGCGTTGCGTGGTACCCGGAGAGCGACTCGGCCAGCGCTTCGAGCGTCTCGCGGGCATCCGCCACGACGGGCACGGCGCTGCCGTGCTTGTACGCGTCGACGGATGCCACGTTGATGTTCACGAACTGCACCCGCGGGTTCTGGAAGGCGGACCGCGATGCGGTCGTGAAGTCGCTGTACCTGGTGCCGATGCCGATCACGAGGTCCGCCTCGGCCGCCAGCCGGTTCGCCGCCGTCGTTCCGGTCGAGCCGACGGCGCCGAGTGACAGCGAGTGGTCCCACGGCAGGGCCCCTGTTCCCGCCTGCGTCGTGCCGACCGGTATGCCGGTCTGCTCGACGAAGGAGCGCAACGAGCGCGCCGCATCGGAGTAGAGCACGCCGCCACCGGCGACGATCAGGGGCCGCTCGGCGCGGCCGATCACGGCGATCGCCCGTTCCAGCGCGGACCGGTCAGGCCGGGGCCTGCGGATGTGCCACTCCCGGTCGGCGAGGAACTCCTCCGGAACATCGAGCGCCTCCGCCTGCACGTCCTCGGGCAGTGCGATCGTGACCGCACCCGTCTCGGCGGGGTCTGTGAGAACCCGCATCGCCGACAGCGCCGCGGAGAACAGCTGCTCCGGTCGCTGCACCCTGTCGAAGAACCGCGACAGCGGGCGGAAGGCGTCGTTGACCGACGCGCTCGCGTCGTGCGGCAGCTCGAGCTGCTGCAGCACAGGGTCGCTCACCCTCGTGGCGAACGTGTCGCTCGGCAGCAGCAGTACCGGCAGCCGGTTGGTCGTCGCCAGCGCCGCCCCGGTGAGCATGTTCGTCGCGCCCGGCCCGACGGACGACGCGCACGCGAACGTGGCGCGGCGCCGTCGCATCCGGGCGAATCCGACGGCGCCGTGCACCATCGCTTGCTCGTTGCGGGCCTGGTGATACGGCATCGCGTGCGGGTCCTCGTCGGCGAGCTGCTTCAGTGCCTGGCCGATGCCTGCGATGTTGCCGTGGCCGAAGATGCCGAAGACGCCGGGAATGGTGCGTTCACGGATGTCGCCGTCGACCGTCCACTGGTGCGCCAGGAATTCGACGAGCGCCTGGGCCACCGTCATCCGTCGAGTTGTCATCGCTGTCTCCGTTCGGTGTGTTGGCTCACACTGTGCCTGCGCCGGCCGTGTAGGGAAGGCGCGGGTCGACGTCCTGGCCCCGCCACGCGCCCCTGACCCACCCGTGCGCCGGATCGTCGGTGATGTTCCACGCCCGCTCGCCCGGGCCGGCCATCACGTTGAGATAGTAGCGGTCGTAGCCGGGCGCCGCGGCGCCCGGCCCGTGGTAGCCGAAGGGGACGAGGGCGATGTCGCCGCTGTGCACCATGGCGTTCGTGGCGATCTCTCCCGCAGCCGACGAGTACGTGCTGAACATGCCGAACGGTCGCGCCTCGGGGGAGGCATCCGCGTCGCGCGTCACGGCGCACTCGAAGTAATAGATCTCCTCGAGGGCCGACTCGTGCCCAGGCACGAGTCGGTCGTGCTTGTGCGGCGGATACGATGACCAGTTCTCGGCCGGCGTGATCACCTCGCACACGATGAGCTTCGCCGCATCAAGCGCGTCGGGAGTGCCGAAGTTGTGCACCTGGCGGCTCGAGCGGCCGGCGCCGCGCAGTTCGACCGCAACCGACGAACGAGCGACGTACTGCGCGGGCTTCGCCTCGGATGCCGGCGCCTCGGCGACCGCCACGCGCCCCGTTCCGGAGATGACCGCCGACGCGCCTGCACCGAGATAGAGGACGTCGGTGGGCCCGTCGAAGACGCTCGCCCTGCCCGCCAGGCGCGTCGTGGTCGCCGTCGACGGCGCATCCGGCTCGGTCACTTCCAGCACGAACGATCCCGCGAGCGGAACGACCACGCGCTCGACGGCGCCGGCGTCCAGGCGGACCCGTCCGCCCTCTGCCAGCACCCCGACGCGCAGGCCGGTGTGCTGCCAGCCGGTGAGGGAGTCGTTCACCACGCTCTCCCAGTTGCCCTCGGCCAACTCACCGCGCGGGAAGAACCATTCGTTGCCCTGCATGACCTCTACCCGTCTCAGCTCTGCGGGAAGCCCAGGTTGAGGCCTCCGTGGCTCGGGTCGAGCCAGCGACTCGTGATGGCCTTCTCCCGGCTGAAGAAGTCGAAGCCGTGCGCGCCGTACGCCTTGCCGTCACCGAACAGCGAGTCCTTCCAACCTCCGAACGAGTAGTACGCGACCGGCACGGGAATCGGCACGTTGATGCCCACCATGCCGACCTCGATCTCGTTCTGGAAGCGCCGCGCGGCGCCGCCATCATTCGTGAAGATCGAGGTGCCGTTGCCGTAGGGGGAGGAGTTGATGAGCTGCACCGCCTCCTCGAAGGTGTCCACGCGCACGATCTCGAGAACCGGTCCGAAGATCTCGTCGATGTACGCCCGCGACGAGGTCGGCACCTTGTCGAGCAGCGTCGGGCCGAGCCAGAAGCCCTCCGCGGCGCCGTCCACCTGAACGTCCCGGCCGTCGACCACGACGGTGGCGCCGTCCTGCGCCGCGACGTCGATGTAGGAGGCGACCCGATCCCGGTGCGCCTCCGTGACAAGCGGTCCCATGTCGCACGACCTGCGCCCATCTCCCACTCTGAGAGAAGACATGCGCTCGGTGAT
>Ga0157369_10011002_pt1 | contig 10299 bp, 8 predicted proteins | sample C25metaG_FD_113461 | JGI IMG/M metagenome (GOLD analysis project Ga0157369, IMG submission 113461) | Corn rhizosphere microbial communities from Kellogg Biological Station, Michigan, USA - C2-5 metaG | ecosystem: Host-associated > Plants > Roots > Rhizosphere > Soil | place: USA: Michigan...
ATTGTTGGAGTCGAAAAACGATTTGACGTGAACCTGATAGATCACCGCGTCCTTGTACCAGAGCGGGTCTTTGATGAAGGCGGCTGCCTTGGGTTTCTTCGCCATGTGGAACTCCTGTTGAATACTAGAAAAACCGTGAGCCGATCACTTGACTCAGAAGCGCTGCATAACCTGTGGGGGCGAGCCTGCTCGCGAATGCGGACTGACATTCAGCAAAATGTCGTCTGCCAGATTGCTTTCGCGCGCAGGCTCGCTCCCACAGGTGCGCCATGTATTACGTGGCGCTGATCCGCCAAATCCCGAACGGCTGATACGCCGGGTCGATGCGCATGAACTGATATTTGCCGTGCCAGTCCCAGCGATGGCCATTCATCAAATCTTCGCCATGGGTAGTCGCGTCGTCCGGCAGGCCCATTTCCCACAGCGGCAGTTCGAAATTCGCTTCCTGCACGTTGTGCGGATCGAGGCTGACCGCGACGAGGATGAAGTTGCTGCCATCGGCGCTGCGCTTGCCGAAGTACAGAATGTTGTCGTTCCAGGCGTTGTAGATCTTCAGGCCCAGATGCGTGTGCAGCGCCGGGTTCTGCCGACGGATGCGGTTGAGCTGGGCGATTTCGGCAATGATGTTGCCGGGCGCGGTGAAGTCGCGGACACGGATTTCGTATTTCTCCGAATCCAGATATTCCTCTTTGCCCGGCACCGGTGCCGATTCGCACAGCTCGAAGCCGGAATACATGCCCCACAGACCCGAGCCCATGGTTGCCAATGCAGCACGGATGAGGAAACCGGGACGCCCCGATTCATGCAAAAACGCCGGGTTGATGTCCGGGGTATTGACGAAGAAATTCGGCCGGTAGCATTCGCGCCACGGTGACTGGTTCAGTTCGGTGAAATATTCCGCCAGCTCGGCCTTGGTATTGCGCCAGGTGAAATAGGTGTAGCTCTGCGAGTAACCGACCTTGCCCAGACGCGCCATCATCGCCGGCGTAGTGAAGGCCTCGGCGAGGAAGATCACTTCCGGATACAGCGTGCGCACATCGGCAATCAACCATTGCCAGAACGGCAGCGGCTTGGTGTGCGGGTTGTCGACGCGGAAGATTTTCACGCCTTCCTTGACCCAGCCGACGACGATGTCGCGCAACTCGACCCACAGGCTCGGGATCGCGTCCGGCGCGTAGAAGTCGACGTTGACGATGTCCTGGTATTTCTTCGGCGGGTTCTCGGCGTATTTGATCGTGCCGTCCGGGCGCCAGTTGAACCAGCCCGGATGCTCCTTGAGCCATGGGTGGTCCTGGGAACACTGGATGGCGAAGTCGAGAGCGATTTCCAGGCCATGGTCGGCGGCGGCAGCCACCAGGCGGCGGAAATCTTCACGGGTACCGAGCTGCGAGTGAATCGCCTCGTGACCACCCTCCTCGCTGCCGATCGCGTACGGGCTGCCGGGATCGTCCGGGCCGGCAGTCAGGGAATTGTTGCGGCCCTTGCGGTGGGCGCGGCCGATCGGGTGAATCGGCGTGAAGTACAACACGTCGAAACCCATGTCCTGAATCATTGGCAGACGCGAGTGCACGTCGTTAAAAGTACCGTGACGCTGGGGGTCGTCGGTGATAGAGCGCGGAAACAGCTCATACCAACTGGCGAACTCGGCGAGTTCGCGCTCGACGTCCATGGGGAATTCGGCGCTGATGCTCAGATAGGCACGGTGATCGGCCTGGGCCATCAGCTCTGCACTGCGCGAGTGCAGAAACAACGCGACCTGCTCGGTTTCGAGCAGCCCGGACAATTCGTGGTGCAGCGCCGCAAGCTGCTCGCTGAGCTGACCTTCGCTGCGTTCGGCGGCCTGCTGCACCATCGTCCGGCCTTCCTGCAATTCCAGCGAAACCGGCACAGCCGCGTTGTGCTTCTTTTCCAGTTCGTACTGGAAGCTGGCGAAATGGTCGATCCACGCTTCGATGCAATACAGATAGCGGCCCTGCTCTTCGGGGCGGAACTGGCCTTGCCAGGTGTTGTTGCCCTGATCGGACATGACCTCGGTCTGCCAGGTTTCCTGGCCCTCTTCGCGCCAGCGGATGCGTACGGCGAGCTTGTCATGGCCGTCGGCAAAGACTTTGCTGGTCACCACCACTTCGCGCCCGGCAATCGATTTGACGGCAAACTGGCCGCCATCCAGGGTCGGCATGGTGTTTTCGATGACGATACGCGGCAACAACAGTGCCTGCGACAACGGCATGTGCGGGTTGTAACTCAGCTCTGAAGGTCTTTCAGCAGTCATTGAGCATCTCTCCTTAACGCCCCAAGGACGCTCTTGTGCCAGAACAGTATTCGCGACAAAGCGCCTGCCCTGTCATGAACTCACTTAGGTTCCGAGCAACCGGCGCGGGGAAAAGTTCAGATGAAATTATCGAGACGCGCCATGGATCGAATCAGTCGTGACCGGGTCAACTCACTTAAGCACGTCCCACGCCATGTGCCATACGGAGGTACCTGATGAGCATCCCGATCCCGGCGGAAACGCCCGATCCGAACATCGACAAACCCACCCTGCCGGACACCGAGCCGTCGCCGGTCCCTGAGCAAGAGCCGCCCGGCACCACGCCACCACCGAAAGAAGAGCCGCCGAGTACGATGCCGCCAGTGATCGTCTGAAATTTCCATGTCTGTGTGCCATCCCTGTAGGAGCTGCCGAAGGCTGCGATCTTTTCGCCACGCTGCAATGCGGATCAAAAGATCGCAGCCTTCGGCAGCTCCTACACGGGACCGAGTGATTAGCTAGAGGTGGTCGTTCTTGTCGACATCCTTCTCGAACACTCTCACCACATAGGGCATCACGCTGAAAATCGCCAGCGCCAGAATGGTACTGAGCAATGCCGTCGCCTCCCTGCCCAGCCCCGCCGCCACGCCGATCGCCGCCGTCATCCATAAGCCCACCGCCGTGGTCAGGCCTTTGACATGGGCCTCGTCGCCCTGCTGATTTTTCAGAATGGTCCCGGCGCCGAGGAAGCCGATCCCGGCAATCACACCCTGCAGCACGCGACTCATGGCGTCGGATTCCGCACCCGAGGTCTGCGGCACCAATACAAACAACGCCGCGCCCAACGCGACCAGCATGTGCGTGCGAACACCTGCTGCCTTACCTTTATGTTCGCGCTCGAAACCAAGGATCCCACCGAGGATCGCCGCCATCACCAGACGTACGGTGATTCGGGTCATTTGCGAGGCATCACCGATATCAGCGAACTCGGCTTGCATCGTTGCCCACACTTCATCCCACCAGTCTTCCATCGTGCCTCCCTTGTTATTGGCTTGATAAGCGATGGACAACAGCGACCATTAATCGGTTGCGCAGAACGATCAGCGCGCTGCGCGTCCTAATGTGCAGACCTCACTGGAACAAGGACTGCCGCCATGCCCGTTCGAATCGATGAATCCAACCCCGAGCAGAAAGTGTGTTTTTTTACCGTCGAGCATGGTGAGGAAATTCGCATCTGCGACACCCTGGAAGTCATGACCGATAGCGCCAAAGCCATGTCGTTCGTGGAAATCGAAGGCAAACGCACCTACATCACCGAAGCAGAAGCCGATGCACTGACCGTGGCCGGGGCCAAAGACGGGCGCAAGCACTTGAAAGCCGATGACGGTGATTCGGTGGTTTGACTGATCTCGCTCAACACGCTGCGCAAACGTCTGCGATAGGCGTTTGCGCCGTGGCCGCTCTTATGCTTCAAGTTGGCGCAGACATTACGCCAAAGTTCATCTGATCTGCTTTTTATTGCCAGACCTGAGTCTGTTCTGCAAACAGATCGGCGCTCATAGTGCATCGGCCTGATGGAGGCTGATGAGCGAACGACCATGAGCGAACAAATCCCCGTCCGAACCGTAGAAGCATCGCCAACGATAAAAAGCGTACCCGCGCGCCCACTGAAAGCGACTGCCGGATCCACCGACAAGCAGATCCACACCCGCAGTTTCACCGGTCTGTTCCGCAACCTGCGCATGAGCGGCGCCGGCGCTTTGTTCGTGCTGTTCTTCGGCACCGTGTGGCTGAACTGGGGCGGTCGGCAGGCCGTACTGTGGGATCTGGCGGAAAGCAAATTCCATATCTTCGGGGCGACGTTCTGGCCGCAGGATTTCATTCTGCTCTCGGCGCTGCTGATCATTGCCGCGTTCGGACTCTTCGCCATCACCGTGTTTGCCGGTCGCGTCTGGTGCGGTTACACCTGCCCGCAGAGTTCGTGGACGTGGATCTTCATGTGGTGCGAGAAGATCACCGAAGGCGAGCGCAACCAGCGCATCAAACTACAAGCGGCGCCATGGAGCCTGAACAAAATGGCGCGGCGTGCCGCCAAGCACACGCTGTGGCTGGCAATCAGCGTGATCATCGGCCTGACCTTCGTCGGCTATTTCACCCCGATCCGGCCGCTGGCCGAAGAACTGCTGACCCTGCAGATCGGTGGGGTCAGTTTGTTCTGGGTGCTGTTCTTCGCTGCCGCCACCTACATCAACGCCGGTTGGCTGCGCGAAGCGGTGTGCATGCACATGTGCCCGTATGCGCGGTTCCAGAGCGTGATGTTCGACAAGGACACGCTGACCATCGCTTACGACGCCGCGCGCGGCGAAAACCGCGGCCCGCGCAAGCGTGATGTGCGCCCCGTGGAAGCGGGCCTGGGCGATTGCATCGACTGCCAGCTGTGCGTGCAGGTCTGCCCGACCGGCATCGACATCCGCGATGGCTTGCAAATGGAATGCATCGGCTGCGCAGCGTGCATCGATGCCTGCGATTCGATCATGGACAAAATGCATTACCCACGCGGCCTGATCCGCTACAGTTCCGAGCGCGAATTGCAGGGCGGCAAGACCCATCTGCTGCGCCCGCGCCTGATTGGCTACACGGCGGTGCTGCCGGTGATGATCGGCGCGTTGGCGCTGGCGTTGATCGAACGGCCGATGGTGTCGCTGGACGTGACCAAGGATCGCGGGCTGTTTCGTGAGAACGCTCAGGGGCAGATCGAGAATATTTATTCGCTGAAAGTGATCAACAAGACTCAGCAACGGCAGGATTACCGGTTGAGTCTGGTTGATGGCGACGGGTTTGAATTGCAGGGCAAAACGGCATTGAGCCTGGCGCCGGGAGAGATTGTCGATGTGTCAGTGTCGGTGGCGATGACCACCGAGCGGCCGGCGAGCAGTTCGCAGACGTTGAGTTTCAGGATTGAAGACAGTGACCAGCCGCAGATATACAGCGTGGCGAAGAGCCGGTTTGTGGCGCCGATGAATCGCTGATTGCCGTTAGACTGCGGTGCTTTCAATCGCGAGCAGGCTCGCTCCCACAGGAAATAGAGGTCGTTGTGGGAGCGAGCCTGCTCGCGAATGGAGGCGACGCGATTCCTTATAGACCCCATTCGGATCCACCATGAAACGCTACGAAAAATTCGCCGACGACATCGCTGAACTGATCCGCTCCGGGGTCCTCGGCCCTGGCCAGCGGGTGCCGTCGGTGCGCTACGCCAGCCAGACTTATGGGGTCAGTCCGTCGACGGTGTTCCAGGCCTATTACCTGCTCGAACGTCGTGGCCTGATCCGCGCGCGGCCGCGCTCCGGCTACTTCGTCAACGCCCACACGCCGAGCGCATTCTCCGAGCCGGTCATCAGCAGCCAGGTCAACGAATCCACCGAAGTCGACGTCAGCGAACTGGTGTTCTCGGTGCTCGATTCGATCAAAGACCCGAACACCGTGCCGTTCGGATCCGCCTTCCCCAGCCCGACACTGTTCCCCCTGCAACGCCTGTCGCGTTCCTTGGCCAGCGCCGCGCGGGAGATGGATCCGCGCATGGTCGTCACCGATATGTCGCCGGGCAACCCGCAACTGCGTCGGCAGATTGCCCTGCGCTACATGGTCGGCGGGCTGATGCTGCCGATGGAAGAATTGCTCATCACCAACGGCGCTCTCGAAGCGCTGAACCTGTGCCTGCAAGCGGTGACCGAGCCAGGCGATCTGGTGGCCATCGAGGCCCCGGCGTTTTATGCCTGCCTGCAAGTGCTGGAGCGCCTGAAACTGTAAGCCGTGGAAATCCCCGTGCATCCACGCGATGGCATCGACCTCGGCGTGCTCGCGCAAACCCTGGACCGTCATCCGATCAAGGCCTGTTGGTGCATGACCAGTTTCCAGAACCCGATGGGCGCAACCGTGCCCGAGGCGAAGAAACAGGAATTGGTCGAACTGCTGCGTCAGCATCAGGTGCCGCTGATCGAGGACGACGTCTACGCCGAACTCTATTACGGCCAACAGGCGCCAAAACCGGCCAAGGCTTTTGATACTGAAGGCTTGGTCATGCATTGCGGCTCGTTCGCCAAAAGCCTCGCCCCCGGTTATCGCATTGGCTGGGTGGCAGCCGGGCGTTTCGCGCAGAAAATCGAACGGCTCAAGCTGATGACCTCGCTGTGCGCTTCGATGCCGGCGCAAGCGGCTATCGCCGATTATCTGCAACACGGCGGCTACGATCGGCATCTGCGCAAACTGCGTTATGCCCTGGAAGAACAGCAGAGCGCGATGCTCGCGGCGATTGCCCGCTACTTTCCGGCGCAGACCCGCGTCAGCCAACCGGCGGGCGGTTATTTTCTGTGGCTGGAATTGCCAGAGCAGATGGATTCACTGAAGTTGTTTCATATGGCGTTGGCGCAAGGCATCAGCATCGCGCCGGGGCCGATTTTCTCGCCGACCCAGCGTTTCAGAAACTGCATTCGCTTGAATTACGGCAGCCCATGGACCGAAGAATCGGAGAAGGCCATGGAGACGTTGGGGCGGATTGTGCGGTCGTTCTGATGGATCGACGTTGTCTGGGCTGGCGCCTTCGCGAGCAGGCTCGCTCCCACATTGGTTCCGCATTCACAAACCAACTGTGGGAGCGGGCCTGCTCGCGAAGAGGCCGGCTTTAACACTGCAAATCCACCGGTTTAACGCCCACCCCCCAAATCAACAAACGTCCCCGTCGCATACGAAGCCTTGTCCGAAAGCAACCAGACAATCGCCTCTGCCACTTCATCCGGCCGCCCGCCCCGGGCCATGGGAATCGCCGATTCGAGCTTGCTGACCCGATCCGGGTCGCCGCTCAGGGCATGGAAGTCGGTATAAATATAGCCCGGACGCACGGCATTCACGCGAATGCCCTCGCCTGCCACCTCTTTCGACAGGCCGATGGTGAACGTATCGAGCGCCCCTTTGGACGCTGCGTAATCAACGTACTCGTTCGGCGAACCGAGGCGAGCCGCGACCGAGGACACGTTGACGATGCTGCCGCCCTGCCCGCCATGTTTAGGCGACATGCGCAGGATTGCGTGTTTGGCGCAGAGGATCGGCGCCAGTACGTTGGTCTTCATGATTTTGAGAATGCGGAATTCGGACATTTCATCGGCTCGCGATTTCTGCCCGACGGTGCCGGCATTGTTGACCAGCGCGGTAACCCGGCCCAGTTCATTGTCGACGCGCTGAAACATCGCGATCACTTCGTCTTCGATACTGACATCGGCGCGCACCGCGATAGCCTGGGCGCCCAACGCTCTGACTTGCTCAAGCACGCTGTGTGCGGCCTGTTCATCCGACTGATAGTAGATGCAGATCCGGTAGCCCTGTCCGGCTGCCAACAATGCCGTAGCCGCGCCGATTCCGCGCCCGCCACCGGTGATGACAATGACTTTATCCATGCTGGCCTTCCCCCACGTGCACACGTAACAGTCGGGGCCAAGAATAACTGCCATTCATGGCTTTTGCATGAGTTCTATGGTGTTGCCGCAATCCCCTGTGGGAGCGAGCCTGCTCGCGAAGAACGATGACTCGGCCTCTCAGACCACCGCCAGCCGTTGCCCACGCACGATGTCCTGCATGAAGCGATCCGCCGGCATCGGGTGGCCGAGCAGATAGCCCTGCAACGAATCACAGCCCAGTTTGGTGAGGAAATCCTGCTGCGCGCCGGTCTCGACACCTTCGGCGACAATCCGCAGATCCAGCGCCTGCCCCAGCGCCACAATCGCCGAGACGATCGCGGCGTCATCGCTGTCATGTTCCAGATCACGGACGAAACCGCGATCGATCTTCAGCTCATTGGCCGGCAGGCGCTTGAGGTACATCAGGCTGGAATAGCCGGTGCCGAAGTCGTCGATCGATAGGTCGACGCCCATGTCCGACAACTCCTGGAGCACAGTCATGCTCGCGTCAGCGTCGCTCATCGCCGTGGTTTCGGTGATTTCGAGCGTCAGGCTGTTGGCCGGCAAATGATGAGTCGCCAAAGCCTTGGCCACGCTTTGTACCAGCCCGGCGTGGCAGAACTGCAAGGCCGAAAGGTTTACGGCAATGCGCCAGTCGGTGTAACCGAGCACGTACCACTCGCGCATCTGCCGGCAGGCTTCGTTGAGCACCCATTCGCCCATCGGAATGATCAGCCCGGTTTTCTCCGCCAGATCGATGAACTTGTCCGGCATCAACATGCCGTGCAGCGGATGCTTCCAACGCAGCAGCGCTTCGGCACCGACCGGACGGCCATTGGCGGCGTCGAATTTAGGCTGGTAATGCAGGCAGAACTGGTTGTGCTCGATGGCCGCGCGCAGGTCCTGCAACAGTTGCAGTTGTTTGCGCGCGTTGGTGTTCATCGATGCGTCGAAGAAGCTGTAGCCGTTCTTGCCGCCGCCCTTGGCGTGGTACATCGCAGCATCGGCGTTCATCAGCAGTTCCTGGGCGTTGTCGCCGTTGCCCGGGTACAGGGCAATGCCGACGCTGGCGGAAATCTGCAGATCATGTTCGGCGACGCGAAACGTGCGGCCGATCAAGCTGACCTGACGCGCGGCCAGGCTCAAAGCGTCATTGGGCTCGCTCAAACGCACCAGCAGAACGAATTCATCGCCGCCGATTCGTGCGAGTGTGTCCTGGCTGCGCAAGTCTTCGCGCAGACGAATACCGACCTCGCGCAACAATTGGTCGCCCATGTGATGGCCGAACGCATCGTTGACCGGTTTGAAACCGTCGAGGTCGATGAACATCAAGGCAAAGCAACCGCCCTGCTCCTCAACTTTCTTGATCGCCTGATTGATGCGGTCATCGAGCAACATGCGATTGGGCAGACTGGTCAGCGGATCGTGCAAGGCCAGTTGGGTGAGTTCGCGATTGGCCACAGTCAGCGAGTGCGCCAGATCGGCGGTGCGCGCTTCGAGGCGGGCGTCGAGAATCGAGGTCAACAACGCGATCGACAGCACCGCCAGCGTGGTCACTACTACCAGACTATCGAGGCCGTTGCCCTTCAAGCCATTGAGCGTCGCGCCGCAGAAACTGCCGTCAGGAAACTGCGCGGCGGCCATGCCGGTGTAGTGCATGCCGACAATCGCCATGCCCATGATCACCGCCGCGCCGGCGCGAATCAGCCGCACATAGGGCGATTGCTGGCGTAAACGAAACGCGATCCACAATGCCGCCGCCGAGGCGCCGACGGCAATCAGCAAGGAGGCACTGAACAGCGTTGGGTCGTAATCGATACCCGGGGTCATGCGCAGAGCGGCCATGCCGGTGTAATGCATGGCGCTGATGCCCGCCCCCATTATCAGCGCGCCAAAGGCCAGTTGCGCCAGTGGCAGCTTTGGTTGGCTGACCAGCCACAAGGCAAAACCGCAGGAAAGCACCGCGATCAGCAATGACAACGCAGTGAGGGCGAAGTCATAGCCCAGATCGATCGGCAATTTGAAGGCGAGCATGCCGATGAAGTGCATTGACCAGACGCCAACACCCATCGCCAACCCCCCGCCCGCCGTCCAGAAATGCACGGCCCGGCCTTTTGCCGTGGCGATGCGCCCGGTGAGGTCGAGCGCCGTGTAGGAAGCGAGGATCGCCACGCACAACGATATGAAAACCAGGGTGAAGGAGTAGCTGCCGATGAGCATGGAGGTTCTCGTGACAAGCCGAAACCGTACTGCTTCCATTCTCGGTCGGGCAAATGCGGCGATTGTACTGATTGCGCGGAAGAACGCACTGACAAAGTAACCAAATTGCCATCAAGCCGATGAAACGCTCGTTCGATCGTCCTACAACGCTCTGCGGTGGGCTTTAAGCACACCTTGTAGAAGCGATCTCACGCCAGACACAAATCCCTGTGGGAGCGGGCTTGCTCGCGAAGGCGTCGGCACATCCAGCATCTCGCACGACTGACCCACCGCGTTCGCGAGCAGGCTCGCTCCCACAATTTCCAGCGCCCAACCACCCTTCATCATTCGAACGCGAATCCCTGTGGGAGCGAGCTTGCTCGCGAAGGCGTCGGCACAGCC
>Ga0157369_10011003_pt1 | contig 10298 bp, 8 predicted proteins | sample C25metaG_FD_113461 | JGI IMG/M metagenome (GOLD analysis project Ga0157369, IMG submission 113461) | Corn rhizosphere microbial communities from Kellogg Biological Station, Michigan, USA - C2-5 metaG | ecosystem: Host-associated > Plants > Roots > Rhizosphere > Soil | place: USA: Michigan...
CGCTCGCCAGCTGTGACCACGGTGACCGAGTGGGCCCACCCGAGCAGGGTGGCCGCGAAGCCCGTCAGGTTCTCGCTCCACCCCAGCGCGACGACATCCTGATCCCGCGCCTCGTACCCGTCGCAGGCGGGGCAATGGAAGACGGCGGCGCCGTAGTGCTCCTCGAGGCCGGGGACGTCGGGCTTCGCGTCGATCACCCCGCACGCGAGCACGAGCTTGTGTGCCACCAGCTGCCCGCCGTCCCGCAGCAGCACGCGGAAGGCGCCGTCCGGATGCCGGTGCGCCGACTCGACGACGTCCGAGAGGATCGTGGCGCTCGGGTAGGCGAGGAGCTCCTCGCGGCCGCGCGCCAGCAGCTCGCGGGGGGTCTGCGGATCCCGGCCCAGGTAGCCGTGCGAGTGCTCCACCCGGTCCGCTCGGTGCTCGCCGGAGTCCACCACGAGCACGCGTCGGCGGAAGCGGGCGAGCCAGGACGCCGCGGCCAGCCCGGACGGCCCGCCGCCGACGACGACCGCGTCGAGCTCGCGCTCGATCGGCAGGGCATTCACGGGATGGGCAGCAAGTAGGGCGCATCCTGACTGCGGTCGGGGACCGTCGTCGGCAGCTGCTGATGGAACGCGCCCGTCGGCAGCACCCCGCAGCCGCCGTAGAGCGCCATCACCCGCAGCTGCGCGAGCACGTCCTCACCGCAGTGCCTGCTGGGCAACTGCCGCCAGAACTCGAACCCACCCGCAGCACGCAGCTTGGCGACGTCGTACAGCACGCAGCCGCCGATCCACGCGACCTTGTACAGCAGCGGTGACGAGGGCTTGAGCCCCAGTCGCTGTTGCAGGTGCCACGCGTTCGCCGCGCTGTGCAGGTGGTGTCTGGCCCACCGCTCGTCACCCGGGACCACTCGCTCGGGCTCAACGGGGCCGTCCCACGGCTCGATCACCTGCTGGTGCGGCCGGACGTCGTCGAGGTGGCTGAGACCTACGAGCGGCATGCCGACGAACCCGCACTGCTGCTCGAGCATCACGTCGAGCAGCCGTTCGAGCAGGTCGGGCTCGCAGAGCACGTCGTCGTCCAGGAACAGGGCGTAGCGCGCCGACGCCTGGTCGAGCAGGAACTGCCGCTGCTCCGCGAGGCCACGGCGGGGCAGATGTCGGTGGGTCTCGACGTGGCGCCCCCGCGCGGCGAGCAAGCGCAGAGGGGTCCGGACGGCGGGGACGTCGATCGCGCCGTCCGGCAGGTCGGGCCGCTCGGACTGGTCGCTGACGATGACCCGGAACACGGGCAGCGTCTGGGCGGCGAGGCTCGTCAGTGTGACCGCGAGCGCTTCGGGGCGGTCACAGGTGGGGATCAGGACGTCGACCAGCGGCGTCTCCGCACGCGCCACCGCTCAGGCCGTTTCCGCCGTCTGGTCCACACGAGGGACGCTAAGGGCGTGCGAGCGGATGCGCTCGACGATCGCCCTCGTCGAGCGGTCCTGAGCAGTGGCGAGGATGCGCACCTCGCCGCCGTAGGCCTCGACCAGCGGGACCTCGGGCACGGCCTCGCGCGGGACGTCGCCGCCCTTGACGTACACGTCCGGATGCAGCAGCTCGACGAGGCGGCCCGCGGTCGGTTCGTCGAACGCGACCAGGTGGTCGACGCAGCTCAGCGCCGCGAGCACCTGGGCGCGGTCCTCGAGGGAGGTCAGCGGCCGGCCCGGGCCCTTCAGCTCGCGGACCCCGGCGTCCGTGTTCAGGCCGACGACGAGCACGTCACCGAGAGCTTTGGCGCGGTTCAGCAGGTCGACGTGCCCGCGGTGGAGCAGGTCGAAGCAGCCGTTGGTGAAGACGATCCGCCGGCCCTGCCGGCGATGGAATGCGACCCTCTCGGCCAGCGCCTCGGCCGTCATGATCGGAGTGGTGGTGGCTGACAGGTGCTCGCGGAGGTCGTCCGCCGAGCACGTTGCGGTCCCGTCGCGGCTCGTGACGACCGCGGCCGCGGCCTGGGCGAGCTCGGCAGCCTCGGTGGTGGAGGCGCCCGCCGCGAGCGCCAGGGTCAAGCCTGCGGTGTAGGAGTCGCCGGCACCACAAGCTCGGCTGTGCGGGGCCGGCCGCGTCCACGTGCGGTACGGGGGGCGGTCCTGCTCGCAGACGACGCTCCCGTCGCGGTCCAGCGTGACGGCGACGATGTCGGCGCCGGTCGCCTCGTGCAGCAGTGCGCAGGCCTCCCGGACGGCGTCAGCGCGGGCCGGGCCGTCGACGCCTCTGATCCCTTCGGGGAGCAGCGGCGCGACCTCGCCGAAGCTCGGCGTGACCGCGGTCGGGTGGAGCGCGGCGAAGGCCGCCGGGTCGTGCGCGTCGACGGTGAGCACGCGGCGGCCGCGACGGCGGGTCGGCACCAGTGCCCGGACGACGGGCTCGCCGACGGTCCCGTAGCCATAGTCGGACACGACCACTGCATCCGCGTGCCGCTCGAGCCGACGAGCGTGCCGGCCGAGCTCGGCGAGCACCGCCTTAGGTGGCGCCGTCCGGTCGCCTTCGTCGAACCGGGCGATGAGTTGGTCCTCGGCGACGAGCCGCCGCTTGACGACGGTGCGGCGGCCGGGCTCGGTGACGACGGAGGAGTCGTCGACGCCGGCGTCGCGCAGGGCCGCCCTCAACCTGCTTCCCGCTTCGTCGTCGCCGACGACGCCGACGACCTTCACGTGCGCGCCGAGGGCGGCGAGGTTCGCGGCGAGGTTGCCGGCGCCTCCGGGAACGGCTTCTGTGTTGTTGACGGTGACGGCCGGCACCGGAGCCTCGCGGGCGACGCGCGCAGCGCCGCCGTGCAGGTACTCGTCGAGCAGAAGGTCCCCCACGACCACAACAGTCAGCCCGCGGGCGGCGTCGAGTACGGCGACCAGGCCCTCGAAGGAGTGTTGACGGTGCGTGTCGACTGCTACCGAGAGTCCTTGCACCCTGCGGCTTTTCCCAGTTCGGATCTCAGTCATGCCTGTCTGCCCGGATCTTCTGGCCGAGGACCGAGACTCAGTTCAAGGCCTGGGCCTCGCTGATGCGGACCCTGCCCGTGGACGTGATCTCGAACGGGATGAACCCTGCCTCGCCGCCGCCGGTCCAGTCGACGCGCCAGACGGAGGTCGCGCTGACTGGATAGCTGCCTCCCGGCAGTCCGGTGCTGGGCTTGCTGTACATGTGGCCGCAGGTGGGGGAGGGGGCGGCACCGAAGGAGTCCTGGTAGGGGGTGCCCGCACCCGTGCAGGTGATCGTCGTGCCGTCGCCGAGGCTCCACGTGACGTGGTCGACCTTCGCCGTCAGCGTGACGGTGACGTTCCCCTCAGTGGCGGAGTCACTGATCGGGCCGAGCGTTCTCGCACCGGGGTTGTCGACCCAGAGGTAGGTCGGGAGACCAAGAAGCCCAGTCTTGCCTTCCTCCGGCGTGATACCGATCCGAATCTTCTGGAGTTGTAGCTCGGCCAGGATGTCGAGCGCAAGTTTCCCTGGGTCGATCGACGGCGCTTCGTTGAGCAAGATATCTATGTCGACGCCGCCGGCCGCGGGGTCCCTGTCGAGACGATGGCAGAGATACCAGCGGCTCGTCGTTCCCGAAGGGGCGGGCTGGCTGGGGGCGGGGTCCAGGCGCAAGTAACACTGTCGATCGTTGGACCACGAACCCCACTGGCTGGTGCAAGGCAGCTTCTTGCCCGTCGCGGAACTAACGCAGGGCTGCGTCTTTCCCCCGCCGCCTCCTTTGCTGCCGGGTTCCGCCCGAGGTGGTCCGCCGTTGCGGTGCTGCTCGTCCCGACACCGAAAGTCTCTCTGATTGCACTTCGGGGTCGTGGCGTCGTGTGGCTCGGTTGGGCCCTTGTCGATGCTGCTCTTCTGCTGAGAGGTTGCCGCCACCGCGTGCGGAGTCGGTAGGAGCACGCTGGTCGCCACCAACACAGTGGCGGCCATTGTCGTCAGCAGGGCGATCAGCTTCTTCAACATGACCTCACGGGGGCGTTTGTCTCGTCCGCAACGAGCCAGTCTCCATGGTCGTGAACTAGGTTGACGGTGGCTTTGGAGAGCTGGTAGTCCTTTTCGCCCGGGAAGTACGGCTTGCCTTGAGCGTCAACGTACGTGCTATGGCTGAAGTCGACGCAGGCGTTCATGAAGACCTGAGCCGAGCGTTGCCCGGATGCCGGCGACACCGATTTCACAGTCATCTTCTGGACTGTGGCCGACCCCTTCTGGTGGACCTTGTCTTTGCGCAGCGCATCTAACTGCGACAGCAGGAAGGTCAGGGCGCCGTTGGTCGCCACTTGGCTCAACTGCGTCCGCGTTGCCTTCTCCGGGTTGCCGTACGCACGATCGACGGCCTGGACGTAGGCAACGTATGCCGCCTTCGCAGCGGTGGCCGGGTCCGTTGAGGCGCTTGGGCTCGGTGAAGCGCTGGAGGGTGTGACGGCCGGCACGGTTGCCGTTGTCGAACTCGAGGTCTGCGTTCCCTGCGTGGCCGGCGGGCCGCTGCAGGCGCCGATGCCTAGTGCCACGAGCACGAGAACGGCTCGGCGGGAGAGTGATGCTCGCGTCAAAGCGCCCCTCCCGCCCGGTTGCGCGGCGCAGATGGTACCTGCGCGGCGACGCCGTCCTCGTGTCTCTCTGGGGTACGACAGGTCGGATGCGGGCCGATCTGTGACAGGCCGCCGTCGCGTCATGTCCTCGCCCTCCCCCGTTCGCCCCACGCGAGACGCCGATCATAGGGGGTACGCCCCGGGCGACCACACCTACGTCACGCTTGGCTTGCGCCCCCTCGCGGGAAGGAGAGGGTACGACCAGCCACCCTGCTTGGAGGACCACGACGTGAGCGCCCCGACCACCCCCTCCATCGCCGAGGAGGCCCTGCCGCCCGAGGTCATCGCCGACCCGGCCGCTCTGCGACTGGGCGCGCTCGGGCCGGTCGGCGAGAAGGTCGAGGAGGTCGAGCGCATCGCCGTGCTCCGCGCCAACGGCATCGGCGACTTCGTGGTCGCCGTCCCGGCCCTCGAGGCGCTGCGCGCCGCCTACCCCGGCGCCCGGATCACCTTCCTCGGCCTGCCGTGGCACGTCGAGCTGCTCGACGGGCGGCCGGGCCCGTGGGACGAGGTGGACGTCGTCCCGCCGTACCCGAGCATCGTCGCGGGCGCGTCCGTCGACGAGGCCCGCATCGAGGAGTTCTTCAGGCGCCACCAGGCGGCGCAGTACGACCTCGCGATCCAGCTCCACGGCGGCGGGGGCAACTCCAACCCGTTCGTCGAGCGGCTCGGCGCCCGCGTCACCGTGGGCGCCCGCGACACGCACCTGGGGGCTCCGGCCCTCGACCGCTGGGTAACCTATGCCTATTACCAGCACGAGGTGCTCCGCTTCCTCGAGGTGGTGGGGCTCGTCGGCGCTCCGCCGGTCACCCTGGAACCGCGGCTGGCCCTCACGGCGGCCGACGTCCGGCACGCGGACGCCGCCCTGCCCGCCAGCGCCCAGCCTCTGGTCGCCCTGCACCCGGGCGCCTCGGACCCGCGCCGCCGCTGGCCCCCCGCCTCGTTCGCGGCGGTCGCGACCGCGCTCGCCGACCAGGGCTGCCGGGTCGCCGTCGTGGGCCATGGCGCGGACGACGCCAGAGCCGCTGCCGAGATCGCCGCGACCTCTCCGGCGCTGGATCTCGTCGGCTCCCTCGACATGAAGGCGCTGGTCGGCGTGCTGGCGCGGGCCCGGCTCGTCATCGCCAACGACTCCGGCCCTCGGCACGTCGCCGCCGCCCTCGGAACGCCCACTGTCGGCGTGTACTGGGTGGGCAACGTCATCAACGCGGGACCACTACTTCGGGCGCGGCACCGGATCGGGGTGACCTTCCGGCAGACGTGCCCCGTGTGCGGCGTGAACCAGGCGAGCATCGGCACCGAGCGCTGCCCGCACGAGGACTCGTTCGTCGCCGATGTCACCGTCGAGGAGGTCCTGAGGCACGCGCGGGACCTGCTCGACGGCCGGTGAGCTCAGCCGTCAGAGCACGAGTTCGGGCTTGATCCGGGACACGCTCCAGATCCGGAACCGTCGCGCCGCGAGGCTGCTGAACAGCAGCGACCCGGCGAGCCAGGCGAGGAGCACGGCGACGTCCCCGGCGACAGCCGACAGGTCCCCGCCGTAGAGCAGGTGGCGCAGGCCGTCGACGGAGTAGCTCATGGGCAGCACCTGGTGGAGCCCGTAGAGGGACGTCGGGATCGTCTGCCACGGGAACGTGCCGCCCGCGCTGACGAGCTGCACGAGCATGAGCAGCAACGCGATGAACTGCCCGGCCGTGCCGAACCAGGCGTTGAGTGCCTGCACGATCGCGACGAAGGTCACCGACACGAGCACCAGGAACAGCGGCGTGAGCACGAGGTGCGACGGCACGATCCGCAGCCCGAACGCGAGCAGGGCGACCAGGAACAGCACCTGCACGGCGCCCAGCACCGACGGCGCGATCCAGCCGCCGAGCGCGACGCGCAGCGGTGTCTGGTTCGCGGCCATGGCGCGGCCGGACAGCGGCCGCACGAGAAGGAACAGCACGTAGCCGCCGATCCATGCGGCGAGGGAGACGAAGAACGGCGCGAGCCCCGCTCCGTAACTCCCCGCGGTGGTCTGCGCGACATTCCGGATCTCCACCGGCTCGGCGATGGTGCGTGCGGTGGCCGTGCGCGTGGCGGCGTCCGGGTTCGGCACCTGCGCCAGTCCCTGCGCCAACCCCTGGTGCAGCTGCGACGCCCCGCTCACGAGCTTGCCCAGCCCCTTGTCGAGGGTGCGGGCGCCGGCGGCGAGCTGGTCGGTGCCGCTCACGGCGCTGGCCTCGCCCGCGCGCAGCTGTGAGGCGCCTGTCGCGAGCCGGCTCGTCCCTGCGGCGAGCTGCCGCGCGCCGGCGTCCACAGCTCGCGCCCCCGACGCCGCGCTCGCGATGCCGGAGGTCAGTCGCGGCGCGGCCGCCGCGAGGCGAGCCGCTCCGGCGGCCACCTGGGACGCGCCGGTGGAGAGCCGGTCGAGCTGCCCCGCGGTCGATTGCACCTGCCGGTTCGCTGCCGTGACGGGTGCGCGGAGCCGGTCGGTCAGGGCCAGGATCCGGGCGCGTTCGGCCGCCGGCACGCCCTGAGCACGCAGTTCGGCGTCCAGCTGGGCCCGGTACGTGCCGAGGGAGCCGACGAGGCGTCCGCTGGCGGTCGCGACCCGGTTGCCCACTCTCGCGATCCGCGCGTTGCCCGCGGCGACCTGGCGGGCGCCGCTCGACAGCTTCGCCGTCTGCGCGGGGAGCTGTGCGGTGGCGCGGCGCAACTGACCCAGACCGCCGGACAGCTGGTCCGCTCCCGCGGCCAGCTGCCGAGCCCCGGACGACGCCTGGCGCGCCCCCGACTCCAGCCGGGTGGCCCCGTCGAGCAGGCGTCGCTGGCCGGCGGCGAGCTCATCGGCCCCGCTCGAGAGCTTGTCGGCGCCGCTCTTCGCCTGCTGCGCGCCGCTCACCAGCTGCGCCGCTCCGTTGACGGCCTGGCTCAGCTGGTCGTGGATGCGGGCGAACCCCTCCAGGAAGTTGGTCGCCGCCTGCTCGCCGACCTGCCGTGCGAGCGAGTCGCGCACCTGGTCGGTGACCCTGTCCGCGATGGTTCGGGCGATGTAGTTGTTGGCGTCGTTCGTCGTGAGGATCAGTGCGCCCTGACGCGGCGCGAACCTGCCGGACGAGGCCAGCGCCGAGGAGAAGTCGGCGGGCAAGGTCACGGCGAAGTCGTACCGGCCGGTGCGGACGCCGTCCTCGGCCTCGGCGGCGCTCGTACGGTGCCACTCGAACGAGCCGGACGACACCAGGTCCCGGGCGACCTGCCGGCCCGCCTGCAGCGGCTGCCCCTGGGCGGTGGTAGCGCCCGAGTCCTCGACGACGATCGCGGCGGGGACGTGCGAGAGGTTCGCGTAGGGGTCGTGGTTCGCGTAGAGGTAGAGGCCGCCGTAGAGCAAGGGGATGACCGCGAGGGCCAGGGCGGCGAACTTCGGCAGCCGCCCCGCGGTGATGCGGCGCAACTCGCCCACGGCCAGGCGCAGGGCGCTCATGGCAGGGTCTCCTCGAGGGGGCGGCGGGAGGGGGTTCGGGCGGAGCCCAGCGCCACCGGCGAGGGCCCGGACCAGGGGTGCGCCCAGGGCGCGGACGTCAGCTGGAGCGCGCTGGCGTCCGTGCACGTGACGAGGACGGCGAAGCCGGCGGCGGCGAGCTCCCCGGCCGTCCCCCACCAGTCGGCGGGGTCGCCGCCGAACCGGTCGGGGACCGTCGTGACGACGGCCAGCACGCCCGGGCGCCGTGCCGCGATCCCCGCGAGCACGCGCAGGCGCGGCCCCGGCGGCACCGCCTCGAGCGGGGCTCCCGCGAGGTGGCCGAGGCCGCGCAGGTCCAGGTAGTCCCGGACGGCGCCGTGCCGCGTCGGCCGGCCGGCCATGGCGAGCTCCTCGGCGACGACCGTGCCGAGAGGGAGCACCACGTCCGGCTCGCTGACGCCTGGCACGTCGACCAGCGCCACGGCGCGCCGCAGTGCATGGCCGCTGCGCGAGCCGTCGAGCTCGACGAAGCCGGCGTCCACCTTCAGCCGGCCGCCCAGGGCGAGCGCGAGGGCGGTGTGGCCGTGCCCCGGCTCGCCGGCCACGAGCAGGCGCTCGCCGGTCCGGACGGCGAGGCTGGTCGGCTCGAGCAGCGGCACAGGACGGGCGTCCACCCGGACACCGACAGCGCGCAGCAGGTGTCCCGAGCCGGACGCGCCCGATGTCCGGTCGTTCACGCGAGCTCCGCCGCGGGATGGGGGTTGCCGGCGAGGGCGGCGTCGACGTGGCGAACCGCGAGGTCCGGTGCGGCTCCGGCCACGGCGAGAGCGGTCAGCGCGCCGGCTCGCGCCGCAGCAGAAGCGGGCAGGGCGCCCTCGAGCACGGCGTCGAAGACCGCGATGGGCACGCCCCCCACCAGGCGGACCACCACGGGGACCGGCAGAGCCTCGGCGAGGTCGCCTCGCTTGCGCCCGGCCTCGACGAGGCCCGTCCGAAGCTCGCGCAGCTGACCGGTGTGACTGCGCACCCGCGCCCGGTGCTCCGGGCGCGTGGCCAGTGAGCCCAGGAGGCGGTAGCGCTCGATGGCCCGCCAGAGCGAGACCTCGAGCCGGGCCAGCGTGGTCAGCGGGTGCTCACCGGGATGGGTCTCGGCGCACACCCGGCCGACCACATCGGCGACCTGTTCGCCGGCCCGGTCCGCGAGTGCGGTGACGAGCACCTCGCGCGAGGCGAAGTGACCGTAGACCGTGCGCCGGGAGAGCCCGGCGGCGGAGGCGACGGCGTCGAGGCCGGCGTCCGGGTCGTCGAGGAGGGCGCGCAAGGCAGCCTCCAGCAGGGAGTCGCGATTGACCTCCGCGTCCCGCCGCCGACGCACCTGCCCCTGTTCCACGCACGTCACCATACGAAAGTGCACAAGCCTGTGCAACATCCTTGGTATGCCTGCAGGCCTCGGCCACGTTGCGCTATGCGAGGGCTCCCGTAGCCTCGGACCCCGGAGGAGATGTACTCATGACCTTGCCCCAGTCGCAGCGCCGGCACCACGTCGTCATCGTCGGATCCGGTTTCGGCGGCCTCTTCGCCGCCCGGGCCCTGCGCAAGGCGCCGGTCGACGTGACCGTGGTGGCTCGCACCACGCACCACCTCTTCCAGCCCCTGCTGTACCAGGTGGCAACCGGGATCCTGTCGCCAGGCGAGGTCGCCCCGGCGACCCGGGAGATCCTCAAGCGGCAGCACAATGCGCGCGTCATCCTGGGCGACGTCAAGAAGATCGACCTCGCGGCCCGCACCGTCACCGCGGACGCCCCCGAGATCGAGACCGTCACGCCCTACGACAGCCTCATCCTCGCCGCCGGCTCCGGTCAGTCCTACTTCGGCCACGACCGCTTCGCCGAGTTCGCGCCAGGGATGAAGAGCATCGACGACGCCCTAGAGCTGCGCGGGCGGATCTTCGGCGCGTTCGAGCTCGCCGAGATCGAGGACGACCCGCAGGTGCGGGACCGGCTGATGACGTTCGTCGTCGTGGGCGCCGGCCCGACCGGCGTCGAGATGGTCGGCCAGATCGCGGAACTCGCGCGGCGCACCCTGAAGAACGACTTCCGGCGGATCGATCCCCGAAACAGCAAGATCATCCTGCTGGACGCCGCCGACCGTGTCCTGCCCGGCTTCGACAAGCGGCTCTCGAAGTACACGACGAAGAAGCTGGGCCGCCTCGGCGTCGACATCGAGCTGGGCGCGATGGTCGTGGACATGGACCAGAACGGGCTCGAGATC